>NPIE01003337.1_pt3 | contig 20485 bp, 17 predicted proteins | sample 8637661 | NCBI WGS metagenome assembly NPIE01 (sample SAMN07420842, study PRJNA396082) | bioreactor metagenome | isolation source: sample BA12 brine-fed electro-methanogenic bioreactor BA | place: Japan: Kochi | collected 2016-12-09
TTTCTCGTCTTTCTCGTTCTCGGTCTGCTCTTCGGCGGTATCGCCACCCCGGTCGAGGCGGCCGGACTCGGTTCGTTCGGCGCCGTTATCGTCGCCATCATCCAGCGCAAGTTCTCGCTGCTCGTGCTGAAAGAAGCATCGATGACCACCTTGCGGGCCGCCACCATGGTCCTCTGGATCATGTTCGGCGCTTCGCTCTTCGTCGGCTTCTATATCCTGCAGGGCGGCGCCGCCTTCATCACCGAGGCGATGCTCGGGCTTGGGCTCGGGTCCTACGGCATCCTCTTTCTGATGATGTTCCTGCTCGTCATCCTCGGTATGTTCCTCGACTGGGTCGGCATCCTGCTGCTTGCCGTGCCGATCTTCGTGCCGATCATCAAGACCCTGACCTTTCCCGGCCTGTTCGGCATGCCGGGACCGGCGCCGGAAGACGTGGCCCTGTGGTTCGGCATCCTCTATATCGTCAACATGCAGATGTCGTTTCTCAGCCCGCCGTTCGGCTATGCCCTGTTCTACATCCGCGGCGTCTGTCCGCCGCATATCAAGATGTCGACCATCTTCATGGCCTCGGTACCGTTTCTGATCATGCAGCTCATCGGCCTGATGATCGTCGTCATCTTCCCGGCCATGTGCACCTATCTGCCCAATGTGGTCTATGGCTGAGATAGCGACCCGAGGAGGGGCGGCGTGGTACCGCCCTTCCTCCCCTGACAGACCTTCAGGCCCCGGTTTTTTTTCTGGCCGGGGCCTTTTTTTTTGCAGTATCACAGATAGCCGACCGCCAAATTAGGAGGGAACCATGCGTATCGTCTTCATCGGCCAGGCGCCCTTTGGGGCCGAAACACTGGAAGCACTGCTCACCCAGGGCGAGCAGATCGTCGGCGTCATCACCACCGAAGAGACTCCCCGACAGAAACAGGACAACCCGGTCAAACAGACTGCCGACAAGCATGGTCTGGCACTTCTGCAGACCAACCGACTTAAGCGTCCCGAGGCGATCACCTGGGTCCGCGATCTGGCGCCCGATCTGCTCGTACTCGCCTTTGTCACCTCTTTCGTGCCGACCGAAATGATCGACTGCGCCCGCCATGGCGGCATCAACTATCACCCGTCGCTGCTCCCCAAATACCGCGGCGGCTCGGCAATCAACTGGTCGGTGATCAACGGTGAACGAGAGACCGGCGTAACCATCCATTTTATCGATGATGGCGTCGATACCGGACCGATCATCCTCCAGGAAAAAGTGGCCATAACCGACGACGACACGGTCAAAAGCCTCTATTTCGGCAAACTCTATCCGCTCGGCATCACGATGATGTGCAAGGCGGTGCGCCTGATCAAAGACGGCCAGGCCGTCGGCGTCGCCCAGAACGAAAATGAGGCATCCTATCAACCGGTGATCACCCCGGCCGACACGGTTGTCGACTGGGGGCAGCCGACGCAGCGCGTCTACAACCTGATCCGCGGCAGCAACCCTTCTCCGGGGGCCACCAGTTGCCTGGGCGGTGCCCTCTGCCGGATCTTCGACTGCCGGCCGGCAGACGCTGCCGGCACGCCGGGCAGCGTTATCGAAATAGCTGACGACTCGTTCACCGTCGCCACCGGCGACGGTGCCATCACCGTACAGACCATACGGCCGGCCGGCGCCAAGAAAATGTCGGCAGCCGAATTCATCGCCGATTTTTCCCTGAGCCTTGGTGATAGGTTCATGCCCCCGGCCGATCCGACGGCGAAGGAGCAGCCATGCTGACCACCATTCTGCTCTATTGCCTCCTCGGCTCTTTTGTCGGGGTCCTTGCCGGCCTGCTCGGGGTCGGCGGCGGCCTGGTGATCGTGCCGATCCTGGTCTTTGCCTTCACCTACCAGCAGATCCCGTTCGAGATCATCATGCATCTCGCGCTGGGGACATCGCTGGCGAGCATCATCTTCACCTCCGTGTCGAGCTTCATGGCGCACCACAAGCGTGGCGCGGTCGACTGGACCACGGTCCGGCGAATCGTCATCGGTGTCATGACCGGCACTTTTTTCGGCTCCTGCATCGCCTCCTGGCTGTCGACGGTGGTCTTGAAAGGGCTTTTCGTCGCCTTTCTCTACTTCATTGCCTACCAGTTCCTCACCAATCGCAAACCGAAACCGACCCGTGAGTTGCCCGGCCGTTTCGGCATGTTCGTCGTCGGCAACATCATCGGTATCGTCTCGAGCCTGGTCGGCATCGGCGGCGGCGCATTGTCGGTGCCGTTCATGATCTGGTGCAACGTGGTCGTCCACCGGGCCATCGGCACCTCATCGGCGATCGGCCTGCCGATCGCCATCGCCGGCACCGTCGGCTTCATCTTCAACGGCTGGGCGCACCCGCAATTGCCCGATTATTCGGTGGGGTTCATCTACCTGCCGGCCCTGCTGGGCATCGCCGCGGTCAGTGTGCTCACCGCCCCGCTCGGGGTGCGGTTGGCGCACAGTCTGCCGGTGGATAAATTGAAGAAGATCTTTGCGCTGCTGCTGATCGTCGTCGGCACCCGCATGCTGCTCAGTATCATCTGAACAAAGACTGCGGCACGGCGAAAAAGCAAACGGCCATGACCTGGAATTCCCGGTCATGGCCGTTACTCGTGCAGCCCCCCCATAACAGGGAGTCACAACGAATTGTAAAAAATCGGCGTCGTGGTCGGAAGGGCTGGCCGGTCCTGCCTCCGGCTGCTGCGCTGCGGCCTGACCGCCGGTGGCGAACGTCCTGTCCGCCACCCTAAGGGCCTGATTCTCCGCCCCGCCGGGCCTTCGCGATGCAGCCTCCGGCAGGACCGGCCAGCCCGGGGAAATACCTTTCACATAAACTGCCGCCCGCATTGACGATGAGCAGGATCGGCAGCGCTGGTCGTACGCGTTTCAACCTGCTTCGGCGACCGCCTCCTTGCCGGCCGTCGCGTAGGCCATGGCAAGTATTTTCAGCGGCGGCAGGGAATCACGGGCAGTCCCCTGGTAGATCTGCATACCGCAGGCACCACAGCCGGTGACCACCTGGTCGACCCGGGATTCGTTGATTTCATCGAAGAGCCGCTCGCCGATCTTCATCGACAGCTCGTAATTCTTCGCTTTCAACCCGTAGGTTCCGCCCATGCCGCAACATTTGTCGCTATACGTCACCACCTCGACACCGGGGACCAGCCGCATCAATTCCACCGGCTCGGTGGTGACTCCGAGGCTACGCAGGTGGCAGGGAGCGTGATACCCCAGTTTCATGTCGAGCCTGCCGAAATCGGTGCGTAGCTCTCCTGCTTCGTGTAGATCCATCAGGTAGCGGTGGATGTCGATACAGGCCCCCGCGACCAGACGGGCATCATCGGAATCAAGAATTCGAGGATACTCGTTTTTCACGGCCAACGCGCAGCTCGATTCACTGAAAATAATCGGCAGACCGCTGGCGGCATACTCCTTCAGGGCGGCAATGTTGAACTCGATGTCACCGAGGATCTGATCCTGGCCACCGGCGCTGATGCGGGCGACACCGCAGCATTTCAGCTCCGGCATGATGACCCGGATACCATTGTGCTCGAGCACCTCGATCACCGCCAGCCCCTCGCCCTCCGGGTCGTTGTAGTTGCCGAAACAGCCAAGAAAGAACACCGCTTCCTTAGTGCCGGCTGATCGCGGCCGCGTCTTCATCATCTTGCGCAGGGTCTGGTGGTGGAACGGGGGCAGGTGCCGCTTGGCATCCATGCCGAGCACCTTCTCCAGTCCCCAACGAACCGGGCCGAGCGAGGTGGCGAAATTGGCCAGCGGCGCCATCAGGCTGCCCTGCTTGCAGAGCAGGGCGGTGTCGGTGAGTACCCGGTTGGTCAACCCTTCCCCTTTGCGCCGCACGTAATCGGCCCGGGCCGCCATGGCCAGCCATGGCACGTCGACACCGGACGGGCACTCGGTCAGGCAACGCTTGCAATTGATGCAAGAATCCATCACTTCCTTGAACTCGGGTTCCGCAAGAATCGACGGATCGAGCTTGCCGGACGTCAGTTCCCGCAGCAACGTGATCTTGCCGCGGCCCTTGGTCCACTCCTGCAGGCTGGAATTGGCGATCGGACAGTATGACCGACACTTGGCGCATCCCGAACAGTTTTCGATCTGCTCTTGGTAGACCAGTTTGTCGAACGAGCTGCCGGTTTGGACCAGCGCGAAATCGGGGCCAAACTTCAGGTCATGGCCGAGGGTGTTTTCATCGCCGGAGATGATCACCCCGGGGTTCATCAGGCCGTCCGGATCGAACACCGCCTTGATCTCCTTCATCGCATCATAGAGATGCGGATATTGCCGCTGGACATAATAGCTGCGCAACCGGCCGTCGGCGTGTTCGCCGCTGACCGTCCCCTTCAGGCTGAGGACCAGCTCGCAGACCGCCTCCGACAGCTCCAGCATGGTCTTCACGTCATCGGGTTGACGCAGGTCGAGGATGGCCATGGTATGCAGATTGCCGTCCCCGGCATGACCGTAGATCGCCGCCTTGACCTGAAAGCGATCGAACAGCCGGCGCAGGCCGCTGATGTACTCGGGCAACCGGCTGACATGGACGGCGGCGTCCTCGATAAAGGCGATCGGCCGCCGCGGCCCCTTCATCCGGTTGAGGATCGGTCCGGAAATACCGCGCACCTTGGTAAAAGTCTTCATATCCGCGGCATTACGGGCCTGCAGAACCTGGACCGCCAGGTGGTTGTCGTCGATGAGGCGCTTGGTGATCCGGGCGAATTTCTCCTGCAGCAGTTCATCGGTGTCTTCCTGGAATTCGATGAACAGCGAGGCTTCGGTATTTTCCGGGAAATATTGGGCCAGCTCCGGACGCTGCTCACGAGCCAGATCGAGGATGTGCTTTTCCATGATCTCGACCATGGATGGTCCCTCTTCGAGGATCTGCTGGGTCGCTTCGCCGACCTTGCCGAGATCATCGAAGTAGACGAACCCGCTCAAAGCCTTCTGCGGTATCGGCGAGAGCGCCAGCGTCGCTTCGGAGATGATGGCCAGCGTGCCTTCCGAGCCGACGAGAAGCGGCGTCAGGTCAAACGAATCACCGTCGAAGAGATCCCAGACATGATAGCCGCAGGAGTTTTTGCTGGTGAACGGCCGCTCCTCTTCGAGATACGGTTCATAGCGCTTGATAATCTCCGGCACCGTTTTTCTGACGGCGGCCGCCAGTCCGGTCGCTGCGGTCCCCGCCGGGTCTGTTTCGTTATTGCGCTGTGTTCCGGTGCGCATAACCTCGCCGTTGGCCAACACCAGTTCCAATCCCCGGACGTGGGCCCGGGTCGTTCCGTATTTGACGCCATGCGGGCCACTGGAATTGTTGGCGATCATACCGCCGAGCGTCGCCGAGTCGACGGTCGACGGATCGATCGGGAAATAGAGCCCGTGCTTTTTCAGCTGCCGGTTCAAATCGGCCAGGACGATACCCGGCTCGACCCGGACCCACCGCTCCTGCACATTGATCTCCAACAATCGATTGAGATTCTTGCTGAAATCGATCAGGATACCGGCGCCGAGTTCGTTGCCGGCACGGCTCGTCCCGCCGCCGCGCGGAGTCAGCGGAATCTTGCGAGTGCCGGCAAACCTGATCGTCTCGATGATGTCTTGCCGATTTTTCGGTTGGGCGATAGCCAGCGGCTTGATGCGAAACAGCGACGCACCGCTGCTGTAGATCGACCGGTTCAGTTCGCTATCCAGAACGTCCCCGGCTATTTTCTGTTTCAGTTCCTGAAACACACTTTTGTTGTCTTTCATCGATCTTTCCTTAGCGAACAAAGACGGCTCCCCCGGTCGAAGCCGAGGAAGCCGAACGTGATAGCGCTTATGTAAATTCAATAATTACATTATGTTACTTGGCTTCTCTGTGAGATAGCTCATTGCCGCCTGTACCCCGCCTTTTTCATGCGCGACTCCGGCCAATTCCAATCCCATCTCGACGCCGGCCAGGGTGCCGAGCAGAGTCAGATCGTTGAGATCTCCGAGGTGACCAATACGAAAGACCTTGTCGGCCACCTTGCCCAAACCACTGCCGAGCGACATGTCGAAAGCATCGAGAACCACTTTCCGGAAGGCATCAGCACCCTTGTCTCCCGGCATCATGACCGTGGTCAATACCGGGCTGTACTCTTTCGGCTCCTCGCAGAGAATCTCCAGCCCCCAGGTACGGACCGCACGGCGAGTAGCCTCGGCGAAACGGGCATGACGGGCAAAGACATTATCGAGCCCTTCCTCTTCGAGCATCTGGATCGCTTCGCGCAAGCCGAAGAGCAGGTTGGTGGCCGGCGTAGACGGATACCAATAGTTGGCGTTGGCCTTGAGCATGTCGTTCCAGTCCCAGAAGTGACGATTGAAACCGTTATGTTTCGAGGCTTCCAGCGCCTTTTCACTGACGGCGTTGAATCCGAGACCGGGCGGCAGCATCAACCCTTTCTGCGAGCAGCCGACGGTCACATCGACACCCCACTCCTCGTGCCGATAATCGACCGAACCAAGCGAAGAAATCGTATCGACCATGAGCAGGGCCGGGTGGCCGGCGTTGTCGATGGCTTGGCGGATCTCGGCAATGCGGCTGGTAACCCCGGTAGAGGTCTCGTTGTGGACGATATTGACCGACTTGATGGTCCGCTCGGTATCGGCCTTCAGTTTTTCTTCAACAATCTGCGGATCGGCGCCGTGCCGCCAGTTGGTCGGCACAAAGTCCACTTCGATCCCGAATTTACGGGCCATGGTGCGCCAGAGCGTGGCGAAATGGCCGGTCTCGAACATCAACACCTTGTCTCCGGGACTCAGGGTATTGATCAATCCCGCCTCCCAGGCACCGGTTCCGGAAGTCGGGAAGATAATGACCGGGCCGGAGGTCTTGAAGATCCGTCGCGATCCGAGGAGCACCTCCTCTGAGAGTTTGTGAAAATCAGGACCACGATGGTCGATGGTCGGGTGTCCGATAGCATGCAACACCCGATCTGGAACATTGGTCGGGCCGGGGATCTGCAGAAAATGACGTCCACTTTTAAAGCTCATGATTCTCTACTCCTTCATACTCAATAATAATAATGAAAAACAAAAGATCATCGTCTTTTGCTGGCTCCTCTGTGCGGCTACCGGCCATCGGGCCCGGTAATCCGTCCTTTGACCGCGGACCAGGCGGCCGTCAGCGGTGAAGCCAGGAAAATATCGGCTTCCGCCGCTCCGATCCGGCCCGGGTTGGCCCTGATCGTGGTGGTAATGGCCGTATCGGCAGCACTGAGCAGACCCAGATGCCGACCGGGACATGGGCCGCAGCCGGGCGGCAGTACGATAGCCCCGGCGCCGCGCAGGGCCGCCGACAGTTTCAACGTATCCATCGCCTCCAACACGTTGCGGGAAGCCGGCGTGATCAGGCAGGTCACTTCGGGATGGATGCCGTGCTTGAGCAGAATTTCAGCGGCTGCCTTGATATCCTCAAGCCGCCCCGAGGAGCAGCTACCGATCAGCGCCATGCTGATACGTCGATCACTGAGTGTTTCCGGAGCGGCGAATGTCAGCTGCTCACCGGGCAAAGCGACGAGTGGCTGCACTCCCCCAGCGTCGATTGCGATATCGCAAACAGCCCGTTCACCTTGCGGTAGAACAAAAGCGGTAACGACTCCGCCCTCGGGCAGAAAATTACAGAGCGCCATTTTTTCGCTGATAGAGAGCTGGTCGACAGCGGCGCCGGTCAGTACGACCGCCTTGCCCCGAACGAGATCACCATGGCTGCGCAGGATCTCCATCGCCACATCACGGGCCATGACCAGCGGCGAGATTCTGCCGGTAACACCAATCACTACCTGTTCGGGAACACTCAGATCATAGGTTCCTCGACAGATCACCTCGGCAAACCGTGGGCCGGATACAGAAAAGGCCAGGGCACCGAAAGCACCCGCCGTGGCAACATGGCCGTCGGCCCCGACGATGATCATGCCCGGCCACAGCGACTCTTCTTCGGCGACGACCTGGTGGAGGACGCCTTCACCGTTCCGATAGAGAAGAATCTGGTGGCGATCGGCAAATTCGGCGAGTTCCAGCTGAAACTCACGATCCCGCACGGTCGGCGCCGGAAATGCATGATCCAGTGTAAACAAGGTCCGACAGCAGCCGGCCGGGTGGGATCCGCGCTCTTTCAGCTCCTGCAAGACGGCCGGGCCGGTACCATCATGGGCAAGCGCCAGGTCGACCTTCAGCGAAACAATCTGCCCCGGCATCACCTCGTCCCGCTGGGCCGCTTTGGCCACTTGTCGATAGAAGAATTCGCTCATTGTCAGTTACAACACGCCGACTTGTCTCTCTTCATCGCCACATCTTCTCGCATTACGGGCGCAACAGCACCTTGATTGCGGCCGGATCGTTGTTGGCGACCTCCATCGCCTCATCGATCCTGGCCAGCGGAAAGGTATGGGTAATCAGCGGGACGATGTCGAGCTGGCCGAGCAGCACCGGCCGCAGCGCCTGCGGTACCCAGATATGTCGCTGCAGAACACCGTGATGAACCAGTCCGGTATTGACGACCTGCAACGAATTGTTATGCCAACGCGAGATATTGAGCTTGATATCCTGGGTGATCCAGGAATAAAAGACCAGTGTGCCGTTGTGTTTGACCGCGTCATTACAGAGCTGTACCGCCTCGCCGGTACCGGCAACCTCGACCACGACATCGGCCCCCTCACCGCCGGTCAAATCGAGAATGGCCGCGAGCGGATCGGTCTCGGAACCGTTGATCGCCTCATCCAGAGCGAGCTGTTTGCCAAGCGCCAGTTTGCCGTCGACGACATCGACGCCGATGACCCGATGCGCTCCTTTTTTCTTGGCCACCTGGGCGATGACCTGCCCGGCGAAGCCCATACCGATAACGGCAACGGTGTCACCCAGTTGTACCTTTGAGCAGAGACCGGAAAAGACCGCACAACCGATCGGCTCGCCAAGGGCCACCAGATCCATGTCGAGGCCGTCCGGCGCTGGTTCGAGGTCGTCCTCTCCAGCGACAAAATAATCGCTGTAGGTCTCCACCCAGCCAAAGGCGACGACCCGGTCGCCCTGCCGATAGCCGCGCACGTTAGCCCCCACCTCAACCACGGTGCCGCCGGCCTCGTGGCCGAAGAAGTATGGGTAACCAAACGGCGTGCGCATCTCGGTGTGCAGGCCGCCGGCCGGCGGGATGATACCGTTGTAGAGATTCTTGTCCTGGCCGCAGATGCCGGCAGCATGGGTTTTGACGAGAATCTGGTCCGGTCCGGGAGAGATCTCCCGCTGCCGCACTTCTATTGCTCTGACACCGGTCAGACAGGCGCTGTTGACGATCATGGTCGGTTTATTCTCCGGAGTCGTTCATCGACGGGCTTCTTGGAGCCGCCGCGTTGTGGGAGTTGAAAACTCAACTGTCATTCATTACAGGCTCGGTTGCTTCATTTCTCCGGCGAGCAGGTTGGGCTTATGCCGCACCCGGCTGTAGAGCGTGTAGAGAAACGTCGCCAGCGCGACAGCCAAAATAGTGCCGGAAATCGGCCGGCTGAGAAAAGCCAGCAGGTCGTAATCCTCCATGCGCATGCCGCGCCGCAATGACTCTTCCGCCAGTCCGCCGAGGACCAGGGCGATGATCAACGGAGCGACCGAATAGTCATACTTTTTCATCACGTAGCCAAGCAGGCCGAAGGCAAACATGATCCAGACATCGGACATTGAATTGCCGATGCCGAAGGCGCCGACCGTGGCAAAGACGAAAATGCACGGACCGAGGACCGAGTAACGGATTTTGCGAAAATTGGAAAAAAGCTTGGCGACAATCACACCGGCAAAAAGCATGAACACGTTGGCGACGTACATGGCCAAGAAAATCGAATACATCAGGTCAGGTTGATTGAGAAACAGCATCGGTCCCGGCTGCAGGCCATGCACCATGAACCCGCCGATAATGACCGCCGTCGTCGCGCTGCCGGGAATACCGAGCGTCAGCAACGGCACCATGGCACCGCCTGCCGCCGCATTGTTGCAGGTCTCCGGCGCGGCGATGCCGTCGGCGATGCCGGTACCGAATTTTTCAGGGTGCTTTGACCAGCGCACCGCTTCCGAATAACCGATAAACGAGGCGGTGGTAGCGCCGACGCCGGGCAGAATACCGATCAGGGTGCCGATCACCGCCGACCGCAGCACATTCCACTTCAGCTTGAGCATTTCAACCAGCGTCGGGAACTCCGTTGAGACCTTGACTTCCTCCTCACCGTCAATCTTCGATCCCGTTTCGGCGGTCATCAGGATTTCGCCTATGGCAAAGGCACCGATCAGCGCGACGATGAAGTTGACCCCGCCGATGAGGCCGCTCCAGCCAAAGGTCAATCGTTCGACGCCGGACATCGGATCGATACCGACGGTGGCAATGAGCAGTCCGACAAAACCGACCAGGAAGGCCTTCGTCATCTTGGTCCCGCCCAGAGAGGCGATCAGCGTCAGCGCAGCAAAGGCCAGGGCAAAATATTCGGGTTCGGAAAAACTGAGCGCGACCTTGGCCAGCTGTGGTGAGATCAGGTTCATGATGCCAACACTGAATAATCCGCCGATGCAACTACATAAGATGGCAATACCGAGTGCTTTGCCGGCCTTGCCGGCCTTGGCCATCGGGTAGCCGTCGAAACCGGTCACCGATGCCTCCGGCGAGCCGGGAACATTGAACAGGATGGCCGAGATCGAACCGCCGAAGGTACCGCCGCAATAGACCGCAGCGAGCAGCAGCAGGCCGGTGGTGGCGTCCATCGCATAGGTGAAGGGAATCAGTAGGGCGGTTCCCATGGTCGAGTTCAGACCGGGAATGGCGCCGAGCATGACACCCATCAGGACACCGCCGCAGATGAACAGCAGCGCCATTGGAGAAAACACGTTTTGAAATGCGATAAACCAGATATCCATTGAAACAGGCTCCTTAACCGATCAATACAGCAGGTGGCTGATCTCGAGAAAAATCCCGGCGCCACGGGGCAGTGGGACGTACATTACCTTGGTGAACAGCAGCACGATGCCGAGCGTCAGGACAAACGGTATGGAAAAAATCAGCACCTTGTTCCGCTCGCCGAGCAGAAACATGAAGGCGATCATCTGTAACGGTGTCAGTACCAGAAAGCCGACATACGGCAACAACAAGAGATAGCCGGCGATCAGAGCCACGGCAGCACCAAAGCGTAGGTTCGCCGCCGAAAACTGCAACCGTTCAAAGGCTGGAATAGTTCCCTGCAGAACCCCCTTGATCGAAAAAAAGGCCACCCCGACACTGAGAAACATGATCATGTACAAAACGAACTTGGGCCAATAGGCGGGACCGAGTTTGCCGTACACGCTCCCCGAATCGTAGATCTTAATCTCGTTTAGCAGGTACAGGGAGACGGCGAAGAGGATGACACTGATAATCACGTCAGCTTTCAAAAATGCTTTCAACACAAACCTCTCCTTAGCTCCTTTGATAAACGGGACCGGTACCGGCCGAAAAACCGGCACCGGTCGTTGAAGGGACGGCAGTTTATTCTGCTTTTTCAGACGGACCTGATGGTTCGCCCGATCCGGCAGTCTATTTGACGTAGCCCAATTGGGTCAGAATTTCTTTGTTAGCCTGGTACTCTTCTTCCCAGAACTTGCCGAACTCCTCCGGACCTTTCCAGCCCGGCCGCTGATCGAGCAGCGCTGCCGCCTGGTACTTCTGGTAGGACTCACTGTCGGCCGCTTTTTTCAGAGCATCGGCCAGATAATCAACGATCGGCTGCGGCGTTCCCTTCTTGACCGCGAGACCGCGCCAACGGCCACTGGTAATATCGATGCCCAGCTCAACAGAGGTCGGGACATCGGGGAATTTATCCAGCCGCTTGTCGTTGAAGACGATGATCGGGATTAGTTTCTTCGCTTCGATCAGCGAGATAACCGAGCCCGGCTCTTCGTGCAGCACGTCGAGATGCCCGCCGAGTACAGCAGCGTGGCTCTTCGGCGCCTTGTCAAACGGCACATACTTGACGTCGATGCCGGCGGCCTTGGCAAATCGCATGATGATGATCTCATCGGGGCTGGTCGGGGTGGTACCGGTAAACTGTACTTTGCCCGGGTTGGCCTTGGCATAGGCAATCAATTCTTCAGCGGTCTGGAAGTTCTTGTTGTCGGGATTGACATAGAACATGCTCATGTCCTGCTGCACTTGGACCAGCGGAGCAAACTCTTCGCTGTAATTTTCACGCCCGAGAACGGTATTGATCAACTGCTCGGGGCTGAAATTGTAGATGGTGTACCCGTCCGCCGGCTGCGCCAGCACATATTTGGACGCCTTGACTCCGGCGCCACCGGTCATATTGGTGACGTTAATGTTGACGCCCAGGATTTCAGCGGCAGGCATCATCAGGTTACGGACAAAGTTATCGCTGCCGCCACCGGCACCATACTGAACGACCACTTCGATCGGTCGTTCCGGATAGCCATCCGGCCCGTCCCCCGCTTGAGCGGTAAAGGCAAGCAGGAACGACGAGACTGCCAATACGGACAATCGAAAACATTTCTTCACACTCAGCATACACACACCTCTTTTGCTTACGAGTTTGAGTTGCAGCCGAACCGGCGCGAGCCCATCCGGCTTCCCAGCCTGTGGCTGTCTAATTGAATAACGATCTTTGCTGCACCTCCTTGTACGCACGGTTGATTCTTGTCGCCGGCGATCTCTCGCGTTGTCACCTTCCTGCCCGTTGCTTGCTGCAAAGCAGGAAACGGGCACCAAGGTGAAACATGCGGCAGAGAATAGCAACTCGTCGGTTGCATTCCGCCGTCTCTATGGTGAAACAACTCACCCCATCCCTATTGTATAAGCAAAACCCAGGCCAATCAGAGTACTCACCGAAGCTTTTTTATAGAGGTGGTGATGCTTTCGGAATGGTGAACGAAAAATGTAGTATCGAAGGAAAAACCGAAGATGGAAATACCGGGGAGGGGGAAAAGTCAGCTCCGTTTTGTTTCCGGCATGAAACATGTTTCAATATGTTTCAAATGCGGAACGTTGAATCGCGGGTCAGCGCCCATGCACCGAATCCACCGCTCGCGTCGAACCAATTATTTTCGGGCCGACGTGGCTGTCGTGCCGATATGCTGCAGCTTCCGCCACAGGGTGGTGCGACTGATACCGAGCTTGCGGGCCGCCGCTGTTTTGCTGCCTCGGCACTCCCGCAGGACCTTTTGGATGAGCCGGTATTCGTAGGAGGCCGTTTCCTGATCCAATCCCTGCGATGGAGGTGCGGTCTCACGGGCCGGGCCGCCGGCAATTACCGGATCGACCTCTGTTTCAGCCGGCAGGCGGCGGAACGCTGGTTCGCCGCCTGCGTCGGCAGCGAACTCCTGGAGCTGCAGCGCCTTGCGAACATCTTCAGCATGGATCACCCCCCCCGGTGTCAATACCGACAAACGCTCCATCGCGTTGCGCAGCTGCCTGATATTACCGGGCCAGCCGTACTCCAGAAGTAAATCTTGAGAATCTTGAGAAAACAAGCCCGGCGGTTTGCCTTGGGCGGCATAGAATTCCTGGAGAAAGTGGTCGGCAATCGGCAGGATATCTTCCCGCCGCTGATTCAGCGTCGGAATGGGCAGAGACAAAACGTTGAGGCGGTAATAGAGATCTTCGCGAAACTGCCCGTCGGCCACCATCTCCCTTAGGTTGCGATGGGTCGCCGCGATCAGGCGGACATTGATCGGCAGGATGCGACTGTCACCCAACCGCATGACTTCGCGCTGTTCGATCGCCCGAAGGAAGCGTGATTGCAACATCGGCGGCATCTCGCCGACTTCATCGAGGAGCAAGGTGCCGCCGTGGGCCATCTCGAACACCCCGGCCTTGCCGCCCCGACGAGCACCGGTGAAGGCGCCCTCGACATAGCCGAAAAGCTCACTCTCAAGGATGGACTCGGGCAGCGCGGCGCAATTGATCGCGACGAACGGCTCATTCCTACGGCGACTCGCGTTATGGATAGCCTGGGCAAAGATCTCCTTGCCGGTCCCGGTTCGCCCGTAGAGCAAAATGGTCGAATCGATGGCCGCATACTCCCGCCCCAGCGCCACCGCCTCCAGCAGCGCCGGACTGCGGCCGATGATATCGGAAAAACGGTAATGGGCAGTCAGGCCTTTGTCCGACAGCTTGCGCCGCACCTTGCTCTCGATTTTCTGCAGCGCATCCAGTTTCTGAAATGTCGTCACCACCCCTTCGATCCTGCGGTCGACGATGATCGGTATCCGGTTGCCGACCACCTTGACCGAGCCGATCTCGAAAACCGCCCCGAGTTCGGGGCGTCCGGACTGAAGCAGGAGATGGCAGCCGGCGTCGGGTATGACCTCGGTGACGTCACGGTTAATCGCCTGTTCCGCCGACCAGCCGGACAGCTCCTCGGCCACCCGGTTGAATACGGTGATCCGGGCATGCCGGTCCAGCACGATAATGCCGTCATACGTGAAGTTGAAGATCGCCTTGAGCTGTTCGGCCTTGCGTTTTTCCAGCTTTCTCACTTCATTGACCCGGCGCGCTTCGAGCAGCGCGGTACGCACGGTCTCAAACGCCGAGGTGATGATCACCGCGTCTAGCCCCTGCGCCCGGGCCTCCCGGGCCATGGCGATCTTGCCGATGACGACATCGGCGCCTTTTTCCTTGAGCAACCCGATGCCATAGGAGATATCGTCGAGATCGTTCTGACAGGTGTACTTGATCAGCGTGTCTTCGATGATCTTCTCGAGACTGGGCAGGCCGAGAATCACATCCTCAACGTCGACGATGCCGACCCGATTGCCAAGATTCTTGGCTTCCTTGTAGGCCCGCAGAATGTCATAGCCGCCGATGCGGATATCGACGACCGGCAGCTCTATTCCGGACTGTTTGATCTTGGAGGCGGTCAAGCCCCGACTGACGATGACCTGATAGCCATTTTTTTCCGCACCGGCGGCCAACTCGACGGCCTCATCCATGCGGGTGATGCGGATATCGACATCATCGTCGTCGCCGATCACCTTCAAACCGATCTCGGCCAGTTCCGGATAGGGGCAGATGAAGAGGATGTCAGCCATCGAACCTGTTGCGGGCGGCCTGCATGAGCGCCGCCCGCATCCATACGGCAGGGTTTATATGAAAATCGGCGGGACAGGTTTTAACCTGTCCCCCGCTCACTTTCAAAAACCAAACAGCCTTTCCGACCACGGCGCCGATTTTCATTGTTCGCTGTGACGCTCCGTCATGGGGGTTAGAGAATACGGACCGCTCCGGTATCCGCCGAGGCGGCGAACCGGGCATAGGCCTGCAGCGATTTTGGCGCCTGCCGATCACGCTGCGGCTTGAAGGCCTGGTCTCCCCGGGCCTCTTCCTCGCGGCGTCGGTGATCCAGTTCCTCGGCCGGCACCTGCAGCATGATGGAGCGATTCGGGATATCGATCTCGATCTGGTCGCCGTCCCTTACCAGGCCGATCAGGCCGCCGGCGGCAGCTTCCGGAGAGACATGGCCGATCGATAGTCCGGAAGTCGCTCCGGAAAACCGCCCGTCGGTGACCAGCGCACATTTCGTGCCGAGTTTCATCGACTTGATATAAGAGGTCGGGTAGAGCATCTCCTGCATACCCGGTCCTCCTTTCGGCCCCTCGTAAATGATAAAAACCACATCGCCGGCAACCACCGCGCCGCCGAGGATGCCCTCACTGGCCTCTTCCTGGGACTGAAACACTTTGGCGCGACCAGTGAAGTTCAGGATCGACGCATCGACGCCGGCGGTCTTGACGATGCTGCCCTTCTCGGCAATATTGCCGTAGAGTACCGCCAGGCCGCCGTCGGGAGAATAGGCGTGGTCCCGGTCGCGGATGCAGCCGCCTTCCCGGTCCCGGTCCAGTTCCGGGTATTGATTACCCTGAGAGCCCATGATCAGGTTGCGGCCGCTGTTGCCCGGCGCGGCACCGTAGAGACGCAGCGCCTCTTCGCCGGCGGACGGCCGCATGATGTCATAGGCGTCAAGCGCCTCGGCCAGGTTCATGCCATCCACCCGGCCGACACTCGTGTCGAGCAGCCCGCAACGGTCCAGCTCACCCATGATACCGAGGATGCCGCCGGCCCGGTTGACGTCCTGGACATGGTAGGAAGAACTCGGCGAGACTTTGCACAGGTTCGGGATCTTGCGCGACAAACGGTCAATGTCGGCCATTTTGAAGTCGACTTCGGCCTCGTGGGCGATGGCCAGGATATGCAGCACCGTATTCGTCGAACCGCCCATCGCGATATCGAGGGCCATCGCGTTTTCGAAGGCCGCCTTGGTACAGATCGAACGCGGCAGCACCGAGGTATCCTCGTTGCCGTACCACGCCTCGCACAGGGCCACGATCCGCTCCGCTGCGCCGGTGAACATCTGCCGCCGCAGTGCGTGGGTGGCGACCACCGTACCGTTGCCGGGCAGGGCCATTCCGAGGGCCTCGGCCAGACAGTTCATCGAATTGGCGGTGAACATGCCCGAGCATGAACCGCAGGTCGGACAGGAGGCGCGCTCGATGGTGGCGATGTCTTCATCGCTGACCGATTGATCGGCGGCCATGATCATCGTGTCGACCAGATCGAGCCCTCGTCCCAATGCCTGCCCTGCCTCCATCGGTCCGCCGGAGACATAGATCGCCGGGATATTGAGCCGCATCGCGGCCATCAACATGGCCGGCACGATCTTGTCGCAATTGGCGATGAGCACCATCGCATCGACCTGGTGGGCGTTGCACATGTACTCGATGGAATCGGCTATCAGCTCCCTGGACGGCAGGGAATAAAGCATGCCGGCGTGCCCCATGGCGATGCCGTCATCGATCGCGATGGTATCGAACTCCGGGGCAAAACAGCCGAGTTGTTCGATCCGCTGTTTGACCATCTGGCCGACCTGGTGCAGATGCATGTGACCGGGAACCAGTTGGGTGAAGGAGTTGACGACGGCGATGATCGGTTTGCCGAATTGCTCCTCGGTCATCCCGTTGGCCCGCCACAGTGAGCGGGCGCCGGCCATTCTCCTGCCATGTGTGGTGGTGGTACTGCGCAGAGCGATTGCCATGATATTACCTCTTTGAATTTCGTTTTTTCAAGGTTCCCTTCAAGCTGCAGGCGGACCGCGGTTACGGCTTGATATCGTCGGTCCGGTCGGTGGCCGGCGGCGGCGTCGGCGTCAAAGCGGCCAGCCGGTGGTACAGCTCTTCAGTCATGTCGATTTCCAATGCGTTGAGCGAGTCTTCCAGTTGCGCGGTGTTGCGCGCCCCGATGATCGGTGCGGTGATCGCCGGGTGGGCCGCCGCCCAGGCCACCGCGAGGCTGACCGGATTGTACCCGTTCGAGCGGGCGAAATCGACATATTTGACCGCCGCGGTCAGCATCCACTCGTCACCATAACGCCGGCCGTAACTGGCCAACCGGCCGAGGCGATGTTCGGACGGCTCGATGGATTGCCCATATTTACCGGTGAGCAATCCGCCCCCCAGCGGGTTGTAACTGAAGACCCCGAGCCCGGCCGCCTCGGCATGCGGCAGGATCTCGACCTCGGCCTGGCGCTTGACCAGGTTGTACATCGGCTGGATGCAGACGAAACCGGGCCAGTCGTACCGGGCCGACACCCCGAGGGCCGTGGCGACTTGCCAGGCGGCGAAGTTACTGGCGCCGATGTAGCGGATCTTGCCCTGGCGCACCAGATCGTCCAGCGCCGACAACGTTTCTTCCAGCGATGTATGCGGATCGAAACGGTGCAAAAAATAGATGTCGATCCACGAGGTGCGCAGCCGCTTCAGACTCGCCTCCACCGACGCGATGAGATTACGACGCGAGGAACCGCGGGCATTGATATCGGTGCCCATCTGCCCCCACCCCTTGCTGGTGATGATCAACTCGTCGCGACTGCCGGCGATCAACTGACCGAGAATCTCCTCGGCCGCCCCTTTACTGTAGACGTTGGCACAGTCGAAGGTATTAATGCCGGCATCGCGGCAACGATGGAACAGGGCCGCCGACTCGCGGGAATCGGCCTCGTTACCGAAGGTCATTGTGCCCATGCATAGCTGAGAGACCTGAATGCCGGTGGATCCGAGATAATGATAGTGCATGGCACTCCTCCAATGATTGTGAATGATAGTTTATGATATCAGGCTGCCGTGAGAATTTCGAGCTTGCCTGCAAAATTACAACAAATGAGACCGATGGTCGCCGCCACAGAACCGTAATTCCGGGGACGAGTTGTCCTCATTGCGCGCCGAAAATGAATTGCACGACCATTCGGCAGGGGTAACCGTCACTCAACGGACCGCTGGCCCACCGGGAAGCGGCGTGTCTTCCCGGGCCTCCCGGACGTGTGCCCGCATGATTCGATCACAGAGCTGGGTATCGCCGAGTTCAAGCGCCAACAGGATTTTTTTGTGGCCGGCGATGCTGCGGCGAGCGCCACCGAGATGGACCAAGGTATTTTCCCGATAGCGAAGCACATAGTGCCGCATATCTTCGATCAAGCCGTGCAGCCGCGGCCGGGAGTCGGCGATCAGACCGGACAGCAGATCATGAAACCGGGTATTGAGCGCAAAAACGCGCTCCAGATCCCCCGTGCCGCAGGCCTGCTCCGCCTGGCCCACCAGTGCCCGTAATTCATCCAGCGCCTCGGCAGTGATGGTCGCAGCCAGACAAGCCAGAGCGTGACCTTCCAGAACCGCCCGGATCTCGAACAACTCGTTCATGTCCTCGAGAGAATCATCGGGCACCTGGAACCCACGGGCGCCGGCGGCAATGACCAACCCTTCCAACTCAAGTTTGTGCAGCGCCTCACGGATCGGCGTACGACTCACACCGAGACGCTCGGCGAGAAACTGTTCCGTCAGGCGCTGACCGGGGCGGAATTGCCCGGTCACCAATTGCCGGCGGAGCAACCGATAGGTCTGTTCACGTACGGAACGGGAACGAAGGGGAGTCGCATCAGGTGAATCCACTATTTTGTATCCAATAAAGTGAGAAGCATAGTTCTTCGTACCCGATCCTGCCGGCGCCGTCAAGTTTTTCGCCAATATCTTATAACCAATTGTACATTATCTATATTTAACGACTAAAAAACAAATGACATGGCTATTTCAAAGTACTTTCCGGATGATTATGGCCAACGAAACCGTTGCCACGACCGTCTTTTTTGGATACAATACCAGAGACCTGCCGGAAACGGCCCTGAACCTCAACCTTAACCATCGAGGATCACTTCGGTTATGAACATTTCCAAGGAAAAATGCGTCGGGTGCGCCAATTGCATCCCCATCTGTTCCGTCGGCGCCATTTACATCGGCGAGGACGGTCTGGCGGAGATCAATACAGAGACCTGTGTCGAGTGCCACAATTGCTATCGGAGCCTGAGCTTTGAACACCTCCAGCCGGGATTGACACGGACCATCCGCCGGATACTGAAGAAATTCGGCCTGCGCTTTCAACCCGATCCCGATGTCTGCCCGACCGAGGCCTTCATCCCGGACGAGCTTTCCTGGCCGCGCATCGTCCGACGCGCCTTCAGCGACCCGATGGTTACCCACGAATCGACCGGCGTTCACGGGCGCGGCACCGAGGAAGTCAAGACCAACGACGTCAGTCATCGCATCAAGCCCGGAGATGTCGGCATCGTCGTCGAGTTCGGCCGACCCGGCATCGGTGTCTATTTCCGCGAGGTGCAAAAAGCGACCATGGCCATGGCCGCGGCACGTGTCGTCTTCGAGGAAGGTAACCCGGTAACCCAGATGATGGCCGACCGGCAAACCGGCACCATCCGGGAAGACGTTCTTGACGAAAAAGTCCTCTCCTGCATCGTCGAGATCACCGTACCACTCGACGATACCGTCCGGGTCCTCGGCGTCGTGAAGCAGATCTGCGCCGCGGCTGAGACGGTTATCAGCATTGGCGTCTCGACCGTCTGCGACGAGGCCGGCAACGATCCGATCAGGAAGATCCTCGAAGAGGAAGGCTATCAGATCGGCTGGGCAAAAGTAAATCTCGGCCTGGGGCGGGCCAGCAACGCCTCTATCAGCACTGCGGGAGGTACGCAATGACTAATACACTCCACCGTTTCGGCACAGCGGAAACCCTGAAAAACGATTTCATCGTCTTTGCCATGGCCGGCAAGGGCTTCAATGATGAAGGCGCTTTGGACAAGGCCAAAACCTTTCTGCGAACCGCCATAAAGTATCGGCCGATCAACATGGGCAACGCCCTTGTCAATGCCCTCTATCGCCCTGAAAAAGATTTGACCTTTATCAAGCTCTACTTCGTTGGCCGGCAGGAAAAGACCACCTACGAGCGACTTATCGACGAGATCCCGGGTCCCGGCTCGGCGGCCGTGGTCTTTGACGACGGCGCCGCCGCCAGCCAGTTCGTGCGCGAGATCAAAGGACTCGATCTCGGGCTGTCGATCAATATCAGCGCCCTGGTGGACGATGTCCGGGGCATCTGCGGCGA
>NPIE01013018.1_pt1 | contig 20480 bp, 15 predicted proteins | sample 8637661 | NCBI WGS metagenome assembly NPIE01 (sample SAMN07420842, study PRJNA396082) | bioreactor metagenome | isolation source: sample BA12 brine-fed electro-methanogenic bioreactor BA | place: Japan: Kochi | collected 2016-12-09
ACAAAGGGCCAGGCGCGGGTATGCGCCCTCGTGCCGGCGCACCCGCTTCGCCTTGATCATGACCGGGGTCGACGTCAAAGCGTGTCGGCCCTAACACGCCGGGCGGGGGTGACAGATGAGGTCGGACCCCGAGATGTCGTCGTTGGCGCGATGGTGGACCGAGGGCTGGCGACCACATCTGGGAGCAAAAAACATTGTGGAATTTACGATGTTAGGGTTGGTGCGTAGGGTCCGCCTTGGGTTGACGCACGCTGAATGGGGTCCATCGGGAGGGACGGTCGTTCCCATGGGTCAGCGTTGGGGAGGCGTGGAAATGGGGGGTGGCGTTCAGGCGTCGTAGCGGCGGGCGGTGGCGCGCAGCTCGTCGCGCAGCTCGCGGCGTAGCGCGTCGGGCCGGAGCACCTCGGCGCTGACGCCGAAGCCGAGGATCCACCGCTTGAACTCGACCAGGTCGTCCAGTTGGAACGTGGCCAGGAGGGCGTCGGGCTCGTCGGGGGCTTCGTCAAAGAGCGTGGCGTCGGCGTCCAGCCAGGCGAGTTGTTGGGACTCGTGCCAGACGCGCTCCTCGACGAGCGCGGCGGCCGGTCCGGTGAATCGGGCGACGACCTCGATGGTCGGCCCGTCGCCCTGAACGATGCCGAAGGTGCGCTTGAACTGGTCTTCGAGGCAGAAGTCGGCGGGGCGGAGGAAGCTGTCGGCGGTGGTCGCGGCCTGGCGGATGCGGGCGATCTTGAAGACGCGCAGGTCGTTTACGCGGTGCGAGTGGCCGATGGCGAAGAGATCGGCGTCGTAGAGCACCAGGCCATAGGGGTCAAGGCGGGTGGCGTAGCGCTCGCCCCGCCAGAGGGCGTGGTACGTAATTTCCACAGTGCGGTCATTACGGATGGCGCTGGTGAGGGTCTCGATGATGTCGGCCTGGGCGGAGTAGTCGGTCTGGCCGAGGCGGCGGACGAGGAGCGTTTCGTCGAGCAGGGCGAAGTGGTCGAGTGCGCGGGCGGGGACGGCGCTGCGGATTTTGGCCAGTACGGACTGAAGACCCTCGGTGAAGAGGGTGCCGGCGAGCGGCGTGAGCATGTGCTCCGCCAGATGAAGGGAGACGGCCTCGGTGACGCCGAGGACGAGCGGGCCGCTGCGGAAAAAGTCAGGCGGCATGCGCCAGAAGCGTTTGCCGCTGACGTCGTCTTCATGCTCGATGGGAAAGCCCAGTTCCTCGAGAATCTCGAAGTCGCGTTGGATGGTGCGCTCGTTGACGTTGAATTCTGTAGCCAGGTCGCGAAGGGGGATGCCCTCGCCGCGGGTCTGGAGCATGCGCAGCAGGTTCCAATGTCGCAGGATCTGTTCGCCACGGGCCATAGGATACTCCGGAGAGGTTGGGCGGCGTCATCCAGGGTGAGAGTTTACCCATAGTTGGAATATGGGCAAGGGCGTCTGATGCTCGAGGTCAGGGCCGGGCGGGGCTCAAGGGCCGAGATTGCGCCGGATGACTGCGCTGCGGGGTTACCGGGCGGGTGCGGGTGGCGCGGCGTCCAAGGCGGCGCGGGCGTCGTGTTCGAAGCGCTGCTCGGCGCGGAAGCTCTCGAAATCGATGAGGGGCAGGAGATCGGCGAGGTCGCCGGTGAGGTCGGTGCGGCGGTTAAAGTCGCGGGCCACGCGCTGGGTCAGCAGGTAACGCGGGCTGGTGAACTCGATGATGGGATGGGCATCGGTATTTTCCGGCAGGGCGGGGCCGAATTCGGCAACAAGACGCTGGATGCCGGCGGGATCCATCTTGAACGTGCGGGCGAGCAGCAGCGGATCGTTCATGCCGACGCGGGCAAGGTCGTCGTCGATGGGGCGGCGGCCGAGGCGCCGAAGCAGCAGGTCGTAGTCCAGGGTAAGGTCGCCAGGGGAGCCGATGAGAAAGAGATCGCCGACGACGGAGCTGGTCCAGAGCGATGTATTGGGCAATTCGTGGGTAAAGGTTTTCGCAATGATCGCCAGCGTACGCTTGGACATGTGATACGAGGGTACCCATTGGCAGGCCACGCCGTGGGGCGCGAGGTGGCTTGCGATCATGTGGTAGTATTCGCGGGTGAACAGGTTCGCGTTGCCGGTGATCCACGGATTCGACGGCTGCGAGATGATCAAGTCGTAACGCTCGCGGCTGCGGTTGAGGAAGTGCCGTCCGTCGCCCGCGACGAGATTCACGCGGGGGTCGTCGAGGGCGTGGTGGTTATAGTCCCGGAAGAAGTCGGAGGCCTCGACCACGGCCGGCGAGATCTCCAGCACGTCCACATGCTCGAGGGGATAGCGGAGCAAAGAGCCCAGGCTGACGCCGCTGCCCAGGCCGATAAGCAGCGCGCGGCGCGGGCGATCGACGAACAGCGCCGGCAAGTGGGAGAGCAGTACCTGGGTGGACATGTCGGCGTGTTGGCCGGTGGATGCGTCGGTCTTGCCGTCGATGGTCAGCGACAGCGTGCCGCGGGGAGACCGCACGACGGCGACGGTTGCGGTGGGGCCCTCGCGATAGAAGACGGGGTGATAGGCTTTCAGGGCCGCCCGCAGGTTGCCCACGTCGTTGTAGTCGTGGGCGTAGATGTACGCGCCGCTGTTGAGATACGTCAGCTCCCAGGGTTGCAGCATCACCATGCCGATCAGTCCGGCGCACAGGGCGGTCCCGCCCAGTCCGAACCGCGTGCGCAAGGCGCTGGCCTGGTCGACGGCCAGCAGGGCCAGGCCGGTAAAGATGTTCAGCGCCACCCCGATGACCAAGCCTTGCTGCAAGCCGATGAAAGGGATCAGCACGAAACCCCCGACAAACGCGCCCAGGATGGCACCGATGGTGTTGCAGCCGTAGAGCACACCCACGCGCCGGCCGGTTTCGCCGCGGCGGCGCACGACCGCCTGCACGGCGAGGGGGAATGCGAAGCCCGAACACGTCGTGGGTACGAGCAGGACTGCAAACAGCAGGCCGAAGCGCGCTAACTGGAACGCCGGCCAACTGCTTTCGAACTGTTTGAAAAGGTGGAGGAACGCGAAGGGCAGTTCGTCGGCCAGCGGCATGAACAGCAGGAGCCAAATGCCGATGCCGATCTGGCTGAGGCTCAGCCAGAGCAGCGAGCGACGCGGGCGAATCACGGTGTACAGCCAACTGCCGAGGACGATGCCCGAGCANNCAGATGGTCTCGTAGACCATGGCGGTGAAGCCACTGAGGGCGACGGCGGCGGTGACGGCCGTGACGAGCACACGGTCAGATGGATTCGCTTGCTGAGGCTGTGGGTGCGGGCGACGGTGGCGATCACGGGCGTCTGCCGGCTGGTCGGCGGGGCGTGCGCCGGGCGCGTGCAGCCGGTACAACAGCCAGCAAGCCGCGCCAATGAGCAGGTTGACGGCCACGCAGAGGTGCGTAGCGCCGTGCAAGCCCAGGGCGGGGATAAGGATGAAGCCGCCCACCACGCAGCCGAGAACGCCCCCGAGGGTGTTGATGGCGTAGAGCTGGGCGGTGCGGCAAGCGGCGCGCTCGGGGTCTGCGGCGAGCAGGGCGCACAGCAGCGGCAGGGTGGCGCCCATGGCGGCCGTCGGGACAAGCAGGGCGGCGATGGAAACACCCAGGCGGGCGAGGCTGAGGACGTAGAAGTCGGGCATTTCGCCGGGGAAGACCCACGCGAACACCCCGTCGAGGGTTTCGATGATCGCCGGCAGCACGAGGGCGTAGACGCCGATCAGGGCTTCCAGGACCGCGTAAAGGCGCAGTTGATCATGGCGGCGGTCGGCGTAGCGGCTGGCGAGGAACGCGCCGCCGCTCATTCCGCCCATGAAGGCCATGAGCACGGCGGCCAGGGCGAACGCGGAGGCCCCGAAGGTGAGTGTGAGCAGCCGCACCCAGACGGTCTGGTAGACCAGCGCCGTGAACCCGGAGAGCAGAAACAGGAGGGCGAGCGCCCGGTATGTGTTGGAGCGGCCGAACCATTGCATGGACTGGTTACATCGGACGACGTGGCGGCGGACTTCACCCGAGGCCGCGTCCGGCGTCGATGAATCGTCGGGCGGCGCGTGCGCAGCGGTCGCGTCAACTTTCGCCGCATTTGATCACGACCGGTGAATCCACACGCTTGTTGCAATCGTGACAATCTCTTGGTTTTCCTCTCGTTTGTTCAGCTCATCGTGCGAAAACGCAGGTCATGCCGCTTGGTGACCCATTTGGGTTATTGCCTACAGGGAAGGCGGTATGCGATAGAACCGATAGAACAACTTGGCGTGACGATCGGTGTTCGCGCGGAACCAGCGAATGGGGAGGCGCATTATGAAGAATCTCAGTTTGCGTGCCAAGCTACTGGCCGTGCTGGGCGTTTTATCCATCGCTTCGGTGGCCATCGCCTATGTGGGCCTGACAAAGCTGGGCGGCATGAACGACCGGATCAACGACATGGTGGATTCGTCAGCGCGCAAGGTGGCCTTGGGCGCTGAACTCAAGCAGGACCTGCTCACGATTTCGCGGGCGGAGAAGAACCTGATTCTCGCGGACACGCAGGCGGTGATGGACGAATATGCCGCGGTGATCGACGACACGCGGGAGCAGATGGCGTCGCGCGAGCAGGAACTGCAGCAACTGGCGGATGAGGAAGGCCGGCAGTTGCTCGCATCGTTTCGAGCCGATTGGGATCAGTTCCTCGCCGCGAATCAGCAGGTCCGCGAACTTACCCGGCTGAACTCCAACGTGCGGGCGCGCAACGCCTCCGCGGGCGCCGGGCGCGAAGCGTATGAGCGCGCCGAGGCGATCATTCACGACCTTGCCCAAACCAGTGACGAGCAGATGGCCGCTGCGGTCGCGGAAGCCCGGAAGGCCTCGGATCGGGTGTTGACCGGCGCACGGTTGGTGCAGGACCTGCTGCGCATTCATCGGGCCGAGAAAAACGTGATCCTCGAGACGGCGCCGGAGCGCAAGCAGGCGTACGAGGCTTCGTGGCAGGAATACGTGCAGGCGGCGGACGCGGGCGCAAGCGAGCTCGGCGCCGCCGTCACGGAGGAAGGTCGAGCTCACTTCGACGCCTTCGCCCGGGCGTTCGAAGGCTTCAAGACGCAGAGTGGCAAGGCCGTGGCGCTGGCTCGCGAGGGCGACGACGAGTCCGCACAGGCGCTGTCCGCCAACGAGGGACGCGCCGCCTACGACGCGGCCGAGAGCGCTCTCCAGACCCTGGTTGATCTGAATGACCGGGCGAACACGGCCGCGGCGCAGGCGGCTGACCACGCCGCCGGCCAGGCTTTGCTCGCGGCTCGGGTGATCCAGAACATGCTGGCGATCCACCGGGCGGAGAAGAGCCTGATCCTGGAAACGACGCAGGAAGGCATGGATCAATACGCGGGCGCCATCGAGACCCTGGCGACGCAGATGGAGCAGCGCCTGGCCAGCCTCGACGATACCGCGACCGAGAAGGATCGCCGGCAGCTCGCGGATTTCCAAACCGCCTGGGCGAAGTTCATGGATGTGGACAAAGAGGTCCGCGACACCAGCCGCGAGAATGGCAACAGCAGGGCGGTGGCGTTGGCGTGGGGCACGGGGCGTGAGATGTGTGACAAGGCCGAAGGGCAACTTGCGGCCATTGTGGAGAAAAACAACGCCGCCATGGCCCGGGATGCAGAGCTGAGCGACCACAACTATGCCGCGGCCCGCACGTTGATGTTGACGGTGAGCGTCGTGGGTATCGCGCTGGGCGTGGGGCTGGGCCTGTTCATCATCCGCGGGCTGGTCCGTTCGTTGCAGGCGGTGGTCAACGGGCTGAACGAGGGCGCGGCGCAGGTGAATGACGCGTCCGGGCAGGTGTCGGCCGCCTCGCAACAATTGGCGAATGGGGCGAGCGAACAGGCGTCGTCGCTGGAAGAGACGTCCAGCGCGATGGAACAAATGGCGGCGATGTCGCGGCAAGCGGCGGACAACGCCAAGAGCGCGAACACGTCGGCGGCGAAGGCCCGGGAGAACGCGACGCAGGGCGACCGTACGATGGCCCAACTCAATGACGCGATGGGGGCGATCAACACGTCTTCCGGCGAGATCAGCAAGATCATCAAGGTGATCGAGGGGATCGCATTCCAGACGAACCTGCTGGCGTTGAACGCGGCCGTGGAAGCGGCCCGGGCCGGTGAGGCCGGGGCCGGATTCGCCGTGGTGGCGGACGAGGTGAGAAATCTGGCCATGCGGGCTGCGGAAGCCGCCAGAAACACGGCCCAGCTCATCGAAGGCACGGTCAAAAAAGTGGATGACGGGGCCAGACTGGTGTCCGACACCAGTGAGGCGTTCAGCAAAGTCGGGGAAAGCGCGGAAAAAGTGGGCACTCTGGTGTCGGAAATCACCCAGGCCTCCAGGGAACAGTCCAGCGGCATCGACCAGGTGAACATCGCCGTGTCTGAAATGGACAAGGTGGTGCAGCAGAACGCCGCCACATCGGAACAGACCGCTTCCGCCGCCGAGGAAATGAACGCCCAGGCCGAACAGCTCCGGGAATATGTGGCGGAGCTGGTGTGCATGGTCACCGGGGGCAGACAGTCCGCCGGTTCCCGGGCCGGAGATACCCGCCGAAAGGCGGGTGCGGACAGGGCCCTTCCCCCGGCCCGGGCCGCGGAAGGGTCCCGGAACCGGCCCCTCACCGGTACGGCCCGTTCCGGTGAGGTCCGGGCGGACCAGATGATTCCCTTTGACGATGATGATTTCAAGGATTTTTAACACAAGGCTGAACAGCGGCTCCCGGGGGAATTCTCTGGACCGGCCCGGGGGCCTGATGATTTAACAATGGCCGGAAATGCAGAAAAATGGTAAAAGGAAATGTTTGGATAATGGATGACCGGAAGATCACCCGTGAGATCATGGCTTATTTTCAAAAACAGGCCCCGGTACTGTTTTATGTGGTGAGTCCGTCCGGTCATATTCTGGAAACCAATGATCATGCCCGCCAGATGCTGGACCAGCCGCTGACAGGTGTGAATTTTTCCGATGTGATCATCGATTTTGCCGGTGACCTTGATTTGAATGAGGCCGCCGACAGCCAGAAACAGGAACGGCTGGTTCATGTCAGCAGCGCCTCGGGAATTCCCTGGAGTTATTACTTTACGTTTACAAGGGCGGGGGACCGGATACTGGCATTTGGCCGGCCGGACATCGAAGACCAGGAAACCCTGAGGAAAGAGATGCTGATCCTGAATCAGGAATCCGGCAACCTGACCCGGGAGCTTCACCGGAACAATGCCTGCTTGAAGGAAACCCTGAAACAGGTGGAAAACCTGACCCATGCCAAAACCGATTTTCTGGCCCGGATGAGCCATGAGATCCGGACCCCCATGAACGGGGTCATCGGCATGACCGGGCTGCTGCTGGATACCGGTCTGGATTCCGAGCAGCAGCGGTATGCAGGGATCATTCAAAGCAGCGGGGAGCTGCTGCTGAACATCATCAACGATATCCTGGATTTTTCCAAAATCGAGGCCGGCCAGCTGGGTCTGGAGATGAGAGATTTTGATCTGGACCAGGTGGTGAAAGAAGTGGTGGCGCCCATGACCGTGGCAGCAGACAGGAACCAGGTCACCCTGTCCTGTGAGATCGAGCCGGATGTACCCCTGCATCTGACAGGGGATGCGACCCGTCTGGGCCAGATATTGAACAACCTGGTGGGAAACGCCGTGAAGTTCACCCGGAACGGGGAGATATCGGTCCGGGTGTCACTGCTGCAAAGACCCTCGGTACTGAGGTTCGCCGTGATCGACACCGGCATCGGCATCCCGGAAGATCAGCAGTCCCGTATTTTTGACAAATTCACCCAGGCAGACCCGGGCACCACCCGGAATTTCGGGGGTACCGGGCTGGGACTGGCCATTGCCAGACAGCTGGCGGAGATGATGGGCGGAGACATCGGGGTGCAAAGCGAACCGGGCCGGGGCTCCGAGTTCTGGTTCACGGCCGTGTTTGCCGAACCGGTGTCGTGTCCCCGGCCTGCAAAGAGCCCACCGGCAGAGGACCGGTTTCAAAAGGATGAACTGCAAACGTTCCAGGGGCGGGTCCTGGTGGCGGAGGACAATCCCGTGAACCAGGAGGTGGCNNCGCGGCGGTGGAAGCGGCCCGTGCGGGCGAGCATGGCAAGGGGTTTGCGGTCGTGGCCGACGAGGTGCGTACGCTGGCGCAGCGGGCGGCGGAGGCGGCCCGGGACACGACCGAATTGATCGAGTCGTCGGTGACGCGGGCGCGCGAAGGGGCCACGGTGGCGGATTCGGCCAGTCAGGCGCTGCAAGCGATCCTGGGAGACGTGTCGCAAGTCGCTGATTTGCTGACGGGAATCACGGACGCCGCAAACGAGCAGGCGCAGGGCGTTGACCAGATCAATACGGCCGTCGGCCAGATGGATAAGGTCACGCAGCAGAACGCCGCCAGTGCGGAGGAGTGTGCCTCGTCGGCGGAGGAACTCAGCGCCCAGGCCCAGACGGTCCGCGGCATGGTTGACGACCTGGTGGGCGTACTCTACGGGGCGTCATCCGCACAGTCGATAGGTTCGCCTGGCGTCAGCGCTGTCGCATCTTCGCCGGCCGGCAAGCAGGGGACGACCGTTCACGCTGGAGGTTCCGGCAGTGTCCGGGGTGAAGGGCGGAAGCCATCGCATGCGGTTCCGACCGATGACGACTTCAGTTCGTTCTAAGCGCGACGGATCGGGTTAGCTCCCCGTGCTGTGAAGGGGCCTGAAATGCAGGGGTGGACGCCGCAGGACACAAGCGGCGTCCACCTTTGTCCATTGGGGCAGAACGCGTCACGCGCTGGTTGGCCGAGCGGCGGGTCAGTCGCCGGTGTATGAGTGAATGCGCAGTTCGAAGACGAGTTCGTCGCGGATGGGGATGCCGTCGTTCCCGATTTCGGGGATCTGCGGCTTGACCTTGCGGGCTTCGTCGACGGCGCCGACGTTGACTTGCACGAGGCGGAAGCCCAGGCGCTGGTAGAACCAGAAGGCACGGGTGTTGTCGTTGGTGGTGGTGAGCCAGATGCGCTCGATGCCCCGCAGACGGGCGTCGTCGATGGCCATGAGCATGAGGGAGGATCCGATGCGTTCGCCCTCGAGGGTGCTGTTGAGGGTGAGCAGTTGCAGGGCGTCGTCCTCGTAGGCCATGGTGAGCAGGCCGACGATCTTTCCGTCACGCCACTCGATAAATCCCTCTTGTTCGTGGGGGTAGTAGCGCTTGCCGTGGCTCATGACGAGCCTGCTGTGCCAGTGCTGCTCGATGAACTGGGCGATCTGCTCGCGGTCGCTATCCTCGATCCGGCGTCTGGACATGTTGAATAGGTATAACGCGACGCGGCGGGCAATGCCAGTACAAAGAGACCGGGTGGGCCGGCTGACGGCTTGTCGCGGCCGGGAGCGCGGTCTATAGTGCTCCCGTCCGCGCTGCGGCGGTCTGTCGCGGCGGAAAACCCGTGGAGGGAGCGTGTTGGCGCCCGGCGCCGGGTGGAGAGTCCGCCGCGTGACGCCGCGCCAAGGATAGCGCCAAGGCCCATGAACGAAACCGAGCTCGACATCGTGTTCACCGCGCCGCATCCCGATGATCTGGAAATCGGGATGGGAGGGGCGATCGCCAAGTGCGTCCAGCAGGGCTACCGGGTGGGCATGGTCCACATGACCAACGGGGAGCCGACGCCGCGGGGGAATCCGGAGATGCGCGCGGCGGAGACGAAGGCGGCGGCAGAGATCCTCGGCGCTCACGTCTGCGAGACGCTGGACATGCCCAACCGGGTGCTGATGGATTGTCCGGAGAACCGTTTTGCACTGGCCACCGTGCTGCGGCGGTACCGGCCGCGGATCCTGGTGGGGATGGCCGGCCGAACCGTGTCCGCCTCACCGGATCACTACCAGGCCCAGCTCATCACCGAGGCCGCTCGATTCTACTCCCAGTTGACGAAATGGGACGACCGCTTTGACGGGACCAAACCCCACCGGATGGATCATCTGCTGTACCGGGTGGTGCCGATTGCGGCAGAGCAGCATCTGTTTCATTCGCGGATCGTGCTGGACATCACCGACACCATCGAGCAGAAAATCGAGGCGGTGCGGGCGTACCGTTCCCAGTTCGATGAGCGGCGACTGGCGGGGGTGGAGCACACGATTCGCAGCGTGGCGGGCTTCGAGGGGGTGATGGCCGGGTACCGCTATGGGGAGGCGTACGCGCTGCCGCGGGTGCTGGGGGTGACCGACCTGATGCGCACCCTGGAGCCGTGGACGATCCCGCCGCCCTTTGATCCGAAGAATCCGCCGGGCCCCGACGCGTCGGTGGCACGGTGATTCCGAGGCATCTTCAACCTTCTACAGAATAAGACCGATAACTCCTGGAGCGGGGTGTGGGCCACGCCTCGGGCTCGACTGTGCGCCGCGCAGGCCGCGGATCGCAGGGAGGCGATCGGCCGTCGAGCTTTGCCGATGTTGCCATGCTGGGAGCGAATCCTTGGAAGTCTACCTCGATGACCACAAGACCGAAATCAGCACCCCGACCGATGCCGCGGTCAAGGACCTGCTCGCAGAGTTGAAGGACCGGGCCGGGGCCAGCGGGCGGATGATCGTGGGCATTCAATGCGATGGCCTGGATGTGACGGGCGACGCGTTTGCCGAGACGCTGGCCGCGCCCGTAAACGCGTTCGCCCGGATCGAAATGCAGACGGCCGAGCCGCATCACCTGGTGACGGAGGCGCTGGCGCTTGCCGAGCAGTTGCTGGAAGCCTCGACCGAACAGGCCTCCGGCGTCGTGGATCTGATCGCGTTGGGAAAAGCAGATGAGGCGCTGCCCAAGCTGGGCGAATGCTGCAATGCCTGGCTGCAAGTCAACCAGGGCGTGTGCAACGCAGTGTCCATGTTGCACCTGGACCCCGGCGCGGTGACGGTGGGAGAAAAGACGCTGCCGGAGCTCATGGCCGTCCCGGCCGATCAGCTCAAGCAGCTCAAGGACGTGATCGAGGCGGGCGATTTCGTGCTGCTGTCGGACATTTTGACGTACGAGTTTCCCGAAGCGATCGAATCGTGGCGGCAGATGATTGCGGCGGTGCGGGACGCTGCCCGGCAGGAGGTTGGTGGATAGCTCTTGGCTGTCAGCTATCAGCTATCCGCTCTTGGCTGCTGTCCGTCACATCTTTGGTTTGAAGCTGCCGTAGAAGCGATCGACGGGATATTTGATCTCGTTTTTTTTCATCTTCTCCGCCAGGGCGGTGGCCAGATCGATGTCGAGCGCCGTGGCGAAGGAGAGGATGTAGGCGAAGATGTCCGCCACCTCCTCGCGGATTTCCGCCATTTGATTCGCGTCGCAGGTCACCTCGTCCAGCGCGTCGCTGTGGACCCACTGAAAATGTTCCATCAACTCGGCCGCTTCAATGGCAATTGAAGCGGAGAGGTTCTTGGGGTCGTGGAACTGCCGCCAGTCGCGGGCGCTGATGAAGGCGTCCATCAGGTCCTTGAGATTGGCCACGGTGGTATGCTGATCATTGCTCGGCACGGTGCATCTCCTGCTCGACGGTGAAGGTGCGGTCGGCTTCCGCGACGGGGCCTGCATGGTTGGCGAGGTGCGCGACGATTGCGCCTGCGTCATCGGCCACGGTCTGCCCTCAATCGGCGAGCTTGAGATTGTCCCAGTCCACGGGTTCGGTATCTGTCTCTTCGCCGCCGTCTTCGTCGCCTTCCTCGCGGACCTCGTAGTCCGGGTTGGGCGTGAGGATCATGGCCCGGGCGATGCGCTGGGCGACGAAGGGATCCCAGGCGGGGGCCTCTTCAAAGTGCTTCTCGAGGTGGGCCAAAATGACGCCGAAGGCCCCGACGAGTTGCTCGACCGGGGCCTTGATCAGGGCGAGGTGGAGCATTTCTTCGTAGGCGTTGGCCAGGGGCGCGTCCGCCGAGGTCTCCCAGTAGACGGCCGGGGCCACAGGGACCGCGTCCAACGGTTCGGCATCGGCGAAAAACGGGTGCGGCAAGGGGGTCTCCCGGCTCAGGTTGATGTGCCCGAAGCGAAAGCGGCGGGTCTTTTTCCAACTCACCTTGACGTTACAGATGAAGCAGATGGCGCCGGAGTACTCCTCGCCGAAGCATCGGCCGCAGGCGCAGCGATAGTCCTCGATGGGGCCGAAGATCTGCTGATCCCAGAGGGTGCCGCGGGTCTGCGACCAATCGTTGGGGTCCTCAAAGGCCCGCAAGCGCCGCTTGAGCGATCCGAAAGACCAAAGTCGGACCTGCTCCGAGGTGGCCGGGCGATATTGTTCCAGCACTGCTTCGATCGTCGTACCCATCATACACCGCCATTTCCTGCCGCGCGCAAGACCGAGAAATTCCGCCCCTCCAACGCATGTTAAGGCACACCGGGCCTTGGGATCCAGCCCGGGCTGCAATTCGCCGGAAGGGGCGTGGGGGCGACAGGTTCTTACGGAACGGCCGGCAGGGCCGGGGCGTAGCAGCCGATAGACTTGACGACCACGACATGACGGAGGGCAAATCGATGAATCGACGGTGGCGACAGCGGCTCACATGGCTGTGGCGGGAATGGGCGAAGCCCATCCTGGTGGTGGTGATTGTGCTGGGGACGTTTCGGTCGGCGGTGGCGGACTGGAACGACGTACCCACCGGCTCAATGAAGCCGACGATCCTCGAAGGGGACCGGATCCTGGTCAACAAACTGGCGTATAGCCTGCGGGTACCGTTTACGCGGTGGCGGTTGATCGACTGGGACGACCCGGCGCCTGGCGAGATCGTGGTCTGCTTCTCCCCGGCGAACGGGGATCGATTGGTCAAACGGGTCATCGCGGGACCAGGGGACACGGTGGCGTTACGGGGGAATCGCCTGATGGTCAACGGCGTTCCGGCCGGCTACGGTGAATTGGACGCCGAGTTGATCGCGCAACTGGACGAATCGGAGCGTCCGCGGCACGGGTACGCGGCGGAGACGCTCAATGGGGTCACCCACGCGGTGATGGCGACGCCGGGCGTGGTCGCGCCGCGGAGCTATGGGCCGGTGACGGTTCCGCCTGAGCACTACTTCGTGATGGGAGACAACCGGGATCGCAGCGCGGATTCGCGATCTTTCGGCTTCGTGCCGCGGGGAGACATCATCGGGCGATCGAGCCGGGTGGCGCTGTCGCTGGACCGGGATCGTTGGTATTGGCCGCGGTGGGATCGGTTCGGTCGCGCGTTGGAGTAACGTTCGGCTTCGGCCGAGGGGGAACTGAAACACAGATCCGGCCCGTCCACGGTCACGCATGGCGCCGTGGGCGGGCCGGTTTCGTTGTGGTGAGCCCTGGCGGTGTCTTGGCCATGGCACCATGGCGCTCAGCATGGCGGCGCACGGCGTTCAGCCCATCCGGTCCGCTTGCGCCGTGCTTGGCCATGGCACCCTGGGCGTCGAGCTTGGCCATGGCACCCTGGGCGTCGAGCTTGGCCAGGTCGCCCGGGTCAGATCGTACGCGGTGACTGAGCCCGCGTACGCTGGATCAGTCGCCCGCCGGGCCGCTGCTCGAGAGCGCGCCGACGAAGACGGCGAAGTCGCCCAGGTCGATGGTCACGCCGCCGTCCATGTTGGCGGCGAAGCACGCGGTGTCGATGGGGGCATCGACGCACGCCTGGAAGAGCATGTAGTCGTGCAGGTCGACGTCGCCGTCGGCGTCGAGATCGCCGTCGCCGTTGAGCACACAGGCGGCGGTATTCTCGTGACACCACTCGCCGGCGCCGCAGGGATCGCCGCTGCTGACGCAGCCGGCCAGGGCATCGCAGTATTCGGCCCCGTTGCAGAACACGCCGTCGTCGGGGCACTGGCCGTCGTCGGGGGTGAAAACGCAACCCGACTGGGGATCACAATCGTCGAGGGTGCAGGCGACGCCATCTGAGCAGAACAGCGGCGTGCCGTCCACGCATTCGCCCGCGACGCAGGTCTCGGCGCCATTGCAGGCATTTCCATCGTCGCACTCCGCGTCGCCGGAGCAACCCAGATTCCCTGCGATGACAAAGTTGTCGATGGCCGACTCGACGAGGGTGCCTCCGGAGGGCCCGTCGCTGGCGCCAAACCGGATCTTCATGGTGGACGTCAGTGCGACGAAGCTATCGAGGCCGAATGCGCGCGGCGTCCATTCGTTGGGCGATTGGGTATAGTCAAGTGTTTCGAGGGTCGTCCAGGTGGCGCCGTTGTTGTTGGAAACCTGGGCGATGAAGTAGTCGTCGGGGTCGCCCTCATTGCGACAGTAATGCCAGCGGACATAAGAAAGCTGGGCGATATCGACGGCACTGAGGTCGATGGTGGGTGATTCAAGGTAGACCACGCCGGAGTCGACGTCGTCGGTACCGGCTGCCCCCCCGGGGTTCTGGGCGGTAAAGGCGCAAGCCCCGCCGGCGTAGGGGCCGTTGGGCTGCGATTGCTCGCTGGTGCCGGAGTCGACGGTGCCGATGGGATCGCCAATCAGCCAGTCGCCGGTACTGGCCGTGCTGCCGGCGGCGCGGAATGACCAGCCGTTCGCGTTGCCCGATTCAAAATCGTCCTCAAAAACGGGCGTGAGGCAGGCATCATGGTATTCACTGCACTGGCCCTCCAGGCAGGGATTGCCGGTTGACTGGCAGATCCCCCCGACGCAGGATTCGACGCCCGTGCAGAAGAGGCCGTCATCGCAATCGGCATCGATGGCGCAGGTGCAGACGAAGATCTCGAAGTCGTCGAGATACCAGCCGTCGACGCCGTTGCAGTAGTCCTTGCCCATTTCGAAGCGGACCTGGAGGGTGTCGCCACCAGCGACGATGCCGGTGAGGTCGACCACGGAGGTGCCCCACTGGCCGCCGGCGCCGCTCCAGGCCGGCTCGCCGGCGATGGGGTTGGTGTTGTCGCCACCGGTCAGGGTGGTGTTGTAGGGGTTGTAAGTGAACGCGGCTGCGGGCAGAAGCGACCAGACGCCGCCGTTCACGCGGATCTTGAGGTTGCCGCCGTCGTAGCCGGCTTCGGTGGCCACGTAGTGGGTGAACATCATCGTCGGCTCGGCGGTTCCGGGCGGGATGTTGATCACCGGGCTGGTCAACTGATGGACGGCCGACTCCTCTTCGTTCGCGCAGGGGCTGGGAAGATCATTACAGAACCAGCCGGTACCGCTGCGTCCGAAGGGCAGGCTGCTGTCCAGCACCCACTGGTAGGTCGTATCAGGGCTGCCGACGGTGGAGGTAGTCCAGCCATTGACGCCGCTCTCGAAGTCGTCGGCGAAGACGGCCGAACGGGGGTCGCAGATGACGGGTGGAACGGGGTCGAGGATGTCGACGGTGGCGCCGCAGGCGCCGTCGGTGTGCATTTCGGTGGCGATCATGGCCGCGTCAACCTGCTGGGCGTCGCCGGCGGTGAAGACGGTGGCGGTAGGCAGGCCGGTGATCGGGTCGTTGGGGGTGGTGCCGATGAGGTCGGCGGCGGCCTGGTTGAGCGCGACGTAGGCGTCTTTGTAGTCGGACGCGGTGGTGAGATAGACGGTCAGGGCCCGGTACCAGACGGCGCCGGCTTTGACGGGCCCGATGGCGACGACATTCTGCCCGTTGAAGTTCTTGCCGTCGACCATGATGGCGAAGGCGTGGTTGGCGACGCCGCTTCCGGAGTGGACGCCGCCATTGTCGCCCGCGGGGCAGGTCTGGTTGGGGCTGTAGTTCCGGTCGGGATCGCCAAAGCAGGTGGGATCCCACATGTCGCGGATGGCGCCGCCGAACGCGTCGGCGTCCTCGCCCATCAGCCAGCGGACGCCGTCCGAGTAGCCGCTGGGCAGGCTGCATGCGCTGCGGGCGTTGTTGGGTGTATCCATGCCCGGGCCGGTGGGATGAGCGGGCCACGCGCCGCCGGGCGTGCCGGGCCAGGCCGCGTTGCCGTTGTAGAGATCGATCATCTCGCCCCAGATGTCGGAGTAGGCCTCGTTGAGCTGGCCAGGCTGGTTCTGATAGATGAGATTGGCGGTCGTTTGGGTCACGCCGTGGCCGATTTCGTGGGCAGTGATGTCATCGGTGACCGTGCCGGAACAGAAGATCATCTGCGCGCCGTTCCACCCAGCGTTGGGACAGGGCGGGTTGGTGGAGTTGACGGTCAGAACCATGGTCATGCCGGCGTCGTCGATGCTGTCGCGGCCGAAGGCGCGGAAGAAATAGTCGTAAACGTCGCCGGCGTAGTCGTAGGCGCGGTTGACGTCAGTGGGGCTGAGGACGGGGCCCTGCCCCTCAGAGCGGGCGAGGGTGCCCGGCAGGGAGGAGCCGCCGTTGCCGTTGTAGACGGCCCGGTTGCGGGCGTGCAGCCAGAGCGACCAGCGGTCGAGGACCTCGCCGGTATGGGCGTCGATGAAGAAGGCCTCGCGCAGGTGGCTGGTGGGGTCAGAGACGATGACGTGGTAGGCGAGGTGCGCCCCGCGCTGCATGTCGCCGTACCAGCCGGGATCGACGATGACGAGCTCCGTGCGCTCCGCGAACCACTGGTCGAGATCGGTCAGTGGCAGCGCGGTCAGGGCCTCGTCGGCCGACAGGGTGGGATTCACATCGAGCTTCTCGGGGAGGGGGTAGAAATCGCCGTTGGCGGCGACGAAGTCGCCCTGGGCGTTCTGATGGACCTTGAGTGTGCCGGAAAAGACCGGGACGCCCTCGTGGACCTGCTCGTAGGTGGTGTGCAGGTGGAGTTGATCGTCGAGCTGGGCCCGGGTCTGAACGAGTTCGCGGTCCGGGTCGCGCACGCCGAAGAGTACGCCATATTGGTTGAGGAAGTCGTCGGGCCGAGGGGCCGCCCGCGTACCCGAGGCGGCGACGGGGATGGTCGCGTTGTTGCGGCCCGTGACGAACTGGGCGAGGCCATTATCCTGGCGGGCGGCGACGCGAACGTTCTGTTCGGCCGCCTGGCGTGCGGCGTCATCCGCGGCGAATTGCGCCCACGCGCTGGCCGTGAGGGTGAAAACGGCAAGACAGGCTCCGATTCTCGTGATCGACCTTGACGACGTCTGCACTGGGCACCTCCTGGGGAAAGCTGCCATGAACGTGATAAAGGTTCCTTCCGCCGCTGAGCATCGGGATTCGACGCGGTTGCGTCTTCCGGGTGCGTGCGTCGGGTCGGAATGTGATGGCGAAGGAAATCACTCCTGACAGTGCCGTCATTGTACCGCGACGGATGCCACAGTTCACGGGTTCAGGCAGTTTGAATTGTGGTTACATGCCCGATAACTCTCGGAAACAATCGTGTTGCCGTTGCGGGCGCTGTCGAGCCGCAGCCGCGAGCGCCGGTTGACATGCGGGCTTATCGGGCGGCGCGAAGTCGAAACGCCGGGATCAAGGCCACACGATCATCAACCGACGAACAGTGCAGGCGGCCGGATCAGACGCGGACGCAGTTGCGGGACAGAGGACCGCGCTGAAGTGCGCACGAAAACAACGCCGGGAGAACACCCATGCGCCTGCAATTGCTTGATGAATCCACAAACTTCTCGTGCGGATCGTGCACGAAATGCTGCGACCAGCCGTGGGGGACACTGATCGAAGCGGACAAGGCGCACGCCCTGGACACGTTTGATTTCAGCGCCTTTCCGCAACTGGCCGGCAAGAAGTTCTACCACCAGGCCAAGGGGACGCCCAAGGGGTATTACCTGCTGAGCAAGGGAGAGGGGACCCGCTGCGTCTTCCTGGACACCGACGGGCTGTGCATCATCCACAAGGTCAAGGGGCCCGAGGCCAAGCCGACCGGTTGCCGCAAGTTTCCGTACATGGTGGCGCGCACGCCGGTGGACGATCGCGTATCGGTGGACTACGGCTGTCCGGCGGTGCAACAGTCGAGCGGCGCGCCGCTGCGCGAGCAGGGTGATGACATTGCGGTGACCATCTCGGTGACCTCCAAGCCGGCGGACCACGCCGCGCCGGTGGTGCTCGATCCGGAGGTGACGCTGTCACGGGCGGAGGCGGATGCTCTGTTGGAGCGGATCGGCGAGATTCTGGGCGGCGCCGACGATGGCGAGGGCGACATCTGGTCCCGTTTCGCCGAGGCGCTGGCCCTGGTCGTGGGGGTGCGCCGGCACAAGAAAAAGCCCGAACAGGACACGCCGGATGACGATCTCGTGGACCTGCTGCGTGCCGGGCTGACGCTGCCGGAAGCGCCGGATCCGCCGGCCGTGTACGCTTTTCCCAAGCCTCAGATTGCGCCGAGTCCGCCGCGGATGCTGTTCGCGGCGACGCTGTTTCGCGGNNACCTGCCCGGCCGACGCTCCCCTGGAGCTGGGCTTGTGGAAGCGGTTGACGCTCATGCCCAAGCTGATGAGCCTGGCCAAGCTCAGCGGGGGATACGCGTCGCGGCTGCTGGGGCGCAACATCGCGATTGGAGAAATCTTAACGCACCCGGTGGATACGTGGTTGGGGTCGGGCGGCGAAGCGCTGTTGCGGCGGTATTTCAAGTCGCGGATCTGGCAGCGGTACCTGTGTGGTACGCGGCTGTCGATCACCGGGGGGCTGCACCAGCATATTCAGGATCTGAACGCGATCCTGTTCTTTGCGCGGGCCGAGGCCCAGCACACCGGTCAGCATCAACTCACCGACGAGCTGCTCCGGTTCGGTCTCAACCGGGTCGAATTCCATCTGGCCAACCAGCCGCGGCTGTTCGACCAGGGCAACATGATCGCCTGGTTTGAGGCCCAGTTGCAGAGCCCGGCGGTGGCGATGCAGAGCTTGCGGCTGATGGCGCTGCGGCCGGCGCCGGCCGATGCCGCGGACGCGGAGACGACGTCCGCCGCGGAGCAAGCGTAGCCGATCACGGCACGGCCGGTTCGGGGGAATCCGGCCGTGTCCGCAGCGCCTCCGCCTGCGTGCGCAGGTCGGCGTCCTGCGCGCGGCGCAGACATTCCTCCACCGCCCAGGTCAGCGCTTCCGCGCGTCCGGTCGCCTGGCAGGCACGGGCGAGGAGGTAGTAGGGCCAGGGGTCGTCGGGCGCAGCGGAGGCGTGGGTTTGCAGGACTGCCGCGAAGGCGTCAAAGGCCTGGACATCGGCCAACACGTCGCGTGCGATGATATCTTCCACAAAGCGGACTGCATTCGCGTGCGCTTGCTGCCGCAGGAGCACGCCGCACTGCACCATTTGAGCCCGGGATTGTTCGGGATCGATCTTCAGCGCTGCCTGGGCGGCGTCCGCGGCGGCTGACCACTGCTGCGCGAGCCACGAGACCCACGCATACCAGCCGTGCAGTTCGGCCGACGCGCCGTCGGTCTTGAGCGCCACGGTCAGGAGCATCGCGGCCTGGCGGTGCTCGTTGGCCCGGACGTGCAGTTCCACGGCCAGCAGCAGGGGGGCACGATCCGTCGGGCGCTGGTCGAGGTAGGCGTCGAGGTGCTGGGTCGCGGCGGCCAGATCGCCTTCGGCTGCCAGCAGGCCCGCGAGGTTCATCACCGCCGCGGTGGCGTCCGGGTCGAGCGCGAGGGCGGCGGCGTACTGCTCGGCGGCTTCGGCAGTCTTGCCCAAAGCGGCCAGGCACACGCCGGCGTTGATCCGGGCGGGGACGTTGTCGGGCATCCACGCGAGCAAGGCCAGGAGGTGGTCGAGGGCGTTGGCGGGCTGGCCGGCCTGCATGTCCAGTTCGGCGAGCCCCAGCGTAGCCGACGCTTCGTAGGGGTTATTTTCCAGGGCCTGTTGGAAGGCGCGGCGGGCGTCGGCCGGGCGGTTCGCGCGGACGTAGGCGTTGGCGAGTTCGAGCAGGCCGGGATTGTAGTTGGGCTGGCGTTGTGCGCAGCGCTCGAGGGCGGCGAGGGCCTGGTCAGCATGGCCCGCGGCGCGGAGCACGCGGGCGTAGCGGGCCCAGGCAGGACCGTTGTCGGGGATGACCGACAAGGCTTCTTCGAGGGTGTTCAGGGCGTCGTCGAGATGTCCGAGCCGCCACTGGGCCAAACCGATGGCCTGGTACGCGTCTGCGCGGTCGGTCGGGGACATCGCGAATGCGCCCTGCAATTCAAGGGCGGCGGTGGCCGACGCGATGGCGTCGCCGTAACGGCCGGCGTAGTAGAGCGACCAGGCGTGCTTCACCGCGACGTCCGGGTGGTCGGGATAGACGGCGAGCATGCGGGCGGAGCGGGCCACGTCGTCGTCGTAGCAGGCGCAGGTGCGCCAACTGATGACCGTCAGGACCAGCGCGATGCACACGGCCATGGCGATGCGGAAAGGCGCGTTCAACCAGCGCCTGCCGACCCAGGCCAGCCCGGCCGCGAGCAGCCAGTACAGGCCGATGTGGGGAAGATACGCATAACGTTCGGCGACGAAGACGTTGCGCGCGGGCGTCAAGGGCAGCGTGGCGAAGATCGCCGCGGCGAACCAGAGCAGACACGCCCAGGTCAGCCGGGAACGCCGGGCTACCAGCGCAACGATGGCCGCAACCGCCGCCAGCAGACCGAGCGCCGGCCAGAATCCGGGATCGCTCCAACTTACTTCGGCGTGTGCGGGATGATAGGGGGATAGCCCTACGGGCACGAAGACGCGGCTGACGTACCAGGCCAAGGCG
>NPIE01004834.1_pt1 | contig 20474 bp, 20 predicted proteins | sample 8637661 | NCBI WGS metagenome assembly NPIE01 (sample SAMN07420842, study PRJNA396082) | bioreactor metagenome | isolation source: sample BA12 brine-fed electro-methanogenic bioreactor BA | place: Japan: Kochi | collected 2016-12-09
TCCAGGTCGAGGGCCTGGTAGTTATGAACGGCAATATTCCGGAATCCCGTCATTTTCTCCATTTTTGAAGCAAGCTCCGGATCTACTACGCCTTTTTCTTTCAGGATGGAGAAGTTGTCCCGCACCTTCTCAGGGAGTCCCAAAGCCTCTGCCGCCACCGCATGGGACGCCAGGTCGATGCATGCCTGGACGGCCCGCTGCAGGTTCAGGACAAAAATGTCCTGCCTGTTGATATCCTCAAGCTTTTCGGGGTCAAGATCCGTCACGTCCCGGATCCTGTCGAGGCATTTGCTGATTGTGGCAACCTTCGCCAGCACCACGTCCCTGTCAGGCATAGTGACGCCTCCTCAAGAGGTTCTCCTCGATTTCCCGTCGGTTGTATTTCAAGTCGTCGTATTCATTCACCGTCGCCGTAAAAAACTCTTCGTAGGCTCCCTTTTCGGAGGCCAGCAAAATGCCCGTTTTCAGTGCCTGCATCCTGATGACGGGGCCAGTCCTGTCGAGCACGACAAGATCCACGTCCCTTTCAAGAAGGCTTTCAAGCCGGCCTTTCAGTTCCAGGACATCTTCAGGTCCGAAGGGGTGCCCAAACAGCACGGCAACGTCCACGTCGCTGTCCGGCCTCGCCGTTTTCTTGGCGAAGGACCCCATTAGAAACGCCAGACGTACATTCCTTTCTTCGGCAAAAAAGGAGCGAAGCCTTGTTTCCGCTTTCAAATCCATTCCACGTTCCCTCCGAATGCAAGCCTGACGTCATTATACCTGCTACCCCGTGATACTTGTCCCCAACGCCAAGTTCTTTTCCGGTAATTTAATTTACTGCCGGCTCCGGGGTTATCCTTTCCGGCTCGCTTCCGGCAGTTTCCTTGTCTCGGTCCCCGATGTTTCGAAACCTGGTTATGCTAAGATGTTTTTGCATGCGAAAATTTTCCCGAGGGACGTGAGATTATGAAAATCGTCGTAACCGGCGGGGCCGGATTCATCGGCTCCCATATTGTTGACGCCCTTGTGGACAAGGGTCATAAAGTCCTCATCATCGACGACCTCTCCACCGGAAGGGGAGAAAACATCAACCCGAAGGCGGCCTTCGAGCAGTGTGACATCCGGGATGAATCTTCAATCAACAAAATCCTGGACGATTTCAGACCCGACTTTATCGACCATCACGCTGCCCAGATCGACATCCGCAAATCCGTTAACGACCCGGCTTTCGACGCCCAGGTCAACGTGGTGGGGTCCATCACGCTCCTCAAGGCGGCAGCCGGTCATGATGTCAAGGGCTTTATCTTCGCCTCCACGGGAGGCGCCATCTATGGCGAGACCCCTGTTGCCGCCAGGGAGGAATCCCCCAAGGCACCCATCAGTCCCTATGGCGCGGCCAAGGCTGCGGTGGAGCAATACCTTTACGTCTTCGGCAAGACCTACGGACTTCCCACGGTGGCCCTGCGGTATGGCAATGTTTACGGCCCCCGCCAGGACCCGCGGGGCGAAGCCGGCGTGGTCTCCATTTTTGCCGAAAAACTTCTGGCAGGTGGCAAGCCCACCATCTTCGGTACGGGCGGACAGGTCCGCGACTATGTCTACGTGGGCGACGTGGCCAGGGCGAACCTGCTGGCCATAGATTACCTTGGCAAAAAACCGGACCCCTGCACCATCCCCGACGACGGCGCCTTCAACATAGGCACCGGAACCTCGACCTCCGTCAATGACCTGCATAACCTCCTGGCCCGGGCTTCCGGCGGCCCTAGTGACGCTATCAAAGGCGGCGCCCGGCCGGGCGAACTTATGGAAAGCCGCCTGGATGTCACCAAAGCCCGGGAGATTCTCGGATTCGAGGCCCGGACGAGTCTGGAAGAGGGCATCAAAGGTGTCATCCATTGGTTGATGGGCTGAGAAAGCGAAAAAGCCATTCTTTCGGTCAAGATGAATTAATTATTTGCGCAATTCTTGTCAACGCCCCGGATTGTCAGTAAAATTCAACATGCGGTGCATGAATCATCTAATCTGGTGTGGAGAACACAAACATTCCGTCATGAATAGTATCGCCCTTCCGGCCGCCGGCCTGTCACAACGAAAGGTCAAGCGGCCGAAACTGACAACGGGGGGCCGTATGCGCATCCCCGAAGCAAGGATAACGGCAGGTGACGAATGGCTGGACCACCCAAACCGGGGTTTTCGCCCATGAGTGTCTATCACAGAAACTACATCGCCAAACTGGCAATAGATCTGCTTCTCGGCAGCGTCCTCTGCGCCTTCGGCGCCTTTTACCTGCGGCTTGAAGGCAGCCTCGGCATGTACGCCTCGCAGATCCCGCGCTACATGCTGATATCAGGTGCCGCCCTGCTTGCCGCCGAGCTTCTCTGGAAGCTCCCCCTGCGCAGCTGGCGCGGCACGGGCATCCTCGACCTCATGACCCTCCTTCAGGCCATGGTCTTTTTCGGCATCGCCGTCTCGGGCCTGTGCTTTTTCGGCGGCGACTTCTGCCGGGTGCCCCGGAGCATCCCCATCATCAACACCTTCCTGGCCGGTCTCGCCCTCGGCGGGGCCAGGATGGCCTTCCGGGTCTACAGCGAACGAAACCCCCACAAGCCTTGCCAAGGCCGAATCAAGCCCAAGAAAATCCTCATCGTCGGCGCCGGTGAAGCGGGCGTCCTTATCGTCCGCGAGATGCTCCGGCACCCCGAGTCGGGCCTCATGCCCGAAGGGTTTCTCGACGACGACCCCGTCAAGGCCGGCACAAGGATCGTCGGGCTTCCCGTACTTGGACCCATAGAAGCCCTCCCCGAAAAAGTCCGCCAGAAGGGGATCCAGGAGGTCCTCATCGCCATCCCCTCCGCCGATGGCAGGCTGGTTCGGCGCATCGTGGAGCTGTCCCGCAAGGCCCGCGTGCAGTACCGCATCATCCCCGGCGTCTACGAGGTGCTTTCGGGGGCCGTTTCCATCTCGCAGATTCGCGAGGTGGACGTGGCCGACCTTTTGGGCCGCGAACAGGTCCGCCTGGATGTCTCCGCCATATCGGAGTACCTCCGGGACAAGACCATCCTCGTCACCGGGGCGGGGGGTTCCATCGGGTCGGAGATCGTCCGCCAGGTGGCCCGCTTCAACCCCGAAAAGATCCTTCTTCTGGGCCGGGGCGAAAACAGCCTCTTCGAGCTCCAGCAGGACCTCACCGAGCTTTTCCCGGGCCTTCCCCACGAGCTTGTCATCGCCGACGTCCAAAACCGCCCCAAGCTCCAGCGCGTCTACGGACAACACCGCCCCCGGGTGGTCTTTCACGCCGCGGCCCACAAGCACGTGCCCCTCATGGAGGCCAACGCCGACCAGGCCATCCTCAACAACGTGGGCGGCACCCGCAACGTGGCCGAACTGGCCCTTGAGTATAACGTGGAGCACTTCGTCAACATCTCCACCGACAAGGCCGTCAACCCCGCATCCATCATGGGCGCCTCAAAGCGCATCGCCGAGATGGTCGTCCGTCAGTGCGCCTCAAAGGCGAAGCCGGGCCAGCACTTCGTCTCCGTCCGTTTCGGCAACGTCCTCGGGAGCCGCGGCAGCGTCATCCCCATCTTCAAGCGCCAGATCGCCTCCGGCGGCCCCGTCACCCTGACCCACCCAGACATGAAGCGCTACTTCATGACCATCCCCGAGGCGGCCCAGCTGGTGCTCCAGGCAGCGGCTTTGCCCGACAACGGCACCGTCTACGTGCTCGACATGGGGAAACCCGTCAAAATCAAGAACCTGGCCGAAGACCTCATCCAGCTTTCGGGCTTTCAGCCCTACGAGGACATCGATATCATCTACACGGGCCTCAGGCCCGGCGAGAAACTCTTCGAGGAGCTTCTCACCGCCGAAGAAGGCACAATAGCCACTGCCCACGAAAAGATCTACGTGGCCAACCAGGGCGAAATCAGCGAGAAATTCACCGCCCAGCTCGAGTACCTGCTCAAGGTCGCCACCGACGGAGACACAAACGAGCTTGCCGTGATGATCAAGCAGCTCGTGCCGACCTTCAGGGAAAAGAGCCTGACCGCAGAGGTCAAAAAAGGATGAGCGTGCCGGCATGATCGCATTCCTGTTTCTTTCGGCCGCCTTTTTCGTTTCCCTTTTTGGCACACGCTGGTATTTCAGCAAATCGAGGGGCAAGCTGATCCTCGACATTCCCAACGAAAGAAGCTCTCATTCCGTGCCCACTCCCCGGGGTGGAGGCGTGGTTTTTTCAAGCGTCTTTCTGGTATCGATACTGTTTTTTTACATCGCAGTCCCCGAAAATGGGGAATTATGGCGAGCCCTTCTTGGAAGCGGTGGTATTGTGGCCATTACCGGCTGGATAGACGACCGCAACCATCTTTCACCAAAAGCTCGCCTTCTGGCGCAATCCGCGGCGGCGGCCTGGGCCCTTTTTTGCCTCGGCGGCATGCCGGAGCTCATACTCACGAAAACCATCACTATTAAACTTGGCATTTTGGGAACAATCCTGGCTTTTATCGGAGGAGTCTGGCTCATCAACCTGTACAACTTCATGGACGGCATCGACGGCCTTGCCGGAGGGCAGGGCGTTTTTGTATCGCTGGCAGGTGCATGGTTTTTTCTCCAAACCGGGCATGCAACGATCGCAACAAGCCTGGCCCTGCTTGCAGTCGCCCTCGCCGGGTTCTTGTGGTGGAACTGGCCTCCGGCAAAGGTCTTTATGGGTGATGTGGGCAGCGGGTTTTTGGGCATTGTCTTTTTCGTCTATGCTCTTGAAGGAGAACATATGGGCTCAGCTCCGGCTCTGGTCTGGGCCGTCCTCCTTGCACCCTTTGTAGTGGATGCAACGCTGACCCTACTTCGCCGCATGAAAAGAAAAGAAAAACTCTTCCAGGCTCACAAAAGCCATGTGTACCAGCTGGCCGTGCAAAAAGGGCACTCGCATCAGGTTGTGACCCTTTCGTTTCTCGTGTTGAACGTTGTACTTTTCGTGTTTCTTGTTGTAACCGTAAGAGCGATGAACAACCCTGTGATACCATTTATCACAGTATTTTTTGTCCTGACACTGCTTTGGGGTATTCTGGATCAACGCTGGAAACATGTTCTCGACGACAAAAAGACCCAAAAGGCGGGTAAATAAATGGAAAAAGTTCTAGTAACAGGAGCCACCGGTTTTGTGGGAACCCACCTGGTGCGCCACCTTGCGGAAAAAGGATACAAGGTCCGTGGGGTGTCCCGAAAAGAAGTGTCTCCTTTTCCGGAAATAAACAATTACGAACACGCAAAAATCGAGGATGTTTATTCCGCAAAAGCCTGGCAGCCGCTTTTGGCAGGGGTGGATATTGTTGTTCATCTAATAGCGAAAACACACTCTTCCGATTCAGGTGACCTCAAGGCTTTGCCTGACTACAGGCACATCAACGTCGATATTACAAAAGCCCTTCTTGAAGCGTCCAGCGCAGCGGGAGTGACGCGATTCATATACCTAAGTTCCATAAAAGCTGTCGGGGAAGAGACGCCGATAGACAAACCATTTACTGAAGAATCCCCCTGTAATCCTGTCGACTCCTATGGAATCAGCAAACGGGAGGCAGAAGAACTGATCCTGAAATATGAAGGGAAAATAAATGCGGTGATTTTCCGCCCGCCGATGATTTACGGCCCGGGCGTGAAGGGGAATTTTCTCAAGTTGTTAAAGATCGTCAAAAAGGGGGTCCCTCTTCCTTTCGGAAGCATCAAAAACTCTAGGAGTCTCCTATTTGTCGGAAACCTGGTTTATGCAATAGAATCAGCATTTTCTTGCTTTGTAAACGGGAGAACTCTTTGTCACATTGCGGACCCAGAGGCACCTTCAACCCCGGAAATACTTGAGCATTTGTCTTTGGCAATGGGGAAAAATCTCAAAGTTTATCCTTTCCCGCCAATTCTTTTGGAAACAATAGCTGGAATCGCGGGCCAAAAAGGCACAATCAAAAAGCTTACGCGAAGTCTCCTGGTAGCATCTCGAAATTCTCATTTGCTTCAATTCGTCCCCAAATTTTCGCTTAGAGAAGGAATACATGAGACTATCTCAAGGAATGGAATAAATTAAAAATGTCGGTAGAATTGACCGTTTCTTTAGTTTTGTATCAAAATGACAAGAATAAAGTTAAAAGATTGCTACAATCTCTTGAAAAAAGTGAAATAGAGTACTTGCTCTATGTGTACGATAATTCTCCGAGAAAAAACTTGGAAGGTTTATTTGGTGGAGATCGAATTATCTACCACCATGACCCGAGAAATGTCGGGTTCGGGAGAGGGCATAATTATGCTTTTTCGAAAATATACAAAAAAGCAAAATACCATTTGATTGTGAACCCAGATATATATTTTGATAATAATGTGCTGAAAGATATGATTCGTGTGATGGAGCAAGAAAACGACATCGGGATTCTTGCTCCGAAGGTGTTGTTCCCGGATGGGAAACTTCAAAGAACTGCTCGCCTTTTACCTAGACCAATAGATTTTTTTGTTAGGAGATTTTGCCCATTCAAGAGAGTGATTGAAAGAATGAACTCGAGGTATGAAATACATTCATATGATTACGAATGTCCAATCGAAGTCCCTTTTATTTCAGGTTGTTTTATGCTGGTACGTTCGGATCTTTTTCGAGATCTCCAGGGGTTCGATGAAAGATTCTTTATGTATACAGAGGATATTGATCTTACTCGCCGTATGATGAAAAGGGCAAAAACTGTTTTGTACCCCTCTGTGTATGTTTATCATGAATATGAAAGAGGCTCGCATAAAAATTTCAGGCTCTTAGTTGTTTTTTTAAAAAGCGCCATATTGTATTTCAACAAATGGGGATGGTTCTTTGATAAAGATAGGACAAATATCAACAATAGTGTTTTGAAAAACTGAAAATACAAAAAATTGCTTAAATGAATAGTTTGAGTAAAAAATAAAGAATATCTCCAGATGTGAGTGAACCACCTCGGGAATATAGGAGGTTTCATTTCTTGAGAGGATGGAACGCATAAAGGCAAAGAGCAGATACTCGTCAGATATATGGAAACGGACGGTTTAAGATACATTTGAGTTTCGCGAATCAGTTTTGGAGTGGTCTAATACGGTGTCTATTTCTGTGGTTATGGCTTCTTACAATGGTGCCAAATATATTGCCTGCCAGATCGAGAGCATCTTATGTCAACTCTCGCAGGACGATGAATTAATTATTTCGGATGATTCTTCGACAGATGCTACCTTAGAAATTATTTCTTATTTTGAAGATAAAAGAATTCATGTTGTTCATAATCATGGACCTCAAGGGGTGGTCAACAACTTTGAAAATGGCCTCAATTTTGCGAAGGGACAATATATTTTTTTATCTGACCAAGATGATGTTTGGTCCGAAGACAAAACAAGCAAAATACTGCCGTATTTTCAAAAAGGATATGATTGTGTCGTCCATGATGCGTATATTACAGGAGAAACTATTGATTCCGTAAAAGGGACTTTTTTTGAGAAAAGGGTAAGGAAAATCGGTTTTATCAGGAACTTGGTAAAAAATCCTTATGTCGGGTGTTGCATGGCATTTGATCGGAAAATACTCGAAAGAGCTTTACCCTTTCCTCAGGGTATTCCGATGCATGATTCCTGGATAGGAATTGTTGCCGAGAAGTTTTATAACGTAATGTTCCTTGACGAACCATTGGTATATTACAGAAGACATGGAGAAAATGCCTCCCCAACAACTGGGAAAAGCAACCAATCCCTGCAAAAGAAACTGATGGACAGGTTTTTTTTGTTAAAAGGGTTGCTCAAAAGGAGCAAATTATAGACAAAGCAATCGGATTTCCGTCTTCTTAATTTGGTGTGGTCAATTATACGTATTACAAGTACGCGAAAACGATCCAAATTTGAAACTTAAGAAATAAAGGAAATGCTTAATGGAGGTAAGCGATGAAACGAAAAGGCATTTCATTACTCATCACCGGCGGCTGCGGTTTCATAGGGAGCAATCTCGTATGCTACTGCCTTGAAAAAGGCTACCGGGTTATCAACCTGGATAAACTCACCTATGCAGGAAATCTCGCATCCTTGAGAGATGTTGAGGACAACCCCTTATACAAATTCATACATGGCGATATCGCTGATTCTAGTCTCACCAGGCAACTCCTCGAGAAGGAACACCCGACAGGGATCCTGAACCTGGCTGCCGAAAGCCACGTGGACCGTTCCATAGATGCCCCTGATGATTTTATCCAGACCAACATTGTGGGGACCTACAAGCTTCTTTCTGCGGCCCTGGATTATTGGAAGAAACTCGACGCTTCGGAACAGGAAAGTTTCCGGTTCCTCCACGTTTCCACGGACGAAGTCTTTGGATCCCTGGGGCCTGAAGGATTCTTCAACGAGGAGACACCCTACAGTCCACGTTCGCCCTACTCGGCCTCAAAGGCCTCGTCGGACCACCTTGTCCGTGCGTTTTACCATACCTACGGTCTCCCGACGGTAATTACGAACTGTTCAAACAACTACGGACCCTACCAGTTCCCTGAGAAGCTCATACCGCTCATGATCATCACAGCCCTTGAAGGCAAACCCCTTCCTGTCTATGGTGATGGCGGCAACATCCGGGACTGGCTGTATGTACAGGACCATTGCGAGGCGTTGTTGGATGTATTTGAGAAAGGGCGTCCCGGGGAAACCTACAACATCGGAGGCCACAACGAAAAGACCAATCTCGAGGTTGTCCATACCCTCTGCGACCTGCTCGACAGTCTGCAGCCAAAAGAGGGCGGGATCACCTACAAGGACCAGATAACTTTCGTTACCGACCGGCCCGGTCATGATCGCAGGTATGCCATTGATGCCAGTAAAATCCAGCGTGAACTCGGCTGGAAACCGAGGGAAACCTTCGAGACGGGTCTCAAAAAAACCGTACAATGGTACCTGGATAACCAGTGGTGGGTGAAAGAAGTTACCCATGGCAAATATGGCCTTGAACGGTTGGGCCTTGGCACGAGCAGGGAGGCGAAAAAATGATCCAAAAAGGCATCATCCTCGCCGGCGGAAGCGGAACGCGGCTTTATCCCCTGACCCTTCCGGTGAGCAAGCAGCTCATGCCCGTCTACGACAAGCCCATGATCTACTATCCCTTAAGCACACTCATGCTCGCGGGTATTCGGGATATCCTGGTTATTACAACCCCCGACGACTTGCCGGCGTTCAAGAAGCTTCTCAATGACGGCAGCCAATGGGGACTGTCGATAACCTATTCGGTGCAGCCAGAACCCGGCGGGTTGGCGCAAGCCTTTCTCATTGGGGAAGATTTCATCGACGGAGACAGCTGTGCTCTTGTTTTGGGGGACAACCTCTTTTACGGACGTGGATTCAGCGAAATACTGACAAATGCCGCCATGCTGGAAGAAGGGGCAAAGGTCTTTGGGTATCCGGTAAAAGATCCTAAGCGATACGGTGTCGTCGCCTTTGACGAGACGGGCCGCGTGACAAGCATTGAGGAAAAACCCGCGATGCCCAAATCACATTACGCGGTGGTGGGATTGTATTTTTATGACAACACCGTTGTCGAAAAAGCCCACGCCCTCAAGCCCTCGGCGCGTGGAGAACTTGAAATCACGGACCTTAACAAGCTATACCTTGAAGAAAGTACGCTCCGGGTCGATGTCCTGGGACGCGGTTTTGCCTGGCTCGACACAGGGACCCACGATAGTCTTCTCGAAGCGGCGACATTTATAGAAACGATCCAGAAAAGGCAAGGACTCATGGTATCTTGCCCGGAGGAGATTGCCTACAGGAAGGGGTATATCGATTCAACGCAGCTAGAAAGGTTGGCAAGGCCCCTTGCGAAAAACGGGTACGGACAATATTTGTTGGACTTGCTCCAGGGGAAAAGCAATTTAAGTAGCGTTTAGCCCATGAAAATCCATAGCGTGTTAGTTATTTACAATAGAAAGTGCGCAAATAGTCCCAGTGTAAATTATCTTTTGAATCAAAATGTCGTATTGTCGAGTTTTATATTGTGTGACAATAGCACGGTCGAGGCAATAAAAAGATTCAACCGGTTGTTTTGCGAGAAATCGAATATTGTGTATATCGATATGAAAGGAAACATGGGACTGAGTAAGGCCTACAACAAAGCGATATCCTTGATTTGCGACCAGGAAGACAATTGGGTAGTTTTTTTTGACCAAGATACGAGGATTTTTCCAGGTTTTTTTGAACAATTAAAGAGTTCGATAAAGAAGCATCCGGACATATACATACATGTTCCTTTTGTCTTATCCAGCCAGAAAGATGTTCAAATATCACCCACCAAAATATTTGGTTATCACGTCACAAGAAAACAATGTCCTAGAGTCGCTAGCGTGTATCATGATATTACAGCCATAAACACTGGTATGGTAATCAATAGAGGTGCTTTTTCTAAGGTGGGAAAATACAATGAAGAACTTTTCTTGGATTATGTGGACCACTACTTTATCCGACAGTATAAGAAATATTTCAAAGGGATTGCATTTTTCAATGCGAGGCTAATACAGGAATTTTCCAGTCATGGGGAAAATGATTTTGACGCAGAAGTAAAGCGATTTATGATATATAAAAAGGATTTTTATGTTTTTTGCAAGAATAGTTTTTTAGGACGGTTGTATTATTTCGTAAAAATGCCATTTCGAACCGTTAAACTATCAATAAAACATAGAAGCTTAACGTTCTTGATTTTTTTGTTTTTAAAGAGGTCTGGTGGTGGTGATGAGGAAAACGAATCATAGTTGACTCTGTGCAGGGAAACTTAAGAGCAAACGGTGGGTGGCAAAAATGGTGTGCATCGCCTCAAATAACAAGAAAAAAGTAGTTGTAAATTTGCTAAAGAAGAAAAAGATTTGTTTTTTGGGATTTTTAGTTGTATTGGATCTGGTTTATGGAGGAGCAGGTAGGGTAATTGCGTTTGGCCCGTTAACTCCTAGATATTTGCTATTTTTCCTTGCGATTCTTTTCTTCATTCTGGATATTTTGAAAAGAGGTTTTAAAACTCCGAAAAATATTTTTTATGCGCCGCTTTTTTTCTTTTTCGCACTGTATTTGGTAGCTTTTATTAATGGAATATTAAGAGGTCGCCCGCCGGAAAATATAATTTTTGCAAGCAAGGGATATTTGTATTTATTCATGCTTTTGCCTTTTACTGTATTTATTGACTCAAAAGAAAAGGCTCTTCAAGTTATAAAAATATTTAATATAGGAGCTGTATTTTTTGCGGCGCTGACAATATGCCTCTTTGTGCTGATAAAAGTAGAATCAAGCCTGTTTAATATAATAAATCATATTATGCAAAAACATTATTACGGACATTTAGCTATAAGGTATGGACTTCCAAGTGTGTTTTTCAAGACGAGTCCTTATATGGCGATTGCCTTTATAAATATAATGATGCAATGGGTAAACCTTGAAAAGCAACGCAATCTTACCAATGTAGCTTACATGATAATCCTCTTTATTGGTTGTTTGACAACAATGACAATGGGAATATGGGTTGCTTTATTTGTAGGTATTATTGGAGTGGGGTTAATATCTAAGGGTGGCAAAAGAATATATGTTTTGCTTGCACTAGCAATGGTTGGTAGTGTATTGATGTTGACTTTAGGTGATTATGTATGGACGGCTTTCATAAATAGAATCAATGTAAATGACAGTAGTTACATTATAAAAAGCGATCAATTGAAAACGCTAATGTCTCTATGGTCTGAAAACTTATTGTTCGGTAAAGGGTTCGGTACTGAGGTTGTTTTTGTCAGTGAAATAGGAACGAGAATAATGACAAAATTTGAACTCTTTTGGATGGAACTGCTTGTATTAACTGGATTGTTGGGTTTTTTCGCATATAACTACATGATCCTGAAGATATATTTAATAGGGTTTAAGATATCAAAATGTTTTGATAAACAAGAATCAGTTCAAATCCATTCTTTGTTAATCGGAGTATTCATGCTGTGCGTTGTTTCGTCCGTCAATCCTTTTTTAAATAATCCTATTGGTATGGGTTATTTGATAATTTCGATGTCTTCGATAAATGTATTCCATGCTTTTAGAGGCAACATTTGGTATTCGAGCCAACATAGTGCCATTAATTGCGAAAAAAGGGAGAATTAGGGTAAAGGATGTCGTTTATGGTTTGACGATAGCTTAAATTTTGAGGAAGAGAAAGAATATAGGAGATTGCTTAAGATCTGGAAAACAGAAAATCAGATTTCTGAAACCTTGGCGATCCAGAAAAGGCAAGGTTTCATGGTATATTGTCCCGAGGAGATCGCCTTTAGGAAGGGGTACATCGATTTAAGTCAGCTTGAAAGGTTGGCAAGGCCCCTTGCGAAAAACGGGTACGGGCAATATTTGCTGGACTTGCTCCAGGAATAATGAGGTGAATCTATGGCCAAAATAACAATTCAGGAAACACCGATTTCAGACCTGCTCGTCATCGAACCGCAGGTTTTTCCCGATCAGCGTGGATTCTTTCTCGAATCTTTCAACCGGAAAGCTTTCCGGGAAGCAGGGCTTGCGATGGAATTTGTCCAGGATAACATGTCGAGGTCCACAAAAGGTGTGCTCAGGGGGCTTCACTTTCAAACCCGCCAACCCCAGGGAAAGCTTGTAAAAGTTACCAGGGGCAAGGTGTTTGACGTTGCTGTTGATTTACGAAAAGGCTCACAAACTTTCGGGTCCTGGTATGGTGTTACCCTGAATGATGAAGCCCACAAGATGTTCTACGTGCCACCGGGTTTTGCCCACGGTTTCCTCGTCATTTCCGAAGTGGCCGACTTCCACTACAAGTGCACTGATTTTTACGATCCCGGTGGTGAAGGGGGCATCCGCTGGAACGATCCCGATATAAGGATAGACTGGCCATTAGGTGACATCGAGCCGATTCTTTCAGAAAAAGATCAAGTGCTCCCCTATTTCAAAGACATGGAATCGCCTTTTACGTATGAAAGCAAAGGGAGTCATAATCTATGAAGTATCTCATTACCGGCAAGGACGGCCAAGCGTCTTTGGCCTTCGCTGATTTGCTCGACGAGAGAAAAGAAAATTACATTGCCTTCGGAAGGAAAGAACTTGACATCACTGATCTCAAGGCTGTTCGCGAAGCCGTCTTGACGTACAAGCCGGAGACTGTTTTCAATGGGGCCGCTTATAATGATGTCGACAAGGCCGAATCCGACTGGGAACAGGCTTTTTTGGTCAACGGGATCGGGCCGAGAAACCTGGCCATTGCATGCGAAGAGGCAGATATTCCTCTCGTGACATTCAGCACCGACTACGTTTTCGATGGGACCAAGGGCAGCCCTTACACTGTAGCCGACGCCCCCAACCCCATCAATGCATACGGGAAGAGCAAACTTTTGGGCGAGCTCTACGTCCAAAGCCTCTGCAGAAAATATATCCTTGCAAGAGTCAGCTGGGTGTTTGGTGTCAAAGGGAAAGCCGAATCATGCTTTCCTAAAAAACTCCTCAAATGGGCAGAGACAAAAACGGAGCTTCGCGTGGTAGACGACCAGGTGTCATCCCCCACGTATGCCCCGGACCTGGCCGAGGCGGTTTATGCCTTGCTTCAGGAAAGAGCTTGGGGGGTGTGCCATATAACCAACACTGGATCTTGCAGCAGATATGAATGGGCTAGGGAAATACTTGCTTTGACAAGGTGGTCTGGATCAATTTTCCCGGCGGCAAGCAGAGAATTCAAGTTGCAAGCGAAAAGACCAGAATTTTCAGTTTTATACCATTTCCCTTGGAAGGGGCTTCCAGATTATAAACGAGCGACAACGAGCTTTTATTCAACGCTGAAAAACTAATTGGAAATAAGTATATCAATAAAGAATTATTGTATTATTGCAGAGCAGATAAGTAATGAAACGAGTTGCTTTCAAAAATGAGATCTATGGGAGCAAAAATGAGTAGACAGCAAGCAGGTTGCCATTTTGCAAGTATAAAGGTATCCAAAAAAAACATTGTAATAAAATGTTTCATTATTGCGTTTTTTTTAGTCGCAGTTTTTCAGTTATTCGGGGTTAGTAGAGATTACGAAAATTATGCTCGTTTTTTTTCAGAAATCCGAGAATACGGATTTTTTTATGTAAGAAATCATCGGTTTGAACCTTTATTTTCCTATCTTTCTTTTGTCGTTTCATTAGTTTTTAAAAACAACGTTGTAGTCTATTCTCTGCTGGCCATCTTATCGCTCTGGATAAAGGGTTTTGCCCTTCGAAGAGTAAGCCGTAATTGGCTTATTCTTTTTGTTGCTCTGGCCTTTTATGTGGTTCGTTTTTTTCCTCTTCACGAAATGACCCAAATTCGAGCTTCTTTCGCAGCCTCTTTTTTAATTCTGGCTATGGTTTATACATATCAACAGAAAAACATGAAAGCACTACTTTGCGGTATTGCGACGATAGGGTTCCATCTTTCTAGTTTGGTTTTTGCCCCTTTTGCTTGTTACTTGAAGAAACATTGGAGGAAGACGGACGTATTCTACCTAGGTTTCGCGTTTTTTGTATTGCTGTTAATAACGAAATTTTTCTTATTGGATTTTCTAGCCGCACACATTCCAAAACTTGCCATCTATCAAAGTTTAGAGTATGGGGGTAAAGCCAGCTGGCATGCTAGGACTGTTATTCTGGATATCTTGTTGATAATTTGCGGTTTTTCTTTTTGGAAAGGGTCAGATAATCTAATGCGCCAAATCCTTTTTTTGCAAGTTTTGGGAATCCTTTTTTATTACGTATTTTTGGACTATGCCGTTTTGGCGCATAGACTTAGAGAGTTACTTTCGGTGTTTTGGGTCCTTTATTTCCCGCTTGCACTTAACAAAAGAGGAAATATCAGGCGAGTAATGACCATCCTTATATTTATGAATATTGTAGTTTATGTTCAATTGTATTTTGCAAGTGTTCATCAAATATTCTGATTTGCGCGAGCAATAACATAGAATTTATTGAGATGGTAAAAAGCTGTAAATTGTAGACCTAATTGATGGAGGATGAATATACGTGAACTTGCTTTATTTCTCAATCGATGATGATTCACCGACTTCTGGTTTGTCGAAAAAAATAAAAAGTCAGGCAAGTGCTTTAGGAACTACAACCAATGAATTGTGGCTTTTGATGGCTAGTAGGAAATCAGGGATTAAGCTTTATCATTATGAAAAAAAATATTCAGGATTGGTATTATTAAACCATGAACCAGGCGAAGCAAAAAGGTCCCTTGCGTCACGATATAGCTATTATGCAAAGAAAGTTGTTAGCGCTTTTGAAAGCGTTTGTGAAAGCAGAGCTATAAATGCTGTATATTGTCGAAGAATTCCAATGATTCCTTGCCTGATAAAAATGTTAAAAAAGGCAAAAAAGAAGTACCATTTTGCCTTGGGGTATGAAATCCCCACATTTCCGTATCTGCAAGAGCATTTAAAATTGAAACAATGGACTGTCGTGGCACATGAGATTCTATTCTCTCAATCACTATATAATGTAGTTGATCATTTCTTTATTATCACAGATTCAAAGAATGCGAAGAAAGTTCCTTTCAAGAACTGGACCCGTATTACCAACGGCATTGACGTCGAAGAAGTCCCAATCCGCCAGATACCACATTTCGGAACAGACGAACTCCACATTCTTGCATTGGCAAACGTGGTGTATTGGCATGGTTTTGATCGGATTATCAAAGGCTTGGCAGATTTTCAAAGTAAAAGCAGAATCATTCTTCATATTGTCGGAGAAGGCCCTGAGATTCTAAAGTTAAGAAAACTCGTTGAATCAACAAACTTAACCGATCAAGTTCTCTTTCACGGCCCATTATATGGAAGTGACCTGGATAATATATTCAATATATGTCATATTGCTGTGGGAAGTTTGGGGTTGCATCGAATTGGGCTAGACGAGGCATCTGTTTTAAAGGTTCGAGAATATTGTGCAAGAGGTATCCCTTTTATTTACAGTCCCAAAGATTTTGATTTTCCCGCTCATTTTAAATATATACTAAAGGTTCCTTCCGACGAAAGTCCGATAAAAATGGAGGTAGTATTCGATTTTGCCAAAGAAGTACTTTCTGACATGGAACACCCACAAAAAATGAGAAACTATGCAGCTAAAAATTTGGACTGGAACGTCAAAATGAATCCCGTTATTGAGTTTTTTCAACGATCTGTGGGAGATGAGAACTAATGAAAATCCTTTCCATCGTCGGCGCCCGTCCCCAATTCATCAAGGAAGCAATTGTCGGAGCGGCTATAAGGCAAGAAGACATCGAGGAGATCCTTGTCAATACCGGCCAGCACTACGATGCCAACATGTCCGATGTCTTTGTCGATGCCCTTTCGATCAAGAAGCCGGACTACAATCTGGGCGTGGGTTCGGGGTCCCACGCATACCAGACCGCGACTACCATGCTGAGGCTTGAAGAGGTTATCTTGAAAGAAAAGCCGGACCTTGTCCTTGTATACGGTGACACGAATGCAACTGTTGCTGGCGCTCTGGTAGCTTCAAAGCTCAAAATCCCCGTTGCCCATGTAGAAGCAGGTCTGCGCCAGCACCCCAAGGATATGCCCGAAGAAATTAATCGCGTAGTGGCGGACCACATATCCAGGCTGCTTTTTTGCCCCACGCAGAAAGCTGTTGCAAACTCGGAGAAAGAAGGAATAAAAGAAGGCGTCCATTTTGTCGGTGATGTTATGTACGATCTTTTCCTGACCATGAAAGTCCGGCTTGATCCGCCCAAGGTTCTGGCGCGGTATGGCCTTGAAGAAAAAGGATATATCCTGGCGACGCTCCATCGCGACTTCAATACCGATGACCCGAAGCGTCTTTACTCGATCCTTTCCGCTTTTGATCAAATTTCAAGAACGCTTCCTCTCGTCCTCCCTCTACACCCTCGGACGAAGAAGGCGATCGAGGAAAATTCCTTTGGGAATCTCATTCGAAATCTGATAATCATTGTCCCTCTTCCCTATCAGGACATGATGTCCCTGTTGATAGGTGCGAAGAAAGTCATCACCGATAGCGGGGGCTTGCAGAAAGAGGCCTACTTTGCCGGTGTCCCGGCTTTAGTTATGATGCCCGACACAGGGTGGATAGAGCTTGTCGAAGAGGGCTGGAATGTCCTTGTCGATGCGGACAAAGAGAAAATAACAGAAGGGATATGGGCTCATGATCTTTTGATGGGTTTAAAAAAGAAGAACTTATATGGTGACGGGGACGCGGGTCAGAGAATTGCAAAAATCCTAAGCAAAGGTCTAATTAGTGTATAGCCAAGACTTTATGGTGCATAATTAAGGAAAGCGTAGGACCAAAGGCTAGGACCCTGTGCTCAGAGCCTGTGGTCGAAAGGAATTCAATCATGACGAGCGAGACAGACTTCAATTTGGATTGCTGGAAACAACGATGGGTTGCATATTTCGATTTGTTGGGTATGCAAAGACACGTTCAAGAAAGTCCCGCCATCTCAATCTTTTGTACTTTAGACGAAGCTAATGAAGAGTTTTACCGTCAAAGGGGATTTGACCAAAACGTCGAACGCTTGTGGTTTTCAGACACCTACATTTTCTTCTCCCAGGATGATTCTGCAGCATCTTTTGCATCATTGGAGGCCACCTCGCGACATTTCTTTCTCTCGCTGGTGCAAAAAGGGATTCCTCTCCGTGGGGCGATGGCGTTCGGGAAACTTTACGTGGACAAGGAGAATGACATTTTTTTCGGGAAAGCGCTCGTTGAAGCCTACAGGTTTGGGGAACATCAGGACTGGATAGGTTTTCTGCTCACGCCTTCGGCTGAAGCGCAAATGGAGACTGTCAAATTACCGGCTCGAGAAAGAATTTACTACCGAAGGAGCAAAATCCCTTGGAAAACAAATTGCGAAAAGGACAGTGAAGATCAGGGTCACTATCCAGAGAATCTTTTTGTGTGCGAATTCCAAAATCGTGGGGCTGGAAGAGATTTTTGCCTAAAAGCCCTTTCGCAAATGGAAGAAAGATCGGAAGTAGATGGAATAAAGCGGAAATACCAAAACACCCTTGGTTTTATTCGTGGTTATTCAAAAAAGCGTGTTGATGACAACTCAGGCTGATGTTAGTCCAGGAAGACAGCTCTTTCCCATAGATACAGCATTTTGCAACAAACCGATCCGGAGGTGAAACAGTGCTCACACAGGCAATAAAGGATCTGAAAGCACAACACCGTTTCAGGGATCCTGTTTATGGCTTCATCAAAGCGACGGATGCGGAGATGAAGATAATAGATACGCCTGTCTTCCAGCGATTGAGAAGGATCCACCAGCTGGCATTGACGAAGTATGTTTATCCCGGGGCAGAGCATAGCCGTTTTGTGCATTCCCTGGGAGTCATGCAGGCTGCGACAGAAGTTTTCGGACATATACTTGATGATGAAAAGGTACCGGAAGAGGTAAAATCAAATATAGACAAGTATTTTACCAAAGTAGAAAGAATTTCCCTTAAAGAAGGAATCTCCCTTGCTTTGAAACGGCTCCGTTTTGCCGCTTTGCTACACGATGTGGGGCATTTGCCCTTTTCTCATGCAACGGAAGAGGTCCTTCTGAAAAAAGAGATCAAACACGAAGATATCGGCCGGTACATAATTATTGAGCATCCGGAAATTTCCGAGACAATACGTCAAGAAGGAGTTGATCCGGTTTCTGTCGGAAATTTGATAAAGTCTTATGGCTCATCTCCATCATGGTTCGATTTCCTGCTTGGAAGCGTTATTTCGGGCCAATTTGATGTCGACAGGGCCGACTATCTGTTGCGTGATTCTTATTATTGCGGGGTACGGTATGGTGAATACGACTACAAAAGATATCTCTCGACGATTCGAATCAAGAATTCGAGTCCCTTGGAGTTTATAATTACGGCAGACGATGTCCCTATTATGGAAGAATTCCTCCTTGCGAGATACCATTACAATCTACAGGTCCCTTACCACCGCACCAGGGTCGGATATGATATCGCGCTGAAAGAGTTTGTTGAAAAAGATTGTTCGAAGTGGCTCAGTTCTTTTGGGGAAATAGTTTCTGTCTCGGATAAAAAGATTGAAAGCCTGGATTTTGATCGTTTTACCCGTTGTGATGATTACTCATTTTTCGACACAATTTTCGATGACGACAAAACTGAATCGTTCTGGGGCAGATGTCTGAAACGGCAGGAGCACCTTGAAATGGCGTATGAAAGGCTGGACACGGTTGAATCAGGCTCCGAGGAAGCTCTAAAAGTCAAAGAAGCGCTAAAAAGCGCAGGAATCAAATATTACCCATGGGAAGAAAAGCTGAAACTCCATAAATTAACGGAAAACAAAACATCCGACGAAAAAGAAACCACGTCATTTTTTGTCGTAGACAGAGAAGGCGAAATAATTGCTTTACTTGAAGAATATTCGCCATTTTTCAAGGCTTTTACAAAGTCGTTCCCGTTTATTTGGCGCATTTACGGCGAAAAAGGTAATAAAGAAACAATCCGTAACCTGATCTTTGAAACCATCGGCAGAGGGGAGGAAAAGATCAATGGCCAGCGAGCGGCAAAAGAAAGTTCTCAGATTTGTGATTGAGTACTTTTCGAAACAAAACAAAAGTGCTCAGAAGATCCTCGTGCAAAAAGCCATATATTTCCTCAACTTTATTGGAATTGATACAGGCTTCAGGTTTGAAGGGTATCAATATGGTCCCTTCTCCGTGGATATCATGAACGTCGCCGACGAGATGGAGATCTCCCAGGAAATCAAGATTGATAGAACAACGTATGTTGCAAATGAAGACCTTGTTCGCGATTATCAGGAACTTGGTGACTTGGACGAAAAGTTGCGGGTTTACTATGAAGACTTGCTAAAAAAAGATGACTCTTTCGACACCGTGGAACGGGTAGGAACCGTAATGTTTGTCATGGAAAATCGCGAATCAGGAGATGTAAAAGGCATAATAGATGATGTGGAAAGATGGAAGCCCGGGAAATATTCGGAGAAAGAGATCATTGCAACGGTACAAGCGATAAAAGCTGTGAGACAGAAATTGAAATGAATTTTGGTTTTGGGTTGAGCGTTGAGAATCATGCGCGCTGCATACCCCAAGAAGACGCAAAAAGCCTGATCCATCACAGCGACAGGGGATCGCAATACCTTTCGATCCGTTATACCGGCAGGCTGAACTATGAGGGGATCAAGCCTTCCGTCGGCAGCGACGGCGGCTATCTTTGCGACATGCATTGGCTAAAACGATCATCAGCCTGTACAAGACAGAAGTCATTAAAATGTTTTGTGCAAGCCCTTTTTCCCCAGTTGGGCGTGCGGACGTTTTCTTGGACTGTTTACGCAGCCAAATTCAAGCTTCTTCGATACTCCAATGGACTCATTGCACCCAGGGACATTTTGATTCTGTGTTCGTTGTACCAGTGCAAGTACCTGTTCAGTATATCCATAAACTCGGCAATGCTGACCCCAAACCACTTCCTGTTGTAGAAC
>NPIE01021345.1_pt1 | contig 20450 bp, 22 predicted proteins | sample 8637661 | NCBI WGS metagenome assembly NPIE01 (sample SAMN07420842, study PRJNA396082) | bioreactor metagenome | isolation source: sample BA12 brine-fed electro-methanogenic bioreactor BA | place: Japan: Kochi | collected 2016-12-09
TGGATGAGTTTCGATGTTTAACCTCAGTCAAAAAGGGAAAACCCGAACGATTCAATTGAATGAAGCGTCCCCTTTGCGCAAACTGGATCCTCGCTCGAAACTGTTTGTAAGTATTGCTCTTTCGCTGGCGGTGATGTTGCCACTGGAAAAGCTGGTTTTATTTTTGGTCGTTTATTTGGTTTTCATCATCTGGGCTAGGCTATTTCCCGAAATGACTCGGCAAACCTGGCGTTTACGCTGGATACTTTTGTTTTTGTTTGTCATAGATTGGTAGTTGGTGAGTTTAGAATTGGCATTGGTAATCACATTGCGCGAAATATTGTTGAGTGGTGTTTTTGCACTATTTTTCTCAACTACATCCACGAATGAACTCAGCCTCGCTCTGGAAAGCCTGAAAATCCCTTATCGTTATGCTTTTTCTATTAATCTGGCATTTCAAAGTATTGGGTTGCTGCAAGAAGAATGGCAAGCGATTAAAGAAGCTCAACAAAGTCGGGGAATATTGATCAAATTTGAAGGTATTAAACAGCTGGTTAAACAGGTTGGCGATTTAATAGCCTTAACTGTACCGGCAATTGTGTTGACAACGCGGCGCGCCTGGGCGATCACTGAGGCGGCCTATTCGCGAGGTTTTGATTCACCTGAAAGGATTTCCTTTTATCAATTAGACATGAAATGGGTGGATTGGTTGTTTATTTGTATGGTGTTAGCCATCATGTTGGTTTTTCTTTTTTGGAGGTGAAATGAATCAAAAAGCAAGAATTTTTATTGCAATTGCTATCATTGTGATACTCACTGCAGCCGTCATTGGCATCGAGAGAATTCGCGGGCAGCGGATTGCTGCAGAAATAGACGCATCCTTAGAACCAGGAGATATTCCTGTATTCTGGAATGGCTCATTGAGGGCTGCTTTTTCACCCACGGATATTGAGTCCCTTCCTCCAGCTTCCTTTGTAGATGCGGAAGAAGGAAAGACCCAAGAAGGCTGGCTATTTAAAGATGTGCTGTTAACCTATTTTAAAGAAGATCAGTTCAGTGATGACACAAAAATTACGGTGATCAGTACCAGTCGTGAAAAATCAGCTGAATTAACCTGGGCTGAGGTAGCCAACACGGATAATATGGTCATGTTTGATCTGGCTGGCAGGGGTACCTTGAAACTGGTGTCTCTCCTTGAAAAACTGGATGTACGCGACGAATTTGTCCAGGATGTGGACAGAATTGAGATCAGCACCCGATGAAAACCAGATACTTTTCCACGTTTCAACTTTTTTTGATGACGCTCTTCGCAGTATTAATTGTGGTGGCAAAAATTGCTTTGCGCTTACCTTTACAGCTTTCAGGTCATTCCGGTGTGTTCTGGATGGCGATCATCATCGTTGGTGCTCGGGTGGTTCCTAAAATTGGATCCGCCAGTCTGATAGGGTTGCTCTCTGGTATATTGGCTGCTTTCCTCGGTTTGGGAGATTTTGGCGCGATCAACACCTTTATTTCCTATACTATGATTGGTGTCGGTACGGATTTAGGGCTCTTATTGTTGGGAAATCCGGAAAACCTTGTGGTAGCTGGCATTGTTGGCATGCTGGGGCATTTCTGCAAATTCCTGGTCAAATGGGGGTTTGGCGCGATTACTGGCGCACCTGTTGGTTTTGTAGCGTTGGGATTGGCAAAAGCGATTGTTGGCTATATTGTTTTCGGAGCCATTGGAGGTGTTCTGGGTGGTTTGACCTTGATCGCTCTGCGTAAAGCGGGGTATTTTAAGTATTTGCAGGAGAAGAAGTAGATTATAGGCAATTAAGGGGGTAGCTTGTACTAGGGGTGAAGCAGGTGGGAATTGACCTGATGCGAATCATCAATTTTGATACCACCTGTTTCATCCTATGAATTTTGATATTAGCTTGCTTGAATAACCTCCAAATTTATTGGATAATTATTGAACCATTTGGACTGAATCTGGTTTGTATCCAGTTACACGCATAATCCAAGAAAGGATTGGCCATGCTCGAAAATTATGAAGTTAAAGAATTTACCCGTGATACCTGGGATGACTTTGATGCTCTTTTTGGAAAACATAAAGGCGTTAGTGGTGGCTGCTGGTGCACCTTCAATCTTTGTTCTTCCTCTCAATTTACTAAAAGTACCCGGGAAGAGCGTAAGGAGCTGCAGCATTCATTAACGATGGAAGGCGAAAGTTGTGGATTGATGATCTATGATGCTGGTGTGCCGATTGGTTGGTGTCAATTTGGACCGGCTGAGAAATTTGAACGCTTTAACCGAACGAAAGCATACATAGCATTGAATCTTCCCCCTGAACAGAAACCGGATTGGCGCATTTCCTGTATTTTCATCGACAAACACCGCCGGCGGGAGGGGTTGTCACAACTTCCTTTGAAAGCAGCATTAGCGAGTATAAAAGAAAAAGGTGGGGGCATCGTGGAAGCCTTTCCTTTCGATATACCCGGGGCGAAACGGCCTTCCTATAGCGGCTCGGTCAAGATGTTTGAACGCGAAGGGTTTGAAGAAGTAGCCAGGTTGGGTAAGATCACCGTATTGATGCGGAAGACGATTTGAATAAAGGTAGGTAAAAAACTTTATTAACCTATTTAATAGGTTGCCAACTTAAAAAGCAGATGAAAATTTCTGGCCAATCAATAAAAAATCAGAGAGAAAAAAATTTCCTGTAATTATGAGTTTTTTTGTGAAATTCCTAAAATAGGTCATTTTTCTATTAATTAAGAGTTTTTATATAATCAAAGGCATCCTGGCAGAAGCCCAGCGACAGAAATACGACTTAATTGTGATAGGAACCTCAGAAGAATATAGGTCAGGTACGCGTTTATTTGGATCGGTCGATGATTGGGTGTTGGAACAAGTGAATAATAGCTTGGTACTTTTGGTTCGGCAAAATGAATCAGTCGCGATCGATTGGAAAAGGAAACATTTAAAAATGATGTGGAGAACGAATTAATGGAGTAGTTGGGGTTAATAGGAAGAAAGAACTTGATCTATTAAATGGGTTATTTGTCGTTTGGGCATTTTTTTACCAGATTGTTTTGATTGTCCATTTCGCTGTACGCAAACGCATTTTTGAAGGCTACACTACGAAAAATGGTTGGTGGGTATATGCCTTAGCTTTACCGGGTTTGATTATCAGTATCATCATACTATTGGGGGAAAAGAGCTGGTCATTCTGGTCGGGTGGAATTTTGTTGTTGAAATTTTCCATCTATGGTTACTATGTGGACTCCATTAAGAAGGAGGAATGGCGGAAGCCAATCAAAAAATCTATCTTTTTTCCTTACGTTTTTTGGTATCTCGCCACCATCATGTTAGAGGGGATCTCTAGCTTTGATCAGCAAACCCCTCTGGTATGTGTATGCTGCCTTGTATGTGGTTGCCACTTTCTTAAATATTAGATCGCATTAAACCCAGGGACACCATCATCATCTCATTTAAATAAAGGAAAATCAAAAACCATAATTTGAACTTGGTTTACCAGGGCTTGAAGTCCTTTATGCTTGACAATGCCCTTCGTGTTGATAGATAATTATTATAATAAGACGGTTTGTTTTTCCATTTTTTGACTTATTCCGGATCAAAAATCATTCACATATTTTTTCATCAAGGGAGCAGCTCATGAATTCACAGGCAGGGAATAAAAACTCTAAACTTTGGTTAATTATTGTTGTAGTTTTGGTTGTGGTTTGCTGTTGCTGTTTGGTGTTGATTCTGGCAGGTGTGATGTACCTGCAATCAGAAAACATGACTTTAGAAGAGGTGTTTTCAAACCCTGAACAGGTGTTGGAACCTCCGTTGGAAGTCACACAGGTTGTTCCGCAAGAATTGGAGGAACAAAACCCTCCACAAGCTGAGGAGCAAGTTCCACCACAAGAACAACTTATACCAGAAAACACTGTACCACCAACAGAAATGGAAGATTACTTAATTGCGATCGCTACATCGGGTGTCTGGAAGGTGAATGAAGAAACACAAGAAGTGATTCAATTAAGTAATGATGTGCTGGATGCTCCCCAGCCGTACAGGCATGGTTTATCTCCCGACAAGAAATATTTTGCTTATATCACCGGGGAATATACCCCTACGCTGGTTGTTCTCGACATGCAAACCAACAGCATAATTCTTGAAACGCCACTCAGTGGGCCAAATAGCCAGATAAAACCGGATATGAATGCAGGTGACCCGGGTCAAAGTGTGTTGTTAGCGATGCAATTTTATGGAAACTTAAGCTGGTCACCGGATAGTTCCAGGTTGGCGTTTGTCGCCGCGATGGATAATTTCAATACGGATCTTTATCTCTTCAATCCAACCGATCTGTCTATCACTCGATTAACCGATGAAAACAGTAACGCAGCGCATATCAATTGGTCACCAGATGGATACTTTATCCAATATGTTACGGTAAACAACTTTGGTACGGGAGCCGGCATGGATATGGACGCGGTTTGGGTTTATGATACAGGTCAAGGCGTCCCAAAAATGCTGGAACAAAGCATCAGCTCCGGAGAAGAATTCCTGGCATGGATCGATAATAAATCGTTTTACATGACCAGCTGGAGTGCAGCGTGCAGCAATTACAACCTGCGAGCCATTGATGCGGTTACAGGCGCTCAAGAAGTGATTCTTGAAAGCTGTTTTTCAGGCGCAGCTTACGACCCGGTTAATAAATTTGGCATTGTTGCAGTCAGTGATATGTTCATTGGAACCTGTCAATGTGGTGAAGTTGAAGAATATGGCACATACAGTTTTGGTGCAAGTTTAGGGATGAGCGATGTTGGTGTAAATATTAAGAAATTTGAACAAATCAATGCTTATGGTGTTGAGTTGTTGGATCCGGGAAATGTTTTTGCCGTCTACACCGATGGGGGATTATCGCATCTTTTTGATCAAACAGGATTTCCCATTCCAATTCCCGATGAGGTTTTAGGGCTAAAACCATCTCCATCTCCCAATGGACAGTATTGGGCCTGGTACCCGTATTATGGCGACCAGACAGGTCTGTGGGTTACAGATAATCAAATGAATGTATTTGATTTATCCTCTTTCTTTTCCAACAACAGTATTTGGAGTGATGTTGGCAATCGTTTGTACTATTTTGAATTTACCCGAATTTTCTATGCCGATGCACCAGATTTCAGTAGTACATTATTTGTAGAAATCCCAGAAGGTGAAATATACGCAATAGGCAAATAAACCCTTCACATGATCAAGGAATCAAATAAACTTGAAATATCTTTATTCCTAAAAAACAAGGAAGATGTATTTAATGAACGAAATGACGCTTGCCAATAAAAGAGCTTGGGACGGCTTGGCAGCCACTCATTACAAGAAGTATCACATCGGTAAGCTTTTGGCAGGAACACCTCTATTAAATGAAGTAATCCAAAGAGAAGTAGGGGATCTAGGGCAAATCGTTGGTGCATTTACTTTGCCATATTGGCACCGACACACTCTCTTGGGCATTGTTGGGTGCTATCGTAACCGGTATTGATATCTCCTCTGAATCGCTGAAATACGCACGTCTTCTGGCAAATCAAATGAATATCGACGCTACCTTTGTAGAAGCGGACGTGATGGAAGCGATGGAGAAAGTGTATGAAAAGTTTGACATCGTCTTTGCCTCTACCGGGGTGTTATGCTGGATCCCGAATATCCAACACTTTGCCCGAGTCGTTCGCCACTTATTAAAGGAAGGAGGATTCTTCTACCTGCATGATGGGCATCCTTTCAGGCATGTCATGAAAGCCGAAGGTGGTACCACCCATCCTAATCAGATTGTCGGGGATTACTTCCGCAAACAGGTCTGGCAAAACGACAATATGGGAGATTATACCGACCCGGAATTACTCATTCCGGAGAAATCCTTTGAATGGGATTGGACGCTGGGAGAAGTCATCACTGCCTTTTGTGATGCAGGTATGCGGATTGAATTTTTGCGCGAATATCCACAATATTTTTACGGTGGTTACACCCCATATGATGTGGAAGATAATAAGGTGGAACTTTATCCCTGCACGTTCAGTTTGAAAGCTTCATTATAATAAGAGAGTAAATGATTCCTATTATTAATTTTGCTGTTTTAACTATTTCGTCAATTCTTTTCGCGTATTTTTATTTCCTGAGTGTCAGCCCAGCTGCTTTGGAGAAGAAAATCGGACAAATGGCGTACCAACGTTGTGCGATGTATCGAATCGTATCTTCTATTTTCTAAGAAAGCGTACTGAAGCATAATGAACGGTGTTAAAAAGCGGTTGAGACTTCGTGAGGTTATCGACCACGACCAGCCCATCTTCTTTGAGCAACAAACCGACCCGGATGCTAATCAGATGGCAGCATTTACCTCCAGAGACCCATTTGATCAGCAATCTTTTGATATACATTGGCAGAAAATCACAATTGACATCTCTGTAATCATTCGTACGATCGTTTTTGAAGAACAAGTAGCAGGGTATATCTTAAGTTATATTGATGAAGGAAACCCGGAAGTAGGCTACTGGATAGGTAAAGAATTCTGGGGAAAAGGGATAGCCACCGAAGCGCTTGCCGAATTCTTATCTACAGTAAACAAAACCCGCCCCATTTATGCCCGCACAGCCAAAGACAATCAGGCTTCTAAACGCGTATTGGAAAAATGTGGTTTTTGTGTTATCAAAGAGATGAAGGGTTTTGCTAATGCACGTGGTAAGGAAATTGAAGAATTGTTGTTAATTTTGTCAGATTGATGTTTTGTTCGTAGCTTGCCACCTAACCAAATCTGCGAGGTGAATAGTGCAAAAACTAAAAGGAAAAATTGCTGTGGTTACCGGTGCCAGCCGTGGAGCTGGTAGGGGGATCGCACTGGTTTTGGGTGAAGCTGGTGCCACGGTTTATGTCAGCGGGCGTAGCGTGCGGGAATCCAGTTCACGACCTGAGTTGCCTGGCACCACCATCGATGAAACAGCGGAGATGGTGACGGCGCGTGGAGGGTTAGGTATTCCCGTACGGTGTGATCATACGGTCGATGAGGAGGTGGAAAGTCTGTTTAGCAGGGTCGAAGCGGAACAGGGCAAGCTGGATATCCTGGTCAATAATGTATGGGGCGGATATGAGAAAGAACCGGATGGTCTAATTCCAGGTCCATTTTGGGATCAACCGCTGTGGCACTGGGATGCCATGTTTGTGGCTGGGGTACGGGCTCACTATTCAGCCAGCCGGTTAGCCGCCAGAATCATGCTTCCTCAAAAACAGGGGCTGATCATCAACACTACTTTTTATGATCGAGGCAAATATTTCCAGCCGCTTTCTTACTTTCTGGCGAAGAACACCATTAATCAGATGGTTTATGGGATGGGGTTGGAGCTACGAAAGCATAATATCACGGCCATTGCGCTTTCACCGGGTTGGATGCGTACCGAAGCAGTGCTTGCTGCCATTGCACCAGGTGGTGAACCTTCTCCCGATGATTACAAACAGACTGAATCGGTAGAATATATCGGGAGAGCAGTGGTAGCACTGGCATCCGATCCACAGGTGATCAACAAGAGTGGGCAAACCTGGACAGTTGGGGATCTGGCTAAGGAGTATGACTTTACAGATGTCGATGGCCGGCAGGTCCCACCGTTTCGTTTTCCGGATGAGTTTTTGATAGATTGAATAAGGAGATAGAATGTATAAAATAACGAGTTTGATGACACTTGATGATGATCACCCTATACCAGACNNCCTGGCAAGAAGAGAATACCGATCATCTTGCATTGATTTTACCGGGATTAAATTACACCTGCGACATGCCATTGTTGTACTACACAGCTCAATTTTTAATAGCTGATGGCGCTGATGTTTTGCAGGTTAAGTACGATTACAACCAAAAGTCACATGGAAAACCTTTTTCTTTGGATGACAAGGTAACTCAATTAAACAAAGATGTAACCAGTATTGTAAAGGTAGCACTGGAACAACGTAATTATCAGCATTTGACCATCATTGCTAAATCTTTGGGAACATTAGGAGTGCCAACCTTGCTTGAAGCAGATTTTTCCGCGAAGGTTCAAACCTGTGTTTATCTGACCCCAATTTTAAAAGAGTTAGTTTCACAGAAAGAGCTAATCCAAACCTGTCCAAACAATCTGTTTGTGATCGGCACTATTGATCCCTATTATGATCCCGAATTAATTAGGGTGCTAATCAATGCGCAAGGGGATAATTTTATGATTATTGAGGGCGTTAATCATAGCCTTGAATTCCAGGATGACCCGCTTGGATCGTTAAGAGTACTGGATGAAGTAGCCCGTAAACTGGAAACATTTTTGAAGTTATAAACTTGTTTCCGTCTAACAGGAATGAGCAGATGCGTTGGTGGGTAGACTCACCAACGATAACGTTGATTTAAGCTTGTAAACTAGCTTGGCTAGAAAGACAAAATTGAATAGTAGAAAAACTAGAGATCAAGATATCATTTGGGATTCTAAATAATTTAAGAAGGAATGAAATGGAACAAAGGAAAAACAGACAGCATCTATCTTAACTATTTTCATTGTTGTTTTTTTGGTTGGGTTAATTGGATTTTTTACTGAGAACAATGGTTTCGTCTTTGCAGGTGGAATTTTCTTGGTGGTCGGTGTGATAGGTGGGATCATTTTCGGACTTTGTAAGTGTCCAAGATTTTGCGCAACAATCCTTGACGGTATGTTAGAATTATAAAAAAACATCTGGAAGACATCCATATGGATGGTATAACCATTGACATTTTTAAAATTGACTATATAATATAAAAACAATCATCTACATATCATCCATATGGATGGTAAAAGGATTATTTATGAACAAGCAATTTAACATTCAAGAACTAAATGTGAAAGGTGCCTCCCTGCAGGTGTATCAAGCCTTAAGAAAATTAATGGACGTTGTTCATAAAGAACGGCAGCCAGATGACCCGATCGTTCCATTGGAAGAAACCATTAATCAAATGAAGAATTTGCCCTCTTTTGTGGATTTAAAAATGTGGTGTGTTTGGGATGAAGACCAAGCGAATATGATAGCCCAAGGAAATGTTGGGTTGATGCATACGGAAGACAACAAGCATCTTGCCCAGTTCGACATTATTGTGCATCCGGATTATCGTCGCCAGGGTTTGGGTAAACAATTATTAACGAACTGGGATTCAAACCTTACATGACCAGCATTCTATGGCAAATGGAAATTAATCAGGTGCTGGACTATTTGAACCATAAGAAACCTGGGAGGATTTATGTCTGAAACCGAGAAAATCACCATCAATATGTCAGCTGTTGATTTGGGTAAGGTTGACCTTTTGGTCAATGAGGGATTGTACAGTAATCGCACCGATTTTATCCGTACTGCTATCCGTTCGCAACTGGAAAAGCATACTTTTGAGATTCAGCAATCAGTGACCCGTCATTCCTCGGTGATTGGGGTTCTCTCCTATAGCCGGGCAGATTTGGAAAAGCGCAAGCAAAAAGGGAAGAAATTGTCAATTTCAGTGGTGGGCTTGTTGATTTTACAACCCGATATTCCTGCTGAACTGGCAGCTGAGGTGATTGAAGAGATCAAGGTACATGGCATGTTCCAGGCCAGTCCTGAAGTCAAAGCGGCTTTAGCTGATCGGATGAAGTAATCAACCATGGCAACACTGTTCCACATCTGCATTTGCACCTATTTCCCCGGTATTTGAATGATCCATTTGCAGGTACTTCCATTGATTACAGCAGAATTGATCCACCTGTCTATCAGCAAGGCGAGTTTGAGGAATTTGTGAGCTATATGCAAGAACTTCTATCCCAATCCAAATTTTGATACTATACTAAAAGAAACAGCAAACCATCATCAGGTCTGACCGGGAGTAAAAAAATGAATACACAATCGTCAAACCCATTTATTATAGAAGGGGATCCGGGGGAGTATTCAATAAAAAAGGAAATTCACACGATTACGATGGCACTTCCATTGGGTATGGGGTCTGTGAATTGCTATTTGATCAAGAATCATAAAGGTTTCTTTCTGATCGATACCGGAATTGCCAGCGGGGAAGCGCAATTGTTTGAGACGTTGAAACAAGCTGGATGTAAACCAGGTGACCTTCAATTGGTAATTCTTACACATGGCGATTTTGATCATATTGGCAATGTTGTGGCTGTGCGCGAAAAATTTGGAACAAAAGTAGCCATGCATCATGAGGATGCACTGATTGCAAAAAGTGGGAATATGTTTATCAGTCGACAAAAATCCAATGCAATCTTCAAGCTGTTTGCCCCTTTGTTTATGAAATTTGGCCAATCCAAAAGGTTTGTACCAGACTTTCTGCTTAAAGATGGTGATGACCTGCGACCTTATGGTTTGGATGCAAAGGTTATATCCATTCCTGGTCATTCAAAGGGCTCGATTGCCATTCTTTTGCAAAGCGAAGAATTATTCTGCGGAGATTTGTTGGACAACACCAAAGAACCCGGTTTCTCATCGCTGATAGATGATCAGATTGCTGCCAATAATAGTATGATGCGCTTGAAAATAGAAGATATCAACACGGTATATCCTGGACACGGAGAACCCTTTGATTTTTCTGTTTTTGGATCGAAAAGCTGATTAATATCTCTACATACGTTCTGTGAAGGGAAGGATTTGAGAAAAGAAATCGAAGCCTTGATGAATCCCCAGTTGGTACGCGCAGCTGCTTCAAAGTGGTCAGCCAAGGGGAAAATTGAGTTACTGGATGATGTGGCCAACTACGTTTATCAATTTCAGAGTGACGCAGGTTGGAAAATCTTACGTATTACCCATCGTTCACACCGCACGGAGCATCAGATCATCGCTGAATTGGATTGGATTAATTATTTACATAGGCAAGGTGTGCCGGTTGCACTGCCCTGTCCATCCAGGAATCAACGCCTAACAGAAACTTTTTCCGTGCAGGATTCTTACTTTACCGCCGTGGTTTTTGAATTTGCGCCTGGTCAATTTGTGGAGGAGACGAACCAGGGAATGTGGAACCCGGATCTTTTTCAACAACTGGGTTCGATCATGGGGGCGATGCACCGTGCGAGTAAAACATATAACCCCAAACACCTGGAGGAAAAAAGGCCAGATTGGTGGGAAGACCCACTGATCAGGGATGCCCAAAAATACTTACCACCGGATCAAATGGATGTGGCGGAGGAGTTGGATCAGATTTTGAGCCACTTCAATCAATTACCCAAGAGCAAAGATGATTATGGGCTTATTCACGGGGATGTAAATCCGACCAATTTCCACGTGTCGGGTGGAAAAATTACCCTCTTTGATTTTGATGATTGCGCCTACAACTGGTTTGTAAATGATATTGCGGTTGTTATGCCACTTTATTCGAGCATGTTTTCAAAACCCGCTTGGGAAGAACAAATTAACGTGTTTGTTTCCTGGTTTATGCAGGGTTATCGGGCAGAAAATGAGCTGGATGATAGCTGGTTGGACTTTTTGCCCACCTGTTTGCGCTTGCAGAACATCATCACCCTGGTTGCCATGTACGAGGCTAACATCCCCGACTCACGATATAACTCTTTCTATGAATTAGTATTGAAGATCTACCGCGAAGGGCACCCACTGTTTGATTTTGATTTTCGAAAATGCTTGTGATTCTTGCACAGGAGAGGGTTACCGATAAGTTATTTCACCTGATTATTCATATAAAAGGTGAAATAACCCTGTCCTCAGGATGAAAATTACAAAAACCATCTTGTAAGTAGGACAAAAACATACTATAATCATCTTATACTCAGGATGAAATACGTAAATCATCTTTTCTACAGGATTGTTGAGGTAAAAAATGCCAATTGAAGTGGGTCGTTTGAAAACAGTGTTACTGGACGCATTAGAAAATGTTCGTAGAACAGACTATATACAGCGGAATATTCAAATGGAATCGAATATGCCTTATATCTTCGTAGGTGTCAGGCGTTGCGGCAAGTCCTTCCTCCTTTATCAGAGGATGTTTGAGCTGATTTTAAAAGGACACAACTGGGACGAGTTCTTGTATATCAACTTTGAGGATGAAAGACTCATTGGTTTTGATGTTTCAGACTTTAATACACTCCTGGAAGCGTACTATTCTCTTTACCAAGAAAAATCACCTATATTATTTTTGGATGAAATTCAAAATATTGATGGATGGGAAAAATTTGCCAGGCGAATGGCAGACCAAAAAAGAATTGTTTATATTACCGGTAGTAATGCCAAAATGTTGAGCCAGGAAATGGTTTCATCTCTTGGCGGTAGATACCTGGTGAAATTGGTTTATCCTTATTCTTTCAGCGAGTTCTTAACCGCAAATCAAGTGGATCCAGATGAAAAAATGTTGTTATCTACATCCGGTAAAGGAAAGATTATCAGCATGTTTGAAGATTATTTTTATTATGGGGGATTTCCTGAGCTTGTTCGAATCACATTAAAAAGAGATTCCCTTAATAGTATTTTTGACAAAATATATTTGGGTGATTTCGTGATGCGTTATGGAGTAACAAACCACAAAGCTCTAGAGATTTTGATGAAAAAGCTTGCGGAGACGGTTCGTCATCAGATCTCTTATTCGAGATTAACCAATCTAATCAAATCTGTAGGGATAAGTGTCGGAACAAGTACGGTGATTCAATATCTTGAATACGCAGAAGAATCACAAATCATCTTTTCGATTGAAAATTTTGCATCAAAACTGGTACAAAAAACGACGACACCTAAATACTATTTTATTGATAATGGATTATTGAACCTTTTCTTAATAAAGTCTGAACCGGCGTTGTTGGAAAACCTGGTTGCAATCACTTTGGTAAGAAAATATGGAAGAGAAAACGCCGTCTATTACTATGAAAAAAATATAGAAGTAGATTTTTATATTCCCAGCCAGTCTATGGCAATTCAAGTATGTTATTCAATGAGGGATCCGACCACATTTGAACGAGAGGTTAATGCTTTGTACAAGTTGTCTGGTTATATTCATTGTGAAAAGTTAATGATTATCACATACGATGAAGAAGCAGTGATTAAAGAAAAAGGTGTAGAAATAGAACTGGTTCCTGTTTGGAAGTGGCTTTTGGGCTGATATCGATAACTTGACACATATGATCCTTTTCTAATTAAGGTGGTTTGAAGGTAATCTGAAATTCATGAAAACGCTGCAAATGAAAAGAATTTGTGCATTTTAAACACGGACTGGGCATAATTGTTTCATCAAATTAGAATATGATTAACAGACCAGCAATTATTTCCGAGAGCAATCCCAGACGATAATCAACTAATTTCCGAAATGTGAACGAACGGTCAAATCATTTTTAATGTTATGAAAAACAGAGATTGATCGCAACATGTAGGAGTATGAAGTGTCACAAATTAGCAGAGTAACACGCTCCAAACAGCAAGCCAAAGCAACTTATAACAAGTTAAGCCGTTGGTATGACCTTCTGGCTGGTGGATTTGAAGGCAAACCACGCAAGGCAGCCTCTCGATTGTTATCACCTAATGAGGGGGAAAAGGTGCTTGAGATTGGATCAGGGACCGGTAGCTCATTAGGTAAATTGGCTGATATGGTTGGAGTTTCTGGCAAAGTTTATGGTATCGATCTATCAGAAGGGATGCTTGAAGTTGCCCAATCCAGAGTCAATAAACTTGGTGTTGGAGCGAGAATCACACTAGTATGCGGTGATGCACTGCAATTACCTTTCAAGGCAGATTTCTTTGACAAAATTCTGATCAGTTTCACACTGGAGCTGTTTGATACACCTGAGATTCCACGGGTGCTTGCTGAATGTCTGCGCTGCCTTCGCGCAGGGGGTCATATCAGTGTTGTGGGATTATCCAGAAAGCAACCCAATTTCATGACCAGACTCTACGAGTGGTTTCATGAGAAGATGCCAGCAACTGTGGATTGCCGGCCTATCTTTGTTCAGGAAGAACTGGAACATGCTGGTTTTCAGATCCTTAAAACGAGTGATTTATCCATATTGGGTTTGAAAAGTGAACTGGTATTAGCTAAAAACCCAGCAACTTAATTGAAAGATTGAACTTTGAGTATCCATCTCTCAATACGAATATTTATTGTTGATTAGTTGTTGAAACATCTGGATTATCCTAACGTTTCGAGATTATTATGCGGATTAATTTGTTAATACAAATAAGGGATATCAACATGACATTATCAATCATTCCGAAACTGCTTTTAATGTGCTTGGTGTTCTGGATGGTCAAAGCTTTGAGCAAAAGCGTGCTGTTCGCATGGTGGTAATATTCGTTACTGCTTTGTTGCTGGGTGGGCTAAATATCCTGCCCATCGGAGATTATTCCTGGTTCAAGAACTTGAAATCCACCCCACTCTACCGGTGCGATCTGGATATTGTGGCTGCTACCCCACAAAGTGAGATTGCTGCCTTTTGCACCATCTCCTTTGATGATTACACGCGTAGCCCCGAAACTGTTTTAGTTGGCACGGCAGCAGACAACTGACAGCGTGGTTTAGGTAAAGCAGTCATGCTTGACGGAATGCATCGTTTAAAACGATTGGGTTGTACCTGGGTATTTTCTAGTGCGACCGAGGAACCCGCCGATGAACTTTATGGGTCTTTAATGCAAGAAATGAAAGTGACGGACATTTGGGTCAGGATTTGGTAAGGAAAAAAATCGATGAATTGATCGACAATATTAATAATTGGGAATAAAAGAAGGTGCTCAATGAACCTGGACTGGTTGTTAGAAGAAGAAAACCCTGGCGTGCGCTATCTGGCATTACGGGACTTGCTGGATTTACATCCGNNATCCGAATAACCCTGAATTGGTAGCCGCTAAAGAGAAAGCGCACCGAGAAGAGCCAAAAGTGCTGCACAATAATCTGTGATTAAGAACAGAAGATCCTTCTAATGCAATTGAATAGGTTCTTCAACAGCTTTATGCTTTTTCTTCCATTTCAACAAAGACCACTTGCGTGGTTTATTACTACGTTTAATTTTTACACCACGTAATGGGTTAAGTTTGTATTCTTTAAAAACTTCTTTAAAGTTTTGAAAAATCTTGCGATTACTTAACCCCATTTTCTTTAATGAGTATTTCTTGGGTCGCTCGTAATTTTGATGTCGCCGAATGTTCCTCCGCAAACGCCGTCGAAATGCGGGATATATGTGAAATCCAAACGCATCATAAATCCCTTGCACGCTGGTTTCCGGATTTTCCATCAACTCATCATAATACACAAAATGATAGCGATCCTCGGGAAGTTTTTTCAGTACCTCATAGGGATGCAGGTAATATTCTTTGATCATGTTCAGTACTTGCTCTTTGAAAGGGTATTCCTCGTCTGGGTTGAGAGTGACATGCCATTTAAAAGACCACATATTAATGGAAGAAGGGACGACTTCATAGGGAGAGCGTACAATGTAAACAAATTTTGCATCCGGGAAGGCTTTAACCAACGTTTCTATATGCCCGGAAAAAGATGGGCTTTTTGACAGATAAACTTTCTTGCGTCCATGGAAATACAAGTGACGTTGGATACAACCGTGATAGAAGCGCATAATGCGATCTCTTTGGCGTTGGTTGAGCATCCGATCATAGTAAGCAAAGCCAGGCAAGTTTCCTTCCTCAAAATCGGGGAACAGATTCAAGGCGATGTTCCCTGACCAAATGTGAGCTAATAAATTCTCATCTTCTTCCGGTTCGCGTACCCCCATTTTGTGGAAGTAGACGGGTCCTTGTGCGAATTTTTCCCACAGATGATCGAAGGTGCGTACAATCGGGCTGCCAAACACCTGATCAATCGCTACAAACAAATACATCAATTTGCGCTGAACGATGGAGGGGGCAATGAAGATTTCCCAGCCGGTCATAGACGTGAATCGGCGGTAATCAAAGGATAAATAGCGGTGCAGTAAAGTTGTTCCACTGCGATAATTACCAATTACAAAAACCGGATTGGTAATTTTGAGATCCTCGAATTGAGGATAAAAAATTTTGTCCAGCCAGAAAGCAAACCAGGTTATGGCCTCTATGATTGGGAATAAGGTGTAAAACAATATCAGAACAATGATTCGTCTTGGCCGAAGTTTTAAATTTGGCTTCGTGGATTGAAAGATTGCCTCGTAAGTGTGCTTTAATCCAAGTTTAAAATTGAAAGTCATTTTGTTTCCACGCTTCAAAAGAAGCTACTTTAATATTAAACCAAAATGGGTAAATCTTCAACCTCTCAAATTTTATTAAGCAAGAATCATCGAAATAAACCCTTTTCCAAAGTGAAAGGAAATTAACAAAAAAGACCCTGATGTTGACTTTTCACCAGGGTCATCGAACATAATTATTCGGCGGATACATCTACCACTGCCGGAGCGAGTGGCTGGGTTAGTCGCCTGAAGGTCATTGCCCAAAGGGTACCGAAATAAGCGTACATGATTCCAGTTGCCAACAGAATAAATGGCAAATATAAGAGGAATCCTGCCCCACTGATGATCGCACCAATTCCGATAACTGCATCTGTCTGGAAGAAGATCGAAACCAGGAAGGGCAGTAACACCAGGAAGATCGGAATAACCAACACAAAGGTCACAGCAATTTCTGCGATGGTGGTTACCAAAGCGATTACCATCTGTGGCCAGGGTTTTTCAACCAGCAATTTCCAGGCACGTTCAATAGCAGCGAAAACACCTAAATCTTCAGCCACAATCGCAACGATGGTTTGCTCAATCAGAATTTTGACTGCAAACGCAACCACAATAAACAATGGGATTAAGAGTATCAAGCCCAATCCTAAGGTGAAAATGATCATCAACAAAATCGGGATTGCGAGGACACCCACAATCACAAGCGACGCTGCGAAAAGTAACAGGAAGAACAAAAAGATGCGCCAGTAATAGGGCTTACTTTCTTCAAAAATGCGGGAGAAGTTTAATTTTTCTTCGCCATCATCTGCTAACCAGGCACCACGAGCCACACCAACGCGACCCAACACACCCAGGAATAAGGAAAGAACTATCAAGGCAAACACAGCAAAAAATACCGCCATGATGGTCAGAAAGACTGCCCAGGGTTCCATTTCGCCGGCTTGTTGAAATTGTAACCACCACAGGTAAACCTGTTTGGGTAAAAATGTTTGCGGGGATGCTAACAAACCTGAATCGAGCAGTTGTGAACTCCCACCACCCCCGGACGAGCCACCGGATCCGCCTGAACCAGCACGTGCACAACTGGAAAGGATCCCAAAAATCCACAAAGCCTTGAATTTCCAAACAATTTTCCAGGCTTTAGAAAAAACTTCACTATAATCCATAACACACCTCCGATATACATACGAGAATTCCTGAATAAAGTTGCATTCAGCGAATCTTTTATCCAATTTGACTATAAACCAAAATACGTCTCACGTCTACAGGCAACCAGTGAGATTGTGCTTGTCGGGTGGGTAAAAACCATATTTTTGTAGTACTTAGTAATTCGAACATTCAGATTCCATCCTAAGGATTAATACCAACCTCACCACCTGGTTAGTGTAAGAAACGTAGCCTTTTTGTATACTGTGAACAAGTGGAGAGTGAAATGAATAAAAAATCAATACCAGTAGAAACAAAAATTTTAGCTTCGTTAAGTGTTTTGAATTTTGCAGCAACAATTGTTTGCATTCTTTCAATCTTATTTTTCCGCGAATCAATGCTCTCACAAAGCTTGTTATTCAATATCATTGTCAGCCCAGCGGCAAAGGTGTTTACTAGCATGCTTGCCCGAGCGATAAGCGGATTTGCATGGTTATTTGTGATCGCCAACCTGCTCATTTCCCTGGGCATGATGGTGATCGCAATGCTCATCAGTCGCGCAAAGAGAACATATTTACGTAATGCGGTGATTCCCTCCTAGTCCTCCATCCGGGCTTCAATAAATATGGCTGAGTTAAGAATGGCTCGGCTGTTTTGTTTTTTGTTCTTTGCAAAATCCTTTATACTTAATAGAAAAATATTAGGAAAATTAAATGGAACAACAAACTCTTCAACTGAAAATCACTCTTGATCAAATATCACCTCCCATATGGCGCAGAGTTCTCGTTTCCAACAACGAAGATCTATACGATTTACACATCATCATTCAAATTCTTTTTAAATGGGAAGGTTATCATCTTCACGAATTTAAAATCAAAAATGTACATTACGGTGAGCCTGATGAGGAATTTGATCTTTTTACAATCCATGATGAATTAGACTACAAACTTAAGGATTTTAATTTCAGAGCAGGTTCTAAATTTTCATATAAATACGATTTTGGTGATAATTGGAAGCATACCGTTTTGGTGGAAAAAGTTCTACCATTCGATAAAACACAGAAACTGCCCTTTTTGGTAGGTGGAAAAAGAGCAGCACCCCCAGAGGATGTAGGTGGATCGATGGGGTACGAAAGATTTTTAGAAATTATCAAAGATTCTGACAACGCTGAATATCAGGACATGATAAATTGGGTTGGTGGTTTCTTTGATCCAGAGTTTTTTCACCAGGAGAATACAGAATATTGGTTGGATCGTCTGACCCAAAAGCGGGTTGAATGGAATGCGAGGAGAAGTCTTGTTTATGAGGATCCAGCTGGCTGGCTTTCACCAGAGGTTTCCTACGAACAGTTTGCCAGGTCTTTAACCAAGGAAGACGAAAAAATCATAGATGAAATACCAATTCGCAAAGATGTAATTAATTTTTTGAATTATATCAACCAACAAAGCATAATTGGTACACCATCAAGCGGAAATCTCACTCAAAAAGCTGTTCGGGAGGTTGCAGCTTTGTTGGAAAATCCTCCAGAATTAATTCAAAAAGTCAACAAGAGAACATTTACATTTAAAAATGAAGGGGAAGTCTGGCCGGTATATTTTGTCCATCTAATTGCCTTTAATGCTTTCCTGATAGAAGGTGGAAAGGGACGTAAATGGAAGCTAACAGAATTTGGTGAAGATTTCTTAGGGGGTTCCAAATTAATTCAACTGTATATCCTTTTCACTGGATGGTGGTTTCATGGTGACTGGTTGGTAACTTTACGGGGAAATATAATTCTTAAATTTGTTCCACCATCGTTTCAGCGTTTAATACACTTTTTGTTGATGTCCAGCAAACCAGGAGAAATTATCCACCTAGATGATATCTCCAGCATCATTAAGAATGAATTGGGCTATTATTGGGATTCCAGTTTAGACAATAATTATTTCTCATTATTTAATAATGATCTTGACAAAACGGTAATGCAACCACTCGAAGCATTTGGGATCATCAAAACCAACCGAGAGCCATTCGATAATTTTTTGGTAAATCTTCCGTTCAGCACTTTTCAGCTTACACCGTTCGGCAGGAAGATTTTAGCCTCCTTCAGTGTTGGGTATGATGAGCAACAAATCAATGATCATTTAAAATAATTGTTCAATAATTTATTTTCGATTAACTGAATAACAAGCATCAGATGGTGGCTATACCGACCTTTTGCAATAATCATTCAATGGTTTATAATGTGCCCATAGAGGAAACACGATGAAATCATTAACCTTATTTACAATCCTATTTCTGATTCTTGCAGCGGGTTGTCAGGCAAGCACTCCGCTTGCTACTCCTGAAAAACAGCCAGAAAACACCCTGGCGCCTTCTCAAACCGCTGCCGTGATTGAATCAGTTTCACAAAAAAAGACCAACACACCAGTACCTTCAGAAACCTATGCCCCCACAGAAACGGTTACTGAAACAGCCACTGCAACCCCCGACACGCGACCTTTACCGGAAGAGTGGAAAGAATGGCCGGTAGTGCCCGAACCCACATCACGTGTTTATGAAATCTATCAGCGCGGAATTGAATTGGGTCGTGATCCACAACACTTTTCAAAAATTGGCGACTGCCACAATGTGCGCGCAGCCTTTATGGGCTTTTTCGACAAACCAGGCTGGTATATCTTGCGTGGTGAAAATGCACACTTGCAACCTGCCATTGATTGGTTTGCTGGCTCCTTCGACCGTGATGGTTATGCGGTACAGGGGGGCTACAATGCCGCAGCAGTCATTTCCCCTATTTGGGCAAACCAGGAAGTTTGCGAACCCGGTGAGAACCCCGTGCAGTGTGAGTTACGCATCCACAACCCCAGTTTCGCATTCGTCAGTCTGGAATTGTGGTGGGAGGGGCGCACCACCGAACGCTACGAACTTTACATGCGCCAGATCCTGGACACATTGATAGAGGAAGGTGTAGTACCAATTCTGGCTACCAAAGCAGACAACGTGGAAGGCGATCATTCGCTCAATTACACCACCGCTAAGCTGGCATACGAATACAACCTGCCCTTGTGGAACTTCTGGAAGGCAGCTCAGGCGCTGCCCAATAAAGGTATGGATATTGAACGCGATGACGGCTTCCATATCAGCACTTTGGCATGGACCGAACGCAGCTTCACCGCCCTGCGCACCCTCGACCACCTCTGGACGAGC
>NPIE01009076.1_pt1 | contig 20439 bp, 15 predicted proteins | sample 8637661 | NCBI WGS metagenome assembly NPIE01 (sample SAMN07420842, study PRJNA396082) | bioreactor metagenome | isolation source: sample BA12 brine-fed electro-methanogenic bioreactor BA | place: Japan: Kochi | collected 2016-12-09
AAACTTTTTTAGGAAACTTCAGATCATATATAAATTGGGTCAGAGTCAAATTAAAACGGAGCTGTTTCGACAAGTCAATCAGTGCCGATGCAGTACCAGCAGGAGGACGGCCTCTATCAGCTGACGCTCTTTGCAGTGAAGAAACAGGGAAGAAGCAGGGGACAGACCACGATAAAATCTAAGTCAGATGTATGATTGTTACGGGCCGGACTGGCCTCTACTCCTGACCATCTGCGAATCAAAGTGCAATGTATCATAATTGCTACTTATGTTGCAGTGGTCACCCCTCTGCAGGAAGCCATTGTAACAAATACAACACTTCGCCTCCCGGACCACCCGGGAAACGACCATCACCGACTGGCTCGGCCATGATTTCGTGACCGAGCGGTTCATCAAGACCGAGAGCGGTTCCGAGCGAAGTGCTCCCGATTTTCCCGGTATCATCCGGGTTTCCCAACCGGGCAGGCAAACTCACATCGTCGGCAGTACTTGACCGGAATCACTTCGCCATCGTCTGCAGGACTGCCATCGGCATCGTCCCGGAGCATTCGGTTCGTGCATGATGCCCGGTTATAGGCACCATCCCGGGCCGGCAAGTCCGCCGGGCAGTCCATGCCTGCAAACGCGGCCTTATTTCCCGACAGGGCATGTTCGGGGCAAACCGTTCTGCATGGGGCCGGACAGGTCGCGCAGGGGTCGAAGGCGAGTGGACCGGTCGGGCGCAATCCCTGTTCCAGAAACAATGCCCTGAGCCGCACCCGCGGGCCATAATCCGGAGTAACCAACAGATTGTTTTTGCCGATGCATCCCAGTCCGGCGAGGACGGCGGCGTCCTTGAGAAAGACGCCTCCTTTCTCGACGTAATAGTGGAGCCGGCGGGTGCGCAGGTCAAGATCGGTTTCCAGCTGTTGCCGCGTTCGTTCCAGGATTTCTATGAGCTGCCGGTTACCGGCGGTACCACGGCCGTCCCACCAGTCAAGCTCCGGCTGATCTTCAGGATGCGCCAAAGCGATTACCAGTACGCTCCCGCCTGATTCGAGACAAACGGGAGGGTTCCGGTCCCGAGGCGTGGCGGCGTCTACCCTGCCGTCGATGCCGGTATGGCTGCCCATTTCGGGAAAGATACGGTGGGATGGCGATGATCTCAGGTCTGCCATAGCGGCGAGACCGGCCAGATGCGCGCCGTTGTCGATAGCTCGGTCTATGATCTGCCGTTCCAGCATGGTAGTCTCCTCCAATGTCGGAATGTTCGCTTGAAGGAAGTGATGCAGCTCGTATCGTTCGTCGGTCTGAGAGTCATGCCGTGCGGCGGGTCGGCGGCGTCATGAATTCCGGGCCGACCGGATCCTTGATCGTCTCGGTCAATATCTGTTGTACGCGTTGCCGGTCATCCTGGTCAAGACTCCAGCCGAAAATTTCGTCCAGGGGATCCATCTGCGTCGGTTTTCGTCCGCCCCAGAGCGCGATCTCCACGCCCTGGTCCAAGACCCAGCGAACCGCCAGCGGCAGGAGGTCTTTGCTTTTTTCGGCGGCAAGATCCTTGAGCTTGTCAACGGCTGCAAGGTAGTCATCGAAACGAGGTTGCTGGAATTTCGGATCGTATTTGCGCAGATCGTCGCCATGAAATTCACGCCGGCGATGCATGGTTCCGCTCAAAAGACCGCGGCACAGCGCGCCATAGGTCATCAGCGCGATATTGTTGGCGTGGCAATACGGTTTTATCTCATCGTCGATCTCTTGCTCGAAGATATTGTAGGGCGGCTGGCAGAGATGAAGCGGCGACTCCGCGCGAAAGGCGTCCATTTGTTCCGGAGAAAAATTGGAGACGCCGATGGCACCTATTTTCCCCTGTATGAGCAGCTTGTTCATCGTCTCCGCTGTTTTTTCAAAGGGCACCAGCGGATCGGGCCAGTGGACAAAGTAGATATCTATCCGATCGACTCCGAGTCGACGGAGCGAAGCATCGATTTCTTTGGTGATCCGCTCCGGAGTTGCATTACGCCATACCCGCCCTTGCTCGTTCCACTCGAGGCCGACCTTGCTGGAAATGAGAACCTGGTCCCGTTTCCCATATTGGGCCAAGGCCTTGCCGACGATTTCCTCGGAGTGCCCAAAACCGTAAACGGGTGCCGTATCGACAAGGTTCACTCCCCTGTCGAGGGCGGTGTGAATTGTCTTGATTGATTCTTTCTCGTCCGATCCGCCCCACATCCATCCTCCGATGGCCCAGGTGCCCAAAGCCACGCGGCTTACGTTTAAATTCGTCTGCGGTATAGTGAGGTATTCCATAGGGTCCTCCTGCTTGTGAATGGTAAGGATGTTGAAGTTTCCGGCATCTCCTAAACACCTACTTCCGTGTCGGGGTATTGTCAACATCCGGGCGTGCAGTCTTTCCCGGAGTCTGCCTGGTATACCGGTACTATATTACGTTGACGGGCAAAATCAGGTCAGGTAGCATTGGTCTTGTTGCTTCAAGCCCGCACAGTATTTCCCGGAGTGGAGCACCATCTTCATGGCAGAGTGTGATACGTCGCGCTATCGTTGCGGACGATCACGACCGTTGCATTTTCATCAAGCGTATGGCTGCAATGGCCAGGCCTCTGGTAATCTTCAACCGTAGCCGATCAGCATCATCGGCGGAGCGAGAGGAGCGCATTGCCAATGAGAAGGGGTATGCACTATTTGAACGCCACCACGGTAAGAGTGGCCCTGGCTTTCCTCTTTGTTTTAGCTGGTACGGCGGGGGCGCGGGCCGATGAAATCGAGGTCGAAAGCAGCGTCGTTGCCGCGACGATTTATCCGAATCGGGCAACGGTGACCCGGGAGGCGGTGGTCGATCTGCCGGCCGGCTCAAGTGTCATGCTGTTTCGCGGGTTGCCCGCCCACCTGCTGACCGATTCTTTGCGGATCGAAGGACAAGCCGCGGCCAGAGTCACATTCGGGGCGTTGATGCACCGGCTGGAGTCCCAGGCGGAACTCGTCGTGCCGCAAGAGCAGGAGTTGGTTGCCCGGATTGAACGCCTCAAGGACCAACGCAATGAGATTGAGGCGGAGCGTCACGCGTTGTCCACGAAAAAGGCATTTTTAGAGCGGCTTGGCGATCAAGCCGGTCAGCGAATAAGTGAGGAAATAGCAGAACTGCGGCTTGCCCCCGAGGATTGGAGCCGGGCCGCGGACGCCATCGGTCGTTCCATGCAGACCATACTGAAAGCGGATCTGACGCATCAGATCGCTATCCGGGAACTTGATTGCAGGATAACGTCACTGGAGACGGAACTGGCGCACCTGCAAACCGGCCAGCGCACTGCCTACCTGGTGCAGGTACCTCTGAGTGCCGATGAACCGACTCGTTTGACAATGCAGCTTCGCTATCAGCTCCCCGGTGTGTCCTGGCGGCCGGTGTATGATGCCAGACTCGATACGAAAACCGCAGAGTTGTCATTGATTCAATACGGTGTCGTGCGACAAAAATCCGGAGAAGATTGGCACAAAATCCGGTTGGTGCTTTCGACTGCGCAGCCGCACCGAGGTACCAGTCTGCCCGAGTTGCAGCCACATTGGGTTGATTTGTACAAGCCCGGTAGGAGCGAACGACCGGTCACCGCAGGAACGGCCCAGATGGCAGCCCCGCGAAAGAGCTTGGAAATGACGGCCGATGCGCTCTCCGCACCAGGAGCCGCCAGGCTGGAAGAAGCCGAGTTCATCGGCCCGGAGATGCAAACTGACGGCTATGTAACCGAATATACAATCCCCGGACAAGTCAGTGTTGCCTCCGGTGGTACCGAGAGCAAGTTGATGTGCGGCAGCTTCTCAACCGATAATTTGCTGCAGATCCAGATAAAACCGCAGATCAGCAATGAGGCCTTTGTCGTCAGTCACGCGAAGCTGGCGGGAGAGGCGGTTTTATTACCGGGTAAGGCCAGTCTGTTTCGTGACGACGCCTATGTGGGCCAACTCGAACTGCCGATGCTGCGGCCCGGTCAGATCCAGAACATCGGCTTTGGGGTCGATGATCGGATAGCCGTCACGCGCAATATCCTGAAAGACCTGCACAGCGATCCGGCCTTGCTGTCACGCGACAATCAACGGGAACGACAGGTTGCCACCGTGATCATGAACCAGGGTTCGGCACCGGTCGATATTATTGTCCTGGAAACAACCCCGGTACCCCGGCATGATGATATCGAGGTCGAAATTCTGAAGGATGAGACAACGCAGGGCTATGGGCGGGATGTCGATGACGTCAAGGGGCTGCTGCGCTGGCAGATACCGCTGGCAGCGGGCGAGGAGACACGTCTGACCCTTGGCTGGCGGGTGAGTTGGCCCAAAGACCAGGAGATATCCGGTTTGTAGAGCTTGGCAGTTCAAGAGTGTTCCGACAATGAAAATACTCTCCGAGCAAATCATTCAGGTCGGGGACGTGGCAACGAATCGAAGGCTTCGTCTCGACGCCCTGTTCAATTTTTTTCAGGAAATGGCCGTGCTGCATACCCAGCGTGTCGGCCTTTCGCTCAACACGTTTCTCGAATCGGGGCACACCTGGGTCCTCAGCCGCGCCGTCGTGCAGATTACGGAATTACCGCACCTGGACGACCGGGTAACACTCTCCACCTGGTCGCGGGGTATCAAGCGTTTCAAAGGGTTTCGCGAATTTGAGGTGAGCCTGCGGGGGCGTCGGATTGTCGCCGCCTCGTCGCTGTGGATTTATCTTGATGTGCGCACCGGCAGACCGGTTCGGGTTCCCGACTCTTTTGAGAAACTCTACGGCCTGATTGATGATCGAGCCGTAGAGGGTGACTGCGAAGCGCTACGCTTTGCCGATGTCGAACGTGCCGATTACCTGCTCTTGGTCGCTACCCGTGTTTCCGATTACGATATCAACGGACATGTCAACAATGCGGTGATCTTGCAGTACCTGCAAACGGCAGTGGTTCGTCATTTCGGGCAACGGGCACGAGTCACTGAAATCAGCTTGATTTTTCTCAAGGAAATTCCGTTGTCGGTTGATGAGGTCCGCGTCGCCATCCAGGAGACGGCAGCGGGATGTTTGTTTTCCGTTGCCGGTGCGGATCACGTCTTTGTCAAAGGACATGCCGTTGTCAATGGCACCGCCGTCATCCCCTGAGCGAAGCGGAGGCGGTTGTGCGGCCGGAGGTGGACATGGATCAGGAGCGTGTCGTTCTCTGCTGCCGGGCGCACCAGATGGCGATGCCCTGGGCGTTGAGTTCGATATCCCCGGCTAGGAGCTGGTCAAACCGGTCCGGCGGTACCGGTTTTCCGTCATATTCCAGGCAATAGTCCAGGTACGCGGTCATGAGCAGATCCCGCAGTGGCGCTGTCAGCTGTTCCGGTTCGGGCTGCTCTGGTTGCCTGGCCAAAGACGCGTGCCGGCGGATCAGCTCGATCAGTCGGGCGACGGAGCGCGGATCGGCCATCACCGGCCCGAAATGGGTCAGGTAGAAGAGAGCCGGCCGAAGCGACATCAACCGTTTGATGGAGTGTTCCAGTGCGTCGGGATCAAAGGCCGCCGGGCTGGTGGTCGGAATAAGAAACGGTGGTTTACCCGGCAGCTGCAGTTCAGGCAGGGCCAGCCCGAGGGTATCGCCGGTAAAGATACCGTTGCCGGTCTTGTCCCAGATGCTCAGGTGGTGGCGGGCATGACCGGGGGTGTCGAAGAAATGCAGGGTACGGCTGTGAAACGGCAGGACGTACCCGTCTTCGACGGCAATCACCCGGTCTTTGTCGATGGCGGTTATGGTGCCGTAGAGTTTGTCGAACAGGTCCGCTCCGTAGATATCGATCGAGGCACTGATCAGCTGTTCCGGGTCGATCATGTGCGGTGCCCCCCGTGGGTGAACGAGCAGGGCGGCGCGAGGGCAGCGGCGCATCAATTCGCCGGCGCCGCCGGCATGGTCGAGGTGGATATGGGTCAGAATGATGAAGCGGACATCGGCTGGTGTCAGGCGCTCTTCAGCCAGCCCAGCGAGCAGATAATCGATCGCGCGGGCCGGTCCGGTATCGACGAACAGTGCCTCGCCCTGTTCGATCAGCAGATGACTGGCGGCCAGCTGCGGACGGATGTAATGGGTGTCGATCACCTTGACGGCGGCCGGGCTATGTTGATCGGAGGTGTCTGTCATAGGAGGCCTCGCAGCAAAAAGCAGAATAGTTACAAGATCATGCAATCATAACACGTGAGTGATGGATCGCAAGCTGACGGTGCCCGATTTCCGGACGGTTCCGGCAGCTGTGTTTGAAATGATTTGTTTCGGAGGGGAAAATAGGATAGGCTAGAGATATACAGCAAAACGATTTTCAGGGCCGGAACGGGTGTCTCCACGTGCTGGCCTGTGTGTGCCGGTGGCCTCGTTGCGGTCGAGCCGGTGCGGCGGAATTTCGTGGCAAACGCTGAATTTTCCTTCGTCTGCACCTCCTCTTGAAGTGTCCTCCGGCATGACCGCACCCGGTATCATGGTCGTCCGTTCCTGTTGATCTCTTCGGATTTCTTGCCCTGTAGACCAGAAAGCGGGAAAGCTCCCCGTTCCGTGCATTTTTTTCGGCTGCAGTTCCCGCTGATGAGACAACCTGTCACGAAGACGAGGCGATTATGAGAAAGGTATTCCGTAATGTGGCCGAGAGCTATCTAGGCAGAATGTTCCAGCAGGCGGATATTGCCATCAACGGTGAACGTCCATGGGACGTCACGGTGCGCGACCCGCGTTTCTTCGAAACGGTATTCGCCGGAGGATCCCTGGCCCTCGGCGAATCCTACATGCGCGGCTGGTGGGAGTGCCAGGCCCTGAACCAGTTTTTTTTCCGGCTGCTGCAGCAGGGGCTTGATCGCAGCTATTGCCGGAAGATCCCGGAACTGTTCGCCAAGGCCCGGGCCTTGCTGCTCAACCGGCAAAGCAGGCGACGGGCCTTTCAGATCGGCGAGCGTCACTATGATGCGGGCAACGATCTGTTCGAGCTGATGCTCGACGATCACATGACCTATAGTTGCGGCTATTGGCGCGATGCGGAGACGCTCGATCAGGCCCAGGAAGCGAAGCTCGACTTGATCTGTCGCAAGCTCAATCTTCAGCCCGGCATGCGATTGCTCGATATCGGCTGTGGGTGGGGCAGCCTGGTCCTCTATGCGGCACGTAATTATGGCGTCGAAGCGGTCGGTTTGACCGTGTCCGAGGCGCAGGCGCAGTTTGCCCGCAGGCGATGCGAGGGGGTGCCGGTTGACATCCGGCTCCAGGATTATCGCGATCTTGACGGAACGTTTGATGCTATTGCTTCCGTGGGGATGTTCGAGCATGTCGGGTATAAGAATTATCGCACGTTCATGGATGTCGCCGAACGATCCCTGCGTCCCGGAGGGTTGTTTTTACTCCATACCATCGGTTCCAACAAGAGCGTCCATACCTGCGACCCCTGGTTTGACAAATATATCTTCCCCAACGGTATGCTGCCGTCGATCAGGCAGATCGGCAGGGCCATCGAATCCAGGTTTATCATGGAAGACTGGCAGAATCTCGGCGTTGATTATGAAAAGACGGTCCTTTCCTGGTACAACAATTTTGAAAAAAATTGGGAACGGCTCGGGCAAAAGTACGGCGAACATTTTTATCGGATGTGGCGTTATTACCTGCTCTCTATCGCCGGCGGTTTTCGGGCCCGGTACATCCAGGTCTGGCAGATTGTGCTGGCACCGCAGGGCAACGCCGCCGGTTATCAAAGTGTCCGCTGCCCTCATTGCCTCGAGTAGAAAGATCAGCCGCAAACGGATCGTTCCCGGTGTTGCTTGAAGCGGCGGTTTCCCCTTTTTCGGCATTGCTCGGACGGCTTTCTGACTGTGCGTATCTCCCACCGCCGGCGTTGTATCCGGCCCCCTGAACAGTGCTGAGCTGCGTTCTGTAGCAACAGGATCCCGTGTTTACCGGCCGGGGCGTCCGGAGGTGATTTCTGCGGACATTTTTCCCGATTAATGCTAGTCTTGCCGCAGGTTACGAGAGGGTATCCCAGGCCTGAACCGGTGGCGTTTGCCTTCCGGTTTTTCAAGCTCCCCTTCTATCTTCACGTTATCTTCAAAGCAAGAGGACGATCAATGGAGTCACGTATACAGCATCTGTTTCGTCTGGTCGACGAGGCAACCGAATATTGTTTCAACATCGAGTCGTCGCGCCCGTTGACGGAGGGCGAGCTCGATTGTCTGCGGCTGATCGTTGCCGACGGTTTTCTGGCGGAGACGGTCGGCGATGCTCCACGCCTGCACGGGGAGCGGGTGGTCGAGGTTGGCCCGCGACTCAATTTCGCGACGGCCTGGTCGTCAAACATGGTCTCCATCTGTCAGGCCACCGGACTCGACGTGGTCAGCCGGGTGGAGCGTTCTCGTCGTTATCTTGTGCCGGAGGAGGAAGATTTAGAGGCATTTGCCGCCGCCCACCATGATCGGATGACCGAATGTCGCTATCTCGAGCCGCTCAGCAGTTTCGAAACCGGGATCGAGCCGGAGCCGGTCTACGAAGTGGATCTGAAAAGCAACGGGCCGGATGGTCTGCTTGGTATCCCCGGCATTTCCATGGATGAATGGGACCGCAACCTCTACTACGACTACTTTGTCAACAAACACGGGCGCAATCCGACCATTGTAGAGATCATGGATCTCAACAACGCCAACTCCGAACACTCCCGGCACGGTTTTTTCCGGGGGCGTCAGGTGATCGACGGGCAGGAGCAGCCGGGGACGCTGATGGATTTGGTGGCCGACACGTTGAAGGCCCACCCGGAAGGGTCGGTCATCGCCTTCAAGGACAATTCGAGCGCGCTCCAGGGCTACGACATCGAAACGATCGCTCCCGCCGAGCCCGGCACATCTTCGCCCCTGGTCAAGATGAAGAGCTGCTATCATCCGTTGCTGACCGCTGAAACCCACAATTTTCCGACCGGAGTCGCCCCTTTTCCCGGCGCTGAGACCGGCACCGGCGGCCGTATCCGTGACGTGCAGGGGACCGGCCGCGGCGCTTTCGTGGTCGCCGGTACCGCCGCCTATTGCGTCGGCAATCTGCATATCCCCGGTTACCCCCTGTCCTGGGAGCGGGAAAAGACTCAGCCCGGCAATCTGGCGACGCCGCTGGCCATCGAGATCGAGGCGAGCAACGGCGCTTCCGATTACGGCAACAAGTTCGGGGAGCCGGTCATCCAGGGATTTACCCGTTCATTCGACCTGCGCCTGGAAAGCGGCGAGCGGTGGGCCTTCCTCAAGCCGATCATGTTCACCGGCGGGATCGGCCAGATCGATGCCCGTCTGACCGACAAGAAACTGCCGGAGCAGGGTATGCTCATCGTGCAGATCGGTGGTCCGGCCTACCGGGTTGGCTTTGGCGGCGGCGCCGCGTCGAGCATGTTACAGGGCGAAAACGTCTCTGAACTCGATTTCGATGCCGTACAGCGCGGCGATGCCGAGATGGAGCAGAAGATGAACCGGGTGATCCGGGCCTGCAACGAGATGGGCGGCAAGAGCTTGATCGAGGTGATCCACGACCAGGGGGCCGGCGGCCCGGCCAATGTGCTGAAAGAGCTGGTGGAACAGTCCGGCGGTCGCATCGAGATCCGTAATATCAGGGTCGGCGACCCGACCATGTCGGTTCTTGAAATTTATGTGGCCGAGTATCAGGAACGGGCCGGATTGTTGATCAGACCGGAGGCCATCGAGCAATTTCAGGCGATCTGCACGCGGGAGAAGGTGGGGTGCGAGGTGCTCGGCGAGGTGACCGGCGATCTTCGTTTCGTGGTCCATGACGCGCTCAACGACACGACGCCGGTGGATATCAAGCTCGATGCACTGCTCGGCAGCATCCCGCAAAAGACCTTCACTGACAGCCGGCTCAGCCCGGATCTCAGGCCGCTTGTCCTGCCGACTGACCTGTCTGTTCGTGATGCGTTATTCAACGTGCTGCGGCTGCTCTCGGTCGGGTCGAAACGGTTTCTGACCAACAAGGTTGATCGCGCGGTGACCGGCCTGGTGGCCCAACAGCAATGCTGCGGCCCGCTGCAGCTCACCGTTGCCGATGCTGCGGTAGTGGCGCAGAGTCACTTCGGGGTGACCGGTATTGCCACGGCCATCGGTGAACAGTCGATCAAAATGCTCGTCGATCCGGCTGCCGGAGCACGTCTGGCGGTCGGTGAGGCGCTGACCAATTTGGCGGCGGTGGTCATCGAGGACCTCGAGCAGGTCAAATGCTCGGCAAACTGGATGTGGGCTCCGAAATTAAACGGCGAAGGGGCGGCGCTCAGGGACGCGGTAGAGGCCATGCGGAACGTGATGATCAAACTCGGCGTGGCCGTCGACGGCGGCAAGGACAGCCTGTCCATGGCCACCATGGTCGATGGCGAAACGGTCAAATCGCCGCGCCAGTTGGTGATCTCTCTTTACGCCGCAGTGCCCGATATTCGCCGGAAAATCACTCCAGATCTGAAACGACCCGGGTCGTCGCTGCTGCTCATCGACCTGTCCGGCGGGCAGCATCGTCTCGGCGGGTCGGCACTGGCCCAGGTGCACGGGCAGATCGGTGACCAAGCTGCCGATCTCGATGACCCGGAGCTACTACGTCGCGCTTTTCTGGCCATCCAGGAATTGATTACCCGGCAGCTGGTCAGCGCCGGTCACGATCGTTCCGACGGTGGTTTGATTGCCACCGTGCTGGAGATGGCCTTCAGCGGCAACTGCGGTCTGGATCTGGAACTCGGCGGTTCATCCGATGTCGTTGCCGCCCTGTTTGCCGAGGAACTCGGTTACGTGGTCGAATGCGTCGACGGTCACGTCGAGCAGATCACTACCCTGCTCGGCCTGGTCGACGTGCCGGTCTACCGCATCGGTCGCAGTACGGCGGAATCCCGGATTACCGTTCGTTACAACGGCGAACAGGTGTTGAGCGAGGCGATGGAAGAGCTGCGGCAATGGTGGGAGGAGACCAGTTATCAGCTCGAGCGGCTGCAGATGAATCCGGCCTGTGCGGATCAGGAAAAAGAAGCCATCTATCGCCGCACGGCACCGAAGTATCACCTCAGTTTCACGCCGGAGCCGGCGCCGCCCCAAGTGCTCAAACGGACGGACAAACCGCGGGTGGCGATCCTGCGCGATGAAGGCTCGAATTCCGACCGTGAGATGAGTTCCGCCTTCTACTTGGCCGGATTCGAGCCGTGGGATGTCTGCATGACCGATCTGCTTGCCGGTCGGATCAGCCTCGACGGGTTTCGCGGGCTGGCCGCGGTAGGCGGGTTCTCCTATGCCGATGTACCGGAGTCGGCCAAGGGGTGGGCGGCTACCATCTTATTCAACGACCGGCTCAAGCAGCAGTTCGATGCCTTCTACGAGCGTCCTGATACCTTTACTTTCGGCGTCTGCAATGGCTGCCAGCTGTTCGGCCTGATCGGCTGGGTGCCCTGGCTCGGTATTGAACCGGAGCGTCAGCCGCGGTTTGTGCGTAATCTCTCCGGCCGTTTCGAGTCACGCTGGACGACCGTTCGGGTCAATGACAGCCCGGCCCTGATGTTCAAGGGCATGGCAGATCTCGTGTTCGGTATCCATGTCGATCACGGCGAGGGACGGCTAATCTTCCCCGATCCCGATTTACAGGCAACACTTGTCGATCAGAATCTCACTCCGCTCGTCTACGTTGATGACGACGGTCGGCCGACGGAGCGCTACCCGTTCAACCCGAACGGCTCGCCGGCGGGACTGGCCGGGCTTTGTTCTCCGGATGGCCGTCACCTGGCCATCATGCCGCATCCCGAACGGGTCTTTCTGCCCTGGCAGGCGCACTGGCTGCCTGAAGAGATGCGCCGTCTGCCGGTCAGTCCGTGGCTGCAGATGTTCCGCAACGCCTATGAGTGGTGTATGCGGTAGCCGGAGATAACAGGATAATGCCTGCCGGGGTGAGACTGCCCTAGGGTAGCCGAAGGAAGGCCGTTACCTGCTGTTGCCAACCGGTCGTTTCGTCGAAGTGGGGAAAGGGGGGAGTGGTGTCGGCCGGGTGCAATTGGCAAGACAGTGCCAGAAGCCCTGAGATGGTTGCTGCCGAAAAAGACGTTCCACCGAGAAAATTGTGCCGGTCACCTGGTATCGTGGTGAAAATTCCTGTGGCCGGAGCGATGGCATCGGCCTGTTCGGCCAGAGTCCGGTTGGGCAGAGGGTTGTTTGCCTCATCAAACCCGGCCACGGCGATCACGTCGGGGTGGCTGGCCGGAAAAGAGACGGTGAGGGCGCGCGGATCGTTGCCGACAGGGGCAATCAGGCGCAGGCCCGCCCGATTTGCGGCGCCGATCAGACTGCTTACCAGTTCATCCGGCTGTGGCGCGCCGAGGCTGAGATTGACGATGTCCGCCGCTTCGCCGATCGCGGTATCGAGAGCTGCGGCGATGGCTGTTGAATGGCAGGTTCCTGTCGCGCTGTTTGCAGAGCGCTGCTCGCATGCCCGCAGGACGATCAGTTCCGCCTCCGGAGCGATACCGACGATACCGAAGTCATTGCGAGCGGCGGCAATGATGCCGGCAACGGCGGTACCGTGGAGCTCTCCCCGGTAGGGTGAGGAGGTGATCATATTGTGTGAACTGCGGATCCTGCCGGCAAAATCCTGGTGCTGAAGATCGACCCCGGTATCGATGATCGCCACGCGTACCAGCTCCCCGCCGGTTTGATGCTGTATCGGCGTGAGATCGACGAGTCGGTGAATCGACTGCATCGAGCGGAGCGGATCCGGTTCGTTCATCGTCTGATAGATGAAGTTGGGCTGGGCCAACCTCAGTCCGTCTTCCTGCCGCAACTGCTCAACCAGCAGCGCCACGTCGCCATCGGTCGAGCAGGTCACCATGATTCGCTTGATCGATACGAGATTGGTCCGTTCTACAATGAGTAATGGGTATCTGGCGGTGATCGCGGCGATCAGATCGCGTCCGCTGTCGCTGTCATCGACGAGAAAAATGACTTGTCCCGGAACATAGGCGGCTTCGGGGGCAAGGGTGAACGACAGCACCCGGCTTTCCGCCGCCAGCTCGCCGGCGCCGTTGAATCCCCTGACCTGCCAGCGATAAGCGGTCGCCGGGGCAAACTTGAGTTCGATGACCCGGTCGGTCAACTGGTACTGCCCGCTTTTCGTGTATGCCGAGAAAAACGGCTCTGTTTCTTCTTCCTGATAAAAATCAAGCTGGTAGGTTTCGATTCGAGCGTTGTCGTGCCAGCTGAAAAGAGCGGAGTTCATGCTCAAAACCGCGCGGTCTTCCGGCGCCGTCACGGTGATGGGCACGACGATTGCCGCTTTCTTTGCCTCGACGTGATAGATGGCCTCGGGGAAGTCTATGCGCTGGGTAGCGGCTGCCGGTTCGGTAATGATAAACTGCAGCCGGTGAGCGCCTTCCGAATAGGTTGGCAGTGGCGGTGCGGTCGGTGTTTTCAGGGTCAGCACCGTGCCGTAAAAAAGATTCTGCTGTACCCGTTGAATGATCCGTTCATCGACCTTCCAGTATCCCTGGAAGGGCCCGGAGCCGTTGTAGCGGATCTCGGCGACACCGGTCAGGTTCCGTTCGTTGCGCTCGACCAGGATCATCGGCCGGTTGTTTTGCTCGAAGAAGACGCGCATCCCGGTGATGCGCAATTCGCCGGCGGCGGCGGTACGCAGATTAACCCGGGTTTCGCCGATACCGGGCCTGAGATTTTGTGCCGAGAAGGTTCTGCGGTACATGATCCTGTTGTTGCCGGCGTTCTGGGCTGCCTGAAGAACACTTTGCGGAACGGTTACGTTCTCTGAACCGGACGGGCGGGATGTATTGAGGTTGACGGTCAGAGGTGCATTGTGTGTCCCGATAACCCTGCCGGCCAAGACAAACTCGCCACGGGTCGAACGGATCGTTTCCGGGAGCGGTACCGTTGGCTGGATCACCGTGAAAGTGACCCGCTGCGGCGCACCGCTGCCCACGGTGAGGTTGAGTAGCTCAGGTGCCGTCTCGATGAGCAGTCGGCCCGGATCGACCGTGATGGCCAGTTGCTGTGTCGCCGATATGCCTTGGGTAGTGAGGATCTGCAGGGTGAACGTGAAGGTGCCTTTCTGTGTCGGGACCCCGGTTATCTGGCCGTCCTGCTCGAGCTTCAGGCCGGGTGGCAGGCGTCCGCCGGTGACCCGATAGCGGTTTCGGGCACCGGAGAGAGATTGCAGACGGTGGTCGTATTCGATGCCGACTTCGCCGCGGGGCAGGTCAGCATCGACAGCATCGGTGATAGTGATGGCTTGGGTGACCCTGAGCGGTGGAGTGACCGTGTTGTCCCCTATAACGGCCCAGCCGGTAATGGTATAGGTACCGATTGCGCTGTAGACGTGTGTAGCCGTGAAGTTGTAAGTAGTTGGACCGGTGGGGTTTAGCGGACCCCTGGTCTGCTCGGGCGAATCGTCCCCAAAGGTGATATTGAGTGAGCCGTATGTCGGTGGCGTTACGTTTGGAGTGAACCGTCCGGTGACGGTCACCGTCACCGTCTCACCGATGGTTGCTGTGGTCGGGGTGATTTGCATGGTAATGGCGGATGCCCCGGTAGCCCAGCCGAGACACAGGATAAGGGCAAGGGCTCGGAGCAGGTGGCGTATTTTATTGCGAGGTTCCATGGCGGGCCTCCTTAGAACGAGAACGGAACTGCGGAAGAGAGAACCAGGGAGAGGACGCCTTCGGAGAAGCTCGAGTCGTAGATAGTGTCTTCCTGGCGGTTATAGGCGTATTCGATGGCGATGGTGGCATCTTCCAGGTGCCAGAGTCGTTCCATCCGGTAGTTGAGACGTCCGTAAAGGGCGGTGTTGCTCATGTCGATACTGTCGTCGTCCGCCGATGTCCAGTCGTGGGTTCCGCCTAACTCGCAGATAACTCGGTCCTCGAAGAGGGTGGCGTAGATGTCGAGGGTGAGGGTGTTGGTATCGGTGCGGACGGACGACGTGAGATCCTCAGAACTGTTCAGTGTCCAGGACGGCAGGATGGAAAAAAAGACCGACGTGTACGACGGGACGACGGAAAATGAGACCAGGCGGGTGTCACGGTCGGCAGGAGATGAGTCATCTTGCAGCGAGTAGCCCGAGCGCAGTTCAATGGCCCAGGGACCCTCGATAAAGCCGATGCTGCCGGTCAGCGTGTCGGTGTCCAGCGAGGTCGGCTGAGCGCCATCCGGTTCATCGGTCGAGCGTTGCTGGTTGTGCTCGATCGTCAGTCCGAGCGGAAACCGTTGCCAGGCCGAATAACGATAGTCGAGTCCGCCGGTGAAAGAGTACAGACGGGCATAGATGGGGTCGTCTTCAACGTTGTCCCATGAGTAGTTGAGTAGCAGTCTCACGGTGTGATCAGTCAGGGTGGTGCCACCGTTGAAGTCAAAACCGGCCCAATCCTTGATGATCGATTGATTGCCAATCACCTCGTATTGCGGGCCGGTATAGGAGTAGCCGAGTTGATAGTCGCTGGCATCACCATAACCGCTGACCAGGAAGCGGTAGGCGGTATCGGTAAATTCAGCCGATTCGTCGTCGTTGACAGTGAGACTGCTGGTGTCGATTTCAAAATCGGTGATCAAGGCCTGCTCAAAAAAATCGGTCACGATGATCAGACCGGTCGCTTCACCTTTGCGCCGCTGCGACTCGGACCAGCTGCCGAGATAATTGCCATCGTCCCCGCCGCGGGTGTGGACGGCCTTGACGGTGAGTCGCCGGTCGAAAAAATCCATGCCGGCCGAACCACCCATAATGTGATCGTTGGAATTGAAGGCCAAGCCGAGGCCATCTATTTCGTAGGTGTTTTCCCTGCCGAGCACACCGAAACCGCTGACGGTCAGGTTGCCGACGGTAATGCGGGTCTGGCCGCCGCGCCTGGTCAACATATCGATGGTGTTTTTCGATTCGGCAATGGTCGTATCGCCGATTTCCACCCGGGCCTGGTACTGATCTGCGGTGTAGTCCGAAGTCATCAAGAAATCGATCAGGCCGAGCCCTTTTTTCTCCGGTTTATTGAGCGGGGCGTTTTGATCATAATAGCGGACGTTGGCGCGAAATGAAGATTGCCAGCCGCCTTCCTTGATTGTCGAGTTACTTGAAAGGTAGGAATCGAAGGAGCTATACGGAAAGGATACGGTGGAATCAGCCGTATCGAGTGTGGCGCCGGTGTCGGTGTTTCGCTGCAGGACGCTTTTTACGGTGGCGGAGAGGCGATTGTCCGAAGCGATCTCTTCAAACGACTCGCTATGCCGGCTGACAAAGACAAATTCCTGTTCAATCGGCTGTCCATCCAGGTCGTAGGCGAAAATGATCAGCTGATGTTCACCGGCCGGCAAAATTCCGGGAGCGGTGACATGATAGCCGACGTCTTCTTCCGTAACCATGGCGGTTACATCGTTGCCGTCGAGCAGCACGAGACGGCCTTCCGCATGGAGCGGTTGAGAGCTGCGAAAGATGATGGTCGGCGACTTGGCGATAGCCACGGTTCCCGGAAACGGGGAGACAAGTTCAATCCGGGCTTCCGTTGTTTGCGTTGTCTGGGCGGATACGGGAAGGGCGAATGAGATGACGGTCAGGCAGCAGATCAGATGGCGGCGGGAAAGAGCAGGAACGTTCATCATTTCCGGAATCTCCACAATGGGTTTTCCAGGATCGCCGGCGATCGGGCAGAGCACAATGGTGACGCACGATAGCCGCACCTCGTGCCGGCGACGGAAAGCGCGGCGCGGTGCCAAAGATAATCCTCTGATAGAGAGAGCAATGATACGATGTGTGCTGCACCCTAGCATGAAATTACCCTCTTGCCATTAACAAAATGTCCAAAAACAGTTATTTGGATAATATAAAAATCGGCGGGACAGGTTTTAACCTTTCCCCCGCTCACTTTCAATCAATTACCGGTTCGAGGAAGCGGACCGCCTCGTTTCGGCGCAGCCTGGCGACTCGTTCCTGCAGATTGTCATCGTCGGGAAGAACGATGACATATCTACCTTCGGCGGACGGACCGGAGACGATGGTGGCAGAGCTATCGAGCAGCAGTGCTCTGGTGTCAGCTTCGAAGGCTGATTCGGAAAAAACGATATTGAAGCGGGAGCCGTTGGTTTCGATGGCGACATCGGCTCCGCCACTGAGGGTTTGATAGGAATCGTCGGGTTGACCGGGGAGGAGGAGAACGATGATCAAACAGGTCTGGGCGATGGCCAGCCCCCAGGGAAGGCTGAAGGAGGCCTTAAATCGTGCCCAGCACTCCTGCAAATGAGTCAAGGGCGTGGGAGACGATAGCGGTGATGAGTGGTGTCGGGCGATCAGGGATGTATCCGCTGCGTCGATTGTTGCTTCGATTCGCTGAAAAACTGCTTCCGAGGGCGGATGCTGCGTAACCTCTGTCTGGCGATAAAGGCTCCTGAGCGCCAGGAATTCATCGAGTTCCCGGCGGAGTTCCTGATCGACGGTCAACCGTTCGGCAAATGCGGCGGCGATGTCCGGGGCGAGATGCCCTTGGACGAAATCGGGAATCAAGTCGAAAAATGAGATAGGTTCAGAGATCATCGGCGGAAATTCCTCGTTGTAGGAGCGCGCTCTTGAACATTTTCTTGGCGTGGAAAACACGCGTCTTTACAGTATTAACAGGGATGCCGAGGAGTTCGGCAATCTCCGGATACGTCAGGTCCTGATAGAAAACCAGCTCAAGAATTTCCCGGTGTTTTGCCGATATTGTTGTCAGCGCCTGTTTCATGATTTGGTTTCGATCCCTCTGTTCAGGCCGGAGGTGACTGGTATGGTCCGCGCCTTTATATGATTCGTCAAATGGTTCTTCATCGTGTTTGCCGCGAAACTCCTTGAAAGCGATATTGCGGGCGATGCCGATAATCCACGTTGTCAACCGGCTGGCTCCTCGGAAACGGCCGGCAGTCTGCCAGACCACGGCATAGGTCTGGACAAGGATATCTTCGGTGAGGAGATCGTCGTTGACCAGGCATCTGATGTAGCGGCCAACCTTGCCATAGGTCGCATCGTAAAGTTGACGAAACGCGACGCGATCTCCTTGTGCGACAGCAGTTATCAGCTGCTGTTCGCGGTTAGACTCGATAGTTCTGTCCATAGGTTCCCGTCGTGGAGAAAATGGTTCACAGAAAAAATCGATTTTGACGATGGCGCCGGAAAAACGGGGCGAGTCCGGTCATGAGTCTGGCACGTTACGGAATCGGCAGGCCCGGTATCGCTCTTGTGATGGTGGAGAAAAACCGCGGAGATCGGGCATCTGACCGTTTCCGCACCAGAAAACCATACTTTGGCGCAATTACCAACCAATTTCAGGTGAATTGACTGCTCTTTGCAGATGTGCCGTGTCCGAGATCAGAGGGGTGGTGGCGCAGATAATTCAGGTGGGAAGTAATGAGCGGTGTCGGGATCATTTTGTTCTGCCGGGTGGTGTTTTAGCGCGCATGATTGTCAGGATGGTCCGATCGGCGGCGGCCATTCCTTCATGGCTCAGGGCTCCAAGGTTTCTCACCGTCTGTTCAAGAGAGGAGTCGATGATGCCGTCGGTATCCTTGACGTTGATGCCCTGCAAAGAAAAAAGAGCCGCCTGCACGGCGGCACCGGCGGCGGTATTAAGTTTCAGTGCGCAGCCGGCCTTGGCGCCGTCACAAATGACGCCTGCCAGATCCTCCATGATATTCTTGATCGCGCCGGCCATATGGTCGATATTGCCTCCGACCAGGTAGGTAATGCCGGCGGTTGCACCGGCGCCGGCGGCTACCGAGCAGCCGCAGACTGCCGACAAACGACCGGTGTGGGCCTTGACGTAAGCGGTGATAATATGACTGAGGCCGATGGCCCGTAATACCGTTTCTTCATCATGATCGACAAAGTCCTTGATGGCCCAGATCGGCAAGATGGCGGTCAGGCCGTGATTACCGCTGCCGGCCGAGCTCATGGCCGGCAGGTTGACCCCGCTCATCCGGGCATCCGCTGCCGCTGAGGTTAGAATCCGGGCCGACGAGGCCATATCCCGGACCAGCAGTTTTTGTCTGAGCAACCGTTCGATAGCTTTGCCGATGCCAAGTCCACCGCCGTATTTGAGTCCGTATTCGGCGAGTCGGACGTTAAAGTCCACACCCTTTCTCAGAAATTTCAGATCGTCTTCATCGAGGTGATCGATCATCTCATAAATCTCGGCCAGGCTCAACCCCATCAACCATTCTTCCATCAGAGCCAGCGCCGATGCGCTGCCACTACGGGCAACGGGGCTAAGCAGCGGTGAGTCGATCAGGGCAACGTCGTTGAGCGACAAGGTGACGATCTGGTTGTGCAATTCCCTGATTTCCGATACCGCTCGATCTGTTCCGCTGGTGATAACGGTTAGAATGTGCAGGCCGCTTTCAGCGAATAACTCGACGCCCACTTTTTGCTGGTCAAGCAGGAGCCGGGCGCTGGCAAGAGTATCGTTATCAACGGACTCGAGGACTTCCAGGCCGCGGGCTGGATCACCACCGTAGGCGCCGACGGCCGCCGCGACGTCGAGTCCGTTCATGCCGCCCGTCCCCGGAATGATGACGGCGGTACCGTTTTTGTAGATGTTGGCATCGACCCGAACGTCTATGCGATCGATTGTGCGGCCCGGCAGCAGTGATGCCGCCGCGGCTGCTCCAAGGGCGACAGCGACCGGTTCAGTGCAGCCGAGTGCCGGCATGACTTCTAGTTGCAGGATATCCTTGACGGTAAACGGCATTACGCTGATCTCCCTTCGGATTGGTCGGCTGTGTGTCAGCGGATAACCGCAACTGCCTCGATTTCCACCGGCGAGCCGAGTGGCAATGCAGCTACCTGGATTGTTGAACGAGCCGGCGGGTCTGCGGAAAAGAAGGCGCCGTAGGCTTGGTTGACGTCCTGGAAGGAGCCGAGGTCGGTCAGGAAAATGGTGGTTTTGACCAGGTCGTCAATGCTGCCGCCGCCCGCCTCGACGATGTTTTTGATGTTGTTCATGATTTGCCTGGTTTTTGCAGCGATATCGCCGTCGATGATGGAGCCGGTCTGCGGGTCGATCGGTAGCTGGCCGGAAATGAAAAGTAGTGATCCGGTTGTGATGGCTTGTGAATAGGGGCCAATGGCGCCGGGCGCCGCAGGTGTGGTGATTGCTTCTCGTTTCACGGGGTGTCTCCTGTCAGTTGCGTGGTTGTCGGTAAAGATTCCAGTTCTCGAAAAAACGACCGCGACCGGCACCGGACACAGGGAGGTGGCGGGAGGCGGTAATTGTTGGACCATGTGTATATGCTCACTATAGGCCGATTGTCTCTATCGTCAAGCAACCTGAGATGACAGCCTCGAAAAAGGATAGGGAACCCTGAAAAATTGTCGTTTCGCTCAATCTCATCGTTGCGCAATCAAATTTTATCCTCGAAATATCGTGTATCTGAAGTTTCCCGTTTTTAAA
>NPIE01000146.1_pt2 | contig 20411 bp, 17 predicted proteins | sample 8637661 | NCBI WGS metagenome assembly NPIE01 (sample SAMN07420842, study PRJNA396082) | bioreactor metagenome | isolation source: sample BA12 brine-fed electro-methanogenic bioreactor BA | place: Japan: Kochi | collected 2016-12-09
AGGGGGTCGGAGGTTCAAATCCTCTCGCCCCGACCAACGCCAAAAAAGCCGTGACTTTTGTCACGGCTTTTTTACGTTTAAAGCCATGCAAAGATACCTAGTATTTTATGGGGAAAGCATCTGACTTTTTCCCAAAGGCAGTCCGAAAAAGACAGTATTTTCTTTCCATGTAACAGCAATAAAATCCCCAAAAACCTACTTCCGCGGAAAATGTGTTGCGTTTCAGTTGGCGTTCATGGCATTCTCACTTTTGTTTATAAAACCGCATTTTAATCCTCGGACTTAAGCAGGTTCGATAGAGGCAAAAACATACAGGGGCTATTTTGGCCATAGTGTGCTTGTTTTAATTTTTTATTTTTATGTAAAAAGGAGTGGTGTTGTTATGGGGGGCAAATTGAAAATAACTTTCCTGGCGCTTATGATGGCGTTGCTGTCTTTCCCGGTCTGCGCTGATCAAAATATGAAGGCGGAGCCTTCAAGTTCGCAGTTTTTGTTCGGGGGGGACATCCGGCTTCGCGAAGTATATTTTGACAATATACCCTATACCATCGGCGGTGAAGCGCGGGGCGGGGTGAATCATTTCCAGCGTTATCGGACCCGTCTGTGGGGAGAGTACCACCCGAACGAAAGTTTCATGGTGAGAACGCGCCTCGTCAACGAATTCCGTACCTATGATGAGCCGAATAACAACTCCTGGAACTCGCTAGATGAAATTGTAATCGATAATCTATTTTTCGACTGGAAATGGAACAATTGGACCCTTCGCTTCGGGCGTCAAGATCTGATCTATGGAACAGGCAAGCTGATCCTTGACGGTACCCCCAAAGATGGTTCTAGAACCATTTATTTCGATGCCGTTAAATTGGTTTACTCTGGTTTTGCTGATACAACAGTGGACTTTCTTATAATAAACACCAGGGCTCAGGATCCTTTAGCCATACACTCCGAAGACCGTGACATTGTTGGCTTCACAGGCGGCAATGCTTTTGACGGCACCGAGTCAGGCGGTGGTGTTTATGTTAAAAACAAATCCTTCGAGACCCTTCCTTTTGAGGCGTATTATCTGGTTAAAACCCATGAACAGGATGTCGCTTTTCTTAACAACAAGGACCGTCATACCATTGGCACCCGCTTGATGCCGGTCTTCGCTCCCAATCTTAACGGCAACTTTGAGGCAGCCTATCAGTTCGGTAGTGACATCAATGCGTTTATGATCGATGCAAAGGCTGTTTTGAGCATAAGCTCCCTTAAAGCACAGAAAGCACGCATTGGTCTGGGCTGGTATTATCTTTCTGGTGACGACCCCGAAACCACAAAGGATGAGGGATGGAACCCGCTCTGGGCGCGTTGGCCCCAATACAGCGAATTGTACGTATATGCCTATGACACTGACGGCGCAGGCCGCTGGTCAAACCTCAATATGCCATATATCAACTTTTCCATTTCACCTCTGAAAAAATTGAAGATGGACTTTCTGCTCGGATATATGTGGGCTCCTGAGGACAACGGTGCGGGTGGCGGCCATGACCGCGGCGTACTTATGACCTGGAAAAACAGCTTTACCCTTAAAGAAAAGCTGCTTACTGCCAAAGATAAACTTTCAGGACATCTTTTATTTGAGTTCATGGAGCCTGGAAATTATTATACGGACGATCAACAGGATCATACGGCCTCGTTCCTTCGTGCCGAACTGACTTATTCTTTCTGACATCAGTAGGGGCAGCTTACTGTACCCGGAAGCCATCACAGTTCCGGTCTAGAACTGACTGTTCATTTCATCCCTGGCGCAGAATTATTGCGCCAGGGATGTTTCATTTCACCGTTATCTGCAATGGCACAGCTTGAATAGGTGCTGCCCGTGAAACACGAAAAGCGTTCAGGGCTGTTTGTTCGACAATCAGCCTTGGGGAAAAAGGCAAAGGGCCTAAAGCAACTCAGGGAAGTCCGGCATTGCTAAGAAGCGTACCCGATATCTGGTCACCCTTTAGAGATTAACTAGACAGGTTGTCACGGAGAAAAGAAAGCGGACTGATTATAAGTAACATCCGCTGAAATCATTCCTATATAATATTGAGTCGGATAAGATATATTCAACGAAACCAGCAGTTAATACAGGGTAGGGGAGTGCTACAGAAAGGTTGACAGGACCACAACTGTTACATAGAATCATAAAGAAATCCTCTGCTACTTTAGACGGTTGGAGCGGATTTTGTTGGATCGGAACCCGGGGCGGCAACCCTGGGTTTCGTCTTTTTAGAGCCTATTGGAGCGGCAACTCCGGTTGGCTTTTGTTTTACTCAGAGCGGCAACTCTGATTACTTTTTCCTAGCAAAGAAGGCCGCTAGATATTCATCATCACCTAGCACCTCAAATTTCATGTTGATATCCTCGAAAGTTCTCTGGACCACCCAAGAAGCAATGCCACGAGGGTAGTCCTTAACATTCTCTTTGAACTGTTCGTAGACTTCCTCATCAATTGAAAAAACAGCACGTACTTTCTTGCCCAAGGTAGCCTCCTGTTATATGCACTTATGTGACACAAACTAAAATTGCCGTTACGGAAGTGTGTTACTTACTGTGACATAAAATTAGCATGGAGCAAGAGAGCTGTCAAAGTTTTTTTATTGAAAGGCAAGACCTGTCCGGAAGTAGAGATAGCCAGTCTACTGTCTAGGGGTACGCTCCTTTCCCCTCTCAAAACCTCCCCGCAATAGCGGGATCGGTCCCGAGGGGTCCCCGAGTCGCCCGCCCGCGCGGCCCCAAGAGTGTGTAATTTCCTAAAGTTGGATCAGCGCATGGCTTTGAATATAAAACCTTGCCTCCTTGGTCCCACTTCGCGCTCAATGCGCTTCGCTCCGGCCTGCAAGTGCTGGCCGGGGACCGAGTAACGGCTTGCCTCTCTCGCGCAATGGCGCGGAATCGCCCCGCCTAACGGTCGGCTTTTGAAGGCTTCAAGAGATGATCAATTCCGTAAAAAAAAGCCCCCTGCAGCCACCTCAGGCATACAGGGGGAAAATTGGAACCGGACGTGACCGCCACGTTAACCGTTGTCCGTCATTACATCTGTCTGGAAGGGTGGTGGCCTTTATTTTATTGGGCTTGAGGTATCGACCAGACAGGGAAGGGGTTAAAAAGGAGAGGGCTCACTTTCATACTCACTGATAAACATTCGAAGCAAATCAGGATATCCAGCCTCATCGAGAGCTTCTGCCAGCTCTAGAATGAACTGTTTCTGACTGGACGAGGGCACCCCTTTTCGAGAGGGAGGAGGAAGAGAGAACCCCCAATCGCCCAGGTAGCCACGACCATTTAAAATTGTTGACCCTCTAGACTGGATGAAATCGAGAAAGATTGACCGAGCATAGCGCCCAGTAATGCGGACTTTTCGAGGAGCTAACTCATTGTAAAGATTGAGAGAAAGAGAGTAGCGCTTGCCGTAGACCAGATAGCCACCTTTTTTAAGATAGTTAAAGAGATACTTAAGAGTTCGCATCCCATTAACACTCTTAGCATCGACACTATTTGAGGACTGCCCCCAGAGCTTGACGAGATACCGGATATCTACATGGCGATCGGCAAGAACATGAAAATGGATATTCCCAGTTTCTGGTTGAATCTCAGAGACACGAATAAGAGACAACTGGTAATTTCTCCCTGACTTACCACCAGAGTTCTGCATTACCTTGTCGCAAAGACGCTGATACTTGAGCCGAGCGGCCTCAAGAGTTCGCGATATTTCCTTGTGAGCGTATTCATGGTTAATAGTCCCATCGTCGTTGTAGACGTTCTTAGAGAGCTTGGGATCAAAGGTGAACGTATACATGCGATTGAAAGGGCGCCAATGGTTCTGAATAGCCCGTTTCATTATCTTTTTCGCTGTCGGAGAAAGATCGGTTGATGATATGGGACCACGCTTTTTCTTCTGTTTCTGGGGCTTTGGTCCGAGTGCTGTACAAGCAGCAGTGAACTCACCGGAGGGATAAAGGGAAAGAGACACACCGACATCGAATCCGTCCATCTCATTGACCATATCCACATAGCGTTTTTCACTAGGATGAAGCTCCCAATACTGCACCTCATGGGGGTTATGTTCAGGGAGGTCTAAACTGTTTGTCGGAGATATTCTTCTTTTATTAAATCCAAGAACCGCTTCTGAGCCTTGCGGCTCATCAGGGAACAGAGGAAGGGTGCTATCCGAACTTTCAGGACAGCTACCGGCAGTCCGGCCGCCTTCACAGCGCCGACTCCGGTCTATCCGATCATCACTGAGGAAGGGAGTGCTTACCATCCGTAGGTCTCCTTAGAGAAGACCTCATTGAACGCAAGTTGAGGGATGGTCAGAGTGCGGAGAAGAAACGGACGGTATTTAGGGGGAACTTTGCGGAGGTAGCGTGCGGCGAGCTTGGAGCGCTCAATGTTGGTCAGGGAGTCAACATAGAATTGGAGCTTAGAGAGGCGTTCTCTGGCTTGCTGGGCGACTCGTTGTCCAGGGGAAGTCATGAGACACCCCCACCTGGCACATTACAGGTTGAGTCGGATAAGATATATTATGTAAACCAAAGTGGCAGTAAGTGTATAAATTGATCTTTAACCAAGACTGGCCAACTCCAGACGCCCTCCCCATCGTTTTTTTAGCTCAAGACGCAAATCTTCATATCGAGGGTTGTCGATAAAGTTATTATCTTCAACCAATTGAAATGCCTCCTGCCGGGCCTCTTCTAAAATACGTCCGTCTCTCAAAAGATTGGCAACCCGAAAATCGGGCATTCCTGACTGTCTGGTCCCTAATACTTCGCCCGGGCCCCTGATTTCGAGGTCCGCTTCTGCAATGCGAAACCCATCGTTGCTTTCCGTCATAACGGCTAATCGTTGCATGCCAACTTCTGAACAACGCTCCGAACGCATCAAAAGACAATGGCTCTCCGCCGCTCCCCGGCCAACGCGGCCCCGGAGTTGATGCAATTGAGCGAGCCCGAATCTTTCAGCGTGTTCAATCATCATAATGGATGCGTTAGGCACATCGATCCCTACCTCGATAACCGTAGTGGATACCAGAAGTTGAATTTCGCCGGCCTTAAAGTCACGCATAAGCTTTTCTTTTTCGTCAGGTTTAAGCCGACCATGCAACAAACCAAGCTTAAGATTAGGGAAAATATCCTGTTTTAAGCGCTCGAATCCTTCGGTAGCGGCCAACAAGTCGCTTTTTTCCGTCTCTTCTACCAATGGGTAAACGATATAAACCTGCTCACCCTTGGCGATTTTTGTCCGGATGTGTTTATACGCCTTTTGGCGGGCTCGGTCTGTTAGGCAAAGAGTTTTTACGGGGGTACGTCCAGGCGGCAACTCATCGATGATACTCAGGGCCAGATCACCATATACAGTCAAGGCAAGGGAGCGAGGTATGGGGGTTGCCGTCATTACCAGCAAATCCGGGTGAATGCCCTTTTTGCGCAAGGCTGACCTTTGTTTGACGCCAAAACGATGCTGTTCGTCGATAATACCGAGACCAAGCTTTTTAAATTCAACACCCTGCTGTAAAACGGCGTGAGTACCGATCACCATATGGACCTCACCCTCAGCGATTTGGTGCAGGATCTCCTTTTTATCCTTTGCCGATGTTGACCCGGATAGATATACGGTTTTAAGGCCGAGTTTTTCAAACCAGGTATGAAATTGCAGATAATGTTGTTCGGCAAGGATTTCCGTCGGAGCTACTAAAGCCACCTGGGTGTGGTTTTCAATGGCGATCAAGGCGCTCATTAGAGCGACGATGGTTTTTCCGCTGCCGACATCACCTTGCAACAAACGATTCATCGGACGGGCGGCCATCATGTCCCGTTTAATCTCGCTAAGGACCCGTCGCTGCGCTTCAGTTAACCGGTATGGAAGCATTTTGGCCAAAGGAGCCGTATACTGGTGGTTCACCTTGAAAGCAAAGCCCTTTTCAAGTCCAATGCCTCGACGTCGCAGGGCTAGGCCAAGTTCCAGGAAGAAGAATTCGTCAAAAACCAACGAACGGCGAGCCAGGTCGGTCCCACCTTCCAATTGTTCAAAAGAAGTTTCAGCACTGGGCCAATGGGCTTGCTGGAATGCTTTTGCCAGGGGTAACAACCCCTGACGACGGCGAATTTCGTCGGGGAGTGGAGAAAATGCCAAGGGGGCATAACGCTCAACGGCCTCTCGCCATATTTTGCGGGCAGTTTTTTGGTGAAGGCCCTCTGTCAGGTGATATACGGGTAGGTAACAGCCATAAGATAGCGGGTCAGCACCCGTTAGCTCAGCAACCGACTGGTCCTGATCAAGAAATTGAACGTCCGGATGATGAACCTCCCGTACGGCCCCAAAACGTTTAGGCTCTCCGATGAATACGGCTTTGCGGCCAACGGTAAAACGCTGCTGCATCAAGGGTTTACGGTAGTGAAACCATTTGAGCGATACCTGCCCGGTGCCATCGCCAACCACCACTTCATAGAGTTTTTTACGGCGTCTTGCCGTTTGGGACTCGCCGGCGGCCAAAATTTTACCGGAAAACACCTGTATCCCCTGCTCATGAAGTTGAGCTATTTTTCGGATTTGTCGGCGATCTTCGTAGCGTAAAGGAAGAGAATATAGGACACTTTCAACATCAGAAAGTCCCATTTTAGCGAGTTTTTCGGCGATGCGAGGACCGACTCCCTTCAGGGAACCCAGGGGAGTGGCAAGTGGGTTGGATTTAAGCGGGTCATTGCGAGAGGCGGACACCTGCCCTCCCCGTCAACTAATCGAGAAGGGCATCATTAAGGTCGCGGAGCAGATCGTCGAGATTTACACCGTGAGCTTTTGCGCCCTGCTCAATGCTTTCGAATTTGGCTGCTGCACAGCCGACACAACCCATATTGTATTTGACAAAGACCTGTACCACCTGGGGGCCCATATCGAGAACTTCTTTAAAGGTCATATCTTTGCTGACTTTAAGGCTCATGCGAGGTCCTTTCGCAGTCGATGAAACGACGACTATTCGTAACAGATATCGGTAATTTCGTAGATTTTGACGCCTGAAGGTACGGCAATGCGTACTTCTGTATCAAGTTCACGGCCAATCAAGGCTTTGCCAACCGGTGAGGTAACGGAAATTTTCCCTTTTTTGATGTCGGCTTCGTCTTCACCCACAATTTGATAGGTGACTTCGTTTTCGATATCTATGTCGAATAGCGTGACCTTGGCCCCAAAAAGCACTTTATCCCCAGTAAGAGTGGCAGGATCGATTACTTCAGCCCGGGCGATCTTGTCGTTCAGTTCTTTGATGCGGCCTTCAATAAAGCCTTGACGGTTTTTTGCAGCATCGTATTCGGCATTTTCGGAAAGATCGCCGTGATCGCGCGCCTCGGCAATTTCCTGCACGACTTTGGGACGCTCGACACGAATAAGTTTTTTCAACTCTTCCTGAAGGAGGCGATGACCTTCTTCGGTCATAGGGATTGAACGTGACATACGACTATTGATTCCTTAAATAAAAAAAATCATCGGGCGGGAAAACCCGCCCGAAGGTGAATGTTTTTAATAATGTCTGAATGCTAGTTTTTCAACATTGCACATAATACTCTTGAAGAGGCACAACGTCAAGGTTTTCTCGCTGAAGGGCCAGGACTCCTGCTACGGCCGCTTGAATTCCGGCAACCGTGGTGAAGTAGGCCAGATTTTGCATCAGCGCAGAACGGCGGATGGAGTAAGAATCGGAAACTGAATCAGGGCCAAAGGTCGTGTTGAAAACCATGGCGATTTCACGACTCTTGATCGCGTCCACGCAGTGCGGACGACCCTCTTTAACCTTGTTGATCGCTGTTACCTTAACGCCCTGCTCTTGCAGGTAGCTGGCGGTTCCACCGGTAGCTAGCAGTTCGAATCCGGCCCCTTCAAGCTGCCGCATGGCATCGATAATCAGCGGTTTGTCGGTATCTTTGATACTGACGAAGATCTTGCCAGAGGTCGGCAGTTTCACACCGGCGCCGAGTTGGGCTTTGGCAAAGGCCTTGCCGAAATCGGCATCAATGCCCATGACTTCGCCCGTCGACTTCATCTCGGGACCAAGCAGAGTGTCGACGCCCGGGAACTTGACAAAGGGGAAAACAGCTTCTTTAACCGACATATATTTGGGAGTAAGTTCGCCTTCAACACCAAGTTCGGCCAAAGTAGCACCCGCCATAACTCTCGCGGCAATTTTGGCACAAGGTCTGCCGGTGGCTTTGGAAACAAACGGTACCGTACGACTGGCCCGGGGATTTACCTCAAGCAGGTAGATAACGTCATCTTTAATGGCAAACTGAATATTCATCAGGCCGACGACATTAAGCTCAAGGGCAAGTGCCCGGGTTTGCCGACGAATCTCGTCAACCAGGGCCGGGTCCAGTGAGAAAGGAGGCAATACACAGGCCGAATCACCCGAGTGGATACCGGCCTCTTCAATGTGCTGCATGATCCCGCCAATGACAACATCGGTTCCGTCGCAGAGGGCATCGACATCAACCTCGATGGCCTGCTCGAGAAATTTATCGACCAGGATCGGATGGTCAGGGGAAGCCTGCACTGCGTGGCGCATATAATTACGCAGTTGCTCAACCTGGTAAACGATTTCCATGGCCCGGCCGCCGAGTACATAAGACGGTCTTACGACCACCGGATAACCGATACGGGCAGCGACCTGCTCCGCTTCTTCGAATGAACGGGCCAGACCGTTTTCCGGTTGTTTGAGATCGAGTTTATGGAGCAGCGCCTGGAAGCGTTCGCGGTCCTCGGCGCGGTCAATGGCGTCAGGACTGGTTCCAATGATCGGCACGCCAGCTTCTTCAAGAGCCACGGCAAGTTTTAGGGGGGTTTGTCCGCCGAATTGAACGATAACCCCTTCGGGTTTTTCGATGTCCACGATTTCCAGAACATCTTCCAGGGTTAACGGCTCAAAATACAGACGATCAGAGGTGTCGTAATCGGTGGAGNNTGTTTCCGGGTTGCAGTTGACCATTATGGTCTCGTAACCGGCTTCGATCAAGGCCATGACGCCATGCACACAACAGTAATCGAATTCGATCCCCTGGCCGATGCGGTTAGGACCGCCGCCGAGAATCATGATTTTCTTTTTATCGGTGGGCAAACTCTCGCATTCGGTTTCGTAGGTTGAGTAGAGATATGGCGTGTGGGCAATAAATTCCGCACCACAGGTATCGACCCGCTTATATACGGGGCGAACGTTAAGCCGTTGCCGTAATTCACGAACCTCCCCTTCTTTGATTTGCCAGAGGGCCGCTAATCGGCGATCCGAGAAACCATATTCTTTGGCTTCCCGCAGCATTTCAGTGAGGGATTGGTCGTCAATGACGGAACTGGGCTTGCGCTCAATAAGCACCTTTTCCATCGCCACGATCTGGTCAATGTTATTTAAAAACCAGGGGTCGATAGCCGTTTCCTGATGCAAATCGTCACAGCTGAGACCGGCACGCAGAGCATCGGCCAGATACCAGAGCATCTCCCAATTGGGGGTGCGGAGCTTGCTGTAGAGTTGGTTTTTAACTTCTTCGGTCAGAGGCTGCCCATAGACCGCCGGCGTGTCGTAGATACGACTTTCGAACCCGTACGAGCCGATTTCCAGAGAACGTAAAGCTTTCTGCAGGCTCTCCTTAAAGGTTCGACCGATCGACATGACCTCCCCTACCGATTTCATCTGAGTGGTAAGGGTACTGTCGGCCTGGGGGAACTTTTCAAAGGTGAAACGGGGAATCTTTGTGACGACATAGTCGATAGTCGGCTCAAAGGAAGCAAAAGTTTCCTTGGTGATGTCGTTGGGAATTTCATCGAGGCTGTAACCTACCGACAATTTAGCGGCGATTTTGGCAATGGGAAAGCCGGTAGCCTTTGAAGCAAGGGCCGAGGAACGGGAGACCCTGGGATTCATCTCGATAACAACCAAGCGACCGTCCTTGGGATTGACCCCAAATTGAATATTGGAACCGCCGGTATCAACGCCGATTTCCCGAATAATCTTCAGGGACGCATCGCGCAGGATCTGATATTCCTTGTCGGTCAGAGTTTGGGCAGGAGCCACCGTGATCGAGTCGCCGGTATGAATACCCATGGGATCAAGGTTTTCAATGGAGCAGATAATCACCACATTATCGGCCATGTCGCGCATGACCTCAAGCTCGTACTCCTTCCAGCCGATGACCGATTCTTCAACGAGAATTTCATTGGTCGGTGAGGCGTCGATGCCGGCCATGGCCATGGCCTCGTACTCTTCTCGGTTATAGGCTATGCCGCCACCGGTGCCGCCCAAGGTGAAAGAGGGACGGATAATGGCCGGGAAACCGACATATTCGATAACCTCCATGGCTTCGTGGTAATCGTGGGCCAGACCGGAACGGGGTACGGCCACACCGATTTTTTCCATGGCATTTTTAAACAGGGTACGATCTTCGGCCTTTTCTATAGCCGGCAGCTTGGCCCCGATCAACTCGACACCGTATTTTTCCAAAACTCCAGATTTGGCTACGGCGACGGCGGTATTGAGAGCTGTCTGCCCGCCCAGTGTAGGCAATACGGCATCGGGACGCTCTTTAGCGATGATTCGCTCCAGAGACTCCGGTGTGACCGGTTCAATATAAGTGCGGTCGGCAAAATCCGGGTCGGTCATGATGGTGGCCGGATTGGAGTTGAGCAGAACCACGGAATAACCCTCTTCCTTAAGGGCTTTACAGGCCTGGGTCCCAGAGTAGTCAAACTCGCAGGCCTGGCCGATAATAATGGGGCCGGCTCCGATGATGAGGATTTTTTCTATATCGGTACGCTTAGGCATTCTCAGTCCTTCTATAGTGTTAACCGCCAGTGAGGCGGGTGGTCATTAACTAGGGGCTAGCAGCAGGTTACTCGCCGCGTTGTTTTTCCATCAACGCGGTAAAACGCTCAAACAGGTAGCGGGCATCGTGGGGACCGGGGGATGCTTCCGGATGATACTGCACCGAAAAAGCAGGCAGCCGTTTGTGCTCAAGACCCTCAATGGTGTTGTCATTAAGATTGACGTGAGTTTGTACTGCTTCATCATCGATGCTGCCGGCTTCTACAGCGAAGCCATGATTCTGTGAGGTAATTTCAACCTGGCCGCTTTCATGACGCATGACCGGTTGATTCCCACCGCGATGTCCGAATTTTAGCTTGAACGTTTTGCCGCCCAGAGCCAGCGCCAACAACTGATGTCCGAGACAGATGCCGAAAATCGGCTTTTTGCCGAGCAGTTGGCGAATGTTTTCCTGCGCATAGGCAATGGGTTCCGGATCGCCGGGACCATTACTGAGGAAGATTCCATCGGGATTCATCGCCAGGACATCTTCTGCCGGAGTATCTGCGGGTACTACCGTTACCCGGCAGCCGGCTTCCGTAAGATGACGCAGAATATTACGCTTGATACCGAAGTCGTAAGCGACAACGTTGAATTGGCCCTCCCCTTCGGCCTGACTATAGCCGCTGCCGAGGGTCCAGATGCCTTCTTCCCACTTGTAGTTGGACTTACAGGTGACTTGCTTCACCAGGTCCTGGCCGACGAGGGACGGAGCCTTGCGGGCTTTGGCGATCAAGCTTTCGGGGTCGAGATCGACGCTGGAAATAATGCCGTTTTGAGCCCCCTTGTCCCGGATATGCCGCACCAGCGCCCGGGTGTCTATGCCCTGAATACCGACGATACCGTTTTCAACAAGGTAATCGTTAAGGGGCATGTCTGAACGCCAGTTGCTCGGAAAGTCACAATATTCCTTGACTACAAAACCTGACAGGTGGGGTTTCCCCGATTCAACATCCTCACGGTTAACGCCGTAATTACCGATGAGCGGATAGGTCATCGTCACAATTTCACCACAATAGGAAGGATCCGTAAGAATCTCCTGGTAGCCGGTCATGCTGGTATTGAAGACAACCTCACCGGTTACTTCACCGCAGGCGCCGAACGCCTTGCCGTAGAAAACCCTGCCGTCAGCAAGGGCCAAAACTGCTTTCATAAAATGCTACTCCTCTGCTACTGATGAATCGTCGTTCGATATATTGACAAAATGGTTTAGGTATTATTTGCTATGTGCCTGTTATTTAGTCCTTATCGTCTTCGTAGACGATTTGCCCCCCGACCAAGGTGTTGATGGCTTTGCCTTTTAGGCACCATCCGTCAAAGGGGGTGTTCTTGCTCTTGGACAACAGCTTTTCGGCCTCAACTTCCCAAGTGCGTTCGGGGTCGATAATAGTCACATCGGCAATGCTCCCGACGGCGAGGGATCCCCGGGATAAGTTGAGGGCCTTCGCGGGACCGGTTGTCAGCCTTGCAATGGCCTCCGTTAAAGACAAGACCCCTTCTTCAACCAGGCGCAGGGTTAAAGGCAAGGCCGTTTCAAGCCCGACAATGCCGTTCAGCGCAATATTGAATTCAACATTTTTTTCGTCACGGTGATGCGGTGCATGATCGGTGGCGATAACGCCGATTGTACCGTCGGCAAGCCCTTCCCTTACGGCGGCAACATCGTCATCGCTACGTAACGGGGGGTTCATTTTAGCGTTGGTGTCATAGCCCCGCACCGCCTCTTCGGTCAAGATAAAGTGATGTGGCGTCACCTCGGCCGTTACAGCCACTCCTCGTTTTTGTGCAGCGCGGATAATTTCGACGGCGCCGCGGGTAGAGACATGGGCAACATGAAGGCGAGCTCCGGTAAATTCAGCAAGCATCACATCCCGTGCGACCATGGCATCTTCGGCGACCCAGGGTATCCCCTTCAGGCCAAGTTCGGTAGCCACAAAACCATCGTTCATGACACCGCCGCCGACAATAGCGAGATCTTCGGCATGGCTGATGATCGGCAGATCAAAGGAACGGGCGTACTCCATTGCCCGCCGCATAATTTCACCATCGGCTACCGGACGACCATCATCGGTGACTGCCACACATCCGGCTTCCTGCAATTGTCCCATTTCCGACAGAGATTCGCCCTTAAGGCCTTTTGTGATGGCGCCTACCGGAAATACCGTGGCCAACCCTGCTTCGGCGGCTTTCTGACATATATAGCTCGTAACGGTTTTGTTATCGTTAACGGGATCCGTGTTGGGCATACAGGCGACAGAAGTGAAGCCGCCAGCCACCGCAGCCCGGGTTCCGGACTGAATGTCTTCTTTATATTCGTATCCGGGTTCACGGAGATGAACATGGACATCAATCAGCCCAGGAACAACCAGGCGGTTTGTCGCGTCGAGCACCTGGGCATTATCGGAGTCCAGATCGTTGCCGACAGCAGATATACAACCGTTTTCGATTAGCACGTCCAGTTGGTCGTCGATGTTGTTAGCCGGGTCAATCAGGCGACCGCCCTTTATGAGAATTTTCATGGTCTACCCCAGTTGGTGATGAGTTGGAAATAAATTAGGAGCTCTGTTCGGCTAACTGTTCACCGCCGGAGACGAGATAAAGCAGAGCCATGCGAACCGCCACACCGTTTTCGACCTGGTCAAGGATAACGTTCTGCGCGCCGTCGGCGACGGCGGAAGATATCTCAACACCGCGATTCATCGGTCCCGGATGCATAACGAGAGCATCGGGTTTGGCCAGTTTAAGGTTTTCCGAATTGAGGCCATAAAAGCGGCTGTACTCGCGATTGGAGGGCAACAGGGCCTTGCCTTGCCTTTCTTGCTGGATACGCAGCATCATAACGACATCGGCGCCGTCCAAAGCGGCATTCATGTCCGTAGTGACCTCGGCACCAAGGCGCTCAATCTCAGTGGGCAGCAAGGTTCCGGGGCCCGCCAGCCGCACTGTAGCCCCCATTTTCTTTAAGGCATAAATGTTTGATCGGGCTACGCGACTGTGGGCGATATCACCGACAATCGCTACAACCAGGCCTTCGATGGTGCCCTTCTTTTCACGTATCGTCATCAAATCGAGCAGTGCCTGGCTCGGATGCTCATGGGCACCGTCACCGGCATTGACTACGGAAAAGCCGCAGCGCTCTGCCAGGTAATGGGGAGCTCCCGAATGACCATGGCGCATAACGATAATATCGGGATGCATGGCTTCAAGGTTTTTGGCCGTATCCTCAAGGGTCTCACCCTTAACCACGGCGGAGGTCGAAGCACTGATGTTCATGGTATCAGCGGACAAACGTTTGCCGGCGATTTCGAAGGAGGTTCTGGTACGGGTGCTGGCTTCAAAGAAAATATTGATAATGGTTTTGCCGCGCAGAGTCGGAACCTTTTTGATTTCGCGGGTGCTGACTTCCTTAAAGCTCTCAGCCGTGTCGAGAATTAACGTGATATCATCGGCCGAAAGCTGTTCAATCCCGAGAATGTGTTTGTGTCCAAAGGACATGAGGACCTCCTGTTGCGGGCCAAATACCGCCCTCTATAACTGATTCGCTTCAATAATTAAAAAAGGCTGTCGATAATAAAATAATCCTGGATGATCACCATCGAGCCATGTCAAGGCTTGGCCACTCGTACTTCTGTAGGATGGTTCTCTTCGCTGAACTGAACGACGATTTTTTCCGATACCGAGGTCGGTACGTTGCGACCTATATAATCAGGACGAATCGGGAGTTCACGGTGTCCACGATCGATAAGTATAGCCAACTGGATGGTCCTGGGCCGGCCGATATCCATTAAAGCATCCATGGCGGCCCGAATGGTACGGCCGGTAAAAAGCACATCGTCGACTAACACGATCCGCTTATTTTCCAGAGGAAAAAGCAGGTCGGTTTTTGCAACGGGCAGTGAACCACGGGAAGCGAGGTCGTCCCGGTACATTGTGATGTCCAAAGAACCTAAAGGTATCTCTACTCCCTCGATATCCTGAATGCGTTGCTGCAGGCAGCGGGCTAAATGATCACCGCCTCGAACAACGCCAACGAGGGCGACATCCTGGGTTCCCTTATTGCGCTCCAGAATTTCATGTGCAATACGGGTTAGAGCCCGGCTGATCGCCGGCTGGTCCAATATGACGGTTTCCCGAGCGGCCATGTGCCGATACTCCTTAAACGTTAGAAATTGGATACAAAAAAAGTACCCTTTCGCTGAACAGCGAAAAGGTACTCGGATAGACTGACTTTTGTATGTTGTACCAATGCCTTGCCACCTTTGCTAACCTCTCGGATCAACTTAAAAGGTATATTGTTTCTTCAAATTTATGCAAATTTAACAGATTATGATTGAGCGGTCAACGGCAAAACCCGAGATTTTTTCAGCGCGTCGTCAGGACCCTGCCGAATCGAAGGAGCCAGCCACCCGGTTATGGGGGGGGGCGTCCCCTTTTATTTGATAAGACGCCCGATGCGGCTCCATCTCGGCATATTCTTCTGACTGTTCCAGGACCAGTATTTGATAAAAGCAAGACCCTTGATGTTTTGTTCGGGAACAAAGCCCCAGAAACGGCTGTCAAAAGACCTGTCCCGGTTATCGCCCATTACGAAATAGTGACCTTGGGGTATCTCGACGGATTCCATGAAATCTCTGGGCTGCAGATTGCCGGGAATAATATCCAGTTCCTTATGAACCTCCTGCGGCAAATTATAGGGCTCACCATTGACCAGGACCTGCTTATTGCGCACTTCAATGCGATCACCGGGCATGCCGACAACCCGTTTGATAAAGTCCCTCCGCTGAAAGTAGGATTTTTCAGCATCCATCGGGAATTCAAAAACGATAATGTCCCCCCTCTCGGGATCACGCAACGAAAGGAAACGGTCTTCAACGAAAGGCAATTGAGTACCGTAGATAAATTTATTAACCAGAAGATGGTCACCGATCAAAAGGGTATCTTCCATGGACCCGGAAGGGATCTTGAAGGCCTGAAATAAAAAGGTGCGAATAATCAAGGCGAGAACAAGGGCAAAAAGGAGAGCCTCGCCATATTCGCGATACCATGGTTTTTTGGCATTATTGTCTTGTGACCCAAGAGACATGTTTATTTCTCTTTCACTTTGAGGATGGCCAAAAAGGCCTCTTGAGGAAGTTCCACACTACCGACCTGCTTCATGCGCTTTTTGCCCTCTTTCTGTTTTTCGAGCAGTTTGCGCTTACGGGTAATGTCGCCACCATAACATTTAGCAGTAACGTCTTTTCTCAGCGCTTTGACATTTACCCTGGCGACCACTTTGTTGCCGATAGCGGCCTGGATGGCTACCTCGAATTGCTGGCGAGGTATAAATTCTTTCATTTTGGCAACAAGCTCACGGCCCCTGAACTGGACCTTTTCGCGATGCACGATAAGAGAAAGCGCATCGACCACTTCACCGTTGACCAGGATATTGAGTCTAACAAGGTCGCTTGGGCGATAATCGATGAATTCGTAGTCGAGAGAGGCGTAGCCGCGACTGATCGATTTGAGCCGATCAAAGAAGTCGAGAACGATTTCATTCAATGGCAGCTCGTAGACAACCATCACCCGATTTGCAGTTAGATATTTGATCTCCCTCTGTACGCCGCGTTTTTCCGTGCAGAGCGCCAGGACCGCCCCGACGAACTCGTTGGGCACATGGACGGATGCAAGGATAAAAGGTTCGCGGATTTCCTGGATGAATTGAACTTCGGGCAACTTGTTCGCACTGTCGACGATCAGCTCCTCACCTTTGACTGTCGTTACCTGATAACTTACCGTCGGCGCAGTGGTGATCAGGTCAACGTTGAACTCGCGCTCCAGACGTTCCTGGATGATCTCCATGTGCAGCAATCCCAGGAATCCGCAGCGAAAACCAAATCCCAGTGCGGCAGAGGATTCGGGCTCGAAAGTAAGGCTGGCATCATTCAATTGCAATTTTTCAATGGAGGCCCTTAATTCTTCATAGTCATCGGCATCAACGGGGTAGATCCCCGCAAACACCATGGGCTTGACCTCTTCAAAACCTTCAATGGCTTTGTCGCAGGGGCGTTCGATGTGGGTAATGGTATCGCCCACCTTGACCTCTTTCGAAAGTTTTATCCCGGAGATGATGTATCCCACATCTCCTGCAGACAGTACTTTTCGTTCTTCCTGTTTCAGTTTCAGCACCCCGATCTCATCCGCGTCGTATTCCTTGCCGGTATTCACGAATTTCACCATGTCGCCCTTTCTGAGGGTGCCGTTCAGGATGCGGATATAGGCAATGATCCCGCGGAAGGAGTTGAATACCGAGTCGAAGATGAGGGCCTGCAGGGGGGCATCCGCATCGCCTTTCGGTGATTTAACCTTTTCAATGATGGCTTCCAGGATTTTATCGACCCCGTAGCCGGTCTTTCCGCTGGCTTCAATAATATCTTCGCGATCGCAGCCGATCAGGTCCACGATCTGGTCTTTCACATCTTCGGGCATGGCCGCTTCCAGATCCATTTTGTTCAGCACCGGGATGATCTCCAGGTCGTTTTCAATGGCCAGGTAAAGGTTGGAGATGGTCTGTGCCTGTATCCCCTGAGTGGCATCCACGATGAGAAGGGCTCCTTCGCAGGCAGCCAGGGAGCGTGATACTTCATACGAAAAATCGACATGCCCCGGGGTGTCGATCAGGTTCAGGACGTATGATTTTCCATCCTGCTCGTAATTCATCTGGATAGCATGGCTTTTAATGGTGATGCCGCGTTCCCGCTCAAGATCCATATTATCCAGCACCTGCTCCTGAAGGTCCCGTCCTGAAACGGTTCCGGTGATCTCCAGCAGGCGGTCGGCCAGGGTGCTTTTGCCATGGTCGATATGGGCGATGATACAGAAATTGCGGATATTTTCCATTGCTGCAAAAGTACATAAAAGGAATGAATAGTGATTAGATTCTAATGATTAATGAAGAATGTTAAGGATGAATTCAGAACCGGGGCCTGGCGAAGTTCGGTAAAGCCAATTCTGCAATATCAATTCTTCCTCATGAATAATCACCAGGGTCGCTATATTCACTTTTTCACCAGCTTCACCGCCTCCCTTTCTTTCCCGTTGAGAGTGATGGAAAGAACCTAGGTTTCGGGCTTTTCCGGTATATGAAGTATGGTGAGGTTTTGAGTTTTGAGTGTTGAGTTTTAAGGATATTTGATTTATGATATTTGGAATTTATTTGGATTTTGATTTTTGGAATTTGGATATTCACTGGATTTTGGAGTTTGGAATTTGGGATTTCACTGGATTTTGATTTTTGGAATTTGGATTTTCACTGGATTTTGGATTTTGGAATTTGGATTATCTGTAGGATTTAGCGTTTAACCTTTGAAAATTAACACATTATTAACAGCTCAAACTGGTTAAAATGTATTATTTTTGTCGTTCCTGTTTAAGGAAAGCGATCAAATTTCGTTACCCCTTTAAATACTGGAAAATAAAAGCAATACCTGAGCGTTTCAGGTGCAATATGAATCTATAAATTAATGTAAAATGGACAGAATTCGAGTTGGAATTATGGGATTCGGAGAGGTTGGCCGCCACATTTACCGGCTCTGCCTCGAAGACGACCGTATCGAGATCGTCGCTATTGCCGACCTCGGGCGTCCGGAGATCCTCGAATACCTGCTGAAGGCCGAGACCAAAGGCGGTATCGATGTGAAACTGGAAGGAAACTTCCTGGTGTCGAAAAACGGGCGTGCACGCATGATACAGGGCAGGCACCTGGTACCCGGCGATATCCTCTGGGACAGCCTCGACGTTGACGTAGCGATCGACGGAACAGGAATATACAAAACCAAAGCTGATATGCAAAAGCACCTCAAGGCAGGTGCCAAAAGGGTGGTGCTTACTACACTGCCGGAAAACGAGATCGACCGCGTCGTAGTGATGGGCGTGAACGACCATACCATGAAAGCCAGCGATAAACTGGTGTCGGCAGGCTCGGCTACCACCAATGCCACGGTACTGATCCTGAAAGTGCTGGATGAAGCTTTTGGCGTAGATTATGCCATGCTGACTACCGTGCATTCTTATACTTCCGATCAGCCATTGCGCGATAAAGCAAGTAACGATTTCAGGCGTAGCCGTTCAGCGGCCGAAAACATCATCCCGAATGTAACTCCAAGCCCCCGCTGGATACAGCATATCCTCCCGGAATTCAAGGGACGTATTGAAGGATCTGCACTCAATGTGCCGGTACCGAACGGTTCGCTGCTCGACCTTACCACCGTACTGAAAAATAATGGTATCACAAAGGAGCAGGTGAATGATGCCGTATCGAAATGGGCGAAAGAGAATCCCTCCATTGCCCGGGTTGTCGACGACCCCATCGTATCTACCGATGTGATCAATGACCGCCATTCGGTGAACTTCGACTCCAGGGCCACCATGATGTCGCCCGGCAGGATGGTCAAAACCCTGGTGTGGTACCATACTGCGCTGGCCACAGCCTGCAGGATCGTTGATGTGATCATGGAATATAACAAACTTGACAAGAAAGGAGGTGAGCAATGAGAGTTGCCATAAACGGATTCGGAAGGATCGGACGTTCAGTGTTCAGGATCCTCAATGCCAGGGAAGATATCGACGTGGTTGCGATCAACGACCTCTTCGACGACGAAGTACTGGCCTATCTGCTGAAATATGATACGGTGATGTCGGGCTTCGGCCAGGATATCTCCCTGGAAGATGACTACCTCATCACCCCTTATGAAAAGGTGAAGATGCTGGCCATCAAAGATCCCAATGAACTTCCCTGGAAGGAACTGGAGATCGATGTTGTGGTGGAAGCCACAGGGATTTTCCGTACACGGGAAAGCCTGGAACCCCATCTGAAAGCCGGGGCTAAAAGGGTTGTTCTGACCGTTCCTGCCAAGGATGCTATCGACAGTACCATAGTGTTAGGGGTAAATGATGATGAGCTCAAACCGGAACATAAGATCATCTCCAATGCCTCCTGTACCACCAACTGCCTGGCCCCTATGGCCAAGGTATTGCATGATTCATTCGGGATCAGGGAAGGGCTGATGACCACCACACATGCCTATACCAACGACCAGCGCCTGGCCGATGTGCCGCACAAAGACTGGCGCCGCGGAAGGGCAGCAGCCGAAAATATCATCCCCACCACCACCGGTGCGGCCAAGGCCGTCGGTATGGTGATCCCCGAGCTGAAGGGCAAACTCGACGGAATGGCCTCCAGGGTACCCGTACCCGATGGCTCCGTGGTTGACCTGGTCATTGAAGTGGAAAAGGATGTGACCGTAGAAGATGTAAATGCCGCCGTAAGGATCGCCTCCAGGACCAAACGACTGGAAAATATCCTGCTGTATTCCGAAGATAAAGTGGTTTCTTCCGATATCGTGGGGAATTCATATTCCTCCATCTACGATCCGGAATATACCAAGGTTCTCGGGAAACGCATTGTCAGGACCCTCAACTGGTACGACAATGAATGGGGATACTCCAACCGCGTGGTTGACCTGATCACCATGATCATGAAATTTGATTAAACCTCACAGGTCCCCGGACCTGT
>NPIE01013000.1_pt1 | contig 20379 bp, 17 predicted proteins | sample 8637661 | NCBI WGS metagenome assembly NPIE01 (sample SAMN07420842, study PRJNA396082) | bioreactor metagenome | isolation source: sample BA12 brine-fed electro-methanogenic bioreactor BA | place: Japan: Kochi | collected 2016-12-09
TGCAGCCGCGGCGAGCCTGCCCTCGCGGATGATCACGGCGCCGTCGTGGAGTATGGTGTGGTGGTCAAAGATCGTGGTGAGAAGCTCCGGTGTCACTTCTGCGTCCACCGCAACGCCGGTCTCGATATGCTCCTGAAGGCCGGTCTGACGTTCGAAGACGATCAGTGCCCCGATGTGACGCTCTGCCAAGTAGGTGCAAGCCTCGACAATGCTCTCGATGACGTGGTTGATCCTTTCGGTGTCGCTCTGAGACAGCAGGATCACGTGTCCGCGCCCGAGTCGTTCGAGGGCACGGCGCAGTTCCGGTTGGAAGAGCACGGGTATCCCTACGAGCAGTGCGGGTAGAAGCTGGGCGATCAGCCCGGAAAAGGCTCGCAGCTCGATGAGACGGGTGAGAACGGCCAACGAGATCAGCAGCGCGGTGATGCCCCTCACCAGCGTGACTGCGCGCGTTCCCTTGATCGCGTAGAAGATCCAGAAGAAGAGGAACGCAACCAGCAGAATATCGAGGATGTCGGTCCACGATATGCGCTGGAGCAACCACTCGAGATTCCACATAGCGTTCTGACGGCCTAAGCGCGGCTCTGACGGGTCATCTCTTGGTACAGATCAACGTAGGCCTCGCGGTTGGGCGGATCGAGGGCCAGGATCGCCTCAATCGTCTTGAGCGCGGCGTCTCTTTGGCCTGCCTCGAGCTGTAGATCCCCCAGGATATCAAGATGCTCTAAGGCTTTCTCCCGGTTGCCCAGGTTGAGCTGCAGCTGAGCGACCCGGGCCCGCAAGGGGATGCTGTTCGATTGACCCTTGGTCAGGTCCTCCAGGATGGCCAAGGCCTTGGCGACCTTGTGCTGCGAAAGATAGTGCTGAATCAGCTTGTCCAGCGCTTCGATGCCTAGGTTGGGCCGGCCCGTGCGGGGATAGAGGCGGAAAAGGGCGAGGTGGGCACGCTCATCATCCGGGGCGATCCGCAGAATCTCCTCGTGATCCTTGATCGCCGCACTCCAATCCAGTCGCTGCACGTCGAGGTCGGCCATACGGTGCAGGATCCTTACCTCCCACGCCTTGTCCGCCGATCCTCGTGGCGCCAGCCGGAGTGCTTCGCTGTAGATCTCGCGCGCCCTCTCGGGCTGTGCGAGTTGATAATAGGCGTGAGCCGTTTGAAGATACTGGGCCAGGGCGTCGTCGATACGGCCATGCTGGATCAGCAGATCGACGACCTGGCGGTGGACGGCGGTGTCCAGCGGTGAGATCTCCAGGATCAGCTGATAGGTGGTGAGGGCTTGTGAGATCTGTCCGCGGTTCTCGTGGGCCCGCGCGACGACGCTGAACTTCTCAATTGCGGCCTCAAGCTGACCGCTCTCGCGCAGCATCACGCCGAGCAGATGGTGTAGCGGAAGGTAGTCAGGGGAGTCCGCCAGAGCGTGGAAGAGCTCTTCGAGTGCGGAGTAGGTCTTGCCACGGCGATGGTATTCCTGCGCCAAGGCGATCGAGCGCAGGATGGCCTCAGATCCCGGCATACTGATCAGCTCGACAAGGCTCAGCACCGCCCCTGAACGTGCGAGCTGGTCCAGCCGTTTGCGGGCCTTGACCGCACCATCCTCCCATCCTCGCTGCCCGAGGAAGTCTACCAGCATTTCGCTGACCTGCTGGGCGCGTCGCGGCTCACCGGTATTGACGAGGCTCTGGGTAAGGCCTTCGTAGACGCGGATGAGATCATCCATATGCTCGCGCTCAATGGTCGCCGTGTCGACGATCTTGATCGCCTCGATGAAGTGTTTGAGCGCCTCCTTGAACTCGCCCTTGGCCTGATAGCATTCGCCCAATGAGAAGTGGCTGCCCAGGACATATTCGGGGTCGTTGAGTGAGGCCTCGAACTCGGCGATAGCATCGTCGAAAAACATCTTCTCTTTGTAGAGGAGGCCTAAGTTAAAGTGAATGTGCATCGTGTTGCGCGACGGCGTCGACCCATTAGCGTTGAGCAACCGCTGGTAGTACTGGATCGCAGTCTCGATCTCGCCGCGCGTCTGAGCGTCGATGGCTTTGCCGATCAGGAGATCGACGTCGGCTTTTTGAAGGCCTTGCGGCGCCGGAGCGATCCCAGGCTGCCCCTGATCATCCGCGAAGATGGACTCCGCCAGCTTTGAGAGCGCGCGTTGTCGAGCGATCTCGACGGGTGTGCCGCCTCCACGATCCTCGTCGTCCGACGAGCCTCCCAGCGCGTGGGCCTCCAGCGTACCGGCTACGCCGATCTCCTCGGTGGCATCGGTGGTGTGGGGTCGCGGAATGGGGCGCTTGCTCTGCAACAGAATCAGCAGCTGTCCGAGGCGGGGATCGTCCTGGGGCAGGGCCAGTTGCAGCTCACGACAGAGCCTGATGGCCTCATCCCGTCGCGTATCCTGATAGAGATGGGCCAACCAGAGCGCGGCCAAAACCGCATGGCGTGTCTGACCTTGGTCCTGATACAGCGTGACGAGCCGCCGCCATGCCTGTGTACTGCGGGGCGCGAGCCGTACGACGGCCTCGAGCGTGGCGATCTGCTTGGTGATCAGCCCTTGCTGCTCATAGCGCTTGGCCGCTTCCAGGTAATTGGTGACCGCGCGTGCCGGCTCGCGCTTGCGTTCCAGGATCTCGCCGATGCGTTCATAGGGGCCGGGATCCTTGGATAGGAGGTCGGTCAGGCGCTCATAGACCCGGAGCGCCTCATCGAGATCCTCCGCATTGAGTAATGCCCAGGCATAACCCATCAGGGCCGAATCGTGGTCAGGGAACTCCGCCAGCGCCTGCCGGTAGGCGTCCGCCGCGTCCCGCCACTTCTCGGCCCACACAGAGTCATTGGCCTTCTGGATCGCTTCCTCAAATCGCAGGCGGTTCGCTGCCATGGGTTATCCCTTCACCTCATGTGTCAGGCGGCGTCAAGCACCCAGACCAAGACCGCTTTCTGTGCGTGGAGGCGGTTTTCGGCTTGGTCAAAGAGGGCCGAGTGTGGACCATCGGCGACCGCATCGGTGATTTCCTCGCCGCGATGGGCAGGTAGACAATGCATCACCATCACGTCGTCCTGAGCGTGACTGAGGCATGCCTCGTCGACGCGATAGGGCGGGAAGATCCTACGGCGCTTTTCGGCCTCTTCCTCCTGGCCCATTGAGGTCCACGTGTCGGTATAGATCACGTCCGCGTCGGTAGCTGCTTCGACGGGGTCGTGGGTGGCGATCAGGCGCGCGCCGGTCCCTTGGGCCATCCGCTCACTCATGCCCCAGACGGCAGGATGCACTTCATAGCCCCTGGGTGTGGCGATCGTCATATCCATCCCTAGCAGGGCTGACCCGAAGAGCAGCGACGTCGCTACGTTGTTGCCGTCGCCCAGATAGGCGAGTTTCCTTCCTTTGAAGCCGCCCTTGGCCTCCAGGATGGTGAGGAAGTCCGCCATACCCTGGCACGGGTGGCTGTAGTCGGAGAGCCCGTTGATCACCGGCACGTCGGCCCACTGGGCCAGCTCGACGATGTCCTGGTGGGAGAAGACGCGAGCCATAACGACGTCCACGTATCGCGAGATGACACGTGCGACGTCGGCGGTGCTCTCCCGCTTCCCGAGCTGGATTTCGTTGGGAGAAAGATAGAGGCCGTTCCCGCCGAGCTGCAGCATAGCGACGTCGAACGAGACGCGCAGCCGCAGGCTGGGCTTCTGGAAGATCATGCCAAGCACCTTGTTCTTCAGATAGGGTTCGCCGGTGCCTGCTTGCCATGCCTTCTTGATCTCCACAGCTAGGGTGAGAATCTCGTGCATGGTCTCCGGACTGAGGTCCGCCAGGGTGAGGAAGTGCTTCATCTGTCTTGCCTCCTGAGTGGCCACGTGCAGTGATTGTACGCTGGCTAGTATACCATGAAGGGTGGGGCCTGGGAAAAGCGCATGCGTGCCGGACGATCGCGATTCAATGTGGGGATCATCTTCCGGGAAGCTAGCAGGCCCGCCATGCCGTGCGGGTTCAGGCGTCCGACGCACCCGCTGTGTTGCGTGAGGCTCCTCCAGCTTCCCGGAAGGTCAGAGACTGCGGAGTGCGGACAATGGTGCTATACTGGCCCTAACGATATGAAGGGAGGTCCTATGACAGAGGCAAAGCTAACCTGGATTGACGAGGAAGTGGATGCTCTTAAGGAGAGCGGGCTCTATATCAACCTGCGCGTCATTGATTCCCCACCGGGCGCCTGGATGAGTGTGGACGGCAAGCGGGTCCTCAACCTGTGCACCAACAACTACCTCGGCTTGGCGAATGATGACCGGCTCAAGGAGGCCGCTCGCCGGGCCATCGACGCCTATGGCGTGGGGCCCACCGCCGTGCGCTCGATTGCGGGCACGCTCGCGGTCCACGTTGAGCTGGAGAAGGCCGTCGCCGCGTTCAAGGGCGTGGAGGATGCGCTCTACGTTCAGGCGGGATTCATGGCCAACCAGGCAGCGCTCCCGCCGTTGGTGGGACGTGAGGATGTGATCTTCTCCGATCGTCTCAACCACGCGAGCATCATTGACGGGGCACGGCTCAGTCGGGCCAAGATCGTGGTCTACGAGCACGGCGACCCCGCTGATCTGGAGGCCAAGGTCAAGGAGTTTCTGCCGGCTTATCGCCGCGGTCTCGTCGTCACAGATGGTGTCTTCTCGATGGATGGCGATATCGCTCCCCTCGACAAGATCTACGAAGTTGCCGAGGCCTATGAACTGATGACGATGGTGGATGATGCTCACGGAGAGGGGGTGCTCGGAACCGGAGGGCGGGGGATCGTCGATCACTTTGGCCTCCATGGTAAGTTCGATCTCGAGGTCGGGACCTTCTCCAAGGCCTTCGGCGTCGTCGGTGGCGTCGTGGCAGGCAAGAAAGTGATCGTCGACTATCTACGGCAGAAGGCGCGACCTTTCCTCTTCTCGAACGCGGTCACGGCTGCCGACTCCGCAGCCTGCCTGGCAGCGGTCAACGTTCTGGCGTCGTCCACCGATCTTGTGGACCGTCTGTGGGAGAACACCCGCACCTTCAAGGCTGAGATGGGGGCGCTGGGCTTCGACCTGGGCAACAGCGTGACGCCGATCACGCCGGTGATGCTGGGGGATGTGAAGCTGGCGAAGGAGTTCAGCCGACGTCTCTTCGAGGGCGGCGTCTTCGCGATGGCGTTGGGCTTCCCCACCGTGCCGGTAGGGATGGCGCGCATCCGCGTGATGATCTCTGCTGCTCTGTCGTCGGAGGATCTGGCCTTCGGGCTAGAGGCCTTTGCCAAGGTCGGGCGTGACCTGGGCGTGATTGCCTAACCGGGCATCTGCGCCCCGGGTCATCGCGGGCGCTCTCCAGTGAGAGCATGGGCCGATCCGGGTTGCCCGATCCGCGGGGTCCGTGTCACTTTCCCGGCTGGTAGGCTTGGTCGATCGCTCGCTGAACGGCATCGTAATCCGCCGGTAGCATCACCGGCGGATTGCGGTGTCTCGCCACAACCTGGTCCAGCGTGCCCTCGTGGTAGCCGACCTTGAAGTCGGTGAACTTGAGCCCGTGGGCCGTGGAGATGACGACGACACGATCGTCCGGCTGGATCTCACCGCGCCGCACCAGTTTGGTGAGCACCGCCAAGGCGACACCTGTATGGGGGCAGCAGTACATCCCCGTCCTGTCGGCGCGGGCCGCGGCATTGGCTAGTTCATCCTCGGTGGCCTGTTCGACGACCCCCCCGAAGGCCGACAGCGTCTTCACGGCGCGCTCATAGCTCACGGGATTCCCAATTTGGATCGCGCTGGCGAGCGTCTTCTCCGCCTGCACGGGCCGGAACTCCCTGAAGCCGGTCTGGTAGCTCAGGTAGAGCGGATTAGCGCGGGCGGCCTGGGCGCATGCGATGCGCGGGAGCCTGTCGATCAGGCCCAGCGCCTTCATCATCAGGAACCCCTTGCCCAGCGCGCTGACGTTGCCCAGGTTGCCGACGGGGATCACGATCCAGTCGGGCACCTGCCAATCGAACTGCTGGACAATCTCGAAGGCTACGGTCTTCTGCCCCTCCATACGCAGGGCGTTCATCGAGTTGGCGAGATAGAGCGTCGGATCCTCGGTGAGTCGGCGGACGATCTGCATACAGCCGTCGAAATCGGTGTCCAGGGCCAGGACCAGCGCGCCATTGGCGATGGGCTGGATGAGCTGAGCGGTCGATACCTTGCCTTTGGGGAGCAGCACGACAGAGGGGATGCCTGCGGCAGCGGCGTAGTTGGCCAGCGCCGCCGACGTGTCACCGGTTGACGCGCAGACGACGGCACGGATGGGCTGCCCATTGGCGATCATCTGTCGTACCACCGAGATGAGCACGGTCATCCCGAGATCCTTGAAGGAGCCCGTGTGGCTGTTGCCGCAGAGCTTGACCCAGAGATCCTCGATGCCGAGCTCCTGCCCCAGACGTTCAGCCCAGAAGCAATTGGTGTGGCCCTCGTACATGGAGACCACGTTCTCGTTGTCGATCTCGGGGCAGACCCACTCCTTCTTTCCCCAGACACCGCTCCCGTAGGGCCACTCGGTCGTGCGGGTGCGGCGTTCGAACAGCTGTATCCACGCAGCGGCGCTGCGGTCCTTGAGCGCCGTGATGTCGTGCTCGACGTCGAGGAGACCGCCGCAGGTCTCGCAGCGATAGACGACGTCGAAGATGGTGTGCCGTTGCCCGCATCCTCGGATGCATTCCAGCCAGCTATTGTAGTGCATCATCCCCTCCCTTCGGACCATCCGCTAGGTTGAGCGTGGGTCGAAGACCAAGGACCAGGGGCGCCGTCTCCTCAGTCCCCTTGCCCCTGACGTGACAGTGTCAGGCTCAGCCGGCCGGCATCGATCTCCTGGCGGATAACGATCGTGGCCCAGACGGCGAGCGCGATTTCGACAACAATCATGGGCCGTGTCAGATTGCCCCACAGTGCCTCGAGGAAGCCCCGATGCGGGGCAAACTCATAGGTCACGAAGGGCGCCAGCCAGGGCACGGTTCCCTCGATATCGAGAAGAAGATGGGACAGGTAGCCCAATGTCCAACTCGCCGCGTTGAGCCTGCCGAAGAGGAGCAACACGACCAGGGAGGTCAGCGCCGCCGCGATGAGTGTGTGCCCCCACATGCGACCGGTGGCGTTGTACCCCAGGACGTAGTGGGCGACCTTGTCGATCGCATCCGGAAAGACTGCGGCAGCGGTCACGGGCACGAGCGCTGCCTTGGTATAGCGGTGTTGGAGCGCTGCGACGGCTAGATGTCCGAAGAGCATGGCGGTCTCCCCCCAGGGCTCTCTGACGTGTCGGTGTCAGAAGCCCCGATGGCGTGGGTCGGGGTCCGATGGATAGGCGCGTAGCCCAGCTGTATCTGCTCGTTGGTGGGAACTGAGGCCTCGTCGGGCTTGTCGGAGAGCGCGAAAAGCAGCGCCCCCCGTGAGCGCCAGTCAAGTGCGCAGGATCGGACCTCTTGCGTGATGACGATCTCCTCGGCCGACCTGCGCGCGACCGGCGTGTCGGGCGGCAGGTGACCCATCCGTTTCACGGTGGCGAGGTACTCGTTGTAGCGAAAAGCTTTGAAGGGGGTGGGATCCCCTGCTTTCACCAGGCTGTAGATCTCAGCGTGGAGTGCGCGAAGCTGGTCGGGGAGCTCGGCGGCCCTTGCCTCTACCTGCTCGAGGAAGCCGGTGAAGTGCGTCAGCCGACCTCCGCGGATCGCTTCCGCCAGATCCGATGCCGTGACGAGGTCGCTGCCCAGGATGAGGCAGAGGTAGGCGAGGTAGTCCTGGTTGTCGGTCGTAAACGGGTGGAACTCGGTCCGGTTGAAGAGGGCGTAGTCGGCCTCGAAGCGAGATGCGTCGAAGTCCGACCCGAGGAGTGAGGCCACCGTCTCGCGCACGGCGGTCACGCGAACGGCATCGATGACACGATCATTGCGCCCGCGTGCCCCCAGCGTCGTCTTGTCGAGATCCAGCACGATGGCGGTCCCGGCGTCGATGACGATGCCGCGCTCGCGGCAGGTGCGGTCGAGATCGGCGAGCATCGCCCAACGGTTGGCCAGGAGCGTGATGCGATCGTCGCTGGCGAGGACCTCCATGTGCTCGGGTGCATCGGTCTCCGATCCGATAAAGGCGATGCCGGGCCAGCCACCGGCACGGCAGAGGTTGGCGAAGGCCGTGCCGTCGCTGAGTCGCGTGTCACCGATGAAGATCAGGCGCTGCAACCGTGTTGGCTCGCCATCGAGCGCACGAGCCGCGCGCAGCACCTCGATCATCACGCGGGCATAGTCGGGCTCGCTCTTGCGTGGGATCCGTCGACCCTCGATCCCCACGCGCTCCGCAAGGTCGCGGAAGCCGGGTAGCCGGCTGTCCATCGGGATGAGGTTGCGATAGACGACGTGATCGTCCAGCATCTCGGCCACGGAGGCCAGGCCATAGACGTCAAGGGCCTTGGATGTGTCGTCTGAGCTGGTCGTTGCTGGGGTCATGCGATGCCATCCGTGTAGCCTTGTGTGACCAAGAGCTCCGCGTTGAGCACGGCGCCGCTGGCGGCGCCGCGCAGGGTGTTATGGGTCACCGTGGTGAGGCGCAGGTCGAGGAGGGGGCAGGCGCGGACCCGTCCGATGCTGATGACCATCCCTCCTCCCGTATCGCGATCGCGGCGCGGCTGCGGTCGATCGGGCTCCGTCCTGACGAGGAGAACACGTTCGGGCGAGCTGGGGAGCTTCCGGCAGACCTCGGGAGGCTGGTAGCGGGTGAGCACCTCCAGTGCCGCCTCGGGCGTCGGCGCGCGCTCAAAGCCCACTGAGAGGCTGACGGTGTGCCCGTCGAGCACCGGTACCCGATTGGCGTGGGCGCTGACCAACAGGTCGGCTTCGCTAAGCCCCCGATCATCCACGCGGCCCAGTAGCTTCTGCAGCTCCTGCTGGAACTTCTCCTCCTCACCGGGGATATGGGGAATCACGTTCCCGAGGATGTCCATCGCCGCGACGCCCGGATATCCGGCGCCGGAGATCGCCTGCATCGAGACCATAAAGACCTTGCGCACGCCGAAGGCGATGTCCAGGGGCTTGAGGGCCATCGCGACCCCGGTGATGGTGCAGTTCGGGCTGGCGACGATGAGGCCGGGCCAGCCGCGTTGCGCTCGTTGCTGGGAGATCAACGCCAGATGATCGGCGTTGATCTCCGGAATCAGCAGGGGGACGTCATCAACGTTGCGGAAGGTCGAGGCGTTCGAGCAGACCAGATAGCCCGCCTCGGCGAATCGGGGTTCGATTTCCCTGGCGACGCTGGAAGGCACCGCCGAAAAGATAATCTCAGCGGGTAGATCGGGCTCCAGCGGTCGGACCTTCAGATTGCCGATGTCGGCGGGCGGATCGCCGTGGATGACCCAGCGGCACGCATCGCGATAGCGTTGCCCGGCGCTACGTTCTGAGGCCGCCAATGCCGTGATCTCGAACCACGGATGGTCGTGGAGGATCTGAACGAATCTCTGCCCCACGGCACCGGTCGCGCCGAGGATGCCGACGCGCAGTTTCCTGTGACCGGGTGTCGGTGCGTGGCTAACCATGGTTGATGACCTCCTCGTGGATCTGTCGCACGGCCTGCGTCGCCTGATCGGCGTCGATCACGAGCGAGATGCTGCATTCGCTCGAACCCTGGGCGATGGCGATGACATTGATATCCCGGGACGCCAGCGCGTTGAAGAGCCCCGCTGCGACACCGGGGGTTCCGCGCATGCCTGCGCCAACCGCGGAGACGATGACAACTTCGTCCATTGACCAGACGCGATCGATGTCGCGGCGCGCGATCTCCAACGCCAGCTCCTGCTCCAACGCGATGATGACATCGGGCACGTCAACGGTGGGAATGACGAAGCAGATAGACTGCTCTGACGAGGCCTGGGAGATCATCAGCACGTTCGCGCCCTGACTCGCGACGGCGGAGAAGGTGCGGGCGGCGATACCGGGCACGCCCATCATGCCCCGTCCCTCCACGGTTACCATGCTCAGGCCATGAATGGCGGTCACCGCCTTGACCGTACCCGGCGTGCTCTTGGGCTCCGAGACCACGCGCGTGCCGGGGCAGGCGGGGTTGAAGGTGTTCTTGACCCACAACGGAATACCCTTCTCGACCACCGGACGGATCGTCTTGGGGTGAAGGACCTTGGCGCCGAAATAGGCAAGTTCGGCCACTTCACTGTAAGAGAGCTCGGGGATGATGCGTGCTTCGGACACGATGCGCGGATCGGCGGTGAGAACGCCGTCCACATCGGTCCAGGTCCATACCTCTGCGGCGTCGAGGGCGGCCCCAAGGATCGCGGCGCTGTAGTCGCTACCGCCGCGCCCCAGGGTGGTGGTGATCCCGTCCTCGGTGGCGCCGATGAAGCCGGTGATGACCGGGACCAGCCCCGCCTCCAGCATAGGGTGTAGCTGCTGTGCGACGCGGTCATGCGTGAGCTGCATGAGCGGCGTCGCTCGCTGGAAACGGCGATCGGTGACGATGAGTTCGGTCGCATCGACGGCGCGCGCGGGGATGCCGATGCTCTGAAGCCGCGCCGCCACGATGCGGGCACTTATGCGCTCGCCCAGGGCACTGATCGTGTCCAGCGCTCGCGGCGTAACCTCACCGAGGACATGGATGCTCCGGCAGAAGGAGGAGAACTCGTCCAGGAAGGCCTCGATGACCTTGAGCAGGTTCGTCCTTACCGTCGCGTCATCCAGCAGCTCGGCGACAGCGAGCGTGTGCTTGACCCGCAGATCCGCGACGATGCCCCGGTATGTCTCATCGTCACCTTGCGCCGCCGTCGTCGCCCCCTCCATCAGGGCATCCGTGACGCCCCGCATCGCAGAGACCACGACGATGATGTGCTCCCAACGGGACGCCTGCTGCCGCACGATCTCCGCTGCCTGGACGATCGCCTGGGCGCTCCCCACCGAGGTGCCTCCGTACTTCATGACCACCGTGCCCATAGCCCCCTCCTCCCCCGACCGACTGAGGGGCTATTATACCAGCTTCGCCCATTCTCGGTAGACTTGGCAGCTTCGCTCGCCGCTCACGGGTGTCTTTACAGATGGCGCGGATCTGCTATCATGGGGGTTCNNGGGTGAACGTTACCAGTGCCAACCTGATATGAAGCCGGGGGAGCCCAGACGTGGGCTGAGAGGGTGTCAACGACGCCGACCCCAGAACCTGATCTGGATCATGCCAGCGGAGGGAGTGCCTGTGTGTTGCTGAGACCCCGTCAAGCCCTCGCGGCTGATGGGGTCTTTCTGTTGAGGGAGGAACCGCTATGCGTATCGTCATCTTTGCGAACGGGATCATGGCCGATGCGGCGCGCGATGTCGCGGCTTGGACGCGACCGGGAGACCGGGTCGTGGCGGCTGATGGCGGCTCACGGCACGCGCTGGCAGCCGGCATCACGCCGGAACTCGTCATTGGCGACTGCGACTCACTACCGGAAGAGCGTATGACGACGCTTCAGGAGGCCGGCGTCGAGTTCCGGCGAGCTGCTGCCGACAAGGATGAGACAGATCTGGAGCTGGCCCTGATATGGGCTGCCGAACAGACGGACGCTGAGGATATCGTCGTCCTGGGCGCGTTTGGCGGGCGCCCGGATCAGGCCCTCGCCAACCTGCTCCTGCTTGCGCACCCTCTCCTGGCGATGTCGCCCTGCCCCGTCAGCATGGTCGACGGCGCGTGGAAGGTCGTCCTGATCCGTGGAGGGACGAAGCTGGAACTTCGTGGGCAAGCCGGTGACCGCGTCTCCCTTATCTCAATGGGTGGAGATGCGGAAGGTGTGACGACCACGGGGCTCGCATTTCCGCTGGATGATGAGGCCCTGACTCTGGGTCAGGCGCGTGGCGTGAGCAATCGGTTGGAGGTCGAGTCCGCAACCATTCGGTTGCGCAAGGGTCTGCTCTGGTGCTTTCACGAGCATCAGACGCTCAAGAACTGAGGGGGATATGATGAAGAAGGTGATGGTTGTTTGGGTGTCGTTGGTGATCCTGGTGATCGCCGGCTGCGCCGGCGCTCCGGCGCCCGATGTAGAAGAGGGCGCGCCGCGGTTGCTGCGTGTGATGACCTACAGCAGTTTCGATATCAGCGAGGACGTCGTGCAGGCCTTCGAGGAGGCGCACAACGCGCGCCTGCAGTTTCTCGATGCAGGTGACACTGGACAGATGATCAGCCAGGCGATTTTGAGCAAGGAAGATCCACAGGCGGATGTGATGTACGGCATCGATAACACGTTCCTGAGTCGCGCGCTGGAGGCCGACATCTTCGAATCCTACCAGGCTGAGGGGCTATCACGGATCCCCGAGGCGCTTCGGCTCGATCCGGCTTACCGAGTTACGCCCGTAGATTACGGCGATGTTTGCCTGAACTATGACCGCGCTTACTTCAGCGAACAGGGGATGGCCCTGCCGACGTCGCTTGAGGATCTGACCGAGCCGGCCTACACGGGCCTGCTGGTGGTGCAGAATCCCGCCTCCTCGTCGCCGGGGCTGGCGTTCATGCTGGCGACCATCGCGACGCTGGGCGAGGAGAATTACCTGGCTTACTGGCAGCAACTTCGCGACAACGAGATGTTGGTCGTCGATAGCTGGGACACGGCCTATTACGGTGAGTTCAGCGGAGGCGCCGGCAGCGGCGGGACGCGTCCCATCGTCGTAAGCTATGCGAGCAGTCCCGCGGCTGAGGTCTACTACAGCGAGACGCCGGTCGACGTCTCGCCCACGGGAGCGATTACCGCGCCCGGCACCTGCTTCCGGCAGGTGGAGTTTGTGGGCATCCTCAAGAACGGTGAGAACCGCGACCTAGCCGAGGCCTTCGTGGAGTATGTGTTGAGCGACGCGTTTCAGAATGACATCCCGCTCCATATGTGGGTCTATCCCGCGAGCACGACAGCCGACCTCCCAGCCGTCTTCGACGAACACGCCGTCGTTGCTGTAGAGCCGGCGATGATGTCGATCGAGCTCATCGAGCAGAATCGACAGGCGTGGATCGATGCCTGGATGGATGTCGTCCTGCGGTGAGTCTGATCCATAGTCTGCTTGCCCGCCGCAGGGATCGCGGCTCGCGACGCCGGGGGCACGGTGGGTGGGGCCTCAGTCTGGCCCTGCTCAGCATGCCCCTGGTGTTTCTCCTTATCTTCTATTTCTACCCGCTGGGGACCATAGTCCGGGTCAGCCTTCGTCCAGCTGCCGGCGGTTTCGCGCTGCGCGACCTTGTTGCCCCCCGCATCCTGCGTGTGATCGGATTTACGTTCGGGCAAGCCGCGCTTTCGACGTTGTTGACGCTGCTGATGGCGCTGCCGGGCGCCTACGTCTTCGCTCGCTATCAGTTCCCGGGGAAACGGGTAATTCAGGCGCTGACGACCGTCCCCTTCGTTCTACCGACCGTGGTCGTGGCTGCGGCCTTCAGCGCCGCATTAGGGCCCGGGTCCCTGCCGGATCGCTGGGTGACCGGTAGGTTTGATCTGCGCTATACGCTGGTCTCAATCCTGCTGGCCCATGTCTTCTACAACTACACCATCGTCCTGAGGATGGTGCAGGGTTTCTGGGAGACGCTCGATCCCCAACTTGAGGAGGCCGCGCGCTCGTTGGGCGCCCCTCCTCTGCGGGTCTTTTGGGAGGTGACGCTGCCCCTGCTCCTGCCCGTGGTTACGACGGCGGGAATGTTGGTCTTCGTCTTCTGCTTCACGAGCTTCGGCGTCATCTTGATCCTTGGGGGACCGCGGTTTGCGACGCTGGAAGTCGAGATCTATCGCCAGACGGTCCAGTTCGCGAACCTACCCCTGGCGGCGGTACTCTCCCTGGTGCAGATCGCGTTCACGTTGGTCTTCACGCTCGTCTACACCCGCCGGCAGGAGAAGCTGGCACGTCCGCTGGACTTCAGGCCGAGCTGGGTCACGCAGCGTCGCCCGCGCACGTGGAGGCAGCGCATCTTTGTCGCGCTGAACCTCGTCGCCATCGTCGCGCTGCTTGGGTACCCGCTGCTGACGTTGGTCATCCGTTCATTCGGCGGTGGGCTGCGTGCCTATACCGTCCTCCTGGAGACGTCCCGGCAGAGTGTCTTCTATGTGCCCCCCTGGACGGCGGTGATCAACTCTCTGAGAATCGCGTCGGTGGTGACCGCTCTGGCGTTGGCCTTGGGGCTTCTCGTCGCGGTGGGACTTGCGAGGATGCCCTCCGNNGATCGTCGACGCTTTGTTTATGTTGCCGTTGGGGACGTCAGCCGTCACGCTGGGGTTGGGCTACCTGCTTTCGATGGCCCGCCCGCCGCTGGCGCTGCGGGGAACGGTGGCTTTGATCGTCTTCGCGCATACGCTGGTGGCCCTGCCCTTCGTGGTGCGCAGCCTCCTGCCGGCACTCCAAGCGATTCGACCCAGCCTACGGGAGGCGGCGGCGATGCTCGGGGCGCCTCCCCTCACTGTCTTCCGTGAGGTGGATCTGCCGATCATCTGGCGCGCGCTTGCCGTCGGGGCGATCTTCGCCTTCACCATTTCGATGGGTGAGTTCGGCGCGACATCGATGATCGCGCGACCGGAGTTACCGACCATTCCGGTGGCGATCTACCGGTTCCTGTCGCGACCCGGCGCCCTGAACTATGGGCAGGCCCTGGCTATGTCCACGATGCTGATGTTGGTCTGTGTCTCAGGGTTCCTGGCGATCGAAGAACTCAGACCGCCCGGGCCGACGACGTTCTAGGGAGGCGACAAGTGTCATTCCTGACCGTTGATACCATCTACAAGAGCTACGAGGGCGAGCTGCTCTTGCAGGGGATCTCGCTGGAGGTCCGGCGTGGCGAGATCGTGAGCCTCCTGGGTCCGTCGGGGAGCGGAAAGACCACGTTGCTGCGCGTCATCGCGGGCCTTGAACCGTGTGAGTCCGGGCGCATTCTGCTTGGTGGGCGTGATGTGACGGAGGTACCGACCCATCGTCGGGGCATCGTGCTGATGTTCCAGGAGTACGCGCTCTTCCCGCATCGCACGGTGGCCGAAAACGTCGCCTTTGGGCTACGCATGGCGTCCCGGCGTCACCAGTCAGGCCCTTCGCACGGAGAGCGGGTTGACATTCCCCGCCGTGTTGACGAGATGCTCGCGCTGGTGGGCTTGCAGGGGTTCGGGTCGCGCAATGTCGTGGAGCTCTCCGGCGGGGAGCGTCAGCGGGTCGCGCTGGCGCGCAGTCTGGCGCCCGAGCCTCGGCTGCTGCTGCTCGACGAGCCGCTGGGCTCGTTGGACCGCACGCTCCGGGAGCGGCTCTTGGAGGAGCTGGCGCTGATACTGCGGCGGGTGGGTGTCACGGCGATCTCGGTGACGCATGATCAGGCGGAGGCCTTCGCACTCGCGGATCGTGTTGCGTTACTGCACGACAGCAGGATCATCCAAATCGATGCGCCCGAGACCATCCTGAGACATCCGGCAACGCCATGGGTCGCGCGTTTCCTGGGGTTCGACAACCTGTTTCCGGCGTATCTTGCGCCACAGGGGCGCGTGAGGACGCCACTCGGGACCCTGGTGATGGAGGAGGCGCATCGGCAGAGTGGCCCCGATGCCGAAGGCAGCCTGCTGATCCTACCTTGGGGCATTCGCCTCGAGGACGAGGCCTGCCCCTCGGAGAAGCGCCGCCTCGCAGAGGCTGAGCCGCCGGTCAACCGGTTCACCGCGACGGTTACCCGGCGTCTCTTTCAGGGACGGACCACCAAGGTGCATCTGGAGGTGGGGGACGCCGCGTTGAGTGTGACCCTCGATATGAGCGATGCGCTCCCCGCTGAAGGCGACATCGTTCACGGCTGGATCGATCCGGCTGCGCTGCGTTGGTATCTGCCCTCGCAGGGCTAGTCGCTGATCGAAGAGGTGTCGGGCTCGATGCAGATCCAGTCGTAGGCTGCCGTCAGGCTGCGTGTGTCGGAGCTCGCGCCGTCGAGTACCTCGAAGGGAGAGGCGGCTGATGCGTGAGCCAGCGTCAGGACGGTGATGGGCGTGTCGATGAAGGCCTCCGCGGGTAGCATCCATGTGACCTCATGCCACGTCTGGGGGAGCGGGGTCGCCGGTGTGGCAACACCATTGACCACGATGGAGAGTGTTTGTGCCGACGGATAGGCAAGCGCTCTCAGTCGCACGCGCCGCGCCTCGGCAGGGCTGTCAGATGGCGCCGGCAGATGGACGCGCAGCGTGGTGGTCAGCGTGCCGCCTNNCGCCTGGGCGCCGGCGATCTCCTCGGGCCGGAACCAACCATCTCCCAGGTAACGTCCTGACGTGTCCTCGGCCCCGATATCCATGCATCCGTCGGGCGGCAGCGCCAGTAGCTCCGGCGGCACGAGCGCTTGAGGCGTGAGGACTTGCACGCGAACCTGATCATGTTGGGTATGGACGTGCCGGTCACGTAGGAAGGTGTGATCCTCCAGCGGGATCCAGTCGGCTCCCTCGCCCTGACTCAACGTAGCCATCATCTCCGAGATCACGGCGGAAGGGAATTGGTCTCGATCCAGGATCACGACGTAGCGAAGGCCTGATGCGCGTGCGTCGACCAGGGTTTGGGTGTCGAACCGGTAGAGATAGAGCAGGGGATAGGCCGGGAGCTCGACCTGGGCCGCGCGGAATGAGCCCGCCGCGGCGAGCAGCGTCTGCTCCGGTGGGTAGTGCTGTTTGATGTGGTCGGCGGCCTGTGCCGGGGGCGCGGCGATCCGTGACAGCTCGACGACCAGCGGCATCGACCGCAGCATCAGGAGCAATGGAAGCAGGGCGGTCACTGCGATGCATAGGCCTCGACGCCGGCACAGGCGCACCAAGCCTGAGGCGATCAGCAGGGCCAGCCAGGGCAACACCGGCAGGAAGAGGCGCGGGCGGTCGAGCGTCTCAAAGAGGAAGGTCTGGGCCAGAACGGCTATTGCCCACAGGCCCAGCCTGCGCGGGCCGGATCGCCGCCAATCGACGGCGATCAGGGCGGGTAGGACCACAAACGCGAGCACGATCATCGAGCGGCGCGCGAGCAGGGGGGCTGTGTAGAGGTCAGTACCCGCGAGTCCGGTGAGGAGCGTGTCCAGCGACGCCAGTGCCCGCGTCCTCAGGGCGACGGACAGGGGCATCTGCAAACCAAAGAGCGCATCGGCGCGCCCTACGTGTGAGGCGTGTGCTGCAACGGCATCGAGATAGGGTTGAACTCCCCCACTCGTTGCAGCCGTGGGGATGAACCAGGCCAGGAGGCCCACGGCGCCGGCAGCGCTCGCCGCGAGCCACGATGCGACGCTCCGCCGTGCGGCAGGTTGGGGGCGCGGGTGCGCGATTTGCCTTAAGTCCAAGAGTAACGACTCACCGGCGAGCAGCACGATCGGCAGCGCATTCTGCGGGCGCACGCCCAGCGTGAGACCGGTGACGAGGCCGCAGATCGCCCCCAGGACGGGCGCGAGGCTGTCCTCGTGCTGCTTCCGCCAGAGGAGCCACAGCCACATGGCGAGCAGCGTCCACATGAGTCCCGGCACATCGCTCAGCGCCTTCTCGGCGGTCAGCCACCCCATAGGAGCGAGGGCGAAGCAGAGCGCCCCCAAGAGCGCGGTCGAGGGATGGTCGGTGTCCATGAGCCTTCCGATCCCATAGACCAGGAGCACCGCCACGGCTCCGCTGAGGGCGCTGAGCGTCGTCAGGGCCTGAACCGGCGTGGAAACGACGGCATAGAGGGCGCGTCCGAGGGCCACATAGACCGGGAAGCCCGGTGGCTGAGGTTGCTGCAGGGCGATGCTGAAGTCGGTCAGCGCCAGCGCAAAGCTGTAACTATCGAAGTCGTCCAGCGAGATGCTGCGAAACACCAGGTAGAGGGGCAGGATACTGAGCAGTAGGAGAAGCGGCACGGCCCACGACTTGCGGCGTTCTCCATCGAGCGGGCGGCGGGGAGTTGCTCCAATTGGTTGTGGTCTGATCATCAGCCTGAAGTATAATGGTGATCGTGTGCGTTGACAACGTATCCCTGTATGCTATAATCCGCGCGTGTTCGATCGTGATTCCTCGCTCATCAGATCTCCGCTGGCGCAAGATTAGCCCTTGTCCTGGCGGATTGTTGTAGATATGGCGATGTGGGGCGGGAATCGAGACTGTGCTGAGCACAGACAGATCAAGGAGGCACAAGCTTATGTTTGGTAGACGACTGAAAGTGTTGGTCACGCTGTTGGTACTGGCGGTGACCCTTCTTGCCTTATTCCCCACCCCCATTGCACAGGCCGATGAGGCGCGAACACCACAGCGCCAGGAAGTGGGCACCAACCTGTTGGTGAACCCGGGTTTCGAGGGCATCGGTAAGCCGGTGGACAATGCCGCGCCTAACTACGACAACTGGACCCGTTCTACGTTTAGCGGCGCGGTCTACGGAGAGATCTTCACCCCGGAAGGCTGGGTGACCTGGTGGCAGGAGGGCGACTTCAAGCGCCCCGAGTGTAAGGTGGTTCCGAACGAGCATCCCTTCAACAGCAATCCCAACCGCATCTACGCCGGCTACTACAGCGGGATGTGCTTCACTTTCTTCGGGAAGCAGAACGCCGGATACCTTCAGGTGGTCCGCAATATCCCCGCCGGCTCGACGGTAGAGGGTACGTTCTATGCTCACGCCTGGTCATGCGGTGAGAGCACCAGCCCGGCCCTGTCGTGTGGTGATCCGTACGCCTTCTATTTCCGGGTAGGCATCGATCCCAACGGCGGCACCGACCCCTTCTCCCAGAGCATTCAGTGGAGCGAGCCTTACTACCACTATGATACTTACGGGTTGGTAGGCCCGGTCCAGGCCACGGTTGGCGAGTCCGGTGCTGCAACACTTTTCATCCAATCGTTCGGCAAGTGGCCTAACAAGCACAACGATGCCTACTACGACAACGCGGCTCTACGTCTGGTGAGCGTCGGCGAGGTCGCGCAACCGGAACCGACGGTAGAAGCGCCGCCGCCCACGCCCGAGGCGGAAGCTGAGGCGCAGGAGAATCCGCCCCAGGCTCAACCCACCGCGACCGCGCGCCCGGATGGCGCCGTGGTGCACACGGTGGTCGAGGGTGACACCCTCTTCGGGCTCGCGCTGGCCTACAACGTGGATGTCCAGGACATCTACGACCTCAACGGGCTGACCTCGGCGAGCATCTTGAGCATCGGGCAGGAGATCGTGATCTCGACGACAGGCGCCGTGGCGCCACAGCCGACGGCTACGCCTGAGGGATCTGACGAGGCCCCTGGAGAGGCTCCCGAGGCAGTAGCCCCGGAACCTGTAGAAGAGCCTGCTGTCGTGCCGCCCCGGTCACAGGGCGGCATGCCCGTCTCGCCGGCGCCGGGTACAGGGGCTGTGTGTGTGTCGGCATTCTTCGATGCCAATGGTGATATGTTCCGCCAGGCCGAGGCCGGCGAGATGCTGCTGCCCAATTCGCAGATCAGCCTGCTGGCCCGCAGTGGGCCCGTCGACAGTCGAACCACCGACGGCATCAGTGAGCCCTGGTGCTTCACCGATCTGGAGCCAGGCACCTATATCCTGCGCCATACGGCGCCTCCCGGCTACGTGATGTCGGACAGCGGGCAGTGGAACTTCACACTGGATGCCGGCGAGGTCGAGATCTTTGAGCTGGCTTACACGCGCGACAGCGAGATGGCGCCGGAGGGTGACGTGACGCTACCTGGGCCGGAAGCAGAGGCTGAGGCAGGGGTGGAACCCGAGGACGAGCCCGCGAATGGTGGGGGCTCGTCGGTGACCAACATCCTCAATGTCGTTCTGCGGGTCACGGGTTTCATCGTGTTGGCCCTGGCGATCGCTGTCTTGGTCTTGTTCGTACTCTCGAGGCGCGCCGCCTAGACGTCTGTGTGACGTGATCGACGTACGGCTAACGTCGGGTTGATGAAAACAAAGCAGGCCATCGGAAGTCTCCGATGGCCTGCCGGCATATAAGGCGACTCTCAGTTACCACTCGTCCTGATCGTCGTCGTCATCGTCGTCGTCATCCTCATCCTCGTCGTCTTCATCCCAGTCCAGGTCATCGAGATCCTCGGCATCATCCAGATCCTCATCCAGGTCGTCAAGAACGCCGTTCTCTTCGAAGTCATAGACGGCTTCAAGCTCAAGGGGCTTAAGGCTCAGGACCTCCAGCTCTGCGTTGCATGATTCACAGGAGATGCGATCCCAGCGCGCTAGATCCTCGGGGAGGCTTAGCTTTGCACTGCACTCCGGACAACGGGCCATAGTCCTTCTCCTTCGGGGATGGTTAGATTCAGCCTCACTATATCCAGAAAGCTTGCGGATGTCAATGCTTTGACAACTACGCTGACCATGCTAAGATCGCGGACACAGCGTGTAATGAACTCATTCGCCTTTATCCTTTGGAGTGGCTATTATGCAGACAAAGCAAATACGGCTTATCTTTCGTGTTGTCGGTCTCCTGGTCTG
>NPIE01002129.1_pt2 | contig 20365 bp, 17 predicted proteins | sample 8637661 | NCBI WGS metagenome assembly NPIE01 (sample SAMN07420842, study PRJNA396082) | bioreactor metagenome | isolation source: sample BA12 brine-fed electro-methanogenic bioreactor BA | place: Japan: Kochi | collected 2016-12-09
CTACCCGGCCGAATTCATGGCCGCAGTGCTGTCGGCCGACATGGACAAGACCGACAAGGTCGCCAACCTCATCGAGGACTGCCGGGCGATGCAGCTGGAGATCCGGCTGCCGGACATCAACGCCTCGCACTGGCGCTTCGAGGTCGAGGACGGCGCGATCCGCTACGGCCTGGGCGCGATCAAGGGTGTCGGCGAAGGCGCGATCGAAGGCGTGCTGGAGGTGCGTCAGCGGCTTGGCAGCTTTGACTCGCTGCACCAGCTGCTGCGCGAGATCGACCTGTCGCGCCTGACCCGCAAGACCATCGAGACCCTGATCCGGGCCGGCGCCATGGATTCGCTGCACGCCAATCGCTCGGCCCTGATCCAGGCCCTGCCCGATGCCTGGACCGAGGCCGAGGCGCAGCATGCCGACCGCGCCTCGGGCCAGGTCAGCCTGTTCGGTGACCCGGCACCGGCAACCGACGCCGCCCCGACCGAAGCGCGCTACCCGGACGTACCGCAGTGGACCGCGCGCCAGCGCCTGCGGGCCGAGCGCGAAACCCTGGGGCTGTACCTCAGCGGTCATCCGATGGATGATCTGGCCGACGAGATCACCGGCTTCGTCAGCTGCCGTATCGGCGATGCCGCCGACCGGATCGGCAGCCCGGAGGGCGGCAAGCGCAAGCGCCGGGCCGGCGTGCCGATGACCCTGGCCGGCATGGTGGTCGCCATCCGGCGCCGACCCGGCAAGGGCGCATTCGTTGCCATCGACGACGGCTCCGGCCGGCTCGAAGTGGCGGTGTTCGAGCGCATGCAGGCCGAGTGCGCCGATCTGCTGGTGGCCGACGAGGTCATCGTCGCCTCGGGCAAGGTCGAGGCCGATGACTTCAACGGCGGCTACCGGATGGTGGCCGAACAGGTACTGAGCCTGGACCAGGCCCGGACCCGTTTTGCCAGCCACCTGCAGCTGGTGCTGCGCACAGACTGCACGCCCGAGACCGTAGCGCGCAGCCTCAACGCCACGCTGCGCCCGTATCGCGACGGCAGCCTGACCGTGGTCGTCGACTATCGCAACGACCACGCCACGGCCACGCTGCGGCTGGGGCCGGCCTGGCAGGTCAAGGCCTGCGCCGAACTGCTGGCGGCCCTGGGCGACTGCGAATGCGTCGAATCGGCGCGACTGGTCTACCGCGGCGGCCGCCCGGCCGAAACTGAAAGCCCGCGCTTGGCGCAAACGGCCTGAACCGGTGAAGGTGCCCGCTCTGATTGTGTCGATGAATCAGCTGGTGTCCTGCGAGTATCACCAGTCGATCGGAAAACGCGAATCAACCGCAAATAAACGCAAATAAACNNTGAGCCCGCCTTGTTCACCATCCCTCGTGCTGCGACGCCGCCAGAGCCTGCCCCGGACGGATGGTCAATAAGGCGTGCTCAGACAGAGGACCATGAATCTGATTGCTGGAAGTCGGGACCGTAACCGATTCGTTCCAGGTTTCCGCTGTGCCTGAATTTGCGTTCATTTGCGTGCATTTGCGGTTCCAATCCAGAAGCCGCTCTTTGAATGAAAACCTGGTCGTCCACTGAGCGACACAAGTAAACAGCAAACCCTATACTGTTCAAATGAACAGTATCCGATCCAGCCGGCCTTATGCCGAGCTGCATGCCCTGAGCAACTTCAGCTTTCGCCGCGCCGCTTCGCATCCCGCCGAGCTGGTACGCACCGCGCATGAACTCGGCTACCAGGCGCTGGCGCTGACCGACGAGTGCTCGATGGCCGGCATCGTGCGCGCCTGGGAGGCCGCGCGCGAGCATTCCATCCACCTGATCGTCGGCAGCGAGTTCAGCACCGTCGACGGCCTGAAACTGGTACTGCTCGCACCCGATCAGGCCGGCTACGCCCGGATCTGCCGCCTGATCACCGCCGCCCGGCGCAGCGCGGACAAGGGCAGCTACCGCCTCGATCGCGGCATGCTGGAGCACGAGCTCGACGGCGTGCCGGCAATCTGGCTGCCCGGCGAACGCCCGGACGAGGCCGAGGCCGAATGGCTGCGGGCCCGCTTCGAGGGCCGACTGTGGATCGGCGCCGCACGCACGCTGAGCGCCGGGGAATCGGCCCGAATGGCCGCGATCGAACGGATCGCACGCCGCTTCGCCCTGCCGATCACCGCTTGCGGCGATGTGCGCATGCACCGCAGAGGCCGACGCGCACTGCTCGACGTGCTGACCGCGCTGCGGCTGAACCGGCCGGTGGCCGAATGCGGCCTGGAACTGGCAGCCAACGGCGAGCGCCACCTGCGTTCGATCGCCGCGCTGGAAGCGCTCTACCCGGCCGCCTGGCTGGATGAAACCCTGCGCATCGCCGAGCGCTGCCGCTTCGACCCGGGCCGGCTGCAGTACCGCTATCCGGCCGAGCTGGTCCCGGCCCCCTGGACACCGTCGCAATGGCTGCGTCACCTGACCATGGAGGGCCTGCAACAGCGCTTTCCCGACGGCGCGCCCGAGGCGGTCCGGGCCCAGATCGCGCATGAACTCAAGCTGATCGAGGAAATGGGCGTCGAGGCTTTCTTTCTGACCGTGCACGACGTGGTCCGCTACGCGCGCTCGCGCGGCATCCTGTGCCAGGGTCGCGGCTCGGCGGCCAATTCGGCCGTGTGCTACTGCCTGCACATCACCGAAGTCGACCCGGCCCGGCAGCAGTTGCTGTTCGAGCGCTTTTTATCGAAAGAGCGCGACGAACCGCCCGACATCGACGTCGATTTCGAGCACGAGCGGCGTGAGGAGGTGCTGCAGTACATCTACGCCAAGTACGGCCGCGAGCGCGCCGCGCTGGCCGCGACCGTGATCTGCTACCGACCCAAGAGCGCGCTGCGCGACGTCGGCCGCGCGCTGGGTCTGGACCCGGAGCGAATCACCCGCCTGACCGGCTCGCTGGCCTGGTGGGACCAGCCCGACTGCTGGCCCGAACGACTGCGGGCCGCCGGCCTCGACCCGGACGGCGCCGAGGCGCGGCGGCTGATGCTGCTGACTTCGGAGCTGATCGGCATGCCGCGCCATCTGTCGCAGCATGTCGGCGGCATGGTGATCTCCGACGAGCCGCTGCACTCGCTGGTGCCGGTCGAAAACGCCGCCATGCCCGAGCGCACCATCATCCAGTGGGACAAGGACGACCTCGAAACGCTGGGCCTGCTCAAGGTCGACTGCCTGGCGTTAGGGATGCTGACCGCGATCCGCAAGAGCATGGACCTGGTGAATCAGGCTTCAACAAATCAGGCACAAGGCGCAAGGAACAAAGCGCAAGAGACGGGAAATGCGCTGCTGCGCCTGGACAGCATTCCGCGCGAGGATCGGGCCACCTACGACATGCTCTGTCAGGGCGATGCAGTCGGAGTATTCCAGGTCGAGTCGCGGGCGCAGATGGCGATGCTGCCGCGGCTCAAACCGCGCTGCTTTCGCGATCTGGTGATCGAAGTGGCGATCGTGCGCCCCGGCCCGATCCAGGGCGACATGGTCCATCCCTACCTGGAGCGGCGCGAGCATCCCGAGCGCGTCGACTACCCCAGCCCGGCGCTGAAGAAAGTGCTGGAGCGCACCCTGGGCGTGCCGATCTTCCAGGAGCAGGTGATGCAGATCGCGATTGTCGCGGCCGGCTTCACCCCCGGCGAGGCCGACCAGCTACGCCGCGCGATGGCCGCCTGGAAGCGTCGCGGCGGACTGGAGCCGTTTCGCGACAAACTGATCGACGGCATGCTCGCGCGCGGCTACGCGATCGACTTCGCCGAGCGCATCTACGGCCAGATCTGCGGCTTCGGCGACTACGGCTTTCCCGAATCGCACGCCGCCAGCTTCGCCCTGCTGACCTACTTCTCGGCCTGGCTCAAACGCCACCACCCGGCCGCGTTTACCGCCGGCCTGCTCAACAGTCAGCCGATGGGCTTCTACGCGCCGGCCCAGCTGATCAACGACGCGCGCCGGCACGGCGTGCAGGTACTGCCGGTCGACGTGCGCCACAGCGAGCAGGACTGCAGCCTGGACCCAGGCGACACCAACCGGATCCGCCTCGGCCTGCGCATGGTACGCGGCCTCAAACACGACGCCGCCGAGCGCCTGCTGGCCGCGCGCGCATCGAATCCATTCCGCGACCTGCAGGACCTGGTCGAACGCGCCCGACCCGACCGCGCCTCGCTCAACGCGCTGACTGAAGCCGGCGCACTCAAGGGCCTGGCCGGCCATCGCCGCCGCGCGCGCTGGCAGGCGCTGGGTGCTCAGGTGCAAGGTGAGTTGCTGGCCAGCACGCGCCTGCCGGAACAGCAGCCGCAACTGGCCCCGGCCGGCGTGCGCGAGGAAATGCTGGCCGACTACGCCAGCACTGGACTCAGCCTGGACCACCACCCGGTCCGACTGCTGCGCAAACAGCTGGGCGCGCGGGTCTTCAGCGCAAGACAACTGCGCGAAGTCGAAAACGGCCGCCACATCCAGGCCGCCGGCCTCGTCACCCACCGCCAACGCCCCGGCACCGCCTCCGGCGTCATCTTCCTGTCGCTGGAAGACGAAACCGGCATCATCAACGTCATCGTCTGGCCCAAACTCGCCGAACGCCAACGCGCCGAAGTCCTCCAGGCAAGACTGTTACGAGTGCACGGAAAACTGCAAAACGCCAACGGCAGCCAGCACCTCATCGCTGAGCGGCTTGAAGCGTTGGACGAGTGGCTGAATGGGCTGGCGGTGGAGTCGAGGGATTTTCATTGAGGGGGTGCTGAACGACTCGGGGCGGGCTGCTGATCTACAGCTTGCCGATTTGCACGATAGCTTTTTACAAGATGTAATTCACACCACCGGAACCATATGCGCTTTTTTCATCGTAGCTTGCCCATACAGTACCCCACTTGTACTTGCCTACCGGAAAGCCTACTCTCTCAAACCATTTTTTCGTTCTTTCAACACGCTCAATCTCATTGGACCAAGACCATCCCTTGGCATATGAACCTAATTCAGGCGCACTGATTTGGATTGAAACGTATTTAAATACTCCTTGATAAAAGCACAAACCAATAAATACCTGCTCGCCAGCACAGTTGCTCTCTTTGCACTCATACCAGATATACCCATTTCCAACGTCACGCGCTTTAAGTCCTTTGCATGCCGCAGCGTCTTTTTCACTGAGTTCTGGTGAAACAACAATTCCGGAGCTTAATTGAAGTGTGAATGGGTCCATAGAATGATTACGTCTTTCAACTCAGAGAGTCGTTTTGGTCAGGTCTATAAATCCAATAACGCTACAAACAAGACCCCATCTTCAAAACGGCGTCTAAGTTCGTAATGGTTTTTCTCTGATATTCAAGTGCATCGTTGCTTTCTTGGAAAAAAGAAAATGACCTCTAGCGCAACAATACTTGTACTTAAATATTGAGAACGCCCCATCATTTCCTATCGCTTCTGCTTCAATGTTCATGTCCACTGCATAATCCTCGCATTTCTTACAAAATGCGATGGCCTTTTGCTCTTGGAGGAGCTGCAAAATATCGGGTATCAGTATCTCTCTAAATTCGTCCGGTAACGGGTCTACATGTGTTCGCCCTAGATTATGTTCCCTTAGCCAATAATAAAAACTAAATCTAGAATCCTCTGCATTTTTTGGGTTCGCGGCAATCTGGGCACATTTCTCTTCAGTCCAATCGAGCAAAAATTCGTGCGTCAGCATGACGTCACAGTGCGCATCTTCGATAAAAAGAGCATCTACAATAAATTGCAAATTGCCTGGAAATAGATCTCTAATACAGAAATCTATTGCCTCGCTAATCGCTTCGATAAAATTTGTCTGAGAGTCAGAAAAATGCTTTAACTCCAGTCTTGCAAATTCGCGTAATGCATATTGCGCTTTAATATTATTCTCAAAACCTTGAATTAGCTTGCTATCTGAAACTTTTTTTAAGAAGAAATCGCTCGGCGTCAGCTTGCTTCTATTAAACTCAATCAAGCACTGCTCCGCGAAATCACGATCCGCGCTTATTTGTAAAATTTCATTTAATGCTATATTTTTTCTAAACGCTCCTAATTTACAGCATTCCAATATAGCCGCCATAACGAAAAGATCAATTAGTTTCTCCGCACCATGACTGTTTATTAACTTAACATTAATCGATAACGGAGCACTAGCTTGGTACAAATAGCTTGCGAAGAATGCGTCTGCGTGAACAATTGCTTCCTTAGCTACGTGGCTAGCATAACCAATACGATCGCAGCGCTCGAATGCACTAGCTAACGAAACACCAAATGTGACGTTTCTATGGGCCCTTTTACCAGAGACAATATCGAATAGCGATTCAAAGAATCTCATTAAGACGACTCAAAGTAATTATGTACCAATTGGTTAATTAGCAGAAAACTCGTCCCTGCATATCGGAATTCATTCTGGGATGTCAGGCATTTGATCTTCATTTTTGTACCATAAAGTCTGTTCTCAGCATTTTCTTTGTTGGGAAAGCAGGAGTCATATTCGATCCTCGAATTTCTTTCTGGTTTTTTCTGACATTGGTTCACTTCCCGTAAGCTCAGAGATTTCCTGGCTTGACGCAAACAAGGCAGTCTTGATTGACCCCCACCCAAACATAAGAAAAAAGATAGCTGGAATGTACTTCCACCAGCCAGAAAACCCAACAAGCATCAAGAAGGCCAACCCGAGGGCAACCACTCCCGTTATCATTGGAACATGGCGATTAGTTCTCATTTTTGCTTCTCCATTTTCGCCATACGTATATGGTAATCGACGCGGCAACAAGATTTCCTCGGCTTTTCCGGCCACGAGGTTACTCCGCCCCCGCTTCAGAATTTTGTTGACCTTATGTGTTTAATAGATTCGGTACTTAGTTAAGGCGCTATATAGGAGACTATAAATACCCTCTTCTGAACTCCGTATTACTAAGCTTATCGCCCAATTTAATGTCTGCTCATTCACACTCTCTCTGGTGGATTTGAATTCTACGTGGATTGCCTCAATAAGCGCACTGGCTAGTACGCAATGCCGTTCATCAATATTTTTGGCTTGTAGCCTTAATCTATAGAATAGCTCTCTGGAAAGATACCATTCTTTATTCAATGGGGCGTATCCAACGAGAACCATCGGCAGTAGTTTGGACTTAACTAAAACAGGTGCTCTTATTTCCTCAATCACAAATCCCAAAAGGAACATCTCCATTATCCATGCCTCCGCCTCAAGCACAGACTTATCAATATGTTGTATGTTCTCGGCAGCATGGTTGTCAAAGGCTTCTTGGTACACTTGCACACTGCCTTCCATAGCTCGTGCAAAAACACTAGCCAAATGGTCAACCGTCATTTTTGGTTTGAATGGCCATATCATTTCAGGCATTGCCTTCTGCATTCACGGCGTTCAAATTCTGTGTCTTCCATCAACACGCTGCGTGTAGTTTCGGATCGAAATCGGCGTTTTTCTGCAATAGCGCGAGGGTGATCCAGTCGAGCTTGTAGCCGGGTGAAAAGGAACTGTCGTCAAGTCTTTTTACATGCATAGCAACCCGCCAGTAAACCTGGGCACTTGTCGATGCCCAGCAGACCAGACTACCCATAACGCCGACCGAAGACCACCAGGACCAACCACCCCCGCTCGCCCGATTCGATCTGATCCAGAATGCATTTCCTCGCCATGCGCCCTCCTCTCCCCATTTCGCAGACTGCTGCCGAAATTGCCGGCGCCCCGCCTGTCCCATTCTCGCCTGAAACTGGCCGTAAATTCAAGCACCGGGAGATCGAAATCACCAGCAACTCCTGCTGCACGATCCCGCAAGTCGGTAAAAAAAGTCGGGTGGCCCCGGGCTGTTACCAGCCCGGGGCTCCCACAGATCCGGACGTGCGGGTTTCCCGCATCCGGCTCCTCGGATCAGCATCGCTGCTCAACGGTACACACTGTGAACCACGCGCGGGGGTGGTAGGGGGTAACGGGCAAGCACCAAGCGGAACCGATCCCAGTTCATCTGGGAGCGATTCGAACGCCGGTGCAGCCACTTCCGCCAACATCGTTCGGCCTGGCGCTGGAGGCGAGCCAGTGCTCGTCCGTTGCCAGTGATGCCGTAGTAGGCGTAATGGCCGCGTATCCGGCGTACCAGTGCAGCATGCTGTCGATCAATCGGGTCATGCCGGTGGGACCGGCACCACTGATTGAGGTTTTGCACAGCACGGGCAAGACGACCCTTGGCCGTCTTGCGCTTGATCACCCAACGTCCCTTGCGGGAACGTCCCCAGTAGTGAGTGAACCCCAGGAAGTCAAAGCTCGTATGCCCACCTGACGTTGCGCTCGGTGGCCGGAAGTCGACCAGTCGAGTCTTGTCAGGATGGAGCGTCAAGCCAAAGCGCGCAAAGCGCTTGTCTAGCACCGCCATGACCCGCTGTGCATCACGCTCGTGCTCGAAGGCCAGCACCGCATCATCAGCGAAGCGCACGATCTGTGCCCGACCTGACAATCGCGGTTTGACGACTTGCTCGAACCACTTGTCGAGCACTTCGTGCAGATAGATGTTGCTCAGCAGCGGACTGATCACCCCACCCTGGGGCGTGCCCGCCTCGGGATACTCGACGATGCCGGACTCCATGACGCCGGCGTTCATCCATTTACCCAGCGCGCGTCGGATCACTCCGTCACGCACCCGTTGGTCCAGCATGGCCCGGAGTTGCTTGTGGTCGATGGTCTCGAAGTACCGGCGGATGTCCAGGTCAATGACCCAGCCACCCTTTAGCTTCATCAACCCCCGCCACAGCGCATCCAGGGCCTGGTGCGGGCCGCGTCCCGGCCGGAACCCCCACGAGCAGTCCAGAAAGTCCTGTTCGTAGATCGGCTCCAGCGCCATCAGCACCGCACGCTGCAGAACCTTGTCCTCCAGCGTCGGGATGCCAAGGGGCCGGGTTTCGCCGCGCCGCCCTTTGGGAATGTGGACCCGGCGGGCCGGCTGCGCCCGGTAGCTGCCGGTCTTGAACCTCGACAAGAGATCATCCAGGTTCACCTCCAGCTGCTGCTCGTATTGCACTGCCGTCACACCGTCCACACCCGTGGCGCCATCTTTGCGCGTGCGCCGATACGCTTCCGCCAACCATTCATGATCGATATGGTGGGCAAGCGTCGTCAATGCCCGCTCCGGCGCCTGCCGGGCCAGTGTCGCGATCTTCTGTTGTCGTGTTGAGATGGCCTCACGGCTCAGTGTCCGTGGCATCTATCCCTCCAGAAGGTTGCTTAATCCGATCTGCCGCTTCCCTCCAACGGGTCCCGTCGGGTCAGTTCCCCGCCTTCATCAGTACTATCAGCAGACTCCGACTTCTCGTCGTCCATCCGGCTTGGCTTCGTCTCCTTCACCGCGCCGTACCCGTCGCTTGCCGCTATTCGCTCCGGCAGCATGCGGCCAATGCTGTCGGCCCGGACATTTTGTTCGGCGACGCCCGCACCGCCTCGCTACGACGGGAGACAACGAGACCTCCCAGGTTCCTGGGGAACCCATCGTCGACATGCCCCGCTCTTCGACCCCGGTGGACCGTCCGTCACTGGCCAGAACGCGACGAACGGTGTGGCCTTCCGCTCGGAAAACGACGTCGGCTCCACAATCAGTTTCATTTCGGGGCTCAATCACGCAGCCTGCCGACTCCCTGTGTACGCTTCGAGATCAGGGTCACCCCTGAACCTCGCAACACTCGGTTCCGGTGGATGGCTAATCCTTGCCGGATCGGGACTCGCACCCGACAGGGTTCCAACAGGAGGTTTCAATCCTCAGTTTATTGCCACATCAGATATTCCCCTCCTCCAGGCTTTGCCTGGCGCACTTTCCGCGGAAACGTCTTCACGCTGCGACAGCAAAACCGGAATTGGGGTCTGCGAATCGGGCCGGAAACAGCGGTCTCGCTGTGGGAGGGCGAGATCATGGACTACGGAATGGCCGTCGAGGGGCTGCTGTGGCTGGAATCGGCGGATAGTTCCGGATCGAGTTCGGGGAAGCCAGCATGAGCAGGAATCGACTACCCCGACGGCATTGCACCGGGGCAACTGAATCAACGCCTCCGCTTACGATTCAGCGCCCTGCAGGTGTGGCCGGACATCCTCCACTTCCAGCCCGAAGCCCTGGGCTGGCCAACCGCCTGTTTCCCCGATCACGATCCAAGCGGCGACGATTTGACGGTGCATGCGATCGATCGGATTTCGTGGCATCGTGTTTGATGTCTCGAAGGCGAGCCGGGGGTCCAGGATCTTTGATGCAAAGGTAAAGACCTGACCCCATGATTCCCCAATGGGTGACGCCTCGATTTCAGAAAATCGGCTCAGCGCTACTTGCCACTAGAAAATCCAGCCCGTATCCACATGAGTGTTGCCGCAGAAACCGCAGCAGTCGCAAGAACTAGAGCTGCACCAACAAGCCCGCCAAGAACGATTCGCACACCGGCCCCAGCAGTTCCGCCCTCACTCATCAACACTAGTGCGCCTACAGCTCCACCAATGCCTGACAACAGCATCAAGACCCTAACCCAGCCCTCATTCATATGTTTCGAAAGATAGAGCCAACTAAAAGGAATGGCAAAACTCGAGACGGCTGCAATGATAAAAGTAGACAGTATTTCGTTCTTCTGTGACTCGCTGAAGAACTCCCACCTGCCGGGATCCAGCTCTAAGCCCAGCACAAGAGTAAACCCACTCAACAAGAAGAGTGAGATTGATAATACCAGACATCTGGTGAATTGTATGTCCATTTACTCCTCCTTCCAAGAGATCAAAAAAACCTTCCGTGGCCTTGAGTCTCAATTCCCTGACTTGCCGAACCATCCAGAAAATTATCAATCTATCGGCTGCCTGATCATTTCGTAGCCTAATGGCGACTTGTTTCATGCATTAGCTGAAACTGCATGAAACAAGACCCCGTGCCCCTTTCGACGGTCGCCCAAATCAAGGGTCCTGGGGCGGAGCCTCGCCAAGTTGCTGCTCCTGGCTTTCGGGCTCGATATCGTCCCTGGATTCGGTCTTGTACTTCGGTGGAGGCGGCATCCATGGTGTGAGGTGTTGCCCCACATCGCGATAGAAGTCACCGAACGCCAATTCGATATCTTCGATTACCGTCTTCGCGCCGCGGAATCGGCCAGCAAGATCGATCACTCGCCGTACTTCGAGTCGAACAGCTAGATCGCTGATCCCGTCCGGGACCAGATCGGCGGGGTCGGCAATAGCAGCTTCCAGCGACATTGATGTATCCGGTGTTTTACGCGGCCAGGAGCATCCAACTCGAACATTTTTCGGTGCGGTCTTTTTCAACTGGCGTGTCAGCCAATTGATTGCAGCGGTCGGTCGCACCAGATCCTGCGGTGGAATCAACTTCATCGAGAGACTGATGGTTCGTCGCGCAAAATCTGCCTCCAGCAAGACATCGCCCGCGGCATTTGGAATGCTGAAAGCCTCTGCAAGGCAGTTGCCCGCAATCAGGGCAGCAAGATGATCATCACGGCGCGCCGCAGGATCATTCTTGTGCTTCCGATTCAGCGCAACCGACACCCGCTTACCGATCCGTGTGCTGAGTGTCAGGCCCAGGTATCGGCAAAGCTGGTACCAATCGGCCACGGCTGCTTCAAGTCGAGGATCGTTCTTGCGCAATGCCTCCGCGTTCTGCACCATGCTACAGACATCGGCCCAGGCAGAACTCATGCGGTCGAATGGCCTGACGCCAGAATGATCATGCTTCAGGAAGCGAATCAGTTCCTTGAGCACAATCGCTTGCTCGCGATCGGTCACCGCTTGCGAGTCAGAGAGTAGCTGCGCGTTACTGAGAATCGAGATCCAGGAGAAGTGGTACAAACCTACGCTCTTAACTTTTCGCCGGTCGACTTTGGTCGGGTGGTGATCAGGCATCGTGGCGAATTGGTTCGAGATCGTGATGACCGCGTCGGCGCCCACCTCTTTGGCCAGGTCGAGATACTTCTCCAGCTGCTCCGTGCCAATCTCCTCGCCCTTGATTTTCGCCTCGATCAACGCGGACCACTCTCGCCTGCTGGTATCGATGATCAGCAACCCGTCGGGACGAGGAAGATTGCTACGCAGATGCTTTGGCTTTTTGAAGCAGACCTCGGTCCAGGCACGCAATTTCGACCGGGACGAAATCGGTGCTCCCGCATCTGCCAGCATCGCCTTGGCAAATTCCGGCACGATCCGAAACACCGCCAGGACAGCTGAAACGGCCGCTGACTCCTTTTGACGCGATCCCGTGACCGGAATCAACCGCGCTGGTTCGCTACCCTTTTCAAGCTTGTCAAGAATCGAGGATGTTGGCACTGACCTTTCCTCCACTGCGCCTCAGCCGATCTTAGCGGAGGAGACTCTGAAAATCCAGTGGTGAGTCACAAGCGATTCGGCCTCGATCTCGATGGGTGACTGAAGCGCGCCTCTCACACGCATCCGAACATAAAGAAAGGAAGGGCGCGTGGCTGTTGCAGACCGGTCGGATTGAGCCGGGACAGGCGAGAAAAATTCGCCACAGGCGCACTTTGCCTATTGACAGGGCTGGGCTAATGGGTGACCCCTCCTCCAAGGCAACACATGGTTGAGTAGATCGTTTGTCATGAGAATTCGCTCAGCGGCGCTTTGCCTTGGCACGTTTCCCGGTCTTGGGATCGATGTTGTAGAAAACTCCGGCCTTGAAACCTTCTTCGAATCGCTCGTTGGTTATTACTTCGCCATTCGCGGAGCCACACAAGGGGCACTTCTTCTCAGCGGTACCAACCAGCGGCGCGACCTTCTTGCAGCTAAAGCAGTTGTAGTACATGGCGAAGCGCTCCGTTTAAGACGCCCAACGCCTCAAACACCGGCGCTTTCAGCGTCCGAGTGATTTGACTTGTTAGGGCGCCCTGGCGGTATAGGGACACTCGACGATTCCATACCTTCTTTAATCCACAAGGACCACTGCCTTAGTATTCCACCATTCCTTGTTTTCGAACCCTCCGACCAATTTAGATTATATTCATCGGAAATTTTAGCCGCGATATTTTTTACACTTATGTCCGGCTCCGCTTGCACAATCTCGATACACCTCAATAGCGAATTTTCGTTCTTTGCTGCAGCCCATATCGCCTCTTTAGCTCCGCCAGATTTCGAAATTGAATCAGTGTTAATAAAAACACAGCCATCCGTTACAGTTACCAACTCGAACCTCTTTAAAACAGAAAGCTCATTCCTCCCTATTGTTTCGATTTTTGATCCTGAGCTAGGGATGGAGCTAAGAGCAGTAAAAGCGGCGAAAGGGGACGCAGAAACGGAGAATACCTTGCCGCGCTGCTTTCCACGTCTCGCTAGGCCAGCTCTATCTGAAATCGCGGACCCAGTATCCTGCACAACCAGATCGTTTCCAGCACGTAATAGAAAACCGCTGTAAATGAGGTAGTTTGTTAATCTATTAGAATAGGTATTCCAGGTTTTTTCGCCAAACTTAGCTTTTGGTATGCATTCTCTAAATGTCTCTCGAACTACACTGGGAGGTATAGTTTTACCAGAATAACTTTTAAATAGTGCGACCTTTAGAGAGTGCTTGGCCAGAGTTGCACGTAGAAGCTTAAGTATGGCGCCTTCATCATTTGAACCAAGCTTGTTACTTATCTTAAAGGAGGTTCCTTCCCGCTCTGCCAGTCCAAGCATCACGAGATCTGCGCCAATATTCCATATTGTTTTTTCATTAAGCCCTACACTATTTCCGATATGTACAGAGTCGGAAAATTCATTTACTTTCAGTCTGGTACATATATTTAAAACAGAAGACGGGTCTGATGTCGGTATGTAGTTATAAGGCACAACGGGAACGCGACCCGTTAACAGGTAATCTTTGAAAATATCCCAGTAAACATTAAGTCGATCACCACTCTTTATGATCAGCCGCTTATGGACAAGGTTATTTAGAACAGTCGTCCCTGACGTTTCAATGATTTCACTCCAGTCAGCAGGTGCTTTCTGGGCAATAAGCTTCAGGCACGCCAGATCTTGGGGGGTTAGAATGTTTATATCCGCTTGAAAAAGACGCTCTACATCTAGATCGAGGAGAGCTGAATCTGCTTTATCCCCCTTCGATATACTCTCATATAAATTAATACATAGTTTTTTTAACAGCCAAGGGAAACCTTGGCTAACCTCTGTGACTTGGTGCCTGATCTCAGCGGATATTTTTTGATCTATTTCTTTCTCGAATTTTGTGATTGATTTAGAAATTTCCCCCCTCTCAAAAACGTCTAATCGATATTCTCTTCTGTGATCGGCTAGTTCATGCCATAGATGATAGGCAGGATGATCTTGTTGAGTGGTGCTGTCAGTCTTCCATGCAAAACCTAAAACCAAATTACTTTGGCTGCTTGCAACGTCGAGCATTAAATCTTTTGCAGCATTGAATATGCCAAACAATTCTGTCTTAGAGTAGAGCTCTTCAAACTGATCGAACACCAGGCAAACAACCTGCCCCTTCCGTTCCAGAGAGCTCAAATAGTTTTGAATGCTGCTAGAATTTAAAGGCGAGCTCGGATCAGTTAGACTAAGCTCAATTGCGTCTCCGAACCCGGCTTTTTGCGCTTCTCTTAAAGAGGCAATTAATGAGGCTGGAATATAAGAAGGCTCCCGAGCCCCTCGTATATCAACAGCATAAATAAAATACTTATTTTTATATCGGACATTTCTAGACCTATCTCTAAGTTTTGCAATTAGGGAGCTTTTTCCAAGTCCTGAATTTCCGGTTATTGCAAATATTCTCGTACCTGAATTCTCTTTGGCTGACTCCAGGAAGGTCAATATTTCTTTTTGGGTTGAGTCGCGCCCTACAAAATCTTTGGGTCGAGCTGGTCGGTAATCATCCCAAGTCTCTCCAATCTGAACTTGTACAACAGGAGGCATTTTATTTGATAAGCTATTAGAAATTACCTTTTCTTCGCTTATTCCTACTCTGAGGTCGTAGTCTGCAATTGTCGTATCTAGAGTGGCTAGATTTTGAATGGTATCTTCGTCACGAATCTGTTTGCCACTCGAAGCGCCGTAAATTAGAGCCCCGTAAGGTGCGCCGCCCTTTAGGGTATATACGCACCAGTACATACCATATTCAGATAATAGAAGAGTCCAATCTCCCAACTCGTCCGGAGTGTCAACGAGCTCCCTTGCTGCGAGTACTGGCGGCTCACTAATAATCGATGAGCTTTTCAGAGCCTCAATAATTAGGTTTGGGTAGTAGAAGCTTAATCTCTCTGATTTTTCTTTAGGCTTTGACTTCCAGTTTTCAACAAAACCCTTAGCGTCTTTGGTGAATTCCGATGTTGATATAATCCAACCCTCAGAATATTCTTCGCAATCCACTGTTCCCCAGAGCTGCCTCAGAACAGGTGCCGACACTGGGTCTTTTTGGGCCTTGCATTCAACATATATTTTTTTCCCGTTCACTCTATGTTTGCATAGGAGGTCCAGTTCAGCACCGACTATTCTTATTTCGTCAATAACATCGTAGTTTTGTGCCAACAGCAGTTTCTTGGCTAGTCTTTCTAGAAGATCGCCTTTTGCCTTATTGCTACTGCCTTTTTTGCATGCAACATCAATTTTCATTTCACGTCCTATAACAGTTTCTTTGCCTGTCGAGCGAGTTCGTTCTGTGAATCTATTGAGGCCCTAACGTTTGGGTTAACCGGCGCCTTCACCAAGCTCACCCGGCTTCGTCGGCCCGGGGCTTTCCGGCGTCCGGTTGAACCCTTTGTTGAACGAAGCCGCTACGCGGCAGAAAACCCCATTCATCCTGTGTAACCCTTGATTAGCGCCCAATCGGGGCGCGTATTCAAGGAGTCTACCATGAACAAATCCGAGCAAAAACGCTTCGATGAGCTGTACCATAAGCACCTTCGGGCCCTGAAGCTGCGGGGCATGAGCGACAAAACCATTGATGCCTATTCCCGTGCGTTACGGCGGATTTCGGCCTGGTTTGATTGCTGTCCAGATCATCTGGAGGCAGAGCAACTGGCCGGCTATTTTGCCGAGCTGGTCGAATCGCATTCGTGGTCAACGGTCAAGCTTGATCGCTGCGGATTGCAGTTTTTCTACCAGCACGTGCTGGGTCGGGACTGGCAGTGGGTCGAGATGATCCGGGCACCGAAGATCCGATCGTTGCCCGACATTCTGAGTATCGCCGAGATCGAGCGCCTGATCGGTGCGGCACGCAAGTTGCGCTACCGGGTATTCGTGCTGACCACTTACTCGATGGGGCTGCGCCTGGGCGAGACGCTGGCGTTGGAAGTCGGGGATATCGATGCGGTCCGCAGGCAGGTCCACATCCGGCGCGGCAAGGGCCACAAGGACCGATTGGTGCCGCTGCCGGACCTGACCTGCCGGGCGCTGCGCGCCTTGTGGTCCAGGCATCGTCATCCGCGGTTGCTGTTCCCCAATGCCTCAGGCTCGATGGAGACCATCCGCCAGGCCTCCGGCCACATGGACCGCGGCGGGGTACAGGCGGCGATGAAGAAGATGCTGGCCGATTGCGGCATTAAAAAAAGCCTCCATTCACACCTTGCGTCATTCCTTCGCCACTCACCTGCTCGAACTGGGTTTAAGCCTGCGCCACATCCAGGCGCTGCTGGGACACGCCAGCCCCACCACCACTGCGCGCTACGCCCAACTGACCCGAACGACTGACCAAGACAGTGCGCGCGTCATCAACCAGCTTGTCAGCCAGCTGCATGTCGATCTGCGGCGGGTGTGATCATGCACCTGTCCACGATCATTCACCAATACCGTGGCGAGCTCGAACAACGCCACGGCGACCGCCTGCTGCCCGGGCACCACCGCGCCATGGACGCCATGCTGCGGTGCAGGACGCCGCAGTCCGGCCAGGTTCGCTGGGAATGTCATGACTGTCACCGGCATCGAGACCATCCATTGTCCTGCGGCCACCGCAGTTGCCCCCGGTGCCAGAACCAGGAGGCCACCCGCTGGCTGGAGCGGCAGCGGGCCAAGCTGTTGCCGGTCGATTACTTCATGGTCACGTTCACCTTGCCGGCGCAACTGCGCGCGCTGGCCTGGCGGCATCAACGTGTGGTCTATGGCCTGCTGTTCAACTGCGCCGTGTCCACTCTCAAGGACTTTGGCCGGAACCCGCACAAGCTCAATGCCGAACTGGGCATGACCGTCGTGCTGCATACCCATACCCGCGACAAGGGCTTTCATCCGCATGTCCACGTCATCGTCCCCGGCGGTGGGATCAATCGACTCCGGCGCTGTTGGAACAAGGTCAAGGGACGCTACCTGTTCAACCAGTTCGCCCTGGCCCGCGTGTTCCGGGCGCGCATCCTCGATGGTTTGAACAAGGTCGGATTGGCACTTCCCACCGATGCGCCAACGCACTGGGTGGTCGACTGCCGCCGGGTGGGTCACGGTGAGCCGGCGCTTGAATATCTGTCGCGCTATCTCTACCGGGGCGTGATCGCCGAGCGCGACATCATCGCCAATCAAAACGGCAAGATCACGTTCCGCTATACCGAATCCAGGACCGGAGAAACTCGCACCCGGACCCTGGCCGGGGCCGACTTTCTATGGCTGATCCTGCGGCATGTTCTGCCCAGAGGCTTTCGACGGGTCCGCGATTATGGGTTTTTGCATGGCAACGCCAAAAAGCTGCTCGGGCTGGTGCAGTTGATCCTCCACGTCAGACTTGCTTTCCCGGCGCCATCGAAACGGCCCAGGCCCGCCTGTCCCGGATGCGGCAAGCTCATGCCCATTGCATCAATCATTCGAGGTCAGTGGCAGCCTGGGTAGGTCCCCAGCGATTGCAAAACCCGTGGCCCACCTGACACGGAGGATGCGCAACAACTCATGAAACAAACTGGCTGACCCCACCGGCTTTGCAATAAAGTCGACAGTGCCGCTCGGCCCGAAGAAACACGCCGCATCAACCAATGCGGCTACCCTGCAAAAAGCAAACCGACTTGTTTGCCAATATAAAGAACCCCTCAGCATCACGACCGGGCTTGTTCAACAACCGGATCAGGTCGTGGCTCGCTGCGCTCGCACGACCTATCCTAATTCGTTATGCAAAGGATCGCTAGACATCTTTCGCCGCCGCAACTGCCGCTTTAAGCTTTTCCTTTGAGCCACATATTTCCATTAGCTGGTTCCATGTTATCTTGACGCCATTGGCTTTGGCAGTTCTCCCCTTACACCAAATTAGCCCGGTCATGGTGACATAGCAATCACCGTGGTGGTCACCAGCAGGTGAACGAACCTCAAGTTCAACGCCACGCTGTTTGACTTCCATGGCAACATCAAATGACTTTATTAGTACCTTCATTTTCTTCCCTCGTTTATGATTGAAATATCTATTTCCGAAAGGCTTCGTCAGTTTCCCTTAGCCGCATTCGCTTTCTTGATTTCTTGAACAGAGCGAACATCGTGCTTGTATCTGGCTAGCGCCATAATTAGTTGAAGCCCACCGTCAATCTCTAGAGACTTTTTCTCTCCCTCCAGATTCAACAGCCTTGCAGCTTCATCATGAATGGCGTCGAATGCTTGTTTTTCCTGATCTTCCGTCATGGATCTCTCCTTTTGATTTTGCATAACGCCCCGCGCATGCGCGCGAACTTGTGAGCGTCGCAGGGGCCGCAGGCCCCGAATGACGCGGTTTCAGTAGTGTCCGACAAAAACCAACGAGAGTTCCTATAAACGTCGTCTAAACAACATGTTATGAACGAAATTGAGCGGTGTCGACTTGAAAATATCAGCCGATAGGCCGGTCAGTAAAATCAATAGGTTACGGCCCCGAAAACGGCAATTTTGGGTTTAACCGGACAGTAGTAACGCGGTTTGTTAAGCTTTTTCTTCGCCATGACACTGCCCAGATATAAAACTCAACAGAGTGTTCGATATTGAAGCTTTGAGCCAGTCAGAGCCAAAATCAGTCATATCGTTATGTTTGGAATTTGCGATTTGTACAATACAAGCACTATACATCGCCATTTCTTGCGCTGTATACAGTACACCTGGATCAGCTGGAAAATCAGTACCTCGAATAGATAGGATGGATGGAGATCCAGATCTAGGTAAGGGAACACGGCGGTGATCTAACGTTATGAGTGTCTCAGCAAAATCCACACCTTCGGTAAGCAACCAACTTGAGATATCACCACCGTTCGAATGACCAACCAACGTTAAATTATTAAAATCATAACCTGAAAACTCAAACTGTAGCTGAGCACGGATAAATTTCAGGGTTATAGCGCCCCGCTTCCAATTTTCACTTCGTTCAGTATAAAGATTGCCTGTAACTGCAAGAGCTGGATCGCCCGGAAGCTCATGCTGAATAGCAACAACGAGGTAACCTGCTTTATTCAAAGCATCTGAGATAAATGAATACTTATCGTAAGCAACTCCATAACCTGAGCTTAAAAAAGCGACAGGGCATTGATTTTCAGCATTACACGACGATACGTCCATCGGGAAGCTAATTTGAATCGGAATATCCCTTTGCCTGTCAGCGTCTTTAACAATACGATGCTCAGATGAAAATACTGGATTAGCCAACAAAATGAGCAGAACTAAAAGTTTCAAATATATCTCCAAAAAGCTTAACTTATTAGCATTTATGCGCCGTGCGCAGCATGGCGTGTAAATGTCTGTTGGACTAAGCCGGCCATCAGACTTGCACGCACTTATCTATAGGGGATTGTATTTTCAGCCGGGCTTGAGTGGCGACGATTTCGGGAGAAATCAGGGCCTGTGGTCGTGCGTTCGCGTTCATTTTCGGCGTTTCCCCGCGCCTCGGATGGCTTGTCTGGGTTCAATGTAGCCGATTCTGATCCAAGATTCCAGCATCAGGCCGAGCGGGGCTGGAGCCCGTTGCCGGGCCCAGCTGCGTTGGTATTCATCCGGCCGGTGATCGGCCGGGCCGACGGGCTACCCGGGCGGCCCACCCCGCCAGCGTCGGGAGCGCGTCGCCGGGAAGCGTTTGCGGATCGTCAGACGTCTTTTGCCACAGACCCGGCAAGTCCAGTCCACCGGCGGCGGGCGTTGTGGTTGCCGGCTGGCTGGTTCTTCACCCTCGTCCAGCGCAGCCCGCACGCAGGCCAGTTTTCGCTTGCGACAGCGGTTGGCCAGAAAGCCATAATGGCGCACCCGCATCAGGCCCTTGGGCACGATGTGCATCAGGAACCGTCGGGCGAACTCCGGGCCCTCCAAAGTCATGGTCTTGTGCCGGTCCTGATCCGCGTAGTCCTTGTAACGAAGCGTTACGTTGTCCGCGTCGACCCGGACAATGCGGGCATCGGTGATCGCGATCCGGTGGGTGTAGCGCGCCAGATACTCGACCACGCTTGCGGCATGCTCCATGCATATTCCGGCCCATCGTGAACACCCAATCCG
>NPIE01005984.1_pt1 | contig 20362 bp, 20 predicted proteins | sample 8637661 | NCBI WGS metagenome assembly NPIE01 (sample SAMN07420842, study PRJNA396082) | bioreactor metagenome | isolation source: sample BA12 brine-fed electro-methanogenic bioreactor BA | place: Japan: Kochi | collected 2016-12-09
CACCCACAAACTTTACAACCCCGGATAATAGAAAACTTTAAATTATATGAAAACTGACGTTTTATAAGTCACGCGCCGGGGTGGCTCAGCTGGTTAGAGCGCACGGCTCATAGGGTATTAAGCAGTGCTCTGACTTTTTCCTGGGATACCGTGAGGCCGCGGGTTCGAATCCCGCTCCCGGCACTTCACTTTTTAATTTCCAGAAAAATTAAAAGCTTTTTTTATTTATTGCCCAATATTATTATTTATAGTGGTTCTTTTTTATTATTTTTTGCAGAATTAGTGAATCAATTCCTTTAAATTATTTTATCGAATTTTTATTTTTCAATATACGAATTCCCTAAAAAATGGAGCTTTTCCAAACAACTTTTTTAAATAAACAGGAAGTATATTAAATTATCATGAGCCATAAAGTATGTAGTTACCCTTATTTAGATAATAGTAGATTTAAATAATGATTTTACAGGTGTTTTTATGCCGAAAAGATACGAAGGAATGACTTACTGGGAAATAGTATCTCGACAAATGGGTATTCTGACTAAAAGTCAGCAACTTAGACTTAAAGATTCTGAAATTACTGTGATTGGGTGTGGAGGGATTGGAGGGGCAGTTCTGGAGATGTTAGTCCGTATGGGCGTAGGCTCACTGCGAATCATAGATAAAGATGATTTTGATGTTTCCAATATAAATCGTCAATTGATGAGTAGTTTTTACACTGTGGGCCAGTCAAAAGCCAGGGTGACCCAGGATATCATTCGTTCCATAAATCCTTTTGTAAAAGTAATGTCATTTGAAGAGGAGTTAGACTCCAGAAATGTGGAAAAAATTGTTAAAGGTAGTACTTTAGTAATAGATGCCTTGGATAATCTTGTTTCCAGAGTTATAGTGAGTAGATGTGCTTTGAAATTTGATATACCATTTATTCATGGAGCCATACATGGTACCATGGGGCAGGTAAGTGTTTTTAACCAGGATACACCTTCTTACGAAGAACTGTTTCAGTTACCTTCCATTGGAAGTAAATTAAATGAAGAAGTGATAGAAAAGTTAAAAGAAATGGGATCTGAAGTTCCACCAGTAATAGGTCCTGTCCCCAATATAGTTGGTTGTTTACAGGCATTTGAAGCTGTTAAACTCATTACTATGGAAGGTGAGCCGATTATGGCCCCTGATGTTTTGATGTTTGACCTGTTAGGTAAGGATCCTTTTTCCATTGTTAAATTCTAAATATATTTAGCTTTTTAGATTTGGAGAATGTAATTTAAATCTTGAAATTTAAATCAAGTAATTTTAGAATTATTATTAAAATTATATTTAATTCTTATTTTTTAAAACAGTGCTAACAATTTGGGATTTAAATTTAAATCCCTGGTTAAAATAAGTCAGTAATTAATTAAGAAATAAATGTTAGGATGAAATTAAAAATATTTTATTAATTAAATTTTAAAAAAGAAAAATTAGAGGTTTAAGTCGGTTAAACCGCGTTTTCCCCTCTTTCATTAGTTCTTATACGTACAACATCTTCCACATTGGAAATGAATATTTTTCCATCCCCAATGTCTCCGGTTTGGGCATTTTTTACTATTACCTCTATTAACTTATCCAGATTTTCATCCTTTACAATGACTTCCAGTTTAGTTTTAGGTAATAAATCCACCTTGTAGTTGGATCCCCGGTAACTTTCTGTAATTCCCAATTGTCGACCACGGCCTTTTACTTCGGTGACCGTAATCCCATTGCATTCTGCATCTTCCAGGGCATTTTTTACCTTTTGTAATTTCTCTGGCCGGATAATCGCTACAATTTCTTTCACCAAAATACCTCCTTTTAGTCTTCTTCAGGATAAGCTGATAGATGGTGTTCAGCTAAATCCAAACCTAATTTCTCTTCTTCTGCAGTTACACGTATTCCTCCAGTGAAGTAGCCTATTACTTTACCCAGTAACAGTCCGAAACCGGTACCATAGAGTACCACTACTACCACTGCTATTAATTGGTTTACGAGACTTACGTCTCCACTTCCACCTAATGCCGCTGAACCAAATATACCGGCACATATAGCTCCAATTATACCTGCAGTTCCATGCACAGAGACTACACCACAAACATCGTCAATACCTTTTTTCTCCAGGAATTTAAAGACCAGAGGCACCTGTATACCTGCTATTATACCAATTACCAGAGCAGCAATAGGGCTTACAATATCAGTACCGGCACATATTGCTACCAGACCTGCTACCAGACCATTAGGAGTAAAGAGAACATCCTTATTAGATGCTAAAAGTGCTCCTAATCCCCCTCCCGCCATGGCCAGAGTGGTGGTTGCAGCTACCAGGCCAGATATTTCTCCTACTGCCAGAGAACTACCTACATTGAAACCATACCATCCTACTGCCAGGATGAATGCACCGGACATGGCCATAGGTATACTGTGACCCGGCATAGGTATGGCTTTTCCTTTAACATACCTTCCTATACGTGGACCCAGGGCAATGATTAATCCCAGTGCCAGGAACCCACCCAGAGCATGTACCATTATACTACCGGCATAGTCGTGGAAAACCAGAAGTTCTGATCCCCATGGTCCGATGTACACAAATAGGGGGTATAATAATCCCGTGATTATTGCTGAAGCAATTAAGTATGATTTAAGTTTCATTCTCTCCGCAACACCACCAGAAGCAATGGTGGCCGCAGTTGCAGCAAATACCAGACCAAAGAACCAGGTCGCCAGTTCCAATCCATTATCTGCTAAAAATGATGCGGTTCCAAATATTTTACCCCACCAGGCCGTAAATGCTGATGGATCCAGAGATGTGGTAAGTACGTAACCTATAAGTAAAAAGCTCACACATCCAATTAGCCAGTCGGCTACGTTTTTCATCATCACGTTGTTTACATTTTTTTTCCTAACCTGTCCACCTTCCAGCATCAGGAATCCCCACTGCATCATAAACACCAGGGCTCCAAATACAACCAGGAAGAGGACATCATTGGAATTAGCTATGGTATTTAAAGCTGCTACAATGGAGTTTACATCTGTAGCGCTACCAATTATTTCTGCTGTTGCCATTTTGAACCTCCATAATTAAAATTTTTGAAATACAAAGTCAATAGTATGATAATTCTATATTTCAGAGAAAATCAGGCTTCAAGTTTTTACGGATACCGGAAGCCTTATTCCGATATACTAAAAAAGTTGTTCATGGCATATAAAAGTTTCGGTTAGGGCATTGATCCTGATACCACAATAAAATTTTAAAAAATAAATCTAAAATTAAGCTTCTTTCTTAATAATTAACAGATATAGATAAAATAATTTGATATACTAAATGGAAATTTCTTTTATTTTCAATTTTAATAATAAAAGTGGCACTAAATTTGTAAGCAAATAATAAATTTTAGGGTTAAGGTAAGTCTATAAGTTAAATGAAAATATTTCAGTATTTTTTAAGAATATATAAACATTTTTTAATAAATAAGGGCAGATAGTTTTAATTAGAGTAAAGTAAATATAATATATTGAAAAATATTTAAATGTAATTCATAGAATAGCAGTACACTAAGATGAAATATATTACTTAAAACCCCCTGAATGTGGTTTTCAAAACATTTATATGTAAGAAAAAGGAAACATCTTTCCGGCGAAACTTATCTGTAAATCATAGAATTTACGGAGGGAAAATGAATGTCAGATAAAATAGGACAGATAATTAAAAAAATGGAAGACTGCAATGTCAAATTCGTACGTCTTCAGTTCGTGGATATACACGGAACCCCTAAAAATATGGCTGTGCCTCTTTTAAGGCCAGATCAGATAGAAGATATTATAGAAGAAGGACTGTTGTTTGATGGTTCTTCTGTTTCGGGATTCGTTGACATTAATGACAGCGATCTTATCTTAAAACCCGACCCTGATACTTTCTCCACCCTTCCCTGGAGGCCAGATGAGAGAGGTACCTGCAGATTTATATGTGATGTTTACTGGCCAGATGGCAAAAAACCTTTTGAAGGAGATCCCCGGTATGTCCTGAGAAATGCTTTAGAAAAAGTAAGAAAACAGGGATATGAATACAATGTGGGACCTGAACCAGAATTCTTCATTATAGACCAGGATGAAGAAGGAAATATAATCCCTCATGATAATGGTGCTTATTTTGATGTAGAACCAGTAGATCAAGGAACTGACTTTAGAAGAAAACTGGTAATGGATTTAGAAGCATTGGAATTTGATATAGAAGTATCTCACCACGAAGTAGCTCCCGGGCAACATGAAATTGATTTTAAGTTTGATAAGGCTTTAAAGACTGCTGATGCAGTAATCACCTTCAAACAAGCCATAAAAGCCATTGTCGACAACATGGGTTACTATGTGACCTTCATGCCCAAACCATTCTTTGGAGAAAATGGAAGCGGTATGCATATAAACCAGTCCCTGTTTAAAAACGGTGAAAACATATTCTATGATCCCGACACTGAAACCCAGTTATCCCAGGAGGCATTGCATTTTACAGGAGGTCTTTTAAAACACTCCAAAGCTCTGGCTGCTGTTTGTGCCCCTACTGTCAACTCTTACAAACGTTTAGTACCTGGATACGAGGCCCCAGTATATGTGGCCTATGGTCTTAAAAACAGATCCACACTTATCCGGATTCCAGCATCACGTGGAAAACGTACCCGTGTGGAGTTAAGAATGCCTGATCCATCCTGTAATCCATATCTAGCTTTTGCTGCAGTTTTAGAAGCAGGTATGGATGGTTTAAAAAACAAGATTGATCCCGGAGAGCCAACTGAAATTGACGTATTTGGAAAGAGTATGGATGAATTAAGCCAGATGGGAATAGATGTGTTACCATCCAGCTTATGGGAAGCATATCATGCCCTGGAAGCAGATGAAGTGGTTAAATCCTCTTTAGGAAATCATGTATTTGAAAATTTCATGAAACTTAAACATAAAGAATGGGATGATTACCGGGTACAGGTCTTCCAGTATGAGTTAGACCGTTACCTATCTATCTAACCCCATTTTTTATACTTATTTTTTAAATTTTTTTATGTTAATTTTAAATACCACCGCCCATAATGTATGGTTGGTGAATAGATGCCAGATGAAACAGACCGTAAGATGATGGAAATTCTGAGAATACTCTCTGAGAAAGAGCAGGTTCTGGGAGCAAAAACCATCGCGGAAGAACTTAAAAAAAAAGGTTATAATCTGGGAGAGCGTGCAGTACGTTACCATATGCGCATCCTGGACGAAAAAGGTTTTACAGAGCGTATGGGATACGCTGGTAGAAAAATAACCGCAGACGGGCATAAAGAATTAAAAAAAGGCCTTGTTTACGATCAAGTTGATTTTATATTTTCTAAATTTGAAAGTATGATTTACCAGACTACCTTAGACCCTTTAACAGGTCATGGTAAAGTGGTGGTGAATACTTCCAGTATTCTTTTAGAAGACCAGGCTATGGAAACCCTGAAGGAAGTATTTGAAAAGGGTCTGGCAGTTAGTTCTTTTGTAAAAATTGATGAACCCTTAGAAGACGATATTTCAAGCCAGGAAATACTGCTAAAAACAGTTTGTGGAACCACCATTGATGGTCTATTATTAGGTGCAGGCATACCGGTAATCCCTCAGTATGGAGGGCTGGTTAAGGTAAAAGATTACATACCCCAGAGATTTACAGAATTGATTGCCTACAAAAAAACTTCCATGACTCCTTTGGAGGCATTCAATGCCAAAGAGATGACTTCCGTTTTGGATGTTGCAACTAGCGGAAGCGGGATGGTTCCTGCCAACTTCAGAGTAATACCTGCTCAATCAAGATCCCGGGCTGTAGAATTATTCCAGAATCTGGAAAAAATAGGAATATCCGGACTTCTTAAAATGGGTAAGGATGGGGAAAATGTTTTGGGAATTCCTGTAGAAGATAACATGGTTGGAATAGCTATAACCGGAGGAATAGCTCCATTATGTGCTGCTAAAGAGGCAGGATTTGCAGTTAATATTAAACTTGCTGAAAATTTACTGGATTTGCAGGAAATGAATAAAATAACGGATGTTAATAATGTTATAAAGTCTTCTGGTCCTGAAACCGGCCACAAAGTTCGTTTTTTATTATCCAAAGCCTGGAATCTTATACAGAATGTTGATTTTGATCCGGAATCACAAAAAGGTCACTTGATTGCCAATATATCTTATGTGGATAATTATGATCTGGATGATGCTCTGGAAATAATCAATAATGTATATAAAATCAGCCCGGAATACTGCACCAGCAGATTCTTTAAAGTGATTTCTCATCCAGATGACAAAAGCAAGAAGGGTATCGCCACTATCTGCAGTTTGAGTGTGGATGGTATTTTAATTAAAAATGGAATTATGTCTGTTCCCAAATATGGAGGAATTTTAGAAATTGAAAAGAAAGGCCCTCGATTTGTAGAACTGACAGCGTATAGTGGTTCTTCTTTGGATCCGCATGAAATATATATTTCCAAGGATATGACTGAAGTAAATGAGTCATTAAAAGGAATAGGGCGTATTTTAGCCAGTTTAAAGGAAATACCCTACCTGGCACGACCCCAGGCACTGGATATTTTAAAGCAAATTGAAGATATTGGGTTATCCATTTCCAAAGTAGGGGAGCCCAGCGAACTGGTCTATAATGCTAAAGTAGAGAGGTATCGGGTAGGGATTGTAACTCCTGGTGGTTTAAATCCCATAGCTGCAATCAAAGAGAAGGGAATAAATATTCAGCCTAAAGCAGTTGAAACTTTACTTGAGCTAAGAGATATGGAGGAATTATAGAGCAATATCTTTTTTATTCATTAGATATTTTCTTAATTCATTAAAAAAGACATGATAATCTTTTTTTATTCCATATGGCATGTTTTAAATAGTTGAATAAATAAAATATAAGCATATATTTATCAGGTGATAACTTTGAAAAAAAAGGAAAATGTTAGTGCTACTTGTGATGAAATTTGCCATTATATTAAAGATGAAGTCAAATCAGGAGATGAAGTACGGTTATCCATTGGAAGAGTATATATTCCTGGGACCGTTATTAACAACAATGAAGGTGTTATTCAGATAAAAATTGATAGTGAGATCATAAAAGGTTTAACCACCATAGATGTTAATAAACTTAAAAAAGATCTGATTGAATTGGAACATGAATGTGCCGACAGTATATGTATTTTAGAAGCTAAAGACGATTAAAGGGTGATATTGTGGAAATGGCTATTCAAGTTCTGGGGTTAATAATAATAAGCTTTGTGGTGGTGTCCTTGATAACTGGTTTTCTTAACAGACATGCCACCGACTGAAATATTATTTTTTTATTATCGATATGTTTATATATGCAGTTCGTATATTCTGATATAAACGATTAAGGAGGTAATCATTTGCCAGTCAAAATTGATCAAGATAAATGTGGTGGAATTAGTTCCTGCCCTGGAGAAGGTTTATGTATAAAATTATGTGAAAAAGGTGCCTTAGAAAGTGATAGCAACCATATAGTTCTTATTGAAGAAAATTGTGATGATTGCGATCTATGTATTCAAAATTGTCCCAATCAAGCAATAGTTAAGGACTGATAAAATGCCTAAAATTGAAAGAAAAGGTAAAGAAACCCGTTGCCTGGAGCATCGAAATTCAAAGTGTTTAGGATGCGGGATATGTGTAGATATATGTCCTACCAATGCTCTGAGAACAGGTCCCTTGTTGCCTATTGCCCGGGGAATTTTGCAAGGAGATTTAGTGGCCATTGATAATAACAAATGTTGTTTATGTGGATTATGTGCTTCTGCTTGCCCTTTTGATGCATTAAAATTTACTATTGATGGTGAAAACAGTCGTAACATGGATATGTATCCTAAATGGAACCATAGCTCTGAAATTGATGAAGAAACATGCATTTATTGTGGAAAATGCAGTACAGCATGTCCTAGAGACGCTATTTTTATGAATAGGACTTTACCTGATAGAAAAGAATTGGTTAGTGGTGAGACAGAAGTAAACCAGGATAAATGTATTTTCTGTGGCATGTGTGAAGAATCCTGCCCGGCAGATGCCATAAATATTGAAAAAATTAATCCCGACTCAAGTAACCCATCTATTGGTACTTCCACAAAGATAAACGAATCTAAGTGCATTTATTGCAGTATATGCCGAAGGATATGTCCTCAAGATGCCATAAAAATTGTTTGCACCACTTGCATGTATTCCGATGAAATTCCTGATCCCCAAATATCGGGTAACATCGTAATGGATGAAGAAAAATGTATAAATTGTAGCTGGTGTCAGGAAATTTGTCCAGTAGAAGCTGCACATATTACCAAGCCTTTTTCTGGAGAAATATTTTTTGAAGAAGAATTTGAATGTAAAGGAGATTCATGCCATGCCTGCGCAGATGTTTGTTCCTGTAATGCAATTAGTATGGTAGATAATCATTCTTATATCAATCCTCAGTTTTGTGTTTTATGTGGGGCTTGTAGCCGAGTTTGTCCACAAAAAGGAATATCTATTAAACGAAAGGATTTAAATCTAACAAATGTACGTTCCAAGGCATGGAATGCCCGTTTTAGTAGTCTTAAATCCTGATATTTCTTTTTTTATTTCTCTTTAATTTTTTATTTTAATTGCATCCAACTTTTATTGATAATCGATATGTATAAATATGCATATCGATAATATTATTTTATTTCATTAAAAGGAGGTGAAAATGTGAAAAGCTTTAAAAATAAGTATTTATTTATTGCAATGGCATTCCTTGCAGTAATATCAATATGTGGAACAGTTTCTGCAGCAGAACCATACACCATAGGAGAATTAATAACTCAAGATGCTATTTCTGATCCAGATTTAGGTTATTCAAATGCAGATGACGTTTTATGCATATCAAATGGAGGATCCGCATTCTTAAATGATTTAACCACTGAAAATAGTTTACAGGCCATAATTGACACTACCAGTGAATTACCAAATAGCCAGAAGATAACAACTGGAAAAGGAAATTTAATAGGTCTTTTAGATCCATTAGGCGACTTATCCTTTACATTCGTGGCTAAAAAAGGAACCCAAATAATGGCAAAGCAATACAAAGTCATTAGTACTGATTCTTCATTTACACTCTCTTCAGGAAAACCAGTTGAAATTAGTAGTTACATCAGTTCTTCTCAGTGGAACGAATTAGAACATGTATTTGGAAAAAATTCGTTTGAAATAATCAGCATTGCCAATGCTTGGGCTTCAGGTGCACCAATTGATCTTCTAAAAATAGCGGGATCAAGTGGAGGTGTATCACAAGGACTAATTAGTGGATATGTAATGTCTAAAAGTTTCTATGATAACTATCCTCTGCTAAGTGCTGAAGAGTCTTATCATGTGATTACTACTCCAGGAGGAGGGGATGATAATGTCCCAGAATATTTGCTAGAGTTAAGTCCATTAAAATGGGTAAGAGATAGTAATAGAGTAACTTACTTCAATTACATGGCTATGGATAATGGTAACCCTAATCAAGCCGCTTATATGTGGTGGAACAGATTAACCCAGAACGGTGTTTTGGCTTTAATGAGTTCTTCCCAATTGGAAAATGTTTTCGAAACAGAAAATGGTATCCGCTTAATAAAAGGAACAATCAGCGAAATTCAGTTCAATAGCTGGCTCTTAGATAAATTAAATAATGATCCCGGTTCATTAATACAGGTAGAAATGTTAAAACAAATGAATAAGGATGATTTTGATTATTTATGGGCCAATGGAATTGATATGGACTACCTGGACAATTATATGTCCAATAAAACCCATACCTATCTAATAGAAAACATTGTTACTCAGGTAAACTATGATCAAATGTATTCCATGGGAAAAAATGCCGCTTTAATGGCGCAAAGTGCATTAGATTATCAGAAAGGAGATTCTAATTTAGGAGTAATAAGTTCTGCCGGCTTTGTGCTTTTAAATGGCTATTCAACCCAAGGTGCTTTGGATGGATTAAGCAGCATTACTGGAACTACAATGGATAATCTAATGAATTTGAAAAGAGCGATTTGGCAACCATTATGGTTTACTTTCATTAAAAAAGAATTAAATGGTCAGTTAAATGCAGTGATTGTGAAATATATCAATGGAAATTTAGAAATCAGCCCTGTTTATGATATTTCCGGGGAAGCTTTAAAGAATGATAAACATGCCCAGGCTATGTCTAAAGTTTTTTCTGGTGGCGAAGCAGATAATCCTTATTTCCAGCAGGACTACTATATCATAAGCCTTGCCAATCAGTGGGCTATTCAAACCCCCTACAACTATCAAATATCAGGTGTAGGTGGAGGATGTCCAGGATCTGGTTTATCTCAGGGATATTTAATAGCCAATTATGTATTGACTAATTACCCTTTAGCACCGGGTCAAAAATACATGACAATTAGTATTCCAGCACATTGTAAAGAACAGGTCATAAAAGATTCTTTAGGAGTATCGGCCGCATTAGGAACTTACTATACTATGGGATTATCCAATTATGCTTTGAATCCTAATCTAGCTGGAATATTCGTAATATGGGATGATTTTAGTCAGACCGGTACAGCTCTGCTACTGAATATGGATCGTAGCATTATTAATACTATGCAAGACCAGGATTTTGGGCCTAATAATTATTATTATCGGACCATGTACTGGGCGTTATGGTATATTGAATCAGCATTTCCGGGACAATCAAGGTATGCGGAATCTTTAGATGCATTCAGTGTACTTCGAGAAATACCAATAACTCAAACGGAGTTAAGTAAAATGTTGTCTGCAGGTGGAGATCCGGTATTGTTTATTCAGGAATATGAAATACCCATAAACGATCCCACAGACCCNNTACAACTGACCCAATCACAGATCCTATAGATTCAGGAGATGATTACCTGATAAATCCAGATAATCAGTTAATTGGAAATACAGAAAATGCCTATAGTCAAATCCCTTCAATTGTTAATGCAATTACAGAAAATATCAGCAATGATGAACTATCAACTGAAGCTGCTAATACAAAAACTGACCCTATTACATCCTCAGCCAGTAGTGGTATCCCACTATATACTCTTTTAATTGTAATTTTTATTACAATTATAGGAGTAGGATTGTACTTTGGAAAAAGCAGTGTCATCGCAGCCATTAAAAAATCCGAACGATTAGGTAAGTAGGTTTATCCTGCTTACATTTTTTTATTTTGATTATTATGCGTTCTATTAATAAATTAAGAAATAATAATCCGGATAATTCAATGAATAAGTTCTTCAGTCGCCGCAATCATGTATTTTTATTAAAATCAGGAAGATTTCATTCAGAACCCGTGGTTATAAAATTTTATTCTGAACCCGAACCATTAGAAAAAATTAAAACAGAGAGCAGAATCTTAAATATGCTTCAGAGATATCAAATTAACGTACCTTCTTTAATTTTAACTAACCTTAATTTCATAATAATAGAATATATTCCTGGAACCCCTGTAAGTGAACTGGGATTAAATATTAATAAGGGTTCCTGGATTGTAGCATTAGCAGAATGGATGCATAAAATTCACAACATTCCTTCAAAAAATAAAAAATATGTTTTTTTAAAAGGAGACTGTAATTTAAGGAATTTTATTTATTTTAAAAATCGAATATATGGCCTTGACTTTGAAGAAGAGATTTACGGCGATCCTCGCCTTGACCTGGGAGAAATTTGTTTTTTTATACTGGACGTCCATTCAAAGGATCCGGGCAGATGGGAAATGATTAAAAAATTCATAACAGCCTATGAAAATTGTTCTGGAAACAAAATATCCCACTTAGAAAAATTCATTAATCAAAGTTTCAAAAATGCCAAAAAAAGAAGAAAATTAAAAAAAGATAGTTTAGAGCACTAGTACTATTTTTTAGCTACCATGACTTCACTGGATTTGATAATAGCCATTACTTCTTCGCCTTCAGTTATCTTCAATTCTTCCACAGATTCTTTAGTTATAGTGGCCGTTATAGTGTGGGGAGCTTCTACTTCGATTTTTATAGTAGCATTTACCGCACCAACATCCACCTTAACCACTTTCCCTTTTATTGCATTTCTGGCACTAATTTGCATTTTATACACCATTTATAATTATGTTTAGTGAAGGATATAAAATTATTTTTACATCATCACAAGGCGATATGTATAAATATTACATGTCGAAAATATATAGTTTTAATATGACAGGAGGTATTAAATGAATAACCGACTATTAGCAGCAGTTTTAATATTAATAGTGGTTTTACTGGGTGTTGGAACCTATGTATACAGTGGTGCAATGGATGGAAAAGAGGTCCTGGTTGTAGCCACCACCACCAGCTTAGAAGACACTGGATTATTAGAAGAAATAGAAGCCGCATTTGAAGCAAAGTACCCTAACATTGATATGCAAGTAATATCTGGTGGTACCGGTATAGCCATCGAATATGGTAAAAATGGTGATGCAGATATAATTCTGGTGCATGATAAAGCCCGTGAAGAAGAATTAATTGAAGAGGGGATAGGAACTAAAAGAAATCCTTTTGCTTACAATTATTTCTACATCGTGGGGCCTTCCAATGACCCCGCCGGTATAAAAGGCATGGATGCAGCTGAAGCATTTGAAAAAATACAGGAAGAAGGTGAAAAAGACCCTGAAGCCGTTGAATTTATATCCAGAGGAGATGATTCAGGTACCCACTCCCGTGAGAAAAAAATCTGGAAAGCCGCAGGACTCGATTATAACAATACCGTCCAGAATGCTCCATGGTATGTGGAAAGTGGTAAGGGAATGGGGGATACTCTAACCATAGCTGATGAAAAGCAAGCCTACACCATATCAGATTCTGGAACATTTTTAGCCTTTAAAGATAAAATAAGTCTGGAGGCCCTTATTACAGAAAGCCCTGATTTATTAAATGTTTATTCTGCTATTCCTATGAACCCCGATAAGGTTTCTACTACCAATAATGATGCTGCCAACAAGCTGGTTGAATTTTTACTATCCAGTGAAGGACAGAAGATTATTGCAGAGTTTGGAGTAGAAGAATACGGTCAAAATTTGTTTACTGCATTAAATGGTGGTCCAGAGCCTACTGCATTATTTAGTTCATTTTTAGTAGGACAATCTGAACTAGCAGCTTAAATATATTTAAATAAAAGGGAAATCATATCCCTTTCTAACTTTTTTTATTAAATTAGCTTTTTGGTGATTTTGTTGAGCCCTGTTATAGACGGTATTTATCAAGCTATTAATCTCATAATCACATTAGACCCGGAAATGGTCGAAATTACATTGCGTACTCTATATATTTCCTTATCTTCTACCCTGGTTGCCACCTTAATCGGAGTTCCCCTGGGAGGATTGATTCATTTCAAAGCATTTAAGGGTAAAAGAGGACTAATAAATATGATTCAGACCCTTTATAGTGTGCCTACCGTGCTGGTGGGGCTTTTTGTGTTTCTTTTGTTATCCCGTTCAGGTATATTTGGTGGATTCAACCTATTGTTCACCCCCACCGGTATGATTATTGGTCAAAGTATACTTATACTTCCTTTACTGGTTGGATTTACCATTAACTCCTTAAGTGGAGTTCAAAAAAATATAGAAGACCTGGCCTTATCTTTAGGGGCAAGTGATTTTCAGACCATTTACACCATTATGAAAGAAGCCCGTTACGCCCTTATAGGTGCTATAATACTGGGTTTTGGTCGGGCTATATCGGAAGTGGGAGTGGCTTTGCTCATAGGTGGAAATATAAGAGGATTCACCAGAGTCATAACCACTACCATATCTCTTGAAACTTCCAAGGGGAATATAGCTCTTTCAATAGCGTTAGGAATAATTTTACTGGTTATTGCACTTATAATCAACCTGATACTGAATTACATCCAGGAGAAATAGTATGTACCTGCTGGAAATAGAAAATCTGAATAAAAAATATGGATCCAAAACTATTCTGGAGGATATCAATTTAAAGGTAAAAACCGGGATCAACCTGGGATTGATTGGTCCTACCGGCTGTGGTAAAACGACTTTATTGCGTCTAATTGATCTTTTAGAAACTCCATCATCAGGTAAAATCATATTTGATGGCCATGAAATTTCAAAAAAAAAAAGAAATCTGCATATTCGTCGTAGAATGGGGATGGTATTCCAAAAGCCCCTGGCCTTTAAAGGAACCGTATATGATAATGTAGCATATGGATTGAATATCAGAGGTTATGATAAGGAATATATACAAAATAAGGTTTACCAAAATTTAGAATTACTGGGAATGGAAGATTATGCACATCAAAATGCAAGTAGCCTTTCCGGGGGTGAATCTCAAAGAATGGCCCTGGCCAGAGTGCTAGTTACCGAACCAGATTTAGTTCTTCTGGATGAGCCTACTTCCAACCTGGATCCCCTGTCCCGTGAAAAAATAGAGTCCTTAATTCTGCAACTTAAAAAAGAAAGGGATACCACCATAATTATGACCACCCACGATCTGGTTCAGGGCCAGCGCCTTTCAGATGAAATTGCCATATTAAATCAAAAAATTTTCCAGATAGGAAAACCTGAGGATGTTTTTAGAAAACCTAAAAATCAATTTGTGGCGGACTTTGTAGGCGTGAAAAATGTAATTAAAGGCCATGCCCGTAAAGAGCCACAAGGATTGACACTTATAAAAAGTGGAAATATCGACATTTATTCCTCAGAACAAATAGAAGGCGAGGTATTTGTATCAATACGTCCTGAAGATATTACTTTATCATGTAATAAAGTTAAAACCAGTTCTTTGAATGAAATAAAAGGAAAAGTGGTTGAAATTATAGATGAAGGGGCTCTTATCCATCTTAAAATAGAAGCAGAAAAAGAATTATTCACAGTTTATATGACCCGCAAGTCCTTCCTGGATATGAAAATCAATATCGGATCTGAACTATGGATGGAATTCAAAGCAACTGCAGTTCATCTTTTTCAGTGAAAATATGAATTAATACCTATACATAAAATCAGAGAAAATATGAATTAAAAGAGATTATTCTCTTTATTTTTAAATAAGACTTAATTAAATTTTAGAAACGATAATCAACGCGTGTTTTTATTTAATCTTCATTTAATAATTAAAGTAGCAAAGGAGATATCCATTATCATTATGCATTTTAAATAGAAATTTAAAGAGATACCTCATTAATTCCTTTTGACTGCTTTTAAGCACCCATTTATATGTTCTACAAATAAAACCGGTCTTCCATTTACCGGACAGGGTTTAACTGATTTATTCTCTTCATTGAAAATATCTCCTTCGAGTATCTGCTGTCCGTCTGTAGTGAAAATCGCTTCCACACCTGCTTTTAGTAAGTTTTCCACGCTTTGCGTGCCAGTAAGTTCCCTTATATTTCCAATTTGTAAAAATCTTCCATCATTTTTATTAAAGGCCAGGCCAACACCTGCCAATGCTCCAATTACCCCATCTTCAGTTCCTCCCAAACCTTCCAAAAGTATTCCTAAATTCCCAGCCAGTAACCTGGCCTTTTCCTGATTTAAAATAGTAGACTTGGCATCGATTCCATAAGCCACTAGTGGAGGTAAAATTTGGCTATGGTGAGCTACTACTAAACCAGGGTCACTGCCTTCAATAAAATCATTAAATATTTCTTCCCGAGCTAGTTTGAAGAGGTGGGGAACCAGTTCTTCATCTTCTGATTCGACATGGATAACCCCGCAGCTGTTATGGGAAGTATAGGGTATGTCCGGATGATAATAAAGCTGATGTCTGGTTACACCTTTTACCGGACATATATTAGAAATTTCGGCAGCTATTGCTCTGGTTAGTCTTCCTGTTCCTCTAGAATTTAAATTATCAGTATCATCTATTCCAATGTATATACTCATTTTAATCCCCTGATTATTGATTATTTAAAACAATAAATCGACTAATCATAATCCATCCCCCTGAGATAGGATGATGGATTCCCTGTTATTAAAATTTTTAAATGGGCCTTAAAAGAATTTAAGAGGCAAAGTATTCCCCGTATGTATTCCCATTGCGAAGAATTTATTAATTCCGTGCATTTTCTTAGTTAGAGTAGATAGTTAACTTGCTTTGTCATTTTCATGATTTAGAAGAATCCTGTTTGGATATGGCTCAAATAATCTTATCAAATTTAGTATTAATCCATAAGAGGTATGTTTCATAAACAACCCTCCGGGTTATAATCAAGTACATCATGAAATTAAAGAGTTTATTAGTCAATTTTGATTAACCCAGGGCTACTCTTAAAATCCATGACCCTCTATTGAAAACTAAAACCGTGAAAGTTGTAAATAATATTATTATCCCCTGACTCCTTTGAAATATCCTACTAATATTAGTAGCGAGAATATAAATCCGGTTATTATGGCATAGATTGATCCGGGATCATTAGAGGGAGTTGAAGAAGTATCATTAGTTACTTCATATGCTTTTCCTTCATTTTGAAGATTGCTCAAGTCCTTTAAAGTTTCCAAACCACCTTTTGATGTGGTATTTTTAAGTTCGTTGATGATGGCTTGATTATTGCCCGTGCTACTATTTCCTTCAGTCATGTTGCCAGTTCCATTTCCCGTGGCATTCCCATTCCCGCTTTCTTCGATTATTTCAATTCTCAAGGTAGAGCTGGCCATGCCCGGTTTTTGAAAATTAGTATCAGTAGATTCTGGTTCAATACTCAAATATCTTGCAGTGGCAATCAAATTTTTCCCCTCAGCAGAAGGTAGTACCTTTGCAGTGAGATAGAGATATTTAACTCCCCCCAATCGAGAAGTTGTTCTTAAATTTCCCACATCCCATACTCCCGCAGCGGAGTAAAGTGCCTTACTAGTATCAGTTGCATGTGATAAATACTGTAAGCCTTCGGGCAAGGGTACTAAAACCATTATATTGGTTAAATCTATATTTCCATCATTGATAATAGCAACAGTGATAATTACTGTATCTCCCACTTTTGCTTCACTTCTATCAAAATTGATGCTAATTCTAGCACTGGCTTTTCCACTGCTGGTTCCATTAGAAGTTTCATTGATACTGTCTGATTCTGATGCGAAAGTCAATCCAGATATGGAGGAGACTATTATTATGATTAATAAAAACTTAATTATTGATTTATTCATTCATTCAACCCCAATTTGATTAATTAAAGGAATAGTTGAATCGATAATAAGTTTTAACATCTTTTTAAGTTGATTTTGTTTCATCTACCTTCTCCTCATTTAAATTATGCAAAATTCTCCAGAGTATTATTTTAGTTTTTTAGTAATGTATATATATACATATCGATACTGATAATTTATATGATAAAGTGATTTAAGGCATTCATTGTGTAAAATAAAGTTAAATTTCAATAAGTTTATAAATTCATATCGATAAGAAAAATCTATTTTAGGAGTCGTTTTCATGGTAACTAAAAAAATCATAATGGCATCATTGATAATATTTCTCATGTCTGTCGGTTTTATTGGATCATTTTTAACCCAGGACCCCCAGGGTTATGGTGAAAGTAATCATATTACAGACATGTTAGACAGAAAAGTTCCCGTGCCTTCAAATATAAGCAAAGTGTATTCCCTGAGTTCTTCAACCACAGTCCAGCTTTACATGCTTGCTCCAGATAAGATGGTAGGATGGGATACTGGTCGAGGAGAAAAAGAAAATCAGTACATGACTCCAGAATATCAAAATCTCCCTGTTTTGGGCGGTGGAAAAAAAGATGCGAATTATGAGTCCATTATTTCTGCTCATCCAGACATCATCCTGGTGGGGCATGGAGGTACTGTAGAAATTGTGGAAGAAATACAACATAAATTTGGCCAGATACCGGTATTGGATGTAGAAGGGGATAATAATTTAACCAGCATCATCCCTTCGATTGAGTTTATGGGAGACATTTTGCAAGAGCCTGAAAAAGCAAGAAAGCTTATAAATTTCCATGATAAAGTTTTAAGTCAGGTAAATGGTACAATTGCATCTATTCCTGAAGCTGAAAGAAAAAAAGTTTATTATGGAAAAGACCCTGATGGTTTAAAGACTTATGCCCCTGGTGCTCAGCATGCCAATCTAATAACTATGTGCGGAGGTAAGAATGTAGTGGAAGCCCCTATAACAAAAGGAGGAGTGGGAGTTTCCATGGAGTTAATATTAAAATGGAATCCGGAGGTAATCATAACCAGTGATTCCCAGTTCTATGAAAGTATATATTCCCATCCTCAATGGAAGAATATCGATGCAGTGAAAAACAGAGAAGTATACCTGGTTCCCCAGTCTCCTTTCAACTGGTTTGAGGGTCCACCAGGAGCTAACACCATAATTGGAATTCCTTGGACTGCTAAAGTTATTTACCCTGACCAATTCAAAGACCTTGATATAAAAAGCCTTACTAAAGAATTCTATGCTGAGTTTTATCATTACAATCTTACTGATGTTGAAGTTACAGAAATTTTAAGGCAATCTGGTCTAAAAGACTTCTAAATGGTGGTGCATATGATGATAAAAATCAATATTCAGGAAAGAATTAGAACGCACCAAATATCAGCAGCCGCCTTAATTTCAATCCTACTTATTATTTTATTCTTCCTTTCGTTTCTTATTGGAAGATATCCCGTTTCCCCTTATAATGTAATTGTAGCATTAATTTCTAAAATATTTTTTTTGGAATCTAGCTTACCTGCTACTGTAAATACCATCATTTTTGACATTAGGTTACCCCGTATAATGGCCGCTATGATGGTTGGTGGTTCTTTATCTCTAGCGGGTGCTTGTTTCCAGGGATTATTTCAAAATCCTCTGGTTTCTCCAGATAAATTAGGGGTTTCTGCTGGTGCTGGTTTTGGAGCCGCCATTGCTATTCTATTTTCAGCAAGTGTATTCATGATACAATTTTCTGCATTTTTCTGGGGTTTAACCGCTGTAGGGTTAACTTATGTTTTAGGAAGGACATTCAAGGGTACGTCCATTCTAACCCTGGTTTTATGTGGTATTGCCATTGCATCATTGTTTTCAGCACTTTTATCGCTTATTAAATATGTGGCTGACCCTTATGGGCAACTCCAAACCATAGTTTTCTGGTTAATGGGAAGTTTAACTGCAGTTAATAATCAAGATTTATTCATTATGGGTATCCCCATAATAATAGGATCTATTATCCTTTTACTGATACGCTGGAGAATAAATGTAATTTCTATGGGAGAGGAAGAAGCCCAGACCCTGGGAGTTAATACTAAAAAACTGCAGGGAATCATAATCCTGTGTTGTACCATCATTACTGCATCAGCAGTGAGTATTTGTGGAATAATTGGCTGGATTGGACTTGTAATACCACATGTAGGGCGTATGATTGTTGGTCCAGATCATAAAGTACTTTTACCAGTCAGCATCATTCTAGGTGCGTTTTTTCTACTTTTAATAGATAATGTTGCCCGTACAATCACCACCACCGAAATTCCATTGGGAATTTTAACCGCAATAATAGGTGCACCTTTCTTCCTTTATCTTTTAAGGAAAAGTAAAGAGGTGTGGGCATGAGTTACTTGCTGGAAATGATTGAGGGAACATTCTCCTATAATAAACAGGAAAATATATTTGAAAAAATAAGCTTTAAGTTGAAAAAAGGGGATGTTTTATGCATTTTAGGTGCTAATGGTGCTGGAAAAACAACATTGCTTAAATGTTTAAATGGTCTGATTCGGCTTGATTCAGGGAAAGTGGCACTGAATGGAATTAATATTCAAGGCCTTAAAGCTTCCACAATAGCTAAAAGTATGGGATATATACCTCAGATGCATAATTCAACCTTTCCGTTTACAGTTTTAGACGTAGTACTAATGGGGAGGGCACCCCATATTGATACCTTTTCTTCTCCCTCAACCCAGGATATTAAAATAGCTAAAAAATCCTTAAAAGATCTTAAAATTTACCATATGAAGGATAAAGCATATACAGAAATAAGCGGAGGTGAGCAGCAGCTGGTTTTTATTGCTCGTGTATTGGCTCAGGAGCCAGAGGTTTTAATTTTAGATGAACCTACCTCTCATTTGGATTTTGGAAATCAGATAAGAACCTTGAGCATTATTGACCAGCTGGCTAAAAAAGGACTATCTATAATAATGTCTTCTCATTTTCCAGATCATGCTTTTCTTTCAGCTAAAAAGGTAGCTTTAATGAAAGGAAAGTCCTTAATTGATATGGGATCCCCAGAAAAAGTGATTAACGAAAAGAACATGAAAAAAGTTTATGGTATTGATGTAAAAATAATAGATATAATGGATAGAAAAGCTTGTATTGCATTAAAATAGAATTATTTTAATTAAAAAAAAAAAAAA
>NPIE01008726.1_pt1 | contig 20358 bp, 19 predicted proteins | sample 8637661 | NCBI WGS metagenome assembly NPIE01 (sample SAMN07420842, study PRJNA396082) | bioreactor metagenome | isolation source: sample BA12 brine-fed electro-methanogenic bioreactor BA | place: Japan: Kochi | collected 2016-12-09
GTGTTCGCAGCGGCCACCCTTGACGTTGAAGCTGAATCGGCCGGGCTTGTAGCCGCGGATCTTGGCCTCGCGCGTGACGGCGAACAATTGCCGGATCAGGTCGAAGACGCCCGTGTACGTCGCGGGGTTGCTGCGCGGCGTGCGGCCGATGGGCGACTGATCGATCTCAATCACCTTGTCGATGCGGGTGATGCCCAGGATGTTCTTGTGTCGGCCGGGTTTCTCGCGCGAGCCGTACAGCCGCCGCCGCAGGCTCTTGAGCAGGATCTCCGTCACGAGCGTGCTCTTGCCCGATCCGGAGACCCCCGTCACACAGGTGAACACGCCCAGCGGGAACTTGACGTTGATGTCCTTGAGGTTGTTTTCGGCGGCCTGCTTGACCTCCAGGCAGTGGCGCAGATTCACCTTGCGGCGGGCGAGGGGCAGCTCGATCTGCTGGGTTCCGCTAAGGTACTGGCCGGTCACCGAGCGGGCACAACGGCACACGTCGTCCCACGTACCCTGCACGACGACCTCGCCCCCATGAGCGCCGGCGGCCGGGCCGATGTCGATGATGTGGTCCGCCGCGGCGATGACATCCTCATCGTGCTCCACCACCAACACCGTGTTGCCGATGTCGCGCAGGCGCCGCAGGATGTTCAAGAGCCGCTCGTTGTCCCGCCGGTGCAGGCCGATGGTGGGTTCATCCAGCACGTAGCAGCAGCCCACCAGGCCGCTGCCGACCTGTGTGGCCAGGCGGATCCGCTGGGCCTCGCCGCCGGACAGCGTGCTGCTGCGACGGTCCAGCGTCAGGTACCCCAACCCCACGTCCACGAGAAACTGCAATCGCGCCCGGATCTCCTTGAGCGGCTGGGCGGCGATCTGCTCGCGCTCGGGGTCGAACGTCAGCCCCTCGAAGAACGCCGCCGCCTCGGTGATGTTCATCGCGGTAACCTCGTGAATCCCCTTGCCGTCGAGCGTCACGGCGATGGCTTCGGGACGCAACCGCGTGCCCTTACACGCCGGACAGGGCTGCTCGGACAGGTAGCCGTGCAGGCGGGCCTTGACGTATTCGCTGGTGGTCGTCTCCCACCGATGGGTCAAGTTGGGGATCACGCCTTCAAACGCCGTACCGTATTCTCGGGCGTCTTTCTCGGTGGTGCCGTAGAGCAGGATCTTCTGAATGGCCGCCGGCAGGGTGCCGTAGGGGGCCGACTTGCTGACGCCGAAGCTGCGGCAGAAGCGCTTAATCAGACGATTGTAGTAGATGTTCATGCGCTTGCCGCCCTTACGCCAGGCCTCGACGGCGCCGTTTTCCAGCGAGACGTTCTTGTCCGGAACGATCAGGTCCGGGTCGAACTCCAGGATCGTGCCCAGACCATCGCAACTGGGACAGGCCCCATAAGGGCTGTTGAAGCTGAACAACCGGGGCGACAGCTCGGCCAGGCACGCCTCCGGATGTTCGGGGCAGGCGAACTTCTCGCTGTAGAGCGTCTCGGTCCAGCCATTGGCGTTCGTTCCCGACTCGGCCGGGGTCTGGAAGAGGACGAACACGACGCCGTCGCCGGTCTTCAAAGCGGTCTCGATCGAGTCGGCCAGTCGCACGCGGATCGAGTCCTTGAGCACCAGCCGGTCCACCACGGCGGCGATGTCGTGCTTGCGGTTCTTGTCGAGCGGCGGCACGTTACGGACGTCGTAGACCACGCCGTCGACCTGCGCCCGCACGAATCCCTCGCGCTGGATGCGGGTCAGAACGTCCCGATGCTCGCCCTTCTGTCCGCGGATCAGCGGCGCACAGATTTGTATCCGCGAGCCTTCCGGATGGGATAACACCGCATCCACGATCTGCGTCGCGTGCTGGCTGGTGATAGGGCGGCCGCACTTCCAGCAATGCGGACGGCCTACGCGGGCGAACAGCAGCCGGCAATAGTCATAGATCTCCGTGGTCGTGGCCACCGTCGATCGCGGGTTGCTCGAGGCGCTGCGCTGCTCGATGGCGATCGTCGGCGGCAGGCCCTCGATGTGCTCGACCTGGGGCTTTTGCATCTGCTCCAGGAACTGCCGGGCGTAGGCGCTGAGCGATTCGACGTACTTGCGCTGTCCCTCGGCGTAGATCGTATCGAACGCCAGGCTGCTCTTACCCGAGCCGCTGATGCCGGTGATCGCCACGAGCCGATCCCGCGGGATGCTCACGTCCACGCCCTTGAGATTGTGCTCGGCCGCACCGGTAATGCGAATGGCTCTAACGTCTTGCATTGTCTCGTTTTGCATGCCCTGGACCGACCTTCCGGCTCTGCGACCGGCTCCCCGCATCCGGCGGTGGAACCGAACCCGGCATTGTACAGCACCGCCGAAGGGCGATACAATCCCTTTGCGCGAAAACGGGGTTCTTGGGGGCGCCATGCGGATTGTATCGCTGCATGAATGGCAGATGGATTACGCGGCGGCCCGGGCGCTGCAAACCGACCTGGCCGGGCGGGTATGCCGTACCGGGGCGATCGAGGCCCCCCGGACGGTCGCGGGCCTCGATTGCGCCTTCAGCCGCGACAAAAAGCGGATCGTCGCCGCGGTGGTGGTCCAGTCGCTGCCGGACCTGCGGGTCATCGCGACCGCCAAGGCCGTCTTGCCCGTCACGTTCCCCTACATTCCGGGACTGCTGAGCTTTCGCGAGGCCCCGGTCTGCCTGGCGGCCATTGGGAAGCTGGACCTGGAGCCCGATGTGTTCCTGGTGGATGGCCAAGGGGTCGCCCACCCGCGGCGGCTGGGCCTGGCGGCGCACCTGGGGCTGTTCCTGGACCGGCCCACAATCGGCTGCGCCAAGAGCCGTTTGATCGGGACGTATAACGAGCCGGGCCGGCAAAAGGGGCAGCACACGTGGCTGTATGACGGCGATGAGGTCATCGGGGCCGTGCTGCGGACGCGAACGGACGTGCGATGCCTGTTTGTTTCCATCGGCCACCGGTGCGACCTGCCGACGGCGATCCGCACGGTCCTGCAATGCACTACCCGCTACCGCTTGCCCGAACCGACCCGCCTGGCCCATCAGGCCGTCAGTAGGTTTCGGACCACGATGTGAGCAACGAAAGTCTTGTCACAGTCTGCTTACCGTGAGGGCGCGTGTTGACGGAGTTCCTTCACGAGTAGATGAACATGAGTAGAAGGGTTACAATCTCGCAAATCGTCCTCGTAGTGTCTTTCGCTGATGATCGCTTCGGCATTTGCAATTGCCGTTTCAGTGTGAGGATTTACTTGCGCAAAATATTCCGGGTCGCTTTTAGAATAGTTCGGGGTGTACTGTCTTAAGAGTTGGGTCACCTCATGGACACTCTGCATACACCGACTCGTCCGCTCGAAGTGGAGCAAGTACCAATACTCAAAACACGGGTTGCTCAATGCTAGATTGAGGTGATTGTCTCTGGCTTTCTGACACGCTCGGTCAAGCGATTCATGTCGTGGGATCTCTACATCCATGACGCACCAGATGGAATCATACGGAACTCGTGTTGCGCTTTGTTTACGCTGTTCTCGGAGCTTGATTGCGTAGTCGACAACGCTGATCGGTGCCGAATTCCCATGTTTTATCTCAATGCTAACTGAACTCAATCTCAAATAGTTCTTGAGCCCCTTGAAGTAGCAGGGTTCTGTCTTCCGCCCTTCACAGACGATTAGTATGCAGGGGCGTTCCGAGCGAACCGCTCTGTCCCGACGAAGAGTCCGCGACCCGTGCCTGCGCCTAGGCATCGATGGAGAACGCCTCCAAAATGGGGATAGCGCCGTACTTGCCCGACAAATATTTCTTCTGCATGGCCTCGTCCTTCCTTGGCTTATTGCCGTTGTGGTCCTTGTATTCAGCTAGGGAATACAGGTCTGTAGCGCCTGCCACAGATTTCTCTGTGAACCAGATCTGATCACGCCTTAAGAGGTCGGGGTCAAGAAGAGTTGTATCATGCGTCGCGAACACCAACTGCGCACCAGCTTTGTTGCCTGTGCTCTGGAAGAGCTTGATTAGCTCTCTTGTGAGCAACGGATGCATGTGGGACTCCAGTTCATCGAAGAAGACAGTGAACCCCTGGGATACTGCTGCAATGAACGGGCCTAACAGCTGAAAGAACCTCTTGGTCCCATCGGATTCCTCTTCCAGGGCGAGCAAGCCGCCTCTCGCTTCGGCTTGACCGCCGTGGTGAAACGTGACCGCGAAAGCAGATGGCGGATGCTGCTCCATCATCTTCGCTAGTATCGACCGCAATTCCGCTGGCATGTCATCATCGAACAAGTTCTTCCTTATCTGCTCGAATGTCATACGTTCTACGGAGACATCATCGATCCCGAGGTCGGCCTTCTTCAATAGAGCCAGCACACGCTGGAACGTCTGGGCCTGTGTCTCGTGCTCTCTGGTATCTAGGAGCATCTGCTCGGTGACAGGCGGCCATGGATAGTCCGTCGTAACTACCCGGAGATGGCTATCGAACCACTTGTAGACTTCGGTTAACTGTTCGTGATTCCATTGAGCGCCCACGGAAATAAACAAGGCGTTCTCCCGCGTCCGATCCTGCAACGTGGCCTTTTCTCCCTTAAGATGACTCCCGAATTTCCAGTCTTCGGGGCCTCGTTCAAACCAGGTCTGAGCTACCCCCTTGGGAAAAGCCAAGAGCCACTCTTTTACGATCTTTTGGTGTGTTGCCGAAAACCCGTATTGATAACGGACCTCGTTTTTCACAAATGTGACTTCGAACTCCGTAGGCTCTTCACGTGACACAGTATCAAAGAGGAAAGGAGCAATCGCAAGTGGCTGGCTAGGGCGATCCTTGGCAGAGTCCAAGACTATCCCCTGCATGGTCTTCATAGCCCGGATGAGGTTGCTTTTTCCAGCGGCATTGGCCCCATAAACACCTGCCGTCTTTAGCACCTTCAGGCGCCCATACGGAAGAAAGTTCGCCGGAAGTGAGTGATCTTGACCCAATGCCACCAGGCTCAAGACCTGCTCCTCGCGAAACGACCTGAAGTTCTTTACGCGAAACTCCAGTAGCATTTTGTATCCCTATCAAATGTGTAGCTCAATTTCGCAAATTATTTGCAGAAATGAGCTATAATTTATGAGCCAATGACAATATCGGAAGAATTCACACCAAGCAACAGAATTTACTCACATGCCCAATGGAAAGTTCAGCTTGATCAGGAAAATGGCACAAGAAACGACCGGGCGGCTACATTCTGATGCATATTGCTCTGTGTTTGGTGTTTATCCAACAGATAAACAGTGTTCGCCAGAAAAGCCTCTCGTGCCCAGTCTATCACCACTTGTGCTGCTTGACCGAGGCGAGGATCTGCTCGGCGCATGCGAGGGCGGCCAGGCCTTCTTCGGCGGTGACCTCGGGGCGTTCGGCATGGCCGGCGACCGCGGCCAGGAAGGCCTCCTGCTCCAGGCGCAGCGGCTCGGCGTCGGCGATCTCAAGCTGCTCGATATGCAGCAGGTCGGGCCAATTCACGCCGGAGAAGTCGAAATCGCCGGTCTGCTGCTGCTCGCGGATCCACTGGACGACGTCCACGTTCGGATCGGCCTTGATGACCAGCCCCTCCTTCTTCAGGAAGTCCAGGCTCAAGTAGGCTTGACGGCTGAACACGCGGACCTTGCGTTCGGTCTTCAGCGCCAGCCGCGAGGCGGTTACGTTGGCGACGCACCCGTTGTCGAACATGATCCGCGCGTTGCAGATGTCTTCATGATCGCCGATGACGTTGACGCCCACCGCGTCGACCTTCCGCACGCCGGCGGCGGCCAGCGAGAGGATGATGTCAATGTCGTGGATCATCACGTCCAGCACCACGCCCACGTCCATCGAGCGGAACGGATACGGGCTGATGCGGTGGGCCTCGATGAACTTGGGCTCGATCCTCAGCCGTTTCATGGCCTGCACCACCGGGTTGCAGCGTTCCGAGTGGCCCACGGCGACGACGATGTTGCGACGCTGCGCCAGGTCCACGATCCGCCGCCCCTCCTCGACGCTGCACGCCAGGGGTTTTTCGATCATGACGGCCACGCCCCGCTCAATGAACCGGCAGGCCAGGTCCGCATGGGCAGTGGTCGGCGCGGCGATCGTCACGGCCTGGACATCGTCGAGCCCATCAGCGTCGGTCAGGGCCCGGCAATCGTACTGCCGGGCGAGGGACTCGGCCTTGGCCGCGTCCACGTCCACCACGGCGACGAGCCGACACGCGTCCAATTGGCTGCAGACCTTGGCGTGGATGGCGCCCATCTTGCCGGCGCCGATCACGGCCGTTCGAATCCTCTCCATCCGAGTCCTTCCCTGTGATGTGCCCGGCGCCGGGGCGCGGGTCAATGTTCGCGATACGCCTCCAGGTGGCGGCCGAAGCGGTGTTGCGTGCTGCGCAGGATCGCCTCGACCATCGCCCGGACGTTCTCATCCAACCCGTCCTCGGCGGCCAACGCCCTGACCCGCTCGATGAGCACGCCGTCGTTGCTGCGGTAGATCCGCCGAAAGGCCTCCATGATGTTCTTCTGCTGTTGAGTGTCCAGGCCGGCACGGTGCAGGCCGCGCTTGTTCACCGCGCGGACCTCCGGCGGGTAGTGCCCGCTGACGATCACGAACGGCGGCACGTCGTGGTTGATGCCCGAAAAGCCCGCCGCGTAGCACCACTTGCCGAAGGTGACGAACTGGTGGACGGCGACCATGCCGCTGAGCCACACGCCCGTTTCGATATGACAATGACCGCTGATCTGCGAGTAATTGCTGATCACAATCTTGTCTTCCAGCACGCAGTCATGCCCGATGTGCACGCCCACCATGAGCAGGTTGCCATGGCCGATACACGTCGCCCGATCGGGATAGATGCTCGGATGGATCGTGACCTGCTCGCGGATGACGTTGTTGTCGCCGATCTGCAGCGTGCCCACGGGCGCATCGCGTCGCATGCCCAGAAGCTGCGGCGGCCGACCCACCGCACACTGTGCGTAAAACAGATTGTTGCGGCCAATGCGCACGCGGGGACCGATCACCACGTTCGCGTCCAGTTGACACCCGTCGCCGATCGTCGTACCGGCGTCCACGACGCAATGGGGCCCGATCTCCACGTCTTGTCCGATCCGCACCGACGGATCAATCACCGCACTGGGATGTATCTTCCCGCTCATCAGTGAATCAGCACCTCCCACGTTCCTTCCGATGTCCTCGAACCTCCACGCGGACGGGACGCTCAGACCGTCTCGTCATCGACCAGCATGAACTTGAGCCGCGCCTCGGCGACCACGTCGCCGTCGACCATCGCCGTACAGTCGCACACCGCCGCCCGGCTGCGCAGCCGCGTGGCCTCGGCGATCAGCACCAACTGGTCACCCGGTACGACGCTCTTGCGGATTTTCACGTTGTCCATCGTCAGCAGCACGGCCAGCTTGCCGGTATGCTCCAGCCGCTGGCTGAAGAGCAGGCCCGACACCTGCGCCAGGGCCTCGACGATGAGCACGCCCGGCATGATCGGCGTGCCCGGGAAATGGCCCTGGAAGAACTGCTCGTTGTACGTCACGTTCTTAATGCCCTTGATCCGGGTCTGGCCCTCGATCTCGATGACCCGATCCACCAGCAGGAACGGGTAGCGATGGGGCAGAATCTTCTGGATGCGACGGATGTCCAACAGGGCCCCGGCGCCGCGGGCGCCGACAGCCCGATCCACCTGCCGCGCCAGGAGGGCCAACCGCCGCGCCAGCTCCTGGTTCAAGGCATGGCCGCTCTTGTAGGCCACGATCCGCCCCGACACGGGCCGCCCCACCAGGGCCAGATCGCCGATCACGTCGATGATCTTGTGCCGCACGCATTCGTCGGGGAAGCGATAGCTGTTCTTGATCGGACCGTCGGAGCTGATCACGAGGATGTCCTTCGGCGTCAGGTGCGTGCCGATGCCGGCGGCCTGCATCTGCCGGGCTTCGGCTTCCAGCACAAACGTCCGCGCCCGGGCCAGGTGCCGGGCGAAGTGCTCCTGCGTCACGTGGCAGGCGTAGATCTGCCGCCCTACACCCGTGTGCTCGGTGTAGTCCAGTTCATAGGTGATGTGCAGTCCCTCCTGGCCGAAGGGCAATGCGTGAATAGCCTTGTCGCCGTCGGTGATGGTCACGGCCTCCTGGAGGACCAGGGCCTTCTGCTCGGCCGACTGCTCGACGAGACCGGCCTTGGTCAACGCCTTGAAGTACTCGTCGCTGCTGCCGTCGAAGCCGGGCATCTCCACGCCGTCGATCTCGATCAACAGGTTGTCGATACCCAAGGCGTGAACGGCGGCCAGGCAGTGCTCCGGCGTCTCGATGCTCACCGCGCCGTTCATGAGCGCCGTGCGGCGGGCCCGCTCGGCGATATGGTCGGCCAGGGCGCGAATCCGCACCGGCTCGGCCAGATCGGTGCGCACGAAGACCACCCCGCTGTCGACCTCGGCGGGTCGAAACGTCACCGTCGCGTCCTGGCCGCTGAACAATCCCTTGCCGCTCAGCCGGGCTTCAGTACCGATCGTTCTCTGACGTCTCAAGACAGGTGAATTCCTCTTCTCACGCCTCTTCCCGATTCGCGACCTTCTTCATGGCCGCGGCGGCTATTACACGTTCCGGGTCACTTATGAAACGTCACCATGGTTTCGCGAGGCCGGGTCGCTCGCTGAGGTCTTCTGCGGGGCCGCCTGCTTACCAGGCCCTTGCCCCGCAACGCCCGTGGCGGCGGCCGCGCCCGATGCGCACATCGTGCGCGATCCGCACCTGGTTGTCGATCTTGGTCTCCGCGCCGATGATCGTATGGCCGAGCTTCGCCCGCCCGACGCAACCGTTGGCGCCGATTTCAACCTCATCCTCAATTATAACACCGCCGCTGTGCGGGATCAATGGCGGTCGGCCGCCCACCGGAGACAACCGAAAGCCCACCGAGCCGACCGTGGTGTTGGCCTGGAGGGTCCAGCGGCAGCCGATGGTCCAGCCGGGATACACCACTCCGTTGGCGGCCAAGCGGCTATCGGCCCCCTCCCCGCGAACCCGCCCGCCGATCCGCCGGGCGATCTGCTCGAGGGTCAACATCGGCGGCATGGTCTGGCGCGTCATGGGGCACGATCCTGCGGCTAATTGGAGGCGTCCAGGGCGGCCAGCACCTCGGTGGTGATGTCCAGCCCCTCGGCGTGATAGAGCACCTTGCTGGTCTTGATATCCAGAAGCAATTCCCGCATATTCGCCGCGGGCAGCTCCACGTGTTCGGCGCCGAGTACCACGTCCAGGCCGCTGCGCTGCGCCACCTCGGCCACCCTGGCCTGGATGTCGGCGTACAGCGTCTCCGTCCAGGCCTGGACCTTCATCGTCATCTCCTGGTCGTAGTACTGCTTCTTGGCCTCGTAGACGCCCTGCTTCTCGGCCATGCTGCGCAGCAGCTTGATGTAATCGTCCGACCCGCGCTTGAGGGTGGCCATGTCCTTCTGCAGGAAGTCCAGCTCGCTCTTCAGTTTGTCCAGCTCCGCGGTGAGCTGCCTTTCCTCGGCGGCCATCTTCTCCTGCCACCGTTTGTGCTTCTGGCTGTTCTGCAGGATCGTGTTGACGTTGACCACGCCGACCTTGGCGGGGGTCGTCACCACGCGGGCCGTCACCCGGCCGCGGTTGTATCCGAGGGTCCACAGCACCAAAGCCGAAACCAGGCCGATGAGCAGAATCTTCGATGATTTCATGGGCATACCTTTCTTCTGGGAGGTTGCGGTTCGGCGAAGCCGTCAGAACAGGGCCCCGACGGAAAAACTGAACGTGCGGGTCTCATCCTCGCTCTCTTTCATGAAGGGCGTGGCGATTTCGAAGCGCATGGGGACCGGACCGAACCATTGCGGGATCTGAATCTGGAGGCCCGTGCCCACCGAGGCTCGAATGCCGCCCGAATCGATCGCGCCGGCGTCGATGAAGAACAGCCACGCCAGGGATTCGCTTTCCAGCGGGACGGCGATTTCGGCGTTGGCCAGGAGAATCCAGTCGCTGCCGATCGCATCCTCGCGCCGCGGATTGACGATCGGCGTCGTGGGGTTGTATTGCAGACCACGCGGGCTGACGCCGCGGTAATCGAACCCGCGGAGCGACCCGGTGCCCCCGGCGTAGAACTTCTCGAACAGCGGGGCGTCGCCGACGATCGTCGCGGCGTGCAGCTTGGTTTCGAGGACGGTCTTGCGCTCGGCGAGGTCCTCGTACAGCGTGCGATACCAGCGTTGCGTGGCGCTGACGATGCCGAAGGTGTGGTCGCCGCCCACCTGCTCGTAGCTGGCGGTGAAGTTGTAGCCGGTGGTGGGCAGGTAGCGGTTGTCGGTGGTGTCCTTGCGAATGAAGAACTGCAGGCCGAACAGGTTGTTGCCGCCTTTCACGTCACGGACCTCGATCGGCGCATCGTACTCCAGGTCATCCACGTCGACGTTCTCGGCGCGAACCGCCAGACCCCGGCGCCAGCGGTCCGCGTAGCGCTTTTCCAGCGTCACATAGCCCTTGAGCCGGCCCTCGTCATAGGCGTCGCGCCAGCGCTCGAAGCCGTAGGCCCCCACCTCCAGACTCACCGGGCGATCGTACAGATACGGCTCGGTGAAACTGACCGAAAACGTGCTCACGACCGTGCCGGGATTCCACGCGATCCGCAACCGCTGGCCGGCGCCCTTGAAGGCCTTGCCGTAGATCAGGTCCGACAGGCTTTGCGGGTAGTCGGAAATGTCGAAGTTGCGCTGATCGTACACGATCTGCCCGACCACTCCGCTGTCGCTGGCCACGCCCGCGCCGAACATGATGGAGCCGGTCTGACCCTCGATGACGCTGACGGTCGCGTCCCGCCGATCGCTGTCGGGCAGCGCCGGACCGGGCGTGATCTTCGCCGACTCGGTGATGGCGGTACGGCGGACGATCACCTCCAACTCGCCCTGGCCGTCGCCCCGCGCGGCGTCGGCGTCGTACCATTGGCCGGGCGTGAAACCCTCCTCATCGAGAATCCGTCGGATGACGTTGTCCTGCGTCGTCTGGTTGCCCGTGACGTCGATGCGGCCGATCCTGTAACGCCGCCCCGGATCGACCTCGAAATCCACGTCCACCTGCGAGTCGCCCACGAACGTCCGGCGGTGAGCCACCTGGGCGTCCACGTAGCCCTGCTCCAGGTACCGGCTGCGGATCTGCTTGGCGTCGTATTCGCCGCGCTGCTGGCTGTAGATCCGTTGCTCGCCGAGCTTGAGGTCCTGCGGCAGCAGGTTCGGGTCCGCCGCCGGCACGCCGCGGATCGTCAGATGGCGGACCGCGTAGGCCGGACCCTCATCGATGATGAACGTCACCCTCGCCCCGCCGCGGTCCTCCGTGAAGTCCACCTCCGCGCGGACCGTGGCGTTCAAAAAGGCCTTGTCCTGATAGACCCGCTGGAGGGTGATCACGTCGGCGTCGATCGTGTCCTGGTTGAAATCCACGGGGAAGACCAGGAACGAACGGGGCTTGGTCTTGATGGCTTTCTGGAGTTCCTTGGCTTCGAGCGAGCGATTGCCCTCGAAGCGCACCGCCTTGATGCGCACCCGCGGTCCTTCGGTGATCTGGTACACCACCCGGCCGCGGTCGAGCTGGCTCTCGTCCAGGCGCACCTCGGCGAAGGCGAACCCCTTCTCGCGATACTTGTCGACGATCCGCGAGGTGGCGGCGTTGACCTGGAAGACATCCAGGTAGTCGCCCTGTTGGAACCCCAGCTCGCGGCTGAGCACCGAGTCCTTGAAGTGCCGGTTTCCCACGAAGGCCACCGTCCGGGCCAGATTCCGCTCCACCACCACGTAGGTCAGCACGACCCGACCATCCTCCACGGCGGTGTTGTAATAGGCGTATTCGACGCCCTCGAGCTTGGCCAGGCGCTGAATGTCCTGCTCGGCCGAGGCGGTGTCGAACAGCTCGCCGACGCGGGCGCGGACCGTCGCCAGGATCGCGGTGCGGCTGAGCGTCAGATTCCCGGCGACCTCGATGCGCCCGATGCGCAACTGCTCCAGGTCCGCCGGCGACATCGACGAAGCCGCGGGCTCCGCGGCCGGGCCGAGACCGGCCACCACCAGCCCCACCAGGAGCATCACGCCCGTCCCCGCTCGTCGTGCTGCCGTTCGTGACGCCATGCGGTCTCCTAAAAAGGCTCCTCACCCTCGTAGGGATTCTTGAACCGGGTGATCTGTCCGTCGAAGATCAGTTCCACGACGCCCGTCGGGCCGTTTCGCTGTTTGGCGATGATGATCTCGGCCTTGTTGGCGTCCGGTCCATCGTGCGGGTAGTCCGGATCGCCCTGATGGTAATACGATTCGCGGTGCAACAGCAGGATCACGTCCGCATCCTGCTCAATGCTGCCGCTGTCGCGCAGGTCGCTCATCCGGGGGCGGTGCCCCTCGCGCCCTTCGGCGGCCCGGTTAAGCTGGCTGAGCACCACCACGGGCACCTCCAGTTCGCGGGCCAGGGCCTTGAGCGAGCGAGAGATCTCGCTGACCTCCTGCTGGCGGGATTCCACCCGTCCGCCGACGCTCATCAACTGCAGGTAGTCGATAAAGACGCATTGAATGTCGTACTGGCTCTTGAGCCGACGGCACTTGGCGCGGATCTCCAGGGGCGTCATGCCCGCGGTGTCGTCGATGTAGATCGGCTTGTCGAACAATTCGCTGCCCGTCCGTGTGAGCTGCTCGAACTGATCGGTGGTCAACATGCCGCGGCGAATCCGCTGGGCGTCGATGCCGCTGCGACTGGCCAGCATCCGCTCTACGAGCTGACGCTTGCTCATCTCCAGGGAGAAGATGGCTACGGGAATGCCCTCATCGACGCCGATGCGCTCGGCCATGTTCATGGCCAGGCTGGTCTTGCCCATGCTGGGCCGGGCCGCGACGATGGTCATCTCGCCCTTCTGCAGGCCGCACAGCTTGTCGTTCAGCTCGTAAAAGCCGGTGTCCAGCCCGGTCAGCACGTTGGGCTTGCGGGCCTCGATGCTCTCGAACGCCTCGTGCAACAGGCCCTTGATCGGCGAGGCCGCGCCGGTGAGCTTCTTCTCGGTGACGGCGAAGATCCGCCGCTCGGCGGCGTCGAGCTTGTCGGCGACGTCGCCCCCTTCGTCGTAGGCCTCGTTGAGGATGGCGTTGCTGGCGTGGACGAGCTGCCGCAGGAGTGCCTTGTCGTGGACGATGCGGCCGTAGTATTCGACGCTGGCCGCCGAGGGCACGCTGTCGGCCACGCGCACCAGGTAGTCGATGCCCCCCACGGCGTCGAGCTGCTTGCGCCGCCGCAGCTCGTCGCGCAGCAGCACCAGGTCGATGGCGCTGTTCTGATCGTACAGCGTCACCAGCGCCTCGAAGATCATCCGGTGCTCGGGCCGATAGAACGACTCGGCCGAAAGCACCTGAACGACCTGCCCGATGCACTCGCGATCCAGGATCATCGAACCCAACACCGCGGCCTCGGCCTCGAGGCTTTCGGGCATGGTCCGCTGCGACGCCGGGCCGTCCGGCCCGGCCGCGACCGCCACCGAGCCGTTATCCTTCGGCGCTGTCCTGCTCGATCGATTCAAGGGCTCCGTCCTCAGCTACGACGACCACGTTCACCGTGGCTGTCAGGTCCGCCGCGATCTTGAGCGTCACCTCGTGGGTGCCGACCTCCTTGATGTGCCCGTCCAACCGGACCATCCCGTCGGCGATCTCGTACCCCTGAGCCCGCAGATTCTGAGCGATATCACGTTCGGACACCGATCCGAACAGGTGACCCTGCTCGTTGGCCTTGGCCGCGATCACGGCCTCGGCGCCGTTGACCTTCTCGACCAACGCCTCCAACTGCCGGCGAACGAGCCGACGCTGCTCGGCCCGCTGGGCCTTCTCATCGGCCAGCGACCGAATGTTGGCCTTGGTGGGCGGGATCGCCAATCCCTGTGGAATCAGGTAGTTCCGGGCGTAACCGGTCTTGACCTCGACGATATCGCCCAAGTACCCCAGATGTTCGACGTCTTCGCGCAACAACAGCTTCATACGTTCTCTCCACACGGCCGCGGGCCCGCAGGCCCCGGCAAGAACCTTGAATGTGCTTCAGATACCTGCGGGCTACGCCGAGAACGGCAGCAGGGCCATGAACCGCGCCCGTTTGACCGCCCGCTTGACCATCCGCTGGCACTTGGCACAATTGCCGCTGCGCTTGCGGCTGAAAATCTTGCCTCGATTGGTCAACAGCTTCTGCAGGACCGGGACATCCTTGTAGTCGATGTACGTCGCGCCTTCCCGGCAGAATCGGCACTGGTTCTGCTCCCGCAGACCCACCGAAAACCTCTTTTTTCGTCGCTTCTTGGCCTGTCTGGTACCTCTCATGTTGGTTTCCCAATACCCTACAATACAACGGTCTGGTTTACAATCCGAAACTCGCCGGGGCCACGAACCCTCGGCGGCGGGGTTTAGAACGGGATGTCGTCGTCCGGGGGCGGGGCCTGGGAGTAATCCTGGTCCCCCGGCGGCGCCTCGCCGCCGGGCGCCCCCCGTCCTCCGGAGCCGCCCTGTCCGACGAACTCGAAATTCTCCACCGTGACCTTGAGGCGGCTTCGCTTGGTGCCGTCCTGGCCCGTCCAACTGTCATACGTCAGGCGCCCTTCCACGAAAATGGGATTGCCCTTGTGGAAGTACCGGCTGACCACCTCCGCCCGCTTGCCGAACATGGTGCAATCCACGAAACACGTCTCCGTGCGTTCGGTTCCATCGGCCCCTTTCCAGCGGCGGTTCGTCGCCAGGCCGAAGTCCACCACGGGCGTCTGCGACGGCGTGTACCGCAACTCCGGCTCGCGGGTCAGGTTGCCCAATAGAATGACCTTGTTATAACTGGCCATGATCCCTTCCTTCTTTGTGGGGTGAAGCCATGCCGGCGGACATGGCGCTGTCGTCGCTGGAGCCTAGTCCTCCGAACGATTCTCGTCACTTTCGTCGGCGTCATCCTCGGCCTGTCCCGCGGCTTGTTCCGCAGTCTGTTCCGCGGCGGCCCGTTCCCGTTCGGCTCGGGCAGCGCGGGCCTGAGCGGCTTGAGCGGCCTGGGCCGCCTCCTGGGCCTGGGCCTCCTCCAGCGGGGTGGCCTTGTCCAAGTCCGCCGCCTTCATGCGATCGGTCCGCAGAATCAAAACCCGCAGAATCCGCTCGGACAACTGGACGTCGCGCTCGATCGCGCCGATCTGATCGGCGGCGCCCCGGAAATACACGAGGATATACGTCCCCCGCGACTTGCCCTCGATCTCGTAGGCCAGCCGACGCTCGTCCCACTTCTTGAACGAGACGATCTCGCCCCCGTGGCGGGTCAGGATGTGCTCGATCGTGCCCCGCACGGCGTCCCACTCCGTCGCCGCCAGGCTCGAATCGACCAGGAACATGGCCTCATAAAGTCTTTTCATTGCCGTTTCCAAGCTCTTGCCTCCACTCGCGTCAGGATTCGTTTTCCGTTTGCGTTTCGTCTTTCGCTTTGACGTTGTACCGATTCATCGCCGTTTCAATGCCTTCGTCGAGCCAGCATACGACGGCCTCGACCGCACGATCAATCGCCTCGTCCAGCCGTGTGCGCTCCTCGGCCGTCGGTCGTGACAGGACGTAGTCCCGGGCCACCCGCGTCGCCGCGCCGATCCCAATCCGCAGCCGGGCGAAGCGGTCCGTACCCAGCTTCTCAATAATATTCGCCAGCCCGTTATGGCCGCCCGATGAGCCCTGGGCCCGCAGTCGGATCCGCCCCGGCTCGAGCGCCATGTCATCGGTCACGACCAAGAGGTCCGCCGGGGACACTCTGTAAAAACCGGCCGCCGTCGCCACGACCTGCCCGCTGCAGTTCATATATTGCAGCGGCTTGAGCAGCAGCACCCGCTGCGATCCGCAGGTCCCCTGGCCCACCAGTCCGCCGAATTTCCTCTTGTCAATCTCCACATGCAGCCGGTCGCCCACGCGGTCCACCGTCTCGAACCCGACGTTGTGTCGCGTTCCCTGGTACTCGCGGCCGGGGTTGCCCAGCCCCACAATGAGCCGCACACCGGCCCTGTGTTCATCGAGGCCGTCGCGTCCCTCCCGCCGGTCTGTCCAACAAGCACCCATGACCCGCGGCTAATCCGCCGTGTCCTCGGGCCCCTCGGCCTCCTCGCCGATCACCTCTGGAGCCGCCGGCATCTCCTCCTCCAACTCCTCGGTGGTCTTGGCCTTGGAGATCGGGTGGCAATGCAGGACAACCGTCTCAGGGTCGGTGACCAGCCGGGCGTTCGGCGGCAGGGAGATGTCCCCGGCGCGAATCGATTCGCCCACGTCCAGATCCTTGACCGAGACCGGCAACACGTCCGGGATCTCGCTGACGCGGCATTCGATTTCGACGTGGTCCAAGATCTCATCGATCATGCCGCCGAAGTGCGATCCTTTGCTGGTGCCCTTCTGCTCGATGGGCACCACCACTCGCACCATCTCGCTGAGATTCACCCGCATCAGGTCGGCGTGAATGATCGTCTTGCCCAGGTGATCGTATTGCAGGTCCCTGACCAGCAGCGTGGCCTTCTGCCCGTCCAGGGTCGTTTCAAACACGCGGTGTCCATGGTGCAGGGCCTCGCTGAAATCATGCAGGCTCAGCGCCACGTTGACCGATTCCTGCCCGTGTCCATAGACCACGGCCGGAAGTTGTCCCTTGCGCCGCAGCCGCGCCACGCGTCGGGAGCCGACCTCCTCTCGGGGTTTGACCTCTAAGAACATTGTCTGCGTCATGTTATCCTCGTGAACTGTCCTGTTCCGTCCGCCCCGGCGGACCCGCCGGTCCGCGCTGCCGGCCGGACGCAATTACGTAAACATACTGCTTACCGATTCATTGTTGTGGATGCGACGGATGGCCTCGCCCAGCAGGTTGGCCACGCTCAGCACCTTCAAGTGGGGCAGCTCGGCGGCGGCCTCGCTGAGCGGAATCGTGTCCGTCACGAGAATCTCGTCGAGCGGCGCCGCGCTCAGCCGGTCGATGGCCTGCCCCGAGAACACGCCGTGGGTCGCCCCGACGAACACCTGCTCAGCGCCGCGCTCCTTGACCAGCCGCGCCGCGTTGCAGACCGTGCCCGCCGTGGAGATGATGTCGTCACACATCACGACGTTTCGCCCCTCCACGGTGCCGATCATCTCGATCGATTCGACCTCGTTGCCGGTCAGTCGCCGTTTGTGAATGATCGCCAACTCGCCGCCCAGCGCCGCGGCGTACAGCGCCGCGGTCTTCATGTTGCCCACGTCCGGCGCGACCACGGCCAGGCGCGGCAGGTTCCGCCGTCGGAAATACTCGATGAAGACGGGCGCCGCCGTCAGATGATCGACCGGGATATCGAAAAAGCCCTGCAACTGCTTGGCATGCAGGTCCACACTCAGCACACGGTTGGCCCCGGCGCTCGTAATGAGATTCGCCACCAGCTTGGCCGTGATCGGCACCCGCCCCGCGTCCTTGCGGTCCTGCCGGGCGTAGCCGAAGTAGGGCACCACGGCCGTGATCCGCGTCGCGCTGGCCCGCTTGAGGCAGTCCAAAAAGATCAGCAGCTCCATCACCGAAGCATCCACCGGGCGGCACGTGGACTGGACGACGAAGCAATCCTTGCCCCGGACGTCCGACTCCAGACGAATGATTTTCTCGCTGTCCGGGAAACGCTCGATCCACACCTTGCCCATCGGTTTGTTCAGGTAAGCACAGATCGACTCGGTCAGCTTGGGGTTGCTGGTCCCGCTGAACACGATAATCGGGTGGTCTTTCATGCATCGGACTCCTTGCCGAGCTGTTTGGCCGTCTCTTTGCTGACCACCGAGCCGGGTTCGACCCGTCGGCCGGGGGGGATCTCCAGCGGCGCGATAAGTACGGCCCCCGATCCGATGAAGCTGCCGTCGCCGATGTCCGTCTGCAGGATCCGCTGGCCGTCGAAGTTCGCCGTGATCGAGCCGGCGCCCACGTTCACGTGCCGCCCCACCGTGGCGTCGCCCAGGTAGCTGTGATGCCGCGCCCGCACCCCCTCCCGCAGGATCGAGCTCTTGACCTCGGTGAACACGCCGAGGACCACGTCGTCCTCCAGGACGGTCTGGTCCCGCAGGTAGGCGAATGGACCGATCCGACAGTTCTGCCCCACCTTGACCTGTCCGTGGATATAGGTGAACGGCTCAATCACCGTGTCCTGGCCGATCTCGGCCCGCACGTCGATCCACGTGTTCGGCGGGTCCACGATCGTCACGCCGCTTTCCATCAGGCGCGACTGAATCCGCTCCTGCATGATCTTGCTGACGTGCGACAGTTGCATGCGGTTATTCACGCCCATGCAGTCCTCCGGCGGCACGGCGGTAATCGCCACGACCTTGCGGCCCTGGGCGATAATCAGGTGCAGGGCGTCGGTCAGGTAATACTCGTTCTTCACGTTGTTCGGGGTGATCTTGTCCAACGCCGTCAGCAGGGGGCCGGACTCGAAGCAGTAGTACCCCGGGTTGACCTCTTTGATGCCGCGCTGCGTGTCCGTGCAGTCATTCTCCTCCACGATGCCCTGGATATTCCCGTAGGCGTCGCGCACGATCCGTCCGTAGCCGTGGGGGTCGGCCAGCACGCTCGTGGCCAGCGTTGCGGCGGCCTTTTCCTGCACGTGCTTGTCCAGCAGCGTCGTGAGCGTCTGGCCGCGGATCAGCGGCGCATCGCCGTAGAGGATCAGCACCTGGCCATCGAACGAGCCCAGATGCTCGGCGCAGCACATCACCGCGTGCCCCGTGCCCCGCTGCTCGGCCTGCTCGACGAACGTGATGTCCTTGTCCTCTCGGTACCGCTCGATAATCTGCTCCTTGCCGTAGCCGACCACGACCAGGACGCGATCCACGCCGGCGTGCCGGCAGGCGTCCAGCACGTACGCCAGCATGGGCCGGCCGCAGACCTCGTGCAGCACCTTCGCCAGCTTCGTGTTCATCCGCGTGCTCATGCCGGCGGCCAATATGACGGCTATCCGCTCTGCCATGACAACTGTTCCGCAAAGAGGTCTCTATTCGCTAAGCAACTCAGACCGACGGGGCGCCACCGTGGCCACGCGTGTCATTCCGGGCTCATCCGAAAACTCACGCCCCGCGACGAAACCATCGATTCCTGTTCTCACGGGAACAACACGGGCAAACACCGATTGCGTACGCCGTCGGCCTTTCTTGCCAGGCTCGCTTCGTGTGGCCGTACAAACACCACTACCCGGCCAGGACTCGAACCTGGACTAGGAGGACCAAAACCTCCTGTGCTACCGATTACACCACCGGGTAATCGCTCTGTCCGACCGGTCGCCTCGGCGCAAGCAGACGCCAAGCCGGTCGGCAAGCACGTATCGGACTGCCAAAAAACAGGGTCGCGCGCCCGAGAAACGGGCGGACCTGGCCTCGGCGGAGGCTTGAGCCGGCCTTGCGCGACACAACCGGCCCCGCGAAACGTCCCCGTGCGCCGAGGCGAAAACGCTATCTTATAGCCGTCGGTCCCGCCCGCTGCAAGATTTTTTGCCAAAAAATGGCCGATAGCAGCACCGCCAGAGGCGTTGACTGGAATGGCACCCCTCTCCCCGCTGGCGGCCCAACAACACCGGGCCGCGTGTTGCCCGCGACCGAGGGCATCGTTATACTGCCGGTCGGTAGTGTCTCATGGGACCACACGTGTGAATTCACGGAGGGCGATCATGGATGTACTGCAAGCCATTCGCAGCCGCTATTCGTGCCGGACCTACCAGGACAAGGCCGTAGAACAAGCTGTTCTCGACCGGGTTTTGGAGGCCGCGAGGCTGGCCCCGTCGGCCCGGAATCTGCAAGATTGGCGGTTTGTCGTGGTCACGGATGCTGATAAGCGGGCCCGGTTGTCCACGGCGGCCAACAATCAGAAGTTCGTCGCCGCCGCCCCCGTCGTGATCGCCGCGTGCAGCGTCAGCGACCACGTGATGCGGTGCGGACAGGCCGTGGGGCCGATCGACGTGGCCATCGCCCTGGAGCATATCGCCCTTCAGGCCGCGGCCGAGGGCTTGGGGACCTGCTGGGTCGGCTCGTTCTATCCCGACCAAGTCCGGGCCGTGCTGGGTATTCCCGACGAGGTGCAGGTCATCGAGTTGATGACGCTGGGGTACCCCGCCGACACGAAGCCCGCCCCCAAACGCGAGCCCCTCGACAAGATCGTCTGCCGGGAAACCTGGTCGCTCTGACGGCCAGGCCGTCCAGCGCTGGGGGCCCCCGGCCGGGAGGCGGCCACCCAAACCCCCGTGATCGAGAGTTCGGTCGCATCGTATGTCGAGGGCCACGCGATGCAACCCCCAAGATACAAGGGTGGGCCGTGCCCACGCGGTGTTCCTCACGTGCAGGCCACCCGGGCCACGGGGTTTGCCACAGAGGGCACAGAGAGAA
>NPIE01003303.1_pt1 | contig 20345 bp, 12 predicted proteins | sample 8637661 | NCBI WGS metagenome assembly NPIE01 (sample SAMN07420842, study PRJNA396082) | bioreactor metagenome | isolation source: sample BA12 brine-fed electro-methanogenic bioreactor BA | place: Japan: Kochi | collected 2016-12-09
TTTATGGGCTAAGCCTTTTTTTGTTTCTTTTTGATTTGGGTTCCTCCGTGGGTTCCTTTTACGGATTCGTTGTCCGAAAGCTTGCAATATTTTGGTTTGCGTCCTGCCTTAATAGATAAACGTCGCTGTTCTAGCCCCAATGGGTTGCACCATGGGCCAGTAACATGGCAACGCCAGTCCTCATATACACCTAGCTCCACCATTAATTCTCGGCAGCGTCGCCAGTGACGATAACGGGTGCCGGGGGCTAGATCAGCAGTCGCTACCTCTAGAAACCATTTTATGTGTTTTAGTCTTAAAGAAAAGATCCCTACTTGCCACCTTCGCCAGATTGATTCAATTATATGAGCATATTGCCGGAGGAGATGCTTTTTGGTTTTTCTGTTGCATTTGGTAAGTCTATAAGACATAAAAACATCAACTTGCTTCCTAGCCTGGCGCCAGGAGGAGGGTCGATAGCTCATGACCGACCTCCGATGTATGCTCCTATGATATCGATCCGCCGATGGCCCATTTCCTCGCTGATAATTTGCCTGGCCTTCAAATCCGCGGCATGTGAGGCAAGCACTTTCCCATTGGTAATAACTGGTGCGGGGTAGCCAGTAATCTCCAAGTAACGATCGCAAGCATAAGCAGCGCGCAAGTCATGTATTTTGCGAAGACCGAATCTTTCTGCTGAAATGTTCCAGTGATAGTGTACGGAATTAATGAACTGTATTAGGGTTAGCGTTCTGGGGATTAAACACTCGCTCTCCCCCCGAATTTCGTCGGCATGACGGATTGTAGCCACCAAAGATTCAGTAACAGGGATTAATCGCTGCATATTCCGCCCGTACCCGCCTTTTGTCCCTCGGGTGATACGTATCTCGGCCCTTTTTTCTGCCTGTGAGAGTGCCTCTATAATATTCAGCAAGCATGCCTCTCGTAGCCTCATTCCAGCTTCGCGCGCCAGAAGAATGGCATTGGCTTCCCTTGGCGCGTTGCGATCTATCATATCTATCGCTGCTGCGGCCACGGCGGACATATCAAGACCGGCTGGGGGGGTTGTGCGTATGCGTTCGCGACGCCCTAAGAAACTTTGCGGCGATATGCGGAGGGCGCGATCCCCCCTAATTAGGCTCAGAGTCACATTCACAGTTGACAAGAGATTAACAGCGTAACTAGTAGAAATTAAACCTGTATCAACTTTTCCTTTCAATGTAGTTGCGTAAGATCGCAAAATGGCATCGGTTACCATCCGAGTGTCTCTGATGCCGTGCTCCCTTAGATAACGATCAAAAATAGTCCACCGATAGATGTGGCTCCGCAGACTGCCGTATTTTTTGCATAGGTGATATTGCAACGCATTGATGCCAGCATAGCCGGCCTTACTTCCCCATCCAAAATTTTTTTTGCCACCAATTTTGTGCCTGCACATAGCTAGATCCTTTCTTCGACGTTGTTTAATGATAACTAACGGTTTTTGGGCTCTGAATTTGAAGTAAAAATCCGGAGAAGACGTTTTATCAAATGTAATAATCCTTACTTGCGCACCAACGCAGAAGGTGCAATGGATAAATCCCTTAATCCCCGATGTTGACCCTTCTCCAATTTAACGCAGTACCGGTTTTGACCGACCGAGCGGCGGCGGGTTGTCGAGATACGACATCCTGGGGGTAGATTAATCCAGATCAACATGGCCACGTGACGATCATTGATGACCGCGGGTCGGTGGCTGGCACATAAGCTATGTGCCGTTGACCTGGGTTATTTTGACGCAGTGATTTAATCGCTGCGCCAAGGAAAACCCTTGGAAAACCAAGGGCCTCCGATTTTTCCAGCCTGTCCGTCTCTATTTACATTATGAGCTCGGAGGTGGGCCGAGGCCGGGTTTTTTGGGCCTGCGGCTGATGAATGGATGGTCGGTACCGACTGGGGCATACCAGTGCCCTATCGCCAGTGACACGACCACTATTGGGTGGGTGTGCATAAAGGATGATCTATGCACACCGGTTCGAGGTTTTGGCACCAAAGGGCACCAAGATGGAGGAGGGTCCGCCAGGATATAGCCCAACGGAAGTGTCCATGGTAGTGATGGGCGAGGTGGCCCTGCTTATGAGCGGGCTACCACCTTGCTCCTGTTTAGGAGATGCACATCTTTGAATTTGTTTTGCGAGTTGTCGGTCTTATCTTTTGCCGATTTTCCCGCAAAACGGGCTGAGAGCCCTTTTTTTCAGTAGACGGGTTTTTTTTCGTCTACATCTGTGCTGGTTCATTTATGGAGGCCAGCTACCTCCCTGCGTCCCCCGGTGGCGCACTGCCGTCGGGGCCCCTCACAGCTCGGGGCGGCGGACCGCATATAGCGGACCCGACTGTCATGTGGGCTATTGTATTGGTAATTATTGTGGAAAATACCCCTGAATAAGGGCGTTTTGCTGCCTTATTTAAAGCAAAAAGACTTTTACAGGAACGGCAACTTTTCTAAGTTGCTGAAAATCAGTTGAAAAATCTGCTTGTGCAGTGTTTAAACAGGTGGGTGTATGCGCAGAAAATTTTTTGAAATTTTTGAATCTTTTTAAAAACTGAATATTTGCAGATGCTTAGAGGTTGCTCTGGCTCTTGGTAGTGGATTGTTATCCAAAAATATATCGCTTATCTTCAGTCCAAATTCTGGGAGTTTGACGATTAGGTCTCGATAGGTTAGTTTAGTGCTATTTAATTGCATTGACATTTCGGAGGGATTCATGCTGCCAATAACTGCTGATAATTATCTCCCGTCTGTGCCTTCTATCGGTCCAGGCGGTTTTTAGTTTTGGTTGAATTCAAGCATTCGTAAAATTCCTTTTAAAGCTAGGATTACAGCCATTCATAAGGATAAGGGTGAAAAGTCCTCATGTGAGTCGGCTACTATCAAACTTTTCCCATCCTTGTGGTGATCATGTTATCCTGCTACGTCGGTCCTTATATCTTGGCAGGAGTATTACGAGAATAAAACTATGGACTTATCTGTGTTCGGATTTACCTCAGAAATCGGCGGAGCCCACATCGCCCGTACCATGATGCTGGAAGAGATTTCCAGCCTTCTCGATTACGTGGACGACGTCGATGCCGATAAAGAAAAATATGCGCATGCCATTGAGGGAGAAAATTGCCTCGGCAAGCGTTCGGCTCAGGCGCGAAAATTGACGAAAAGGCATCTGGCATCACTCTATGCTCTCGATCCCTCTGTCCCCCTTTTCCGAGCACTGCTCTATTTCTGGAAACGCGATCAACCCGGACAGAACCTGATCGCGCTTCTTTGTGCCTACTCGAGAGATTCTGTCCTGCAGATGAGTTCTCCCTTCATTCTTGGCCTCAATGAAGGGGCTGTGATAACCCGGGCGAACACGGAATCCTTCTTCGAAGCTACCGCTCCGGATCGCTTCAGCAAGGCCACTTTGAAATCTGTCGCTCAGAACGTCAATGGCACCTGGACCCGTTCCGGGCACCTGGTAGGCCATGTGAAAAAGGTCAGGACCCGTGCCCAGGCCACGCCAGGTTCTGTCGCTTACGCCCTGTTGCTTGGCTACCTTACCGGCAGCCGCGGCGAGGGGCTTTTTCAAACCGGTTTCATGGAACTGCTTGATTGTTCCATGGATCGGGCCATCGAGTTGGCAGAGGTCGCATCGCAAAGAGGGTGGATCATCTTCAAGCGCGTGGGAGATGTCATGGAGGTTCTCTTTCCCAACCAACTGACGGAAAAAGAGATGGAGTTGACCCGTGGACAGAATTAAGCGGCTGATCCAGTCCTACAGCAAGCACATAGCCGTTCCCTGGCGCGCTGACGCCGCTGCGGCTCAGCGGGTCATCTTTTGTGTGTACAACGAAGAGGACGAGCTGCGCTTACGAGCACGAATCGATGAGTTCGAGATCGTCACCCGACAGGCCAAGCACGATTGGGCTGTTTTCGATCTGACCGACAGTTTTGCTCGCTGGCTGACCTCGCAACGCTACGCCAAGAGTTATTTCAAGAAACCCGATCTCCTGCCGACCCTTCTGCCCAAATACCTGAAGTTCATCTCTGATGAATTCGCCAGCTTTCTCGAAGCGCAGAATATCGGTGAAAATTGGGTTGTTGCATTAAAGGGGGTCGGCTCTCTTTTCGGTTTCCTGAAAGTTAAAGATGTCGTTGACGAGCTTGCGCCCATGGTGAAGGGCCGGCTTCTCGTCTTTTTCCCGGGAAGCTATGAGAAAAACAATTATCGCCTGCTGGACGGTTATGACGGGTGGAATTACCTTGCCGTGCCGATCACTGCCGACAAGGAATTTTAGACAAAGAGGGGCATGTTATGTCGATGATCAACAGAGAAATCTACCGCAAAGATCCGACTTCATGGAAGCTGGTCAACGAGGGTGTTGCAAGCGCCAGTGACGAGACATCTTCTGTCCTCAGGTACGAGCTGGAGACCTTCGTCTGCGACGGCCAGTATGAAAAGGGAATGGCCCACATTCTCGAAACCTATCTCAAGAATATTGACGAGGCACAGCAGCCTTCGGTCTGGGTCAGCGGCTTTTACGGCTCCGGTAAATCGCACCTCATAAAGATGCTGCGCACCCTGTGGACGGACTACGAATTCGAAGATGGGGCGACAGCGCGAGGCATCGCCACTCTGCCGCAGAATATCGTTGATCAGCTCAAGGAGCTCAGCGTCCAGGGCAAGCGCCACGGTGGGCTCCACGCCGCCTCGGGAACCCTCGGAGCCGGCGCGAGCGGCAGCGTCCGCCTGGCCTTGCTGCGTATTTTGTTCAAGTCCGCGGGGCTTCCTCAGCAGTATCCCGTGGCCCGCTTCGTCATGTGGCTCCAAAGCGAGGGCATTTATGACGACGTGCGAAAGAAGGTCGAGCAGAACGGATTTGATTGGCATGAAGAGCTGGATAACTTTCATGTCGCTGAGGGGCTTTACGAAGCTCTGTGCAAAGTCAAGCCGAACATTTTTTCTCCCTCTGTCAGCGCCGTTGAGATCCTTCCTCAGCTCTATCCAAACGTTCAAGATGTCAGCAACGAAGAGATGCTCAAAGCCATCCGCCAGGCGCTGACGCGGGACAAAAAGTTTCCCCTGACTCTGATCGTGCTGGATGAGGTTCAGCAGTACATCGGCGAAAGCGGAGAACGCTCCATCGCCGTGCAGGAGATGGTCGAGGCGATCACCAAAACCATCGGCGGCAAGCTCATCTTTATCGGAACTGGCCAGACCGGCGTGACTGGTACCAGAAACCTGGCCCGCCTTCAGGGTCGGTTCACGGTCCGTATCGAGCTCTCTGATGCGGACGTCGATGCCGTCATCCGCCGCGTGGTTTTAGGCAAGAAGCCCTCAGCCAAAGAGCCCATCGAAAAAGTCATGGTTACCAACCTCGGTGAGATCTCCCGGCACCTGGCCGAAACGAAGATCGGCCACCGCCAGGACGATGTTCCGCATTTCGCGCAGGACTATCCGATTCTGCCTGTGCGGCGCCGGTTCTGGGAGAACACCCTTCGCGTTCTCGATCAGACCGGCACGGAAAGCCAGCTGCGCAACCAACTCAGCATGGTGCACAAGGTCATCCAGACAAACCTTGATAAGCCGCTTGGTCATGTCGTTCCAGCGGACCACCTCTACTTCGATGCCGCCGAGAAGCTCCTGCAGTCCCGCATTCTGCCGCGCAAGGTCTATGAACAGACCCTGACCTGGAGCAAAGGCTCTGAAGATGAGCGGCTGATGGCTCGCGCCTGTGGCCTGGTTTTCCTCATCAACAAGCTGGCAGCCAGCATGGACGAAATCGGTATCAAGCCGACTATCGACACCCTGGCCGATCTGCTCGTGGAAAACCTTCCTGAAAGCTCCAGCGTCTTACGCGGCAAGCTTCCAAAGTTACTTGATCAATGTGACCTTTTGATGAAAGTGGGGGATGAATACCGCATTCAGACGGAGGAGAGTACCGCCTGGAACGATGAGTTCCTCAGCCAGCGCAACAGCCTTTCCAACGAAACCCACAGGATCGAGTCTGAGCGCGACGATCGGATACGCCGTCGCTTCGGTGAAGTTGTAAAAAAGCTCTCCCTGACTCAGGGCGACTCCAAGGTCACGCGCGATATTCATCCGGTCTTCGACTCCCGTCTTCCTGCCGACGCCGACAAAAAGGTCTGCATCTGGGTCCGCGATGGGTGGGGGAGCGATGAGAATATGGTGCGTATCGATGCCCGACAGGCCGGCAATCAGTCGCCTACGGTCTTCGTGTTCATTCCCAAGCGCTCTGCCGATGAAATGCGTCATTACTTGATCGAATACAAGGCGGCTGCCGCCACACTCGATAAGCGGGGCGTACCGAGTACCCCTGAAGGGACCGAAGCCCGGGCCGCTATGGAGACCACCAAGCAGTCCGCCGAGCGGAAAATCCGCGAACTTCTTGATGAAGCTTTTTCTGGCTCTCGCGTATTTCAAGGGGGGGGGAGCGAGATTCTGGGCAGCGACCTTCAGGAAATGGTGCTTGAAGGCGCCCAGAACTCACTGAAGCGCCTGTACCCGCAATTTCACGTTGCCGATCACACCGGTTGGGGCAAGGTTTACGAGAAGGCCCAGAAAGGTGCCCCTGATGCCCTGAAAGCGGTGGGCGACGAGGGTGAGCCAGGTAAGAATCCGGTCTGCAAAGCGATTCTTGGCTATATCGGCGGCGGAAAAAAAGGCGCCGATATCCGCAGTCATTTCGAAGATGCCGAGTTCGGCTGGTCGAGGGATGCCGTCGACGGCGGTCTGCAGGTACTCCTTGTAGCTGGGCTTATCCGCGCCCACGATGAGCGCGGGCAGAGCATCGACCCGAAAGATCTTGAGCGAAAGGCCATTGGCAAGGCGACGTTTAAAATCGAATCGGCCACGGTTACAACAGCCCAACGCATCCAGATTCGCAAGCTGCTCCAGAGAGCAGGGCTCTCCATCAAGCAGGGAGAAGAACTCGCCCATGCTCCGCAGTTTCTGCAGAAACTGAAGGATTTGGCCGATAGAGCTGGCGGCGAGCCCCCGAAACCCCAGCGTCCCGACACGTCTTCCCTTGATGAAATTCGTCTGACAAGCGGCAACGAGAAGCTTCTCGCACTTTACAACCGGCGCGACGAGTTGGCTCAGGCAATCGATGACTGGAGCCAGCTTGCTCTGGGTATCGAAAAGCGTTGGCCGGCCTGGGTCAAGCTCACGAGGTTGATCCAGCATGCGCAAGGCATCCAGGACGCCGAAGCTGTTTCTGCTCAAGTGAAGAACATCGACCAATACCGACAGCTTCTCGAAGAGCCTGATCCCATTACGCCGCTGATCAACAACCTGACCCAATTGCTGCGTGACGCACTGAATCGGCTCGATGGGCAATACAAAGATCTCCATGCCAAAGGGATGGAGACTCTGCACGCAGACCCCAACTGGAAAAAGCTCGAACCTGAGCAGCGAAATGAGCTCCTTGAGGGTCAGCATCTGACTCTTTCTGCCTGGCCTGAGATCAAGCTCGGTTCGACAGACGAAATCCTCTCAACACTCGATCGGTACAGCCTGGCAACCCTCGCCGACCGCGTAGCCGCCATACCGGCTCGCTTCGGCAAGGCAGCAGAGGATGCCGCCGAACTGCTCGAGCCAAAAATTCAGTTCATCGCAGCCCCGAAGCGCACCCTCGTTACCGAAGATGACATAAACAAGTGGCTCGATGAAGTTGGCCAGAAAATGAAAGCAGCCCTGAAAAATGGGCCGGTCATGATGAAGTAATTCTGCTGATAGGTGATGTGCAATGAGTCCTCTTGAAAACTGGTTACGCAACCGACTCGAACGTACGGTTGAAAGCGCGCGTGAGATTGCCGAGGCCGCAGCTCGAGCCGCTCTGGAACAACTCGGTGTTGGTGAGCCGGCAGCGTTTAATTACCTAAGTGATGAAGAAAAAGCCCTGCGCCGAAAATTGCGCGTGCATGGGCGTCAGCTTGGTGATGTTCGTACTGCCCAGGGGAAGCAGGAACTAACGCGGCTTGTGGAAGAAATCGCCTACGAGCACTGGCATCGGATGCTGTTTGCCCGCTTTCTGGCCGAGAACAATCTGCTGATGTATCCCGACCCGGACGATCCGGTGGCGGTTACCCTGGAAGAGTGCGAAGACCTCGCTGCCGAAGAAAACGCGGCCAACGGTTGGGAGCTGGCCGCCCGGTTTGCCGCTCGCATGCTTCCGCAGATCTTTCGCCTCGACTCACCGGTATTTGAGCTGAAGCTGCCGCCGGAGCACCAGCAGAAGCTCGAGCGCCTGGTAGCCGATCTGCCGCTGGACGTTTTCACCGCCTCTGACAGCCTTGGTTGGGTCTATCAATTCTGGCAGGCCAAGAAGAAGGACGAGGTCAATGCCTCCGAGGTCAAGATCGGCGAGCGGGAGCTGCCAGCCGTGACTCAGCTCTTTACCGAGCCCTACATGGTCAGCTTCTTGCTCGACAACTCTCTGGGAGCTTGGTGGGCGGCGAGGCGACTCAGCGAAGCAGATCTGAAAAACGCCAGCAGCGAAGAGGAACTACGCCGGAAGGCGGCGATACCTGGTGTGTCGCTGGAGTATCTGCGTTTTGTGCAGCGGGAGGATGGGACCTGGACACCGGCGGCCGGTACCTTCGATGGCTGGCCCGAGCAGCTTGCCGACCTGAAAACCCTGGACCCCTGCTGCGGCTCTGGCCACTTCCTGGTGGCAGCCTTCCTGATGCTGGTGCCGATGCGCATGGAGCGTGACGGTCTTTCGGCCAAGGAGGCAGTGGACGAGGTGCTGCGGGAAAACATCCATGGCCTGGAATTGGATCAGCGCTGCGTGGAGCTGGCGGCCTTCGCCCTGGCGCTGACCGCGTGGAAATACCCAGGCGCTGGTGGCTACCGCGTGTTGCCGGAACTAAATGTGGCCTGCTCCGGCTTGTCCGTGAGCGTGGCTAAAGAAGAGTGGAAACAGCTCGGCCTGGGCAAAAAGAACCTCAGCCTCGCCCTCGACTGGATGCACGACACCTTCAAGGATGCGCCGGTGCTGGGCAGTCTGCTCAATCCCGCCAAATCCGATGCCGCCAAGCTGGTGCAGTGGGATGAACTCTCCAGCGCACTGGAGCAGGCGTTGAAGCAGGAGCAAAGCGAGGAACAACAGGAGGTTGCTGTCGTTGCCCAGGGGCTGGCAAAGGCCGCAACCCTGCTGGCCGGGCGTTATCAATGGGTCATTACCAACGTGCCTTATCTGGCTCGTGGTAAGCAGAATGAGCGTCTACAGGGTTTTTGTGAAAGGCATTACTCTGCTGCAAAGAGTGATCTGGCTACCGTATTTCTGGGCCGTTGTTTGGAACTGTGCGTCCAGGGTGGAACCTCCAGCATTGTGTTGCCACAGAACTGGCTCTTCCTGACCAGCTACAAAAAATTTCGTCAGAAGCTGCTGAAAAACGACACCTGGCATCTGATTGCCCGCTTGGGGCCTCAAGCGTTTCAAACGCCGATGTGGGACTTCAATGTCCAACTGATAAACATAAGCCGTGGAAACTCGACAAAAGAATCGAACGGGTTGTTCGGCGATGCCGAGGAAGGGAACCTGATTCGCGGTATTGATGTTTCAGAACCACGGTCTGCTGCGGAAAAAGCAAAGCAGTTGCTGACAGGGAGAATAAAGATCGTCGAGCAAGCAAAGCAGTTGGATAATTCTGATTCTATTGTCCAACTGGATGACCATACTGCGGAATTCCTATTTACAAGTTTTGCGTCGTGCTTTCAAGGGACTTCAACTGGCGACAATCCAAGGTTTGTCGGATCATTCTGGGAATTTGGCGTGATTGCAGAACCATGGAAATTTATGGAGTCCGTCTCTCATGAGTCACAACACTTTGGGGGAAAGAGTTCTGCAATAAACTGGGAAGCTGTAAATGGATTTGAAGGTTCCGCAATCCGTGGCTGGGACGCATTTGGCAATGCCGGTGTAGCAATTGGCCAGATGGCACAACTACCAGCAACAATTTACTTAGGACAACGCTTTCCGAATACCACTCCCGTCATTGTTACGAAACATAAAGAGTCCTTGCCTGCTGTTTGGGCATTTTGCATGTCTAATTCGTTTTCTCTTGAATTGCGGAAAGTTAATCAGAAGTTAAGTGTCGACAATGGATATGTTGGCAAGATTCCCTTCGATATAGACCATTGGGCCAAAGTTGCCACTGAAAAATACCCCAACGGTCTGCCCAAACCCTACACTAACGACCCCACCCAATGGATCTTCCACGGCCACCCTTGCGGCTCGGTTATCTGGGATGAGAAGAAAAAGTGGACCACCCACGGCCCGCTGCGTACCGATGACACCGCGCTCCACGTCGCCGTGGCCCGCCTCCTCGGTTACCGCTGGCCTGCCGAGCTGGATGCCAACATGGAATTGGCTGACGAGCAGCGCGAATGGGTCAATCGCTGCGATGCCTTGCTCCCTTACGCCGATGATGACGGCATCGTCTGCATTCCACCGGTACGGGGTGAGGCTCCGGCATCCGACCGCCTGCTGAACCTGCTGGCCGCCGCCTATGGTGATGCCTGGTCCAACGACACCCTGGCCACGCTGCTGAAGAGTGCCGATCACGCAGGCAAGACGCTGGAGACCTGGCTGCGGGAGGAGTTCTTCTCCCAACACTGCAAGCTGTTTCAGCACCGTCCCTTCATCTGGCACATCTGGGATGGCCTACGCGACGGTTTCGCCGCCTTGGTCAACTACCACAGACTCGATTACAAAACTCTGGAAACCCTCATCTACACCTACCTGGGCGACTGGATAAGCCGCCAGAAGCAGGACATTACCAACGGGGTGGACGGAGCCCAGGAGCGCCTTGCTGCCGCAGAAGCCCTCAAGAGAAAGCTGGAACTGATCCTCGAAGGCGAAGCACCTTACGACATCTTCGTGCGCTGGAAGCCCATCGAAGAGCAGCCCGTCGGCTGGAATCCTGATTTGAATGACGGCGTGCGTCTCAACATCCGCCCCTTTATGACCGTCCCCGACGTTAAAAAGCGAGGCGCCGGCGTGCTGCGGGACAAGCCGAATATCCATTGGAAAAAGGATCGCGGTAAAGACGTCGAGTCTGCACCCTGGTATCACCTTTTCAATGGGGATCGAATCAACGATCATCACTTGACCTTGGCGGAGAAGCAAGCTGCGAGAGCGGAAAAGGAGGGCAATAAACATGGTTGAGCGACCTTGGAAACCCAGGGACCCCGCCGAAGCATTTTTCCCGGTGGAAATGCGGCCCCTCTTTATGGAAGGTCAATCTGGTGGCTATGAAGAGCTCCGAAGGCATTTTGCCGTGGTCGATATCGAGAAAGATTACCCGTTTTCTGTCGTGACCGATGATTACGAACTGGTCACCAACAAAGAGGCCTATAACCGAGCCGAAGAAATCATGAAAAGAGTCTTTCGGGTCACATCGCTGGAGGACATGGTCTGTCTAAATGTCACGATGCCGAAAACCCGGTCTTTCTGCCACATTGATCTTGTGCATCGATCCGCGGATTTCGAGCCTTGGGAAGAAGATAAGTGGACCGCTTTTCTTCGGATTACCAACAGCTACAATCGGACCCGGCTACTGCGCTACGAACTGGGCTTTTGCCGATGGATTTGCCTCAACGGCATGATTTTCGGGTCTAAAAGCATCGAATACAGCTACGCTCATACCCGTCGGGGGATCGATAAAATCGATCGTTTTGTGGAGAATATCGGCGATATCCAAAAGCTGGAAGTACAGCTTACTGAACAGCTGCATAAACTGCAGCGGTACTACGTGCCCGAAGCATACATGCTGGCGATTCTTTGTAAGGCATTCGATGTAAAGGCTTCACAGAGTGACCTCAATGAAAAACCAAAAAAGGTCGAAAATTTAAAGAAATTCCGGAAGAGAGCGCAGGACCTCACGCGTTCCTATTTCTCTGGGATGGGCTCGCACGGGTATGCAGCACTAAATGTCCTGACGGATTACGCCACAAAGCCAAAAGGTGTCATTGCCCCCGAAGCCAGCATGCATTCACTGCAGCAGAAATGCGGAAACTGGATGGATGATTTTATAACCTCTATCCAGAGCCCAGCCTTTTCCTTTGATCAGTACCTCGAAGACTATCTGGATTCGGCTGAAACGATAAAAAGTTTGTGAGTCTAGCAAGTTTAGGAAAAACGATAATTTAACAAAATATTGCTAAGTAACAAAACAAAGGTTATCGTGCAAAAAAATGTTATTATGGTGCTATGGAAAAGCTGCTCCAACATTTTGCAGAGTATATTTCGGAGATGTCCGGTCAAACGGTTATCTGGGGGGAAGATATGCCCACTCGGCTCCCCCAGTACCTGTCTCAGCAGTATTCACTGAAAAAAATCTTCATCGATAATCGCTGCTTTCTGGGTGTGCTGCTCAAAGAGGGAGCGAAATTTCAGCCCTCCGTCTTTGAAAAACACATGCGGAAAATTCTAGCCGACGTTTCGCAAGAGGTCGAAGGGTACTGCCTGATCGCTCGGGATTTACCAAGTTATATCCGCCAGCGGTTGGTCGAGAGACATGTGCCTTTTGTGGTGCCTGGACGCCAGCTCTATTGGCCGGAACTTGGGCTTTTGGTCCAATCCCGAAAGAATAAAATTGCCCCTGTGCCGGTGGCCAAGGTCAGCCCTGCGACGCAGGCGGTTTTGATCTGTGCGCTTGTGGGGACGATGCCTTCACCGAGCACACCCAAAACCTTGGCGGAAAAGCTCGGCTACTCGACCATGACGATGTCTCGTGCTTTGGATGAAATCGAAGCCAACAAACTCGGGAGGGTCGAGCGTGAAGCCCGAGAGCGTCTGCTGGATTTTCCGCAGAGTCGACGAGATCTCTGGGAACAGTCATTGCCCTACTTGCGCAGTCCCGTTCGTGAAACAATCCACCTCAAGGAAGACCACCTGCCTATAAACTTGCGCCTTAAAGCTGGCCAGACGGCGTTGGCTGCAATGAGCATGCTGGTGCCGCCAAAGGAACCCGTTTATGCTCTGGGACGAGAAGGCTGGAAGAAGATCGCCAATAAGGTTGAAGAGATCCCTGTAGAAGACGTCGGTACCTGTCGACTTCAATTGTGGCGCTACGACCCTTGGCTTTTTGCAACTGAAGGCCGTGTCGACTGTTTTTCCCTCTACCTCAGCATGAAGGATGAAAGAGATGAGCGGATAGAGTCTGCTTTACAGGAAATGATGGAGGAAAAACTATGGTGATAGGCCTTGATCGGTTCGCGGAACATTTTGCCGAATACAAAGATCACTACATCCTTATTGGCGGTGCTGCGACCTGGCTGGTTCTGGACGAGGCCGGAATCGAGCCGCGGGCGACCAAGGATCTGGATATCGTTTTGTGTGTTGAAGTTTTGAATGCGGCATTCGGGAAAGCCTTTTGGGAATTCGTCCGCAACGGAAGATATGCAATTCAGGAAAAAAGTGAAGGGCCCAAGGTATTTTATCGGTTTAAAAAACCAGAGGCTGAGGGCTTTCCCGAGATGCTTGAGCTCTTCTCCCGCCAGCCGGAGGGAATGTCCCTTGGGGATGACAGCCATTTGACCCCAATACCTCTCGGTGAAGACGTCTCAAGTCTCTCTGCAATTTTGCTGGATGACAACTATTATGATTTCATCCATCGCCATAAGCGAGAGATCGAGGGAGTCTCCCTGGTCGGTGAAGAGTGCCTGATTCCGCTTAAGGCTCGTGCCTGGTTGGACCTGACCCAGCGAAAATATGAAGGGAAACATGTCGACAGCAAAGACATTAAGAAACATCGCAGCGATGTACTGCGCCTTTATCTCGTGATGGATCCGGGGAGGCGATTTGACCTCCCTGAGACTGTGCGTGAGGACCTTGCTAAGTTTCTGGAAGCAATCGAGCCAGAGTTGAATTCTCAATTGCTGAAACAAATCGGCATACAAGGTGTCGGCTCGGCAGAAATACTTCGCACATTAAGGGAAGTCTACGGAATCGACCAAGGATAGGAAGCGCTTTTCATGGATGATAAGCAAACTATAGGAGACGCCCTTGTAAAGGCTGTTCGCTCGGCCTCGACATGGAACAAGGATGTTCAGGTGCGGCCGGCCTGCGTTCTCTGGCCGGACCGGGATCGGCAATGGGAGGCGGTTATTCCGCGCCTAAAAAATGAGATGCCGGGGCTCTTGGTTCTGGGAGATTTTTCACCTGAACAGCGGATGGGACCAGCGATCTGGCTGCGCTGCGTTCTTGCGCGTCGTGTGGAAGAGGTCGACCTGCCGCAGGACGATGTCCCGATTATCTATCTTCCCGGTGTCGGCCGCCAGGATCTGCGGGCTGTTGAAACTTGCCCTGATTACTTGAAGCCGCTGGCTGAGCTGCAATATCGCGGCGAGTTCTGGGCGCAGATCAATGCCAAAGACTGGACCATCCTGGCTTTTTTAAAATCGGATCAGGGCGGTCTGGGGCTTGATGTCGCACAGGACAACGAAGCTAAGACTGCGATGCAGCTGGCGCTGCACCGGCTGTTGGACGAAGATGTCAGCCTGCTCAGAGGGAAGCGGCTCGACAAGGATTATTTCAACACACTGCTGTCCGGCGGTGATCCGGTTCGCGATCTTCTGCAGTGGCTCGATCAGGATGAGGCCTTTCGTCAAAGCAGAAGCGAAAACGAGTGGAAGGCGTTCGTCGAAGTCTGTAAATCTCAGATGGCCTTCAACCCTCAAAATGAAGGGATACTCGCCGGCGCCTCGAAGCTGGCTTCGCGTGAGGGTCCCTGGAAAGCCGTCTGGGAGCGTTTTTGTGAGGCCCCGAAGCGCTATCCGAACATCCCGGAGCAGATCCGTAAATGTCAGGTCCCTGCCTTTGACCTCTTCGCTGATGTTGAAAGCGCCGGCGGCTGGCCTCAGTGGAACGCCTCTCAGGAAGAGACTCTCCGGCACGACCTTCTCGCCCTTTCTCAGGTTCCGCCGCACGAAGCTCGCAAGAAAATCCTGGAGATGGAAAAACGGCACGGGCGTCGCCGAGAACTCGTATGGGCTGAGTTCGGGGAGGCGGATCTCTCGCGAGCATTGGCCTTTCTCGCAGCTCTAGCGGAGACGACCACCAATGGATTATCCGCCGGAAAGGTCGAGGATTTGAAAGCGGGGTACATGACCCAAGGGTGGCGGGCGGATGATTCCGTGCTGAGCAGCCTTTCTGTGATAAGTAAAGGCGAAGACCTGAAGGCTGTTTCGACGGCCATCCGATCTGTTTATTTGCCCTGGGCTGAAGAGTCCGCCCGTTATCTGCAGAAGGAGTGGATCAAGAGCCCCTCGAGAAAAGATGCCAGGAAATTGGCAGGTAAAAACGAGGCTCAGTGTGTCGTGTTTGTCGATGGCCTGCGTTTTGATTGCGCCAAGCGCCTGGTCGGAATGTTCGAGGCTGAAAAGTACGAAGTTGCCGAGAAGCCTCTCTGGGCGGCCCTGCCCAGTGTGACCGGCACGGGAAAGCCCGCTGCCGCTCCGATTCACGATTTCTCCGGTATTGCGGAAGATCCGGAGCCCTATAATTTCGCGCCGGTAACCGCGTATCAGTTTAAAAAGCTGTTTAGCGACAACGGCTGGACGATTCTCGAGAAAAATAGCCCTTGTCCTTCTCCCTCCGAGGTTGACCCCGCCCGTCTTTGGGTCGAAGCCGGTGATATCGATCATGAAGGTCATGCCCGCGGTTGGAAGTTGGCTAAGCAAATCGATGCATCCTTGGGTGAAATCCGTGACCGGGTTATTTCTTTACTGGCTGCCGGCTGGGAAAAGGTAAGGATTGTAACGGATCACGGGTGGCTTCTTCTGCCCGGTGGATTACCCAAGATTGACCTGCCCAGTGCCCTTGCGGATACCAAGTGGGGGCGATGCGCTTCGGTCAAGCCGGGCGCATCAACCGATGAGCGTCTTTACCCGTGGTTCTGGAATCCGAATCACTTCTTTGCTCTAGCTGATGGTATTTGCTGCTACCGCAAGGGTGAAGAGTATGCTCACGGTGGTTTAAGCCTTCAGGAGAGCCTGGTTCTGGAGTTGCTTGTAACTTCGGGAGAGGCAAAGACTTCCGGGGCTTCGGTGGAAATTACGGATCTCGTCTGGAAGTTTCAGCGCTGCAATGTTGCTGTAGACGGGCAGTTCGAGGGATTGTCGGTGGATCTTCGTACTCAACCGGGGAATCCGGAGTCGAGTGTCATTATGAGCGCCAAGCCACTGAAGGAGAATGGGACGGCCTCAGTTGTCGTCGATAATGAGGACCTCGAAGGCAAGGAGGCGACACTGGTGTTGCTGGATGATGAGGGTAAATTAGTGGCCCAGGTCGCAACAGTGATCGGGGGGGATACACATGGTTGAACTGGATGCTCTTGACGGAAAGGCGGCATCATCTCTGGATGGCTACCTGGTGCGTAAGGACCTGGTTCGCACATTCAGCCGACAGTTTCCGGTGCCGACCTACGTTGTCGAATTTCTTCTCGGGCGATATTGCGCGAGCACCAACCCTGAGGAGATCGAGGAGGGGCTGGAAATCGTTCAGCGTCAGCTGGCCAATCGTACGGTCAAGGCTGGAGAGGAAGAGCTGTTCAAGTCCCGCGCCAGGGAGGAGGGGGAGATTAAGATCATTGACCTGATTACCGCCCGCCTGGACGCCAAGTCGGATTCCTACCTTGCTACAATCCCCAGCCTGCGCCTCACTGATGTGCGCATCGAGGCGGAGCTGGTCAGCCGTCACGAGCGTATGTTGACCGGAGGTTTTTACGCCGAGATCACGCTGGACTACGACCCTGTGATTGCCCAGGAGAAGAACGGGCGGCCTTTTGGTGTGGCCGCCCTTCGTGAAATTCAGCTTTCGAAGCGCGATGTTTTGGATGTCTTGGCCGAGGCGCGAAGCGGTTTTACTACCGAGGAATGGAAGGACTTTTTGCTGCGCTCGATCGGCATTGAGCCAGAAAAGCTCTCAGTACGTGAAAAAAACGCGCTGCTCCTTCGCATGGTCCCTTTTGTCGAACGAAACTACAACATTGTCGAACTCGGACCCAGAGGCACGGGCAAAAGCCATCTCTTCCAGCAGGTATCCCCTTACGCCCATCTGATTTCAGGCGGAAAGGCCACTGTGGCAAGGATGTTCGTCCACATGGGAACCGGGCAGCGGGGTCTTGTATGTCAGTACGACGTGGTTTGTTTTGACGAAGTCTCGGGGATCTCCTTCGACCAGAAAGACGGCGTCAACATTATGAAGGGGTACATGGAATCCGGCGAGTTCAGTCGCGGAAAGGAAAACATCCGAGCGGACGGCAGCATTGTACTCGTCGGGAACTTCGAAGTTGACGTGGAGCATCAGCAGCGCATCGGCCACCTTCTGGGCCCGATGCCTCCGGAAATGCGTGACGATACGGCTTTCATGGACCGGATTCACGCCTTTTTGCCTGGCTGGGACGTTCCCAAGATCAATAAAGAGCTGCTCACTGATCATTTCGGCCTGGTCAGCGATTTTCTTTCGGAATGCTGGAGCCAGCTTCGTTACCAGAGTCGGGTGAATCAGATCCAGAATCGGGTCTTTTTCGGCGGTGCATTATCTGGGCGAGACACCAATGCAGTGAACAAGACGATCAGTGGCCTGCTTAAGCTTCTCTACCCCGGGGGCGAATCACAGGTTCCGGAGGAGGATCTGGAGTGGGCCGTGCGCATCGCCATGGAGGCGCGCCGGCGCGTCAAAGAGCAGCAGAAGCGGGTTGGGTCGGCAGAATTTCGAAACACCCACTTCAGTTACGTCATGGGAGAAGATGGTGTTGAGCAGTTTGTCTCGACGCCTGAGCTGCACAGTGAGAACAGCATCGGCGAAGATCCTCTGGAGCCCGGTCAGGCCTGGACGATAAGTCCCGGAGGAGGGGATGAGCATCCAGGTCTTTACCGCATCGAGGTCAATGAGGGGCCAGGCTCTGGGGTGAAGATTCTAAACAAGCCCGTTCCCCCAGCCTTCCGTGAAAGCATGGGTTACGCAGAGCAAAATTTATACGCGCGAGCCATGCAGCTTGTTGGCGATAAAGACCCTCGGCAGCATGAGTTTACGGTTCAGCTTCGAGCCTTTGATGCTGCCAAGTCAGGCGCAAAGGTCGGTATGGCGGCTTTGATTGCGTTATGCACATCGATGGTGAAAAAAAGTGTGCGCGGAGGCCTGATCGTTGTGGGTGAAATCAACCTTGGCGGGTCCATAGAACCTGTCCACAATCCTGTAACCATCACTGAAATTGCCGTTGAGAAGGGAGCAACGGCGATCCTGATGCCGGTTGCCTGCAGACGGCAGCTCTTTGATCTTTCTGATGAGATGGCAACTAAGATTGATGTGCAGTTTTATTCGGATGCTCGAGATGCTCTTTTGAAGGCAATGGTAGAGTAATGTTAGTGTTAGAAATCCCCGGTGGATCATGAGGGGTAGTTTGCGGTGTTTTATTATAGTAGCTCAGGTTTAATACGCGACAAGATTTCGGTGAAAAATATATAATTTTTCCTGTACTGTTTTTCTAGCCCTGAAAAGACTTTTTCAAAGATAAAACATGGGTGTCTTGATAGTAGGCGTCGAGAGCAGAGGGCCCAAATGGGCCCTTTCACTCAAGACCTTTACGATTGATTCACCCGGTAGGGCCCATTTAGGCCCTTGTCACTTTTTTGACTGCTGACGAGACAAGGGTGGCAAGAAGGTATTCACTGCGATTGATATGAACCCCACCTTTTTTGGGCGACTCCTCCGATACTACGTACCGGAACCATCAATCAATTTTTCGTTTTTGGACCTCTATTTCTTCGACTTTCCGCTTGAAATATGGGGGCAAAGGCATACCGCAGTGAGCGCAGGTTTGAGCATGTTTCCATGCATGAATTGTCATCACTGACACACCCGAACAGCCAGTGCATGATCCCTCCACCTCCTGTCTTGCGTTTTTGTAGTCTGCCGGTTCCAACTCGACTAAAATGCCGCGCAGCCACATAATGACGGCAAATTTTCGTGCCTCTGCAAGCTTTTTGCATGTGGCACAACTCCGATTCCCCTGGCTCCAATCATTCCAACTGCGGTCGATCGCGTGACCCGACGGGCATTGCATCGCCAAGAGTTGGTGAGCATTTTTATAATTTGTTTTGTTCCTTAAACTCCAGCCCTTTTCTTTCAAGGCGTATTCTATCTCAGTCAGATTTTTAACCGCATTGTTCACGCAATGGGGGCACCAGTGCCCCTTGATGACCAGATAGGGTCTTGCATTCCAAGTGTGCCCCTTTTCGCAGGTCACTGGTATAGGACGGGTCCTGCCCTGATAATCTTGATCAGAAAAAAATCCGCCACGCACCTGAACTATCTCTGCAAAATCCTTATATTTTGAATCCGATCTCATGTCGAAGACGGTGCGCATGTCAATATCGATGGTGGTGATGTCCTGCGGAGGTTTAAATCCTGCCACCTCCAGAGCCTGAGCCAGAAATGATCTGACAGCCTGGATCCCCTCGTCGAGAGCATAATAGGGGACGATGATCAAGGTGACATTGGCGCGATGGCAGCGGAGTTGTTTGATCAGGTCACGCTCCATTTGGGAGTGAAAATCATTTTTGCTGCGGTGAAACATCCGGCTGTATTGATAATGCTGTTGGCCGTGAGTCTCATAGGCGAGACCGAGGTCGGCATTATAGCCATCCAGTTCAAGACCATTTAAAAATTCTGGTTTTTGCGCTTTGAATTCGGCTCCAAAACCTGCCTCCATCAGGGCTCGGGTCAAATTCTCTCCAAATTTAGCATTGCACGTCGGGCACCAGGTCCCCTGGCTGCTTGCTGACCGACTCCAGGCTAGTCTTCCACGTATGCCCCAGCCCGCACTCCCACTTGAGCTTATCCTTGACGGAGACCAGCTCGGTCTCGGTAAGACAGCGTCCACCGCGCTCGGCAGCAACTTTTTGCGCCGTCTGCAGATTGTTGTTATTGGTCAGGGTTGTATGGCGGACTCTTTCGCCGCGGCAGCTATCACAGCTCCCCGGCCTGCGGCGCACATCCTGCGCCCGCTTGTCCTTCTCGGCACCGCAGGCACAGCGGATCCTCACCACCGACTCTTTGTTTGTCACCTCGCCGGCCAGAAGCTTACCTCCGTGCTTCTCGATCAACTGTTGGATATTATCGGTGGTGTAGTCTTGGCGGCATCCGCAATTCTTGCAGATGTTGCTCTTTTTTCTGCGAACGAGATTGGCTGCCGGCACCTTTTCCTCGGCGCCGCAGAGCATGCAGACGATTTCCAACTCACTATTATCCGCACCTTGCTGGGGCAGGTAATGTTTGATGTTGATGGAGTGGGGTGCGAGGTAGGTCTGCCATTCTGC
>NPIE01017564.1_pt1 | contig 20345 bp, 18 predicted proteins | sample 8637661 | NCBI WGS metagenome assembly NPIE01 (sample SAMN07420842, study PRJNA396082) | bioreactor metagenome | isolation source: sample BA12 brine-fed electro-methanogenic bioreactor BA | place: Japan: Kochi | collected 2016-12-09
GCTGGACATCGGCTGCGGCGGCGGTCTGCTGACCGAAGCGATGGCGCGAGCCGGCGCCCGCGTGACCGGCATCGACATCGCCGAAAAGCCGCTGACGGTGGCGCGTCTGCACCAGGTCGAGTCGGGCCTGGAAATCGAATATCGCAAACAGACCGCCGAGGAGCTGGCCGAGCAGGCGCCGGCATCGTTCGACATCGTCTGCTGCCTGGAGATGCTCGAGCATGTGCCTGATCCGGCCAGCGTGGTCCGGGCCTGCCTCGAACTGGTGCGCCCGGGCGGCGCGCTGTTCTTCTCGACCATCAACCGCTCGCCGCTGGCCTGGGCCGCGGCGATCGTCGGCGCCGAGTATGTGCTGCGGCTGTTGCCGCGCGGTACGCATCGCTACGATCGCTTGATCCGGCCGTCGGAGTTGGCCGGATTCATCCGCGCCGCCGGTGGCCGGGTCGAATGCATCGAGGGCATGAACTACAACCCGTTTTCGCGCACCGTCACGATTGGCGGACCGCCGCGGGTCAATTATCTGATCCACGCGCGCCGCCCGGAAGCCGCGGCATGAGTGATGCGGTCTGGGCCCTCGACGCGATCCTGTTCGATCTTGACGGTACGCTGGCCGATACCGCACCGGACCTGATCGGCGCACTCAATCGACTGCGCCAGGAACTCGGCTTGCCCGCCACCGCCGAGGCACCACTGCGGCCGCTGGCCAGTCAGGGCGCGATGGCGATACTCGAGTCCGGACTGCCCGAACTCGACGCCGAGCAGCGCCAGGCCTTCCAGGCGCGCTTTCTGGATCTTTACCGGGCGCAATGCTGGGACCGCAGTCGCGCCTATCCCGGAATTCCGGAGTGTCTGCAGTGGATCGAGTCCGCCGGACGCCCCTGGGGTGTGGTGACCAACAAGCTGCAATCGCTGGCCGAGCTCGTGCTGGTGCAGGCCGGTTGGGCCGATCGGTATGGCTGCCTGGTCGGCGCTGAACCGTCGCTGCGGCCGAAGCCGGCACCGGATCCGGTGCTCGAAGCCTGTCGGCGTCTGGGTGTCGATCCGACGCGCAGCTTGCTGATCGGGGATGACCGGCGCGATATCCTGGCCGGTCGGGCGGCCGGAACGCGCACGATTGCTGCCGCCTGGGGCTACATCCCGGCCGGCCAGGATGTCGCGCACTGGGCGGCCGACCTGGTGCTGGCCTCGCCGCAGGATCTGGCCCGCTGGCTCGGTCAACGCTTGAGTGTCGCGGCATGAGTGGCGATCACCTGCAGCGCGTCCTGCTGGAGCGTGCCAATGTCCGCTGTGTGGTCGCGCACCTGGATGACAGTTGTCGCGAGATTCTGCAGCGCGGCCACTATCCCGATCGCTTGGCGCAGCTGTTGCGCGAGGCGCTGGTGATCGCCGCGCTGTGTTCCAGCGGGGTCAAGTTCGAGGGTCGGGTCAGCCTTCAGCTGCGCGCCACCGGCGCGCTGCGCCTGCTGCTGGCCGACTGCACTGATGAGGGTGGGCTGCGCGGCCTGGTACGCTTTGATCCTGAGGCAATCCTGGCGGCACCGAGCTTTCGCGAGATGACGGCCGGCGGCGTGCTGACCATGACGGTCGAACCTTCGGCTCAGGGTCAGATCTGGCAGGGCATCGTACCGCTGACCGGAGACAGCCTGGCCGAGGCGATCGCAAGCTATTTCGAACAATCCGAGCAACTCGAAACGCGCGTTGTGCTGGCAGTCTCCGACGATGCGGCAGCCGGCGTGCTGATCCAGCGTCTGCCGGGCCCGGCCGAAGATCAAGATGGCTGGCGCCGGGCCGGCCACCTGCTCGATACCGTGCGCCCCGAGGAGCTGCTTGAAACCGATGCCGAAACGCTGCTGGCGCGATTGTTCCACGATGAGGACCGGCGCCTGTTTCCAGCGCGCCCGTTGCGGTTTTACTGCCCCTGTTCGCGCCAGCGTGTTGCCCGTGTGCTGCGCTCGCTGGGCGAGGATGAGCTGCGCGCCATCATTGCCGAGCGCGGCGAAGTCGAGGTTGCCTGCGAATTCTGCAACGAGCAGTATCACTTCGACCGATTGGACATCGGCGGCGTGCTGGCCGGCGACATGAGCAACGCTGCGGATGCGACCGACACCGTCCACTGAAGCCGAGGGTCTGAACGAGGGTCTGGACTGGTGCCGCCAGCGCCTGCTGGTGCCCGGCCACCCGCTGGCCCTGACCTTGCATTATGCCGACCCGAAGCTGCGTGATCGGCTGCTGGCCTTGCATGCCTTGATCAGCGAGATTGCCGCGGTGCCAGGCACGGTAAGTGATGCGGCGGTCGCGCGGCGTAAGCTGGGCTGGTGGCGCGAGGCGCTGGAGCAGCGCCTGCCTCATCCGGCGATTGCGGCCTGGGTCGCCGTCGGCGGATTCAGTGTGCTGGAGGCGACCGAATTCGAGGCCCTGTTCGAAGCGGTGGCGCGTGAAATCGAAGCGCCGCGTTTCGAGCAGCAGTCCGAGCTGATCGCGCACGCGCGTGCGGTCGCCGCGCCGGCGGCACGGCTGGAGACCCGACTGGTCGATCCCGGGGATGCTGCGGCGCTGGACTCGGTCCTGCCTGCCGCTGCCGGTGCGGCCTACCGGATTCGTATTGTTCGCGATCTGGTCATCGATGCCCGCCAGGATCGCTGGCGTGTGCCGCTGGATCTGCAGGCCGAGTATCAGCTGACGCGCCAGCAGGTCGCCTCGGCGGCCGGCGGACATCGGCTCGAGGCCCTGATTCGCCACCTTGCCGCCGATGCGGTACTGGAGCTGCAGCGCGAGCTGGCATCGATCGACGCCGCTGCGGCCTGGCGCCAGCGCCACCTGCTGTTGCGGCTGGAACTCGATCGGCAGCTGGGTCGGCGAATCGTACGCCGTCCGACCCGCGTGTTGCGCGAGCGCGTTACTGCCATCGGATCCATGGCCAGCCTCGGGCTCTGGCTGCGCGCTCGCGAGCTGCGGCACCGGCTCGATCGAAGCGCGCGGGAATAAGTTCGGCTTGAATCTCGGCGGTCGGCAGCTATACTCCAAACCCACCACAGACCGGTCGGCAACGGTATCGCCACGCTGAATTGACAGCGCTCGAGCCGTCGCCGGTGATATTTTCAACGCAGCGCGCAGTGGCCGCCATCGTTCACGGCTGGCTCGACGAGGCTGCATAGCAGGAGACTCGACCCATGCAGCAGCAACTGTTCCGCGGGCTTGCCGCAAGCTTGCTTTCACTGATGGCCGCCCTTGAGTGCGGATCGCCGACGCTTGCTTCGGAGCTGCGCTTCGTCGTGCCCTCCGGGGTCGAGCCACCAGCGACGCTCGCGGCTCAGCGCCTGGCCGAATACGACGATTTCACCCTCTACCGTAGCGGTGTTTCCGAGTTCGAGATCTGGCAACGCTCGGCGGGTGCGATGCCCGGGCTCCGGGTGCTGCGCGAAGCCGACCGCCTGCTGTTCGACGCCCGCAACTTCGATACCCAGCGTGATGTGCTGAGCCCGCCGCAGGGCTGGCGCGAGCTCGAGGTCCACGGTGAGGCCATCAGCATGGTCCAGTTCGTCGGCCCGGTCCGGCAGGAATGGCTCGAGGCCATCGAACGGTCCGGTGCCCGCCCGATTCACTATGTTGCAAACAACGGATATCTGGTCTGGGCCGATGCCAGTGCTCGGGCGCAACTGTCGCAGATGGCGGCACAGCGTCAGATGCTCCAGTTCAGCGCGCCGCTGCCGCCGTACTTCAAGCTGGGACCGGTGCTGTCCGGACGCCTCGGCAAGGGAGGTGCAGACACGCTCGCCGTGAGGATCCAGACGATCCGGCACGATCGACAGCAGCTCACCGCAGACCGGATCGAGAGTCTCGCGCTGCGGCGTGTGGCCGACTGGTCGCCGCTGCTGGGTTTTCGCAACGCGCGCTTCGAAGTTCGCCTGAGCGATATCCAGGCGATCGCAGAAATGTCTGACGTGTACTGGATCGAGCTGGACATGCCGCGTGAGCTCAATGACGAGGTCCAGAACCAGATACTCGCCGCCGACTTCGTGCCCGACCAGAGCGGACCGGTCGGTCCCGGCTATCTTGCTTTCCTCGGCGGTCTCGGTTTTTCGACCAGCCCGGCCGACTATCCGGTGGTCGTGATCGTCGATGGCGGCGTCGGCAACGGAACCATCAACACCGGCGATCCGACGCTGCACGAGCTGGGTGACGATGCGAACCCGACCCGGATGGTGTTCAATACGGTGTGCACCTCGGCTGCCAGTGCCGAGGGCGTGGGCGGGCATGGCCACATCAATACCAGCATTGTCGGTGGCTACGATGACCGGTCGGGCTTTCCGTTTCGGGATCCGGAGGGCTTCCAGCGCGGCCAGGGCGTCAACCCGTACGCGCGTCTGGCCGGCACTCGTGTGTTTTCACCGGGCTTCAGCCAGGCGGCCTGCGGCAACAGCGATTCAGGGCTGATCCAGCACACCTGGCAGCAAGGCGCACGGATCAGCAGCAATTCCTGGGGTTGCTCGGGTTGTGCCGGCAGCTATGACGATAGTTCGCAGGCCTTCGACGCCGGAATTCGTGATGCCGATCCGAGTGAGCCGGGCAATCAGCAGTTGATACACCTGTTTGCCGCCGGCAATTCGGGCTCCTCGTCGGGAACGGTGGGAACGCCCGGCAATGGCAAGAACATGCTGACCGTTGGTGCCAGCGAGAACCGTCGGCCCAGCGACGAGGACGGCAACTGGACCGATGGTTGCAACATCGGGCCCGCCGGCGCTGATGATGCAATGGACGTGATCGGCTTTTCCAGCCGCGGGCCGGCACCGGGCAATCGAATCAAACCGGAGACAATCGCTCCCGGAACCCACATCCACGGTACCGCCAGTACCAGTGCCAATTACGACGGCAGTAGCGTCTGTGACCAATTCCGGCCGTCGGGGCAGGGGATTTTCGCCGCATCCTCGGGCACCAGCCATTCCACTCCAGCGGTCGCGGGTCTGACCTCGCTGGCCTGGTGGTGGCTGGAGAACGCGGCCAACATTCTGCCCGGCGACGCACCGTCGATCGGAACACCCACGCCTGCGCTGCTGAAGGCCTACCTGCTGGCCCACCCGACTTATCTGACCGGTGTTTCGGCAAACGACACGCTGCCGAGCAACGTTCAGGGCTATGGAATGCCGGACATGTCGACGATGTTCGACGACGCGTTCAAGCTTGTCGTCAATCAGGATGTCCTGTTCGACAACAGCGGTGAGAGCTGGGAACTGGTGGCGACTGCAGCAGACCCGCTGCTGCCGGTGCGGATCATGCTGGTCTACACCGATCAGCCCGGCGCCATCGGTACCAGCCCCCAGGTCAACAATCTGGACCTGTCGGTCGACGTCGACGGCCAGCAGTATCTGGGCAACGTTTTTTCCGGGCAGTGGAGCACTACCGGCGGCACACCGGACGACCGTAACAATTACGAGGCCGTGTTCCTGCCGCCGGGTACGGCTTCGGCGCTGACGATCACGGTGTCGGCTTTCAACATTGCCGGTGACGGCGTGCCCAACGTCGGCGATGCAACCGATCAGGATTTTGCGCTGGTCTGCTACAACTGCGTGCGCGAGCCGACCTTTACCCTGCGGGCCGACCCGGCTTCGGCTCAGGTCTGCACGCCGGCTGACGCGGTTTTCCCGCTGCAGATCGGCTCGGTGCTGGGTTTTGTCGATCCGGTCACGTTGAGCCTGTCCGGCCGGCCGTCGGGGACCAGTGCCGTATTTTCGGTCAATCCGGTGATACCTGGCGGCAGCAGCCAGCTTACCATCGGCAATACTGGCGCGGCCAGTCCCGGAAGCTACGACATGCTCGTGACCGGTTCGGCTGCAGGCGAGACGCGCGATTTTCCGCTGGCGCTCGATATCTTCACTGCCGCCCCGGACGCCGCGGTCCCGTCTTTGCCGGTCGATGGTGCGCTCAACGTTCCGCAACAGCCGTTGCTTGAGTGGGCCGCCGCAGCGCAGGCCGGAGAGTACCTGGTGGAAGTGGCCACGGACGCGCAGTTCGCCGATGTGGTGTTCAGTCAGGTCACCAGCGCGACCTCGCTCGTGGTGGCGACACCGCTTCCGAGCAATGCCGTGCTCTACTGGCGGGTAAGCTCGGTGAACCTCTGTGGCGACGCGGTATCTGCGGCATCAAGCTTTACCACCGTTGCATTGCCGGGAGATTGCTCGATCGGCTCGACCCGCGAATCGCATTTCTTTGACGATCTGGAGTCCGGAGCGACGGGATGGACGGTCGCCGGAAGCGGCAGCACCTGGGAGCTGCAGGGCGCTGTCGCAAACAGCGGCGCCAACGCCTGGCACGCCGAAGATGTCCCTGCGGTCAGCGACCAGTGGTTGATTTCACCCTCGGTGGTGTTGCCCGCAGCGACCGCGGCGCATACGCTGCAGTTCTGGAATCGACAGATCATCGAGGATTCCGCAGCGGGCTGTTACGACGGCGCCATGGTGGAGATCTCGGTCGATGATGGTGTCAGTTGGCAGTCAATTCCCGGGGTCGCGCTGCTCACCGATCCATGGGACGGTCCGATCGACGGGGGCTTCTCGAATCCTGCCGCCGGTCTGGATGCCTGGTGCGGTGATCCACAGGACTGGCTCAATTCGGTGATCGACATCAGTGCCTTTGCCGGACAGAGCGTGCGCTTCCGGTTCCGCCTCGCCACGGACAGCTCGGTGGGGCGAGAGGGCTGGTACATCGATGACGTCCTGGTACAGAGTTGTTCCGCGGATCAGGTGTTTGAAGACGGCTTCGAATCGCCTTGAATCGAGTCGACTGGCGGGAGCCGCAGGCTTGCGGCTCCCGCTGAAGCGCAGGTCGCGACAACAGCTTCCCTGATCAGTTACTTGTCCGGCTCGGCTCCGGTCGAGTGTCAGAACTCTTCCAGCACCCGATCGAGCCGGTCGAGGCTGCGCGCCAGGCTGTTGCCCATCGGCGCGAGGTACGGGGGCTCGGCGCGCAGGCTTTGCTTCAGGGTCTTTGTGCTGGACAGCGCCTCGCGATTCGGCCACATGTCGTACGGGGCCAGGAATTGCTCCAGCTCGTCGGCGCGGGCCAGCAACTCGGCGCGGGTAATGCGGTAGGCATGTTCGGCCAGTTCGCTGCGGCTGGAGTAGCTGAACATGTTGGTGAAAAACATCCGCTCGTCGTTGCGGTTCGGTTCGACCAGCAGGATCGACGCGCTCGGAAACTGGGTCGCGTACTTGCCGATGCCGATCTGCATGCGCGACTGGATCAGGGCGCGGAAGGTCTGGGAAAGCACCAGCGGCAGACCGCCGGCAACCATTCGGCTCTCGCTGAGCTGGTGCCGCGGATCGTGCAGTACTTCGGAATCGTAAGGGACCAGGGGGTTGATGCCGATCAGCAGGTCGACGCCATCGTTGAGTGCCGCCGAGGCATGCAAGGTGCGGCGCAATGCGCCGTCGACGTAGTAGCGATCCTTGATCCGGACCGGTGGATACAGGCCGGGCAGGGCGGCCGAAGCCTGTACCGCGCGCGAGATCGGTACGTCCTCGGTGCCGGGCTCGCCGAAACGCACCGCCGCCCCGGTGTCGAGATCCATCGCCACGATTCTGAGCCGCGTGTCGAGCTTGCGGAAATCGTTGGTGCGACCGGGCCGGTCCAGCACCCGGGCGACGAATTCATGGATCGTATCGTTGTCGAAAATTCCGGTCGGCAGGATCTGGTTCAGGTCGCCGACCGATTCCAGCCGCCCCATCCGGGTCGGATGGCGAACCGCCTCGGACAGCAGGCCAAACAGCGCGCCGGGCAGCTTGCGCGCGCGAGTCAGGAATTCGCTCAGCGCCGGGCGCAGGAACTGCTCCGGCTGAAATGCGAATTCGGCACCGGGCGAGCCCATGAAGATGCGGCACATCTGGCTGGTCGTGACCTGATTGGCCAGGCTGGTTGCCAGGAACGCGCCGGCACTGACGCCGACATAGTTGTCGAGCTGATGCAGGCGCAGGCCGTCGATGCCCTCGTCGATCGCGCGCAGCGCGCCGAGTTCGTAGATGGCCCCGAGCGGGCCGCCGCCGGCAATCGCCAGACCGATGCGCGGTACGCGCCGGCCCTCGCGCCGCTTCGATGCCTTGTTGAGCGTCAGCATGCAGAAATGCCCCTGTGAGTGGGATCTCGTCATTGTAGCGCCGACCGGATCGGGCACTCCGGGCCGCATGCGTGATCCGGATCACCCCGGCTCCGGTACCATTCACATCTCAATGGATGCCGCAAGGAGTTACGCGATGCTCGATCAAGGCCAGACGGCCCCGGATTTCGTGTTGCCCGACCAGGATGGGTCGGAGTTTCGCCTGACCGATCAGCGCGGCCGCTGGCTGCTGCTGGTGTTCTACCCCGGCGACGGCACGCCGGTCTGCACCCGGCAGCTGTGCGAATATCGCGACGGCATCGACGAGTTCCAGGGTCTGGGCGTTGACCTGGTCGGCATCAGTGCCGACGATGCCGAGTCCCATCGGCGCTTCCGCGAGCAGCGCAGCCTGCCGTTTCCGCTGCTCACCGATGCCGGGCTCGAGGTGGCCGGAAACTATGGCTGCAAGGGCCTGCTCGGGATGAAACGCGGTGTGTTCCTGATCGATCCCGAGGGCATCTGCCGCTACGCCCATGTCGAATCCGTCGCCCTGTTCCGGCGCTCGCGCGAGGAACTGATCGAGGCGATCCAGACCGCACAGTCGGCATGAGCCGCGCCGGCGCCGATCACCTGGTCGAGCAGACCCGGCTGAGCCTGGCGCTGCTCGATCAGCTTGACCGGGATGCGGCACTCTACCCGCGTCTGGATGAGCTGCAGCACTGGCAGCGCTGTCGGCTGCGCGAGACCTATGACGACCTGCGCCGCCAGGATCACTACCGACCGGCCTGCGTGTTCTTCCTTGAGGAACTCTACGGCGGCCGCGACATGCGTACGCGCGACAGTCAGCTCGATCGTGCACTGCCGATCATGCGTCGGATGCTGCCGGATCACCTGTTGCACGCGGTCGGCGAGGCGATGCGCCTGCAATCCATGAGCATGGACTTCGATGCGCGCCTGTCACAACTGCTGGTCGGCCCGCTGACCCAGCCCGAGTATGCGCGCGGCTATCGCAGTCTGGCCGCGTGGGACGGGCGGCGCGAGCAGATTGGGCTGATCGGCGAGCTCGGCGAGCTTTTGCACCGCACCGTCAAGCTGCCGATGATTCGCCGCCTGGTGCGCTGGATGCGCGGCCCGGCCCACGCGGCCGGCTTCGGCAAGCTGCAGGAATTCCTCGACGATGGTTTGAGCGCGTTTGCCGAGATGGGTGACGATGCCACCCATTTCGTCGCGACCATCGCCGAACGTGAAACCCGGGCGCTGGCGTTGATGGAGCAGGGCGAGGACTGGCCGTTCCGCGAGTGGATCGGGCAGGGGCCGGAAGCCTGACCCGGCCCCCGATTTCGAATGTTGCTCCCCCAATAATCTGCGGTAAAGCTGGTTTGGGTGATGGCTGAGATACGCAGTCAGGGTTGGCGCTTAGTCCGCCGGACGGATGCGCCAGAGCCCGTCGTTGCCTTCACCGTTGTCGGTGACGAACCAGATCGCGCCGTCGGGGCCGATGGCCAGGTCGCGGACCCGTCCCGCCTTGCCCTGGATCAGGCGCTCCTCGTGCACCACTTCGCCGTCCTCGAACACGATTCGACGGATCTGTTCGGTCGCAAGGCCGCCGGCCAGCAGGTTGCCGCGCCAGGCCGGGAACCGGTCGCCGGTGATCGCGACCAGGCCGGAAGGGTGAAGACCGGGCGTCCAGTCGATCTCCGGGTTCACCACGCCAGCCAGCGCCCTGCGGGTGTAGGGAAAGTAGCGCTGCTCGGTGCGGTAGTCGCGGCCGCGCGAGACGATCGGCCAGCCGTAGTTGGCGCCGGGCGTGATGAGGTTGAGTTCGTCGCCGCCGCGAGGGCCATGTTCGGTGGCCCAGACCGTGCCGGTCTCCGGGTGCACCAGCAGTCCCTGAATATTGCGATGGCCGTACGACCAGATCTCCGGTTTTGCCCCTTCAAGACCGATAAAGGGATTGTCCGCTGCCGGTGTGCCGTCATCGTTGAGCCGAAGCAGACTGCCGGCATGATCGGTGATGTCCTGTGCGCGCGGAGGAGCCGCACCCCGATCACCGATCGACATCAGCAAAGTGCCGTCCGGCAGCCAGGCCAGGCGCGAGCCGTAGTGGCGACCCGGGGTCGAGAAGCGGTCCTGGATGAACAACTGCTCGAGATCAACCAGCCGGTCGCCGTCCAGCCTTGCGCGTGACAGCGTGGTGGCGCTGTTGACACCGTCGGGGCCAGCCTGCGACCAGGTCAGATAAACCAGCCGATTGGTCTCGAAATCGGGATGTAACGCCACATCCAGCAATCCGCCCTGGCCGCGTGCGGCAACTTCCGGGGTCCCGGAAATCTCCTGCGCCTGGCCGTTGTCGATGCGCAGCAATCGACCCGTTCGCTCGGTCACCAGCAAGCGTCCGTCGGGCAGGAACGCCATGCCCCAGGGCTCATCAAGGCCCTGAATCACGGCTTCGAGTTCGATCTGCTGGTACTCGGTCCGCAGGGTCTCGGCCATGCCCGGCCCGGTCGCGGCAAGGCTTGCGCCAAGAATCAAAATCGCCGAAGGGAAAGCGCGCATCGTTTTCTCCATGACACATAGGGATCGGTCTGATCATAGCGAATTGGCAAAGCTGCCACGCGGCCACAAGCAGGACAGCTTGGGCTGAGCGTCAAGCACTGAACGCGCAGGTGGCTTCACCCCGCCAGGTTTGTCGATCCGCGCTATTCTGTGCCGCCCTGCATGGTCGTTTTGCGCGCTTGAACCAGGATTCCACTCCACCAGGTCTGCCTCCGGCCGGTCGTTTTGCGCTGCTCGCGGCGCTGAGTTCCAGCATCGGCCAGACCTTCTTCATCGGTCTGTTCGGCGCCGAATTCCGCGCCGCCTTCGTGCTTTCGGATGCTCAGTTCGGGCTGCTCTACAGTGCTGCCACGCTGGTCAGCGGCCTGAGCATGTTCTGGCTCGGTGCCGTGATCGATCATGTGCGGCTGGCGCGCGCCGTTGCGGTCGTGCTTGTATTGCTCGCGCTCGGCGCCGGGCTGGTCGCCAGTGCAGACGGTGTCGCGGGATTGCTGCTGGGGCTCTTTCTGCTGCGTCTGGCCGGGCAGGGCCTGATGGGACATCTGGCGGTGGTCGCGGCCGGTCGTTTTGCGCTGCGACGGCGCGGTCGGGCGCTGGCCATGGTCAGTTACGGCTTCATCCTGGGTGAGGCCTGCCTGCCGCCGCTGGTGGCCGGTTTGCTGCAATCCTTCGACTGGCGCACGGTCTGGCTCGGAGCCTCGCTGTTGCTGGCCGGTCTGGCCCTGCCTGTACTGTTCCTGCTGGCGCGTCCGATGATCGGCAATCCGGCGGCCGCGCTGGAGCCCGAGACTTCGACCCCGCCGACCCTGTTCCGGCGACGTGACCTGTTCTCGCAGGGGGCGTTCATCCGCGTGCTGCTGATCATTCTGGTGCCACCGGTGCTGGTCACGGCGCTGTTCCTGCATCAGGGCGCGATCGCCGAACGCATGGGCTGGACGCTGATCGAGGTGGGCCGTGCGTTCGTGCTGTTCGCGCTGCTGCAGGCGGCCGCGGCATTTTCTGCCGGGCGCCTGATCGATCGCTTCAGCGCCCGCGCCCTGCTGCGAGTACAACTGCTGCCGGGCGCAATCGCGGTGCTGGCGCTCGGCTGGCTGGCACCGGGGCCGTCACTGTGGCTGATGTTTGCCGGGCTCGGACTTCTGTCCGGGCTCAACAGCGTGATCGGCGCAGCAATCTGGGTCGAACTGTTCGGTACCCGCCAGCTCGGCATGATTCGCGGTGTTCATACGGCGCTGATGGTGCTGGGCACGGCCGCCGGCCCGGTGTTGCTCGGGGCCTTGCTGGATCATGGCGTCAGCCTGGCTGCATTCGGGGTCGGGGTCAGCCTCTGGATCGTGCTGGTGCCCTTGCTGGCCGTGCCCGGTGTGAAGCCAAGGCTGCACCGCTCGCCGCTGACCGGAACCGACGACTGAAACGACAATTGACGGAACGCCGGGCGAGCCAGACAATACCGGCCCCGAATCTCCGCTGGAGTTGTAGATGATCGTGACCACGCCCGAGGCGTTTCGCAAGGAAATGGCAGCCGGCTGGATCAAGGCTGACGCGGCGGCCGTGCCGCGCGCGGTGTTCCTGGTCGAACCAGCCGAATTCCGGCTGTCGCGTCAGGCCGCCCGCGACAACGCCTACATGGATCTCACCGTCGGGGTCAATCCTGCGCTGGCGCTGGCCCAGCATCGCGACCTGAGCGACGCAATCGCGGCCTGCGGCATCCCCGTGATCCGTTTTCCCGGCCGCGCCGACAACCCGGACGATCTGTTTCCGAACAACGTGTTCGCGACCACGGCCGGGCGCTTCATCATCGGCGCGATGCGCCATCCCGAGCGACAACGTGAAGCCGAGCGCAAGGATATCCGCGCCTTCTTCACCGAGCTGATGGGCTACCCCGAGTTCGACCTCTCAAAACGCGATTGCATCGCCGAGCTGACCGGCGCGCTGGTGATGGACCGGGCGCGGCGGCTGGGTTTCTGCGGCCTGACCGGGCGGGTCGATGCGGCCGGCTGCCAGGCAATGCACGAGGCCTTCGACCTCGCACTCACGTTCCGGTTCGAGCTTCGACCCGAGGAGTACCACACCAATGTCGTGATGTCTGTACTGGCCTCGCGAGCGCTGGTGATCTGTCCGGATGCATTCGTCGACCCCGACGTGCCGGCCGCCATCGCCGAGGCTTTTCCGGGCCATGTGCTCGAGATCAGCCGCGCCGAGAAGGAGTGCTTTGTCGGCAACTGCCTGGCGCTCGGTTTCGACGATCTGTTCATCAGCGCCACCGCCTGGCGCGCGCTGGCACCGAACAAGCGGCGCGTCATCGAGCAGGACTGGAAATTCACCGTCCACGCCGTCGAGCTCGATGAGGTCGAAAAGGCCGGCGGCTCGCTCAGATGCTGCATCGGCGAGATTTTCTGAATCGGGGCGGCAGACGCGTTCCACCCGGATTCGGGCGGATTCGAAAATCCGGTGACAGGTTTCAGGGCTCGACTGCGTCTTTTGCAGTGAATGTTGCTGGATATCAAGATCCAGCCGTTCCGATACTCAAATGAACAGGGAATTGGTATTGATTATCCGTACTTGGGGCTGCTATCATCCGACCAAGTGAAGTTCGGCGACATCGCCGACTTCGGCCGTGGCCATGAGTTTGCTCATGGAAAAGCGTGCGCCACCGCGGATCAGCAGATCATTTTTGTGAATTACATCAGGAGTTTTGCTCATGAGCCACACCAGCCACAACAATCTCTTCAAGCGCGCCGCCGGCCTCGGCGCCCTGGCCGCGGGCGCACTGCTTGCCTCTCAGGCTGCATTTGCCTGCCAGACCACGAACTGGTCGGCCACCAATGGCGCGGTTGCAGCCGGCGACCCGGCCGCTGACAACATCGCCCGCTACCAGGGGCTGTGTGGCCTCGAAGCTACGGGAACCGGCTTCGTTCAGGACAACAGCCCCGGCGGCATCGACCGCATCGTCGCGCGCTTCTACGTGCTCAACGACAACACCGCCACGGCCACGATCTACTCCGGCTTCGGTGACACCGCCGGCGGAAGCAATCGCTTCAACGTCACGCTGAACAATGCCGGGCAGGTCACGCTGACCGATGTCGCCACTGGTCAATCGGTCAACCAGACAGGTTCGACCAACTGGCTTTCGGTCGAAATCGACTGGGGTCAGGGCGCGGGTACCGGCTTTGTCTCGCTGTCGGTCAATGGCCAGGCCGCCGCGGAAGTTACCGGCCTGAACAACGCCGGCACGGCGCTGCAGTCGGTTCGCCTCGGCAACCTCAATGGCGCCGCCGGCACGCTGGGCTTCGATTCGTATGAATCGCGCCGGAGTACTGCGGTGGGTCGTCTGTGCAACTGCAACGCCAACGGCAGCGCGGATGATGTGGTCAACGTGCAGGATGTAATTACCATCGTCAACGAGGCAGGTGGCGTCGCCTTGGCTTCCGGCACACCCGATTGCAACCAGGATGGCCAAGTCAGCGTTCAGGATGTGATCTTGACCGTGAACATTGCCGGTGATACTGGCGTTTGCGTCCTTTAAACGACCCAATTCAGGAGATCAGAAAATGTTGAACAGGAATCTTGTCAAAGCTGGCCTGGTGGGTCTGGCCCTTGCGGCCTGTGGTTTCGCTTCGGCGCAGCAGAAGAGTGAACTGGCGCAGGCCGACCTGTGGCTGCAGCCGGCCAAGGGCGGTTACACCGTCGAATTCGTTTCGAACGGCGAGGTTGTCGGCCTTCAGTTCGATGTCAAGGGGATCGAGGTGGCCGAAGGTCAGTTCGATTGCGGCGCCGGTGTCGCGGAGACTCACATCGCAAGCTGCACGATCAACTCCGAAGGTAATCTGCGGGTGCTCGTGTATTCGATGGAGAATGCGCCGATTCCAGACGGGACCATGGTGATGATCCGCAATGCCGTGTCGGCCGACCGTGGCAATCTGCTTGGTGCAGTGCGCCAGGCCGCTCAGCCGACGCTGGATGGCGTCGTGTTCGGTGACGTGCAGGGCGCTAACGTGACCCCGGATCACCTCCAATAAAAACCAGTCGTACCTTCCCTTAAGGAGTGAAATCAATCATGAACCTCAAGAAAATTCTGCCGGCAGCGATCGCCGGGGCCAGCTTGCTGGCCTCGGCCAGCGCACTGGCTGATATCCAGATCACTGTAAATGGTGGAAGCGGAGCGGTGGGGGGCACAGTCGTTGTCTCCTATGACTACGCTGCACTTGATGCCGATAACGTTGGCGGGTTTCAGTTTGACCTGGTCTATAATCCGGCAGTTCTGACACCCACTGTGATCAATACGTGTGGTGCCAACAGACCTGCGACCCATAATGCTTCCTGCACCGAGCCGGGCGGGCCGGGCAACGGACGAGTCCGGACCTTGATCGCGGATTTCACGCCTCCGACGGATGAAATCGTTCCGTTCAATATCCCCAACATGGGGCAAATTACATTCCAGATCAATCAGCCCGGTACACACACGCTGACGTTCGACAATGCCAGCGCTGGCGATATTACCGGTGCGACAGTTTTGATCACCGGCAACGACGCCACGATCACCGGCTCGATCGTCGGCGCGGCTGGCTTCGCATCGACCCCGGCACCGGGTGGTGCCCCGATCGACCTCGGCAATGCCGAAGTGGGCTCGCTCAGCACGAACTCGCCGCAGACCATCACGGTTTCGGAAATCGGCGACCAGCAACTGGATGTGACTGCGATCGCATTCAGCGGTCCCAACGCATTGGCGTTTTCGTCGCCCACGGCGCCGTTCTCGATCGCCGACGGCGGTGCAGACGTCGATGTCGATGTCAACTGTACCCCGGATGCGCGCGGTAACCTGACGGCCACGGTCGAGCTGACCAACAACTCGGTCAACAGCCCAAACCCGGAATACAGCCTGACCTGCCGCGGCTTCTCGCCGAACGTCCAGGTCCCCGCCGGCCCGATCAATCTGGCCGCGCTGACCGTGGATCCGGCGCCGACCGGCAACATCAACGTCACCAATCCGCAGGACGGCTTCACCAGCGCCGCGGCCAACGTGACGGCTGCTGCGGGTGCGGGTGATGCTGAAATCACCGTCACGGTGGGTGGCCCGACCACGATCAACGCGGGTGCCAACTTCGACTTCGTCGTGTCCTGCAACAACGGCAATGCCGGTAACTTCAGCCGCGTCATCGACATTACCTGGGACAACCCGCTTGCAGGCGGTCCGAACAGTGGTCAGATCACGGTCAACTGCGACGTTACCAACGCGATTCCGTCATTTGATTCGCTTCCGCCTGCGCCGGGTCCGCTGGCCTTCGGCACGGTCGTCAACGGTACGACTTCGGGAGTGATCGGCATCAACGTTGGTAATGACGGTGTCGGTCCGGCGCCGGATTCGAACCTGAACATTGCCAGCGTCGTTTCCAGCAACCCGGTGTTCACGGCGACCCTGATCAATGCCGGGCCGTTCCCGGTTGGTGCGCCGTCCGGTGCTGCCGACATCGAAGTCACCTGCTCGCCGACGGTGGCTGGTCCGGTCAATGGCACGATTACCGTCAACCACAATGGCGACGATGACCCGACCGTGTTCAATGCCACCTGCACCGGCGAATCCGACGCAGCATTCTCGTCGACACCAGCGCCGGGTGGCATCCTGAACCTCGGCATCGTTCCGCCGTCGACCACCACGCCCGAAGGTTTCATCGACTTCAGCAACGGCGGTGCGGTTGATTCGCTGCAGGTCGATTGCTCGGTCAGCGATCCGGACGGTGTGTTCACCTTCACGCCGAACCCGATCAGCTTCTCGATCGGCCCAGGAGCGACCGAATCAGCCGGTTTCCAGTGCACCCCGCCGACGCCGGATTCATTCGCGGCGGCCGTGTCCTGCAGCATCACAGGTGCAGCGGAACCGATCCAGGCCGATTACACCGTGATCTGTCAGGGTCAGCCGCTGGTTGTTCCGACCATGAACCGCTGGGGCCTGATCATCATGAGCCTGATGCTGCTGCTGGTTGCCGGCGTTGCCGGTCGCCGGATGATGGCGTAATCGCCTGATTCAAGTAGCACTGAAGTAATCGAAAAGGCCGCCCCCAGGGCGGCCTTTTCGTATGTGCGCATCCGTTGCCCGCTTGATTCGGATCGGGGTCCGGATCAGCGCCGGCAGTTCAGCCTGCAATCAGCGACGGACCGCCGCCGGGCCATGTCGTGAATCGGAGTTCCCACAGCGGCAGTTCGAGGCGAGGCAGATCGATGCAACGCTCAGTTGAGACTTCAGACAAGCCTTGCGCTGAATTGGTCAAGAGCTGCAAGCAACACCAGCATTTTGTCTGCGAGATCGAAGGCCTTGTTGAACAGGCTGGCCTGCAGTTCCGGGTCATCCGGATAGTCATGTGCGAATTGATTGCGCATTTCGCGAGTTTTCAGCCACGCATCGGCGGACGGGATGGCGCCGATTTTTTCCAGGCGGTTGAGCTTGTCGATGAAGGCGGTCAGTTCGCCCGGCTCTTGTGCCAGGTCCAGGACTGCCGGCATCAGTTGGGTCCCCATGGCATCCTGCAGCTTGGAGAAGCGCAGCACAAACTGATCGCAAAAAGCGCGCTCCTGCCGGTCGAGCGCAGCCATATCTGCGGCGCACCATGGGCGGTGGCTGGACAGCGCAGCCATGGCCTGGCTGAGGTGCTCTGCGTGTTTGACGCAGACATCCCGGGCCTGCCTGTAATCCACCGCAGTCATAGTTGAACCCCGGTCTGACGGGCATGCTGATGAATCGCCAGATCGACACCGCCTGCGCGACGGATAACGAGATCGATTTTCTGATCGCCCAGGATTCGATGGAGTTCTGCGAGCGCATTCAGCCGCGCATCCACGAGTTGGTCCACGTCCTGTATTTCCGGTTCGATGTACAAGTCGATATCTCCGCCGCGGGCCGTGTCGTCCACCCGCGAGCCAAACAGCCGAATCAGGCTGGATTGGCCAAAATGGCTCTCGAGCGTCCGGCGAATGGTCTGGCGTTGGCGCGGTGTCAGTCTCATTTCGCAATGATAGCTCTTGCGCTCTGGATATTCATGAACCGGCCGTCGCCGTGGCTTGGGTCACGAAGGACCCGGGCATTCAGCGCCGATTAAGCCGGCGGGGTTAGAATCGCTGGCGTGAACGGGAATTCCTCAATCTGCAAGCCGCTTGGCCGATTTCTGCGTGCCGGGCTGCTGGCATTTTCGCTTCTGCTGTTGCTGCCGGCCCCGGATGCATTCGCCGACAGTCTGCGCGAGGTGGCCGAGCGCGTGGCGCGGCAGCACGATGGCAAGGTGATTGCGGCGCGAGAGGTTCGACGCGGCGGCCGCCGCTACTACGAAATCCGGATCCTGACCCGCGACGGCGTGGTCAAGAACATCCGCGTACCGGCACGGGATCAAGGCTCTCTTGCGGGCGCTGTGGAAGCGGGATTCGATCGCGATGGAAACCCGGCCGATGTCGCGATTCGGGGTTCGCGTCCCCAGCAGCACAATTCTGCTTTCCGGAGCTGATCAACGTGCGCCTGCTTTTGCTTGAAGATGAAACCACCCTGCGCGAGACCCTGACCGATCGGCTGCGCGAGCAGGGGTATGTGGTGGATGCGGTCGGGGAGGGCGTTGAGGGCGCCTATTTCGCCACGGAATATCCGATCGACCTGGCCATCATCGATCTCGGCCTGCCCGGCAAGTCCGGTCTGGAGGTGCTGCGCGAGCTTCGACGGGCCGGCAAGCGCTATCCGGTGTTGATCCTGACCGCGCGCGATCACTGGCAGGACAAGGTCGAGGCGCTGGAACTGGGCGCCGACGATTATCTGACCAAGCCGTTTCGCACCGAGGAACTGCTGGCCCGGGTCCAGGCTCTGCTGCGGCGCGCGGCCGGACACGCCAGCTCGCAGATCGAATTCGGTCCACTACAGGTCAAGCTGTCGGCGCAGACGGCCCGCCTCAACGACAGCCCGCTGGACCTGACCGGATTCGAGTACAAGCTGCTGGAATACTTCGTGCTGCACCCGGACAAGGTGCTGTCGAAGATGGAGCTCAACGAGCATCTGTACGAAGAAGAAGCCGATCCGGAAAGCAATGTCATCGAAGTCATCCTCGGCCGTCTGCGGCGCAAGATCGACCCGGACGGCACCTGGAAACCGATCCAGACCCTGCGCGGTCGCGGCTACCGCTTCAGCCCGGAGGGCGGCGATTGAACGCCCCCTCCCAGACCCTCCCCCGCAAGCGGGGGCCGGGGTGGGGGCAGTCAATCCAGCCACCACGCCACTGATCAATGAACCTGTCTGATCCATCGCCCTCGCTGCTGCTGCGTCTGAGCATCTCGGCCGTGGTCGTGGTCATTCTGGCGCTGGGCTTGATCGGGCTGGTGGTGAATCGGGCCTACCTCGCGGCCGAACGCGTGGCGCTGGACGAGCGCCTCGAAAACACGGTGTTTGCCGTGCTGGCCGGGCTGGAGGTGAGCGACGATGGTGGCCTGGATTGGGCCGGCGCGCCGGCGGAATCGCTGTTGACCCAGGCTCAGTCGGGCCTGTATGCCGGGGTTTACGGTGGCGTCGACGAGTGGCTCTCGCCGTCCACGCTGGGGCTTTCGATACCTCTGGACCAACCGGCCGTTGCGCGTGGCGAGGCAATGCGCCAGGCGGCCGATGCGCAATCGCCATGGCATGTCTACCGGCTGGGTCTGGGCTGGGAACTGCCCGATGGCCGAATTGTCGACCTGGTGGTCTGGGCTGCCGAGGCCCCTGAGCGCCTGCAACAGTCGGTGCGGGGGTTTCGCGCCAACCTGTGGCGCTGGCTGGCGCTGGCGGCGGTCGTATTGCTGGCCGCTCAGGTGCTGCTGCTGTTTCAGCCGCTGCATGTGCTGCGCCGTATTGCCGCCGAAATACGCGAGATCGAAGCTGGCAAGCGCGAACAACTCGGCGGCGGCTACCCCCGCGAACTCACGCCCCTGACCGAAAATCTCAATGCGCTGCTGGCCACCGAGCGCTCCAATGTCGAGCAGTACAGTCAGGCGCTGGGTGACTTGGCGCATTCGCTCAAGACGCCGCTGGCCGTACTCAACGCCCGCGCCGAATCCGGCGAGCCCATCCCAGCCGACGAAATGCTCGAAAGCGTGCGCCAGATGCAGCTGCGCATTCGTGACGAACTGGAACGTGCCGCCCGGACCGCGCGCAGGACACTGTTGCCGCCGCTGGCGTTGCGCCCGCATGCGGAGAAAATGCTCCGTTCGCTGGGCAAGCTGTACGGTGAGGTGGACTTCACGCTGGCCTGCGACCCGGCCCTGCAGGCCAATATCGCCGAGCGTGATCTGATCGAGATTCTCGGCAACCTGCTGGAAAACGCGGCCAAGTATGGCGACGGCAAGGTCAGGCTGGCGCTGTCCGTGCCGCCGCGATCAGGCCGGCGCAGCGGTGTGATCATCGAAGTCGCCGACAATGGCCCGGGCCTGGCATCCGGACAGTTCGAAAAACTGCTGCAGCGCGGCGTGCGTGGCGACCAGCGTGCCGAAGGCCAGGGCCTGGGTCTGGCCATCGTCCAGCGCATCGTGGACAGCTACCATGGGCAGATCCGTGCCGAACGGTCGGAATGGGGTGGCCTGAAGCTCCTTGTCGAGCTCAGGCCGGGCTGAATCCGTCGTGAGTTCGCCCCCGTCCTGACCCTCCCTGCGCAAGTGGCAACCGCAACGCCGAAAATGTTCCTTCCGCCGTGAGCGGAGAAGGCAA
>NPIE01006184.1_pt2 | contig 20329 bp, 34 predicted proteins | sample 8637661 | NCBI WGS metagenome assembly NPIE01 (sample SAMN07420842, study PRJNA396082) | bioreactor metagenome | isolation source: sample BA12 brine-fed electro-methanogenic bioreactor BA | place: Japan: Kochi | collected 2016-12-09
ATGGTGATGCCGGGCGACAACGTGTCGATCGATGCGGAGTTGATCACCCCGATCGCCATGGACACCGGACTGCGCTTTGCGATCCGTGAAGGCGGCCGTACGGTCGGCGCCGGCGTTATCAGTGAAATCATAGCCTAAGGTCACCTCCGATGATACCTACCGAGAAAATTCGTATACGACTCAAAGCATACGACCATAAGCTGCTCGACCAATCAACGCACGAGATCGTCGATACAGCGCGTCGTACCGGTTCCGCCGTGGTTGGACCGATTCCGCTGCCGACGTCGACCAAGAAATTCTGTATCCTTCGTTCACCGCACGTGGACAAGAAATCTCGGGAACAGTTTGAGATGAGAACCCACCGCCGGCTTCTCGATATCCTCGAACCGACCCAGCAGACTATCGATCTGTTGATGAAACTGGAACTCTCAGCCGGCGTAAACGTTGAGATCAAGCTTCCGTAATCAGCAGGAAACGTTAAGCACAGAGAAGCATCGGGTACGATTATGCCAAAGACTATGGGGATTTTGGGCAAAAAACTCGGGATGACCCGCATCTATAACGAGTTGGGAGTGGTCATTCCGGTGACGGTGATACAGGCCGGCCCCTGCACGGTTCTGCAGGTCAAGACGGCCGACAAGGAAGGCTACAACGCCATCCAGGTCGGCTTTGATCCGAAACGGCCGAATCGGGTAACCAAACCGGAAGCGGGACACTGCAAAGCGGCCGGAGCCGACGGGTTTTATCATATCCGCGAATTTCACGTGGACAACCCGGGTGACTACCAAGTAGGTCAGCAGCTCTCGCTGGACGATGTCGTCAAGATCGGCGATCTGGTCGATGTCCAGGGCAAAAGCAAGGGGCGCGGTTTCCAGGGTGTCGTCAAACGGTACGGCTTCAAAGGCGGCCGTGATACCCACGGTTCCATGTTTCACCGTGCTCCGGGATCCATCGGCTGCAGTGCCTGGCCGAGCCGGGTCATCAAGGGCAAGCGGTTGCCGGGACGCATGGGCAACGAGACGGTCCTGAAAAAGAGCCTCAAAGTAGTGGACGTTCGGCCGGAAGATCATGTTGTCCTGCTCAAGGGATCAGTGCCCGGAGCCAAAAATGGTCTGTTGAAGATATTTTCGAGATAAGGCAGCAGCGACCGGCTCAAGGAGAAGATAATGTCGACGGTAGAAGTAAAAAATATCAAGAACGAAAAGGTTGGCGAGATCGAGTTGAATGACCAGATCTTCAATCGTGAGGTCAAACCATATCTGCTCCACGATGTGGTTCGTCAGCAACGCGCCGCCAAGCGTGCCGGTACCGCCAGTACCAAAGGACGCGGTGAAGTGAAAGGGAGCAGTGCCAAACCGTGGCGCCAGAAAGGCACCGGGCGCGCCCGGGCCGGCAACAAACGGTCGCCGCTGTGGCGCGGTGGTGGTGTCGTCTTCGGTCCGAAACCGCGTGATTTCAACTTTAAACTCAACCGCAAGGTGCGGCAGCAGGCCATAGCGATGGCGATTTCTGCCCGCCTCCAGGAAGGTAATCTGGTCGTGCTCGACGATTTTACCATGGAAGCGATTAAGACCAAGGATTTCGTGACGATTATGGACGTGCTGCAGCTCAATAACGCCCTGATCGTTATTGACGGCGACAACGAGGTCCTTAGCAAATCGTCACGCAACGTGCCGGGCTACAAGGTTATGAAAACCGAGGGGCTGAACGTATACGATATTCTCCTGCACGAGAAGTTGGTGCTCCTGCAGCCCGCCATCCCGAGCCTGGAAGAGAGGTTTACGGCATGAAAAACATGTACAGTGTCCTGCAGGGGCCATGTCTGACGGAAAAGGCCAACCTGCAGCAGGAAATGGGCAACAAGGTCGTGTTCAAGGTACATCCCGACGCCAATAAGATCGAGATCAGGAAAGCCGTCGAGAGCATGTTCAAGGTGAAGGTCCGGGACGTAAAAACTGTCTCCATGCCCGGCAAGCAGAAACGGGTCGGCAAGCATTTCGGCCGCACCCAGGACTGGAAAAAAGCCTACGTCACCTTGGCCGAGGGCGAGATCAACTTTGTTGACGAACTGTAGTCAGGACGCTTCGCCGAAACATGCGGCGATCGTTGAAACGAGCTAGCCAACGCAAATATGATGGAGCGATTGGGAAATCATGGCAATAAAGACTTATAAACCAACATCAGCCGGCAAGCGACACCACGTGTCGACCAGGAATCCGGATCTGTCGAATAGCGAGCCTGAGCGAAGCCTGGTGGTGAGCCTGAATCGAAGTGGCGGACGTAACAATTACGGGCGGATTACCACGCGGCACCAGGGTGGCGGACACAAGCGAAAGTACCGGATCATCGACTTCAAACGCAACAAGACCGATATCGTTGCCAGGGTGGTGTCGATCGAGTACGACCCGAACCGTTCCGCCAATATTGCCCTGCTCAGCTATCTCGATGGTGAGAAGCAGTACATCCTTGCCCCGGACGGGATTGCCGTCGGCGATCAGGTGGTGGCCGGCGACAAGGTAGATATTCAGCCGGGCAATTGTCTACCGATGGCCAATATCCCGCTGGGTACGGTGATTCACAACATCGAGATGAAAATCGGTAAAGGTGCCCAACTGGTGCGAAGTGCCGGCGCTTCGGCGCAGCTTATGGCCAAAGAGGGCAACCACGTGCTGGTCCGGTTGCCATCCGGTGAGGTGCGTAAATTCCACAACTTGTGCCGTGCCTGCATCGGCCAGGTCGGTAATCGCGAGCACGAAAGCCAGAAGCTGGGTAAGGCCGGACGCTCCCGGTGGCTCGGCCGGCGACCTTCCGTGCGTGGTGTCGCGATGAACCCGGTCGACCATCCGATGGGCGGTGGCGAAGGTAAGAGTTCCGGCGGACGTCATCCTTGTACGCCGTGGGGTCAGCCGACCAAAGGCTATAAGACGAGAGTGAAGAAAGCGTCTGACAAGATGATTGTCAAACGGAGATCATAACAAGGAGTAGATAATGTCTCGCTCAGTTAAAAAAGGACCATTTATCGATGATCATCTGGCGAAAAAAGTGGAAAGCGCCGTTGAGTCCGGTTCCCGCAAGGTGATCAAGACCTGGTCGCGGCGGTCGGACATTGTGCCGGAGATGGTCGGACTCACCTTCGCCGTTCACAACGGCAAGAAATTCGTGCCGGTATTCGTCACCGAGAACATGGTCGGACACAAGCTCGGAGAGTTTTCCCCCACCAGAACGTTCTATGGTCACGCAGCGGACAGGAAGAAAAAATAACGACACTGTTGGTGACACCACGTATTGGGAGTAGACAAGATGGAAGCACGAGCCGTTGGAAAATATATCCGGATATCGCCGCAGAAAGCACGCCTTGTGGCCGATGTCGTCCGCGGTATGAACGTCGACAAGGCGATCACGACCTTGAAGTTCATGCCGAAAAAAGGGGCGGCCATTATCCGGCAGGTGATTGAATCCGCCGTGGCCAATGCCACCCAGGATGATCGGGTTGATGTCGATAGTCTGTTTGTCAAGAAGATTGATATCGACGGGGGGCCGTCATTGAAGCGGATCATGCCGCGGGCCCAAGGTAGGGCTACCAGAATTATCAAGCGTACCAGCCACATCACGGTGGTTCTTGACGAGAGTTGAGGAGCGTCCTGATGACGAGCAACGCTGCTGTTGCACACGACACTTTCTCATTAATCAACTACTCAGTTGGAGGGTTATTTTGGGCCAGAAGGTTAATCCAATAGGACTAAGACTGAATATCACCCGTTCGTGGGATTCTATATGGTACGCGGACAAAGAGTACAGCACGTATCTCATTGAAGATCAGAAGATACGGAAGTACCTGAAAAAACGTCTTTACCATGCCGGACTGTCCAAGGTGACGATAGAACGTACCGGAGAAAAAATCCGTATCAAGCTCTACACCGCACGGCCGGGCATTGTCATCGGCAAGAAGGGAGCGGAGATCGAGACCTTGAAAAAAGACCTCGAAAAGTTTGTCAATCGTCCGGTGACCCTCGACATTCAAGAGGTTCGGCGACCGGAAGCCGATGCCCAGCTGATTGCTGAAAGCATCGCCTCCCAGCTCGAGCGGCGCGTCGCTTTTCGTCGGGCTATGAAAAAAGCGGTCAATTCAGCCCTGCGCTTCGGCGTTCAGGGGATCAAGATATCCTGTTCCGGCAGGCTCGGCGGTGCTGAAATGTCGCGCTGTGAATGGGTTCGGGAAGGTCGGGTGCCGCTGCACACCCTTCGTGCCGACGTCGATTATGCATTGGCCGAGGCCAACACCACCTATGGAATCATTGGCGTTAAAGTCTGGATTTTCCATGGAGAGGTTCTCGAAGAACGGGAACAGGCAAGTAACTGATCGTGACCATGCTGTACTGAGTTTTCAGAGAAGAACTACACGTGGAGTAAGATATGTTAAGTCCCAAGAAGGTAAAACATAGAAAGGTTTTCACAGGTAAACTGCGAGGTACCGCCCAGCGGGGCGCGACCATCGCTTTTGGCGAGTATGCCTTGAAGGCGGTCAGCAGCGGTCGAATGACCGCCCAGCAGATCGAGGCGGCCCGTATCGCCATCAACCGAAAAATCAAACGTGGCGGAAAGGTCTGGATCAGGGTTTTCCCCGATAAGCCGGTAACCAAGAAACCGGCCGAGACCAGGATGGGTAAAGGTAAGGGAAGCCCGGAATTCTGGGTTGCACCTGTCAAACCCGGCAAGATCCTTTATGAATTGTCCGGTGTTACCGAAGAACTGGCGGTGCGTGCCCTGACGCTTGCCGGCAACAAACTGCCGTTTGCCACCAAGGTTATTTCCAAGAGGAGTCTCGTATGAAAGCCGAAGATATACGAAAAATGTCCGTCGAGGAACGCGCCAAGAAGGAAAAGGAGCTGCGCGAGGAACTCGGCAACCTGGCTTTCCAGCACAAGCTCCGTCCTCTGGAAGATACGTCGCGCCTGCGGAAAGTTAAAAAAGACATTGCCCGTATCATGACGATTAGCAACCAAAAACAAGCGAATTGACGGAACGTTTGGGACATTTATACAAATGAATATTTCGCGCCTCAACCTCTTTAATTGACATTATGAGCGAACAAAACAAAGCACGAAAAACCAGGACCGGTTCCGTTGTCAGCAATGGCATGGAAAAGACAGTGGTAGTCCGCGTTGAACGCAAATTTCGGCATAAGCTCTACGGCAAATATGTCAAAACAAGCGTCAAGTACCTTGCCGACGACCCGGGGAATCAATGCAATATCGGGGATCTCGTCCTCATCGAGGAATGTCGCCCGTTGAGCAAAAAGAAGCGTTGGCGGGTTAAAACCATACTTCAACAGGCGGAATAACGTTTGCGGCTCGTTGGCGGCTGAGACGAGCCAGGGCTGATAGAGATCAGGTGACATTATGATACAAACCGAAACAATACTCAATGTTGCCGACAACTCCGGCGCGCGGAAGGTTTTGTGCATCAGGGTTCTCGGCGGCACGAAGAAGAGATATGCCGGCATCGGCGATGTCATCGTCGTATCGGTGAAGGAAGCGATTCCCCATGCGAAGGTGAAGAAGGGCGATGTGATGACAGCGGTTATCGTTCGTACCAAAAAAGAGATGAACAGAATGGACGATACCTGGGTGAAGTTTGATGAGAACGCGGCGGTCCTGCTTTCCAACGCCGGTGAACCGATTGGTACGCGTATCTTCGGACCGGTTGCCCGGGAGCTGAGAAACCGGGGATTCATGAAGATCGTCTCCCTCGCTCCAGAAGTGCTTTGATGATAATTCGCCGCATGACACAGCAAGGATAGGTACAACAATGAGAAAAGGCAGAACATACCTGAAGGCGAACGATCAGGTGGAAGTGATCGCCGGAAAAGACAAGGGACGGGTTGGCAAGGTGCTCAAAGTGTTTCCTGCCAGCGACAAGGCCACGGTGGAGCGGATCAACATGATCAAGCGACACACCAAACCTCGTGATGCCAGTCAACAAGGGCAGATTGTCGAGCGTGAGGCCCCGATACATGTATCCAATCTGCAGATGATCTGTCCCGAATGCACGCAGACCGGCCGGATCGGCAAGAAGATACTGGAAGATGGCACAAAGGTTCGTTACTGCAAGAAATGCGGTGAATCGATCGAAAGCAAATAACTGGTCGCCAACGAGGGTCACGTCAGGAGTTACACATGGGTGCACTTAAGGACTTTTATAATACGGAATGCGTTCCGGCACTGAAAGAACAGTTCGGTTATACGAACCTGCTACAGGTGCCGAAACTAGAGAAGATCGTACTGAACATGGGACTGGGTGAAGCGGTCCAGAACCCGAAAATCGTGGAAAGTGCGGCGCAGGAATTGAGCATGATCGCCGGACAGAAGGCGGTTATTACCAAGGCGAAACGATCGATTGCCGGCTTCAAGCTGAGAGAAGGGATGCCGATCGGTTGCCGGGTGACCTTGCGTGGTGACCGGATGTACGATTTTTTCAGTAAACTGGTTAATATCGCACTCCCCCGGGTTCGTGACTTTCGCGGTGTATCGCCGAAAGGGTTCGACGGTCGCGGTAACTATTCACTGGGAGTCAAGGAAGAGATCATTTTCCCCGAGATCGATTACGACAAGATCGATAAGATCAAAGGGTTGAACATATCCATCGTGACCAGCGCCGAGAGCAACGAAGAAGGACGCTCCCTGCTGGCCCTGATGGGCATGCCGTTCAGGAAATAATGAGCGCCCCGCATGGTCTCCGGTTAGCGGCTTTTCCCGAAGAATCATCGGGGAGGCAGGATGTAATAGAGCGGAGGACCGGCGGATGCGTCGGACTATCAATGAGACAACAGCGTATTCATATCGGATGAGTGGAGGTTGGTTTGGCTAAGAAATCGATGATTGCGAGGGCGCAACGAAAACCCAAGTTCAAGGTTCGGCAACATAACCGATGCCCTCTTTGTGGCCGGCCACGAGCGTTTATTAGGAAGTTCGGCGTCTGCCGGCTCTGCTTCAGGTCGTTGGCCTCGAAGGGCGAAATTACAGGTGTGACCAAATCGAGCTGGTAGCAGCGAAGACGATACCGCTGATTAGTCAAACGATTGATTCATAGAAGGAGTTTTCGCTATGTCGATGAGCGATCCCCTGGCAGACATGCTGACCAGGATACGAAACGCAGTAATGGTGAAGTACGACACGGTGCGGATGCCGAAGTCAAACATCAAGGTCAATGTGGCCAAAGTGCTCGAAGATGAGGGTTATATCGCCGGGTACCAAGTCTCCGACGAGGGCCCGCAGGGCACGTTGACCATCAATCTGAAGTATGGGCCGAACGGTGAACCGGTTATCACCGGCCTCAAGCGTGTCAGCAAACCCGGTTTGCGCCAGTACGCCAAGGCCGGCGATGTCCCGACCGTCATGAACGGTCTGGGGGTTGCCATCGTCTCCACCTCAAAGGGAATAATTACCGACCGGGCCGCACGTAAATTGAACACCGGTGGTGAGATACTGTGCCAGGTGTGGTAACACCGGTTCGTAACGGAGGAAGAAATGTCTCGAATTGGAAAAATGCCGATACCGGTGCCTGCGGGTGTCACGGTTGAGATCAAGGGGCAGGATATTTCGGTATCCGGCAAAAAAGGCACCTTGAATCGGACCGTACACCCGGAAGTATCGCTGGTTCTGGAGGATGGGGCCATACTCGTCGACGGCAAACAGGAAAGCAGAAACATCTCGGCGTTTCGCGGGTTGACTCGGTCGCTGGTCAATAATATGGTGGTCGGCGTCGCTGAAGGGTTCAAGAAAGTGCTCGTTGTCGAGGGCGTCGGTTATCGGGCCAGCATGGCCGGTAATAATTTGTCGCTCAGCGTTGGCTATTCCAACCCGGTCGAATTTGCTCTGCCGGAAGGGGTAACCGGCAATGTTGAAGGTAATACGAAAATTGTCCTCGAATCGATTGATAAAGAAGCGCTCGGCTTGACTGCCGCCAAAATTCGCGCCATTCGGAAACCGGAGCCTTACAAGGGCAAGGGAATTCGCTACGAAGACGAACGGATCGTTCGCAAGGCCGGCAAGACCGGAGCGAAATAAGGGTAGTATCTGACAGATCATTTTTACTGGTTGAGACAATCACGATGGCTAAGACAAATCCCAGTACGGTAGCGCGCTTGAAGCGGGCAAAACGGATCCGCACGAAGGTGGTCGGCACGAGCGAACGGCCGCGCCTCAGCGTTTTCAAGAGCAGCAAGCATATCTATGCCCAGATCATCGACGATAGCACCGGAACGACATTGGTTTCCATGTCGACAAAGGAAAAATCGTTCGAACCAGCTGAAGAGAAAGGGAAAATCGCAGCCGCCAAAAAAGTGGGCGTGATCATTGCCGAACGGGCCAAAGCAGCCGGTATCAGCAAGGTGGTGTTCGACCGCGGCGGCTATATCTACCACGGTCGTATCAAGGCTCTGTCCGATGGCGCCCGTGAAGGCGGATTGGATTTTTAACTCGTAACATAGGGGGTGTTCCTTGTCTGAGTTTAAGCGTTCCAAAGGTGAAATGGCTGAGGAACTGATTGAAAAAATAGTTTATATCAACCGTGTTGCCAAAGTTGTCAAAGGCGGTCGGCGCTTTAGTTTCAGTGCCATCGTGGTCGTCGGTGACGGAAACGGCAAAGTCGGTTACGGTCTGGGCAAAGCCAACCAAGTTCCCGAGGCGATTCGTAAGGGAATAGAAAAGGCTCGTCGGGACATGGAAGCGATCGCCCTGAGTGACGTGTCGATCCCGCATGAGATCGTCGGCAAATACGGTGCCGGCAAGGTATTGCTCAAGCCCGCCTCGGAAGGTACCGGTGTCATCGCCGGTGGACCGGTACGAGCCGTTCTCGAAGCTGCCGGTGTCGGCAATATTCTGACCAAGTGCCTGGGATCCCATAATCCGCACAATATGGTCAAGGCGACGCTGGACGGTTTGCGGCGGTTGAGAAGCCCGCGGGTCATTGCCGAATTGCGCGGTAAAACCCTCGAGGAACTGGCACTGTCCTGACAAGGCCGTCGACGGTCAGCGCCTCGCTGAGTGGTGTAAAATCATTATTTTCAAACGAGAAACGGTGGTGAAGTCCCATGGCTGACACAATTACCTTCACACTGGTCAAGAGTGAGATCGGCAGTACGCAGAAGATTCGTGCGACACTGACCGGACTCGGCTTGACCAAACTGAATAAAACCATCACGCGCAAGGATACCCCGGAGATTCGGGGGATGCTCGCCAAAGTAGCGCATCTTGTCCGTGTCGAGGAGGCATAAATGTTGACTCTTGCAAACCTTTCACCACAGGAAGGTTCCCGAAAACCGAAGAAACGCGTAGGACGCGGCCCCGGGTCCGGTCACGGCAAGACCTCTGGCCGAGGACACAAAGGAGCCAAGGCCCGTTCCGGTTATCAATCGAAACCGGGCTTCGAAGGCGGTCAGATGCCGCTGCAGCGGCGGCTGCCGAAACGAGGCTTCAACAATATTTTCCGCAAACAGTATGAAATCATCGGCTTGGCCCAGCTCGATGCCTTTGAGGCAGGCCAGGAAATCAGCACCGAGACGCTCGTTGCCGCCGGCCTGGTCAAAGCCGGCAATGGTGTGAAGATTCTTGCCAACGGTGAAATCAGCAAGGCGCTGACGGTGAAAGTTGAAAAGGTGAGCGGTACCGCTCGCGAACTGATCGAAAAGGCCGGTGGCACTGTTGTCGAAACTGCCGTAACGGGGCAACCAGGCTGAACTTTACTTTATCTGCGATTGACCGTCAGTCCGTATTTTCCCGTCCTCAGCCATTGCCGGCGCTGCCGCTGCAACGGCCGACCGGTCGGAAGGACGGGAAAACGGCTGTTTCGGACTCATATAGATTGACCGGCCCTGCTCGGGCCGAATCGATTGTAACGCCAAGGACGTGCCCATGAGTGGATTTCAAAGAGCGGCGCAAATTCCGGAACTGAGAAGGAGACTGCTGTTCACGCTGATCATGCTGGCGGTATATCGGATCGGCGTCCAGGTGCCCACGCCGGGCATTAACAGCGAAGCCCTGAGCGCCTTTTTCCAGCAGCATGCCGGCACGCTGTTCGGTATGTTCAATATGTTTTCCGGTGGGGCGTTGGAGAATTTCTCCATTTTCGCGCTGGGAATCATGCCCTATATCAGCGCGTCGATTATCATGCAGCTGCTGACGGTGGTTATCCCGCAGCTGGAGACGCTAAAGAAGGAAGGCGAGTCCGGCAGGCGCAAGATCACCCAGTATACCCGTTACGGCACGGTGGTGCTTTCTGTCATCCAAGGCTCGTTTATCGCCGCGGGTCTCGAAGGAATGACCGGTGTCAACGGCGAGATGATCGTTCTCGATCCGGGGGTCCAGTTCAAACTGATGACCATTATCACGCTGACGTCCGGTACCGCGTTCTTGATGTGGCTCGGTGAACAGATGACCGAGCGCGGCGTCGGCAACGGTATATCGCTGATTATTTTCGCCGGTATCGTGGCCAGCGGACCGTCTGCCTTGATCAACTTCGTTGAACTGGTGCGGGCCGGTGAGATCCAGCTGTTCTTCGTGCCGTTTATCATCTTGATGATGCTCGCTGTCGTTGGTCTGATCGTCTTTGTCGAAACCGCCCAGCGGCGGATTCCGATCCAGTATGCCAAGCGCGTGGTCGGCCGGCGGGTCTATGGCGGTCAAAGTTCTCATCTGCCGCTGAAGATCAACGTATCCGGCGTCATTCCGCCGATCTTTGCTTCTTCGATCATGATGTTCCCGGCAACCATCGGCAGCTTCGTCCAGGTCGATTGGGTGCAGCGCGCTTCGGCGGCCATGTCGCCGGGGACGGTCTATTACTATATCTGCTTTATCGTGCTGATCGTCTTTTTCTGCTTCTTCTACGCGGCCGTACAGTTCAAACCGGAAGACGTGGCCGAGAACCTGCGCAAGAACGGTGGTTTCATCCCTGGTATTCGGCCGGGTAAACGTACCGCCGAGTTCATCGACAAGGCGTTGACCAGACTGACCGTTATTGGCGCCATCTATCTCAGCGCGATCTGCGTCATGCCGACCATTCTGATCGAGCGGTTGAGTCTGCCCTTTTACTTCGGTGGTACCGCCCTGCTGATCATTGTCGGTGTGGCCATCGACACCATCTCCCAGATTGAATCACACCTGGTCATGAGAAATTATGAAGGATTCATGAAACAGGGAAGGATCAAGGGCAGGAGATAATCGGTGTTCTCCCGCGCGCAAGCACCGGCCGGCAAATCGATTACCCTGAAGAGCCGTGACGAGATAAAGATCATGGCGGAGGCCAACCGGATCGTTGCCGAAGTACTGGTGATGCTGCAAAAGACGGTTGAGCCCGGCATCAGCACCTGGGAACTCGACCAAATGGCCGAGGAATTATGCTCCAAACGGCAGGCGGTGCCGGCTTTTAAAGGCTACCGAGGGTTTCCCGGAAGTTTGTGCGTATCGATCAACGAAGAAGTGGTGCATGGCATCCCGTCGCGGAAACGGAAACTGAAGAAAGGCGATATTATTTCCGTTGATTTCGGCACGTTTTACAAAGGCTATTATGGAGACTCGGCGGTTACTATCCCTGTCGGCCGCATCGATGCGTTAAAAAGCAAGCTGCTGCAGGTAACCGAGGAATCGCTGAGCAAAGCGATCGAGAAGGTGCAGGTCGGCAACCGGCTCGGAGATATTTCCGCTGCCGTTCAGGATTGGGTCGAACGGCACGGTTTTTCCGTAGTCAGGCAGTTTGTCGGACACGGCATCGGCACCGAACTCCATGAGGGCCCGGAAATTCCGAATTTCTTACAAAACGGGGCAACACCGCGTTTGTTGGAAGGGATGGTGCTGGCTATCGAGCCGATGGTCAACATCGGCACCCATCAGGTCAAAGTATTACGCGACGGCTGGACCGTGATCACCGCCGATCGTAAGGCCTCTGCGCATTTTGAGCACTCGATTGCGGTAACGGCAGACGGTCCGCTGGTTCTCAGTTCCCGGGAGGAATTGAGCTGATTTAAGTAAATAGTGCTTCTCAACATCGTACTTTTGTATTATAGTAGACAGCTTTTGAATGCACACTGACATTCAGGACACTTTATGGCCAAGGAAGAAGCGATCGAGGTAGAGGGAACGATTATTGAACCGTTGCCGAATGCCATGTTCCGGGTAGAACTGGACAATGGCCATCGGGTGCTGGCTCATATTTCCGGGAAGATGCGCATGCATTTTATCAAGATTTTGCCCGGTGATCGAGTGACAATTGAGCTTTCACCGTATGACTTGACACGCGGCCGGGTAACATTCAGGGCGAAAAACGCCAGGAAGAAATAGGGGCAGGATCATGAAAGTGCGCTCATCGGTAAAAAAAATCTGCAGTGACTGCAAAGTCTTTAAGAGAAACGGCATTGTCCGTGTCTCCTGTAAGACTAAAAAACACAATCAAAAGCAGGGATAGCCGTCTATCCAGGAATTTATGATATACCCGGAGTCGCTCCGCATACGGCGCATGGCCGTAAGCAACCCCAATCGAAACGATACGGGGACAGAGGGATTGCGGGCCTGTCAACTACAGTAAAGGAGATATACCTTGGCACGTATAGCAGGAGTTGACCTTCCGAAAAACAAACATATGGATCGGGCGCTCACCTATATTTACGGGATCGGTCTGACGACGGCACGCAAAATTCTCGATGCGGTCGATTTACCCTATACGATGAACAGTGACGATCTCAGTGGAGACGATGTCAATCGTATCCGCAAGGTGATCGAGAGTGATTTCGTTGTGGAAGGTGATCGACGTCGTGAAGTATCGATGGATATCAAGCGATTGATGGACCTTGGCTGCTATCGCGGACGGCGTCACCGACTTGGGTTGCCGGTTCGCGGTCAGAAAACCAAGACCAATGCCAGGACACGAAAAGGGCCCCGTCGCGGTGCCGCACGTCGCAAATAGTCTTCATAACCAGATAGGTACGAAAGAATGGCAGCTGCAAAAAAGACTGAGGCTCGGACCAAGCGAAAAGTTAAAAAGAACGTTCCGGAAGGAATTGTTCACATCTACTCGACATTCAACAATACCATCGTCACCATCTCCGACAAGCAGGGGAACGTGGTGTCCTGGTGCAGCGCCGGTGTACTTGGCTTCAAAGGGTCGCGCAAGAGCACTCCGTTTGCCGCCCAGAATGCCGTTTCCGACGCCACCAAGAAGGCGACCGATCAGGGCATGAGAAAAGTCGAGGTGAAAGTGAAAGGGCCCGGCCCCGGGCGAGAAGCGGCTCTTCGCGCACTCGTCAATGCCGGACTCGAAGTGACTCGTATTTACGACGTCACGCCTATTCCCCATAATGGCTGCAAACCTCCCAAACGACGCCGCGTCTAGGCTGCGGGAGTTATTGGAGCGGGCAGAGATAGCTTAATCAACGGAGGCGAAAGTTGGCTAGAGATACAGGTGCGGCATGTCGACGCTGCAGGCGCGAGGGAATCAAGCTCTTCCTTAAGGGAGATCGCTGCTATTCCGACAAATGTTCTTTCGAGCGTCGGGCTTATGCGCCCGGACAGCACGGACAGGCCCGTTTCAAAAAACAATCAGATTATGCTGTGCAGCTGCGTGAAAAGCAGAAAGTCAAGAGCATGTACGGCATGCTTGAAGGGCAGTTCCGCCAGTACTTCAAGAAAGCTGATCAGCAAAAAGGTGTTACCGGTGAAAACCTTCTCATCATGCTGGAGAGACGGTTGGACAATGCCATTTTCCGGATGGGCTTTGCCTCGTCCCGGAACCAGGCCAGACAACTGGTGCGCCACAAGCATATTCTGGTAAACGGTAAAAAAGTCAACATTCCGTCTTTTCAGATCTCTGTCGGCGACGAAATCAGCATCAAGGAAAAGAGCCGGGCCAATCCATTGATCAACGAGAGTCTCGATGCGGTTGAACGGCGCGGCGTTCCGAGTTGGATCGAAATTGATCGAGCGGCCTACAAGTCGACGATCAAGGCCATGCCGAACAGGGAAGAACTGACCATGCCGATTCAGGAGCAACTCATCGTCGAGCTGTACTCCAAGTAACAGGCACAGACTGATCGTTATGACGGACTGCCGGGCGGAGATTATTCCGACGAGCGGTCCGTTGTCATCGAGCGGGGAGCAAACGGCATTTCATCCAGTGAAAGAACATCTATCACCGTTGATCTGCCGTCTGGTTTTTGCCGCTTAACACTATAAATAAGGGATGATATGACTCACGCTGCCGACGAGAACATACCTTTCTACCGGAACTGGCACGAGCTTATTAAGCCTGAAAAGCTTGAAATAGAGAAAGACAGTCGCACGAACTCGTTCGCCAAGATTGTCTGCCAGCCTCTCGAGCGCGGATTTGCGACGACCATCGGCAATTCCCTGAGGCGCATCCTGCTTTCCTCGATCCAGGGTGCGGCGATAACCACGGTAAAGATAGACGGTGCGCTGCACGAATTCACCACGCTCAAAGACGTGATGGAAGATGTCAGCGAAATCATCCTCAATATCAAGCAGATCAGACTGAAACTCAATTCCGACCAGGCGCGGAAAATCGTTATTGAAAAGCAGGGACCCGGCGAAGTCAAAGCCGGAGACATCAAACCGTCGCCGTATATCGATATCATGAACCCGGAGCAATTGATTTGCACGTTGACCGGGGATACCGCGTTCAGGGCCGAAATGACGGTTGCCTGGGGTAAGGGATACCAGCCGGCCGAGCGGCAGGACAAAGAGGAGCTGGTCATCGGTCAAATACCGATCGATGCCATTTTTTCGCCGATTCGCCGTATCCAATATACGGTCGCCAAGGCCAGGGTCGGTCAACAGACCGACTATGACAAGCTGACCATGGAGATTGAGACGGACGGCAGTGTGACACCTGAGGATGCCTTGGCGTTCGCCGCCAAGATCATGAAGGATCAGATGAGCATTTTCATCAATTTCAACGAGGATGTCGCCGAACCGGATATCGATCCGAGCAGCGAGAAAACGGATGAACCGCTCAACCCATATCTCGATAAACCGGTGGAGGATCTCGAGCTTTCCGTTCGTTCGGCCAATTGTCTGAAAAATGCCGAAATCTATTTTATCGGAGATCTCGCACAGAAGACCGACCAGGAGATGCTCAAGACCAAGAATTTCGGGCGCAAATCGCTCAATGAGATCAAAACCCTCCTGGCGGAAATGGGACTGACGCTCGGTATGAAATTCGATAACTGGGTTCGACCGTCCATCCCCGAAAAGAAAAAAGATTGAACTTGTCCGGTATCGGGCGGGTGAAGAGGAAAGCAAGCGGCTGGCCGCATAGTGGTTTCGCACGATAATCAGTTGAGGTACACATTATGAGACACGCAAAATCCGGCAGAAAACTGGGACGGACCAGTTCGCATCGAGAAGCCATGTTCCGGAATATGGTGACGTCGCTGTTCGAACATGAACGGATCGTTACCACCGAGCACAAGGCGAAAGAGTTGCGGCCGATCGCCGAGAAGATGATCACGTTGGCCAAACGCGGCGACCTGCATGCCAGGCGTCAGGCCCTGAGCTATATGCGCAGTAAAAACGTGGTGGCCAAACTTTTCGATCAGATCAAAGACCAGTTTGCCGACCGGAACGGCGGCTATACCCGAATCATCCGTACCGGTGTCCGGGCCGGTGATGCCGCGCCGATGGCGATCATCGAACTGGTCGGTTATCAGGAGGACCTGGGAGAGGCCGAAGCGCAAAACTGATTCGTATCGCAGAGATGAAGAAAAGCTGACATGAACTCTGGTTTGTGTCAGCTTTTTGCGTTTAATCAGTGCTCTATCCCCGGTGGGTCGACGCGGGTCGCCCCCATAACCAGAGTGATCTGCCGTGACTGAAGAAACATCCTTCCCCGACGGCATGGTGCCGCTTGAGGATCAGCCGTTCAGGTTTCGCTGTCATCCCGGTGTCGCCTGTTTCACCGTGTGCTGTCGTAATGTCGATCTCGACCTCTACCCATATGATATCGTCCGTTTAAAGAATTCGCTTCGTCTGGACTCCCGCAGCTTTCTCGAGACCCATACCCGCCTGCATCAGGGTGATAATCCTTGTTTTCCAACCGTTAAGTTGCAACTCGTCGCCGCCGGGGCGGAGTGGGTCTGTCCTTTTCTCTCCGAGCGGGGATGCAGCGTTTATCGCGACCGGCCGACCGGTTGCCGCACCTATCCCCTGGAACGAGCGGTAGCGCGAACACAGCAGCGCGGGAGCCGACGTGACTGGTATTTTGTCAAGCACCATGATTATTGCCTCGGGCACCGCGAGGAGGACGAGCAGACCGTACACCGCTGGCTACGAAACCAGCGCCTCGAGCCATACAACATGATGAATGACCTCTGGGCCGTGATCGATACCCTGCTCGCCACCAATCCATTCAAAGGAGAAGGGAGTGGTGGGCCGCGACAGCAACTCACCTTTCAGGCCTGCTATGACATCGATGGCTTTCGACGCTACGCCGATCAGAATCGTCTGCTCGAGCGCTATCCGCTGGATCGTGATCGACGCCGACGGATCAGGCGCAGTGATGAGGAATTGTTGAAGTTCGCCTTTGAGTGGCTGCAGTCTACCGTTCTCTGATACACCTGACGGGAGCGGTCGCACGAAAAAATGAGTTAGCCGGCAGCGACCCGTTTGGTGGCACGCTGTCAGACCGACGAGGTGCTTGCAAATTGTCGGCTGTCGTGGTAAAAGAAAATGTTTTGCGCCGGGTTGATAAATCGTTGCTTCGAGTGATCGCCCGTGCGCTTTGGCAACCGTAGTTAAAAACACACATCTCCGACAGTTCTGGTGTCAGCGGTGCGACTGTGTCGACGTGCTGATCAATGGAGATGGAGGAAACAACCGGAAAGGAGATTATTCATGGCACGAGCAAGCGTAAAAGAGATGTTGCAGGCCGGACTGCATTTTGGCCATCAGACCAGGCGCTGGAACCCAAAGATGAAACCGTACATCTATGGTCCGCGAAATGGCATCTATATCATCAATCTCGACCTGACCAGGCGGTTGTTCGAACGAGCCTGTGACTTTGTCCAGAACGAGGTGGCCAAGGGTGGCACCCTGCTCTTCGTTGGTACCAAGCGCCAGGCCCAGGCCATCATTCGGGAAGAAGCGCGTCGGTGCGGCATGTACTACGTCGACCATCGCTGGCTCGGCGGTATGCTTACCAACTTCCAGACGATCAAGACGAGCATCGAGCGCCTCAAAACCATCGAATCGATGCAGGCCGACGGCTCGATCAACAAATTCCCGAAAAAAGAGATCCTGAAAATGGAAAAAGAACGGGTCAAACTGGAGCGTAACGTCGGCGGTATCAAAGACATGCGCGGACTGCCCAGTGCCCTGTTCGTCGTTGACCCAAAGGCCGAGACCATCGCCGTCAACGAGGCGCGGAAACTGCATATTCCGATCATCGCCATCACCGATACCAATTGCGATCCCGACGGTATCGATTACTTGATTCCCGGCAACGATGATGCGATCAAGGCGATCAAACTGGTCAATCACTATATTGCCGAGGCAGTGCTGCAAGGTCAGGCCACGCGTGACGGCGACCAAGCCAGTGACGCGGCCATGGAAGCAGCAATGGCCGATGCGTCCGGCGAGCTTGAACAAAGCGAAGATACGGTGGAGCAAAACGCCGAATAATTTACGCACCTCAATGCGTCGTTCAACGGCGGCGCGAGCATGAGTTTTGACAAAGGGGCGGTCATCTGACAGCCCCTTTTCACTATAGACAAAGCGGCAAACGGTTTAGCGGGGACGGAATTTGTGGCGAACAGCAGACCGCCCCGAGCCGGCTGTCCGGGAAGCGCCGGCAACAGCGGTTGCCTGCGTCCGGGCCAAAATCCCAGTGACCAGCGAATTCTCAACGGAGGAATAATATGAAAGTTACCAGCCAGATGGTGAAAGAATTGCGGGACAAAACGAGCGCCGGCATGATGGATTGCAAGAAAGCGCTCAATGAAACCGACGGTGACATGGAGAAAGCCGTCGACCTGTTGCGCCAGAAAGGGTTGGCAGTGGCTGCCAAGCGCGCCGGCCGGGCTACCTCGGAAGGGGTGATTGAAACATATATTCATGCCGGCGGAAAACTCGGTGTGATGATCGAGCTCAACTGCGAAACCGATTTCGTCGCCAAAACCGACCAGTTCAAGGAATTGGCTCGCGATCTGGCCATGCATATTGCGGCAACCAATCCGGTCTCCATTGACCGGGAGAGTGTCCCGGAAGACGTTTTGGCCAGGGAAAAGGCGATTTACGTCCAGCAGGCCCTTGAATCCGGTAAGCCCGAAAACATTGTCGAAAAGATCGTAGCCGGCAAGGTCGACAAATTTCTTGCTGAGATTTGCCTGTTGGAACAAAAGTATGTGAAGAATCCTGATCTGAGCATTCAAGATCTCCTGACCGACTGTGTCGGTAAAATGGGAGAGAATATCTCCATCAAGCGTTTCTCCCGTTTCCAGATCGGTGTCGAGTAACCGTGGTCTTGCGGATCGTTTTCCACATACCCCCCACGACCGAAGGTCACAACGAACGATGAAAATCGGCGCCGTGGGTCGGAAGATCCGGTTAATGAAAGTGAGCGGGGGACAGGTTAAAACCTGTCCCGCCGATTTCATATAAAAAGATCGCCCATCGTCATCGGCCGGCTCGCGCCGTCTCGTCGCTGATCCGGTAATCGTCCCGTCAACCAGGGGAGTAACAGCATCATGCAGCTTGTCTATCAGCGTGTCTTATTGAAGGTGAGCGGTGAAGCTCTGATGGGAAACGACTCCTACGGAATCAATACCACCGTTCTTGATTTCGTAGCCGGTGAAATCAAAGAGGTCGTTCGTCTCGGAGTACAGGTCGGCCTGGTGATCGGCGCTGGCAACATCTTCCGGGGTGTTGCCGGAGCCAGCAAGGGCATGGATCGGGCCACGGCTGACAATATGGGGATGCTGGCTACGGTGATGAACAGCCTGGCTATGCAGGATGCGCTGGAACGTATTGAGGTCGATACCCGTGTCCAGTCGGCTATCCCGATGCAGTCGATCTGCGAACCGTATATCCGCAGACGAGCGGTCAGGCACCTGGAAAAAGGGCGCACCGTCATTTTCGCCGCCGGGACCGGCAACCCCTATTTTACCACAGATTCCGCCGGTGTGTTACGTGCCCTTGAAATCGACGCCGATGTGATTATCAAAGCCACCAAGGTTGATGGCGTTTACGACAAGGACCCGGTCAACAACCCCGATGCTGTTAAATACCAGCGCCTCACCTACGAAGATGTGCTGAGCAAGGGGCTCAGGGTCATGGATGCCGCCGGTATCGCCTTGGCCAAGGAAGATGAGAAGCCGATCCTGGTCATGAACATGACGGTTGCCGGAAATATCAGAAAGGCCGTGCTCGGAGAGGAAGTCGGCACCGTGATCCACAGCTGACCGGCCACAGGAACACTGCCAAACAACAGGGGATCTTAAAAAAATCGGAATTTTGTTCAAGGTCGAGGGGTGCACAATAATTTTTCCGCGGACATGGATGATATTTCGAGGATGAAATTTGGCTGCGTAACGACGAGATTGGCCGAAATGGCAATTTTTCAAGGTTCCCAACAGGAATAGGTGACTACCATGAGCGAAGTGATACTTGAAATGGCCGAGAAAATGGAGAAAACCGTCGAGACGTTTAAAATCGAACTGGGCAAGGTCCGTACCGGCCGCGCCTCGCTGGCGTTGCTCGACGATATCAAGGTCAACGCCTACGGCAGCATCATGCCACTCAATCAGGTCGGTTCCCTGACCATTCCGGAAAGCCGGACGATTGCCATTCAGCCGTGGGACCCTCAGGTCCTGCCGGCAATCGAGAAGGCAATTCTGAAATCAGATGTAGGCCTGACACCCGTCAGCGACGGCAAGATTATCCGCCTCAATATCCCGCAGCTTACCGAAGAACGGCGCAAGGAATTAGTTCGGCATGTCAAGAAGATTGCCGAGGAATTCCGGGTGGCGATCAGAAACGTCCGACGCGAGGCGATAGATACTTTGAAAAAGCAGAAAAAAGATAAAGATATCTCTGAAGACGACCTGTTTAAACTTCAGGACGAAGCTCAGACCGAAACCGATGCCTATATCGCCCAGATCGACGAGATTACCGCGGCGAAAGAAAAAGAGATGCTCGACGTCTGAGATTACACCTCTTCGTTTCTTGAAATGTTGAACCACGGGTCTTTTTATGACTGTTCCCGAAGAACTCGATCCGCAGCGGTTGCCTGTCCACGTGGCAATCGTCATGGACGGCAACGGCCGCTGGGC
>NPIE01002256.1_pt2 | contig 20328 bp, 10 predicted proteins | sample 8637661 | NCBI WGS metagenome assembly NPIE01 (sample SAMN07420842, study PRJNA396082) | bioreactor metagenome | isolation source: sample BA12 brine-fed electro-methanogenic bioreactor BA | place: Japan: Kochi | collected 2016-12-09
CATGGGACGACTTTTCGGAACCGACGGTATTCGCGGCATCATCAACACCTATCCGCTGACGGCGGAGTTCGTCACCCGGCTGGGGCAAGCGGCGGGCCAGATCCTGCGCCAGGGGAGCACGGGGGAAGAGCGCCCCACCGTCCTCATCGGGCGCGACACGCGCCTCTCAGGGCAGATGCTGGAACACGCCCTGACCGCCGGTCTGACGGCGCAGGGGGTGGACGTGGAGCTGGTGGGCATTATCCCCACCCCGGGCGTCGCTTACCTGGCGCAGGCCACGGGCGCGGCGCTGGGCATCGTCATCTCCGCCTCCCACAACCCCTTCGATCACAACGGAATCAAGATCTTCGGCGGCGATGGATACAAGATTCCCGACGCGCTGGAGGAGCGCATCGAGGCCTGGGTCCTCGACGGCAGCCCCCTCGCCCCGCCCGTCTCGCCTGAGCAGGTGGGACGGAGCCACGACGGCAGCGCCCTGCGCCAGCGGTACGTCGATCACCTCGTGGAGCGCTGGTCCGATCGCTTTTCGCTGGCGGACGTGCACCTCATCGTCGACTGCGCCAACGGCGCCACCGCCCCCATCGCAGCGGAGGTCTTCGCGCGCCTGGGGGCGGCGTGCACCGTCGTGGAGCACGAGCCCGATGGGCTCAACATCAACGTCAACTACGAGTACATCTACCCCCAACGGCTGGCCCGCCAGGTGCGGGAAGCCGGCGCCCGCATGGGCATCGCCTTCGACGGCGACGGCGACCGCGTGATGTGCGTCGATGAGCAGGGCGGCTTCGTGGACGGCGACGCCATTCTCGCCATTCTCGCGCGGGATATGCACGCGCGGGGCACCCTTGCCGGCGCCACCGTCGTTGGCACGCCCATGAGCAACTGGGGGCTGAAGGCCTCCCTCGCCGAGGTGGGCGTGGCGCTGGAAGAGACCCGCGTGGGCGACCGCTTCGTGCTCCAACGAATGCTGGAGCGGGGTTACGTCCTGGGCGGCGAGCAGTCGGGCCACGTCCTGCTACTGCACGAGGGGCAGACCACGGGTGACGGCCTCTACACCGCCTTGGCCCTCCTCGACGTCGTCATGCGCCAGCCGGAGCGAAGCCTGGCGGCCCTCGCCGCCTGTTTCGAGCCCCTGCCCGAATTCCTGATGAGCACCGAAGTGCCCGCCAAGCCCCCGCTGGAGGACCTGCCCGAGGTCCAGGCGGCACTGAAGGCGCTACACGCCACACTAGGCGGCGACATTGACGTCAACGTGCGCTACTCCGGCACCGAGCAGAAGCTCCGGTTGAAGATTCGAGCGGGCAAGGGCCACAGCGCCGAGAAATTGGAGGTCGCCGGGCGGGCCTTTATGGGCCAGGCCCTCGACGTCATCGCACGTACCTCACGCTACTGATAACCGCGCGACAGACCGAAGGTGAGTGGTCAGGAAATCTAACCTTCTCACTGCTCACCATTCACTATTCACTATTTTTAGGAGGTTCATTCGATGAACAAGACACCCTCACAACTTAACGCTATGCAAGCGTGGCTCTCACAGCCGCAGCCCGACACCAAGCGGCTGGCACCTCTCTTCGTCGATCTGCTGCGCGCCCTGACCGGAGCGGAGACGCCCGAGGCCTGGGATCCCGCCATCGAGACGGCCCATGGCTTCCTCGACCGCGTCTCCCAGGAGATGGAGCGGGACCCGGAGTGGCCCCACGAGGCTTCCGCCAAGCTCTTCAACATCCTCCTGACGCTGCTCGCCGAAGCGGGCCGCTATCGCCACGAGACGAAGACGCGCGAGACGGAACGGGGTCGCCTGCTTCAGGACGATCTGTTGCCGAAGATGGCAGGGCTCCGCGAGCACACCATCGACGTCGCCAAGCAGTATCTCCTGCGGCCCGTCTTCGCCTCGCTCGAAGAAGACATCCGCCACGAGCTCTTCCCCCTGTTGGAGAGCATGAGCCGCACCAGTGGGGAACGCTCCGAGCTGGCCCGCGACCGGTACATGCCCTTCCGCATCGTGCAGGTGGGCAACATCTCCGAGCTGCTGCGCCGTTTCCGCCTGCGCACCAACGAGCCCCGTCTGGTAGGAGACAGCAGAGGGCCGGGGCTCCTCGACGAGATCTACGAGGGCAAGTACCTGCGCTTCGGCACCTCCGGCGTGCGGGGGCGCTGGGAGATCGATCTGACGGAGGCGAGTGCCCGGCGCGTGACCCAGGCCATCTGCGACTTCCTGAAACGGGAGCAGACCCCGGACTACGCCGACGCTGAGGATCTGCGCGGAAAGCGCATCGTCATCGGCTACGATACCCGCCAGAACGCCGATAAGGTGGCCCGCTGGGTGGCGGAGGTCTGTCTCGCCAACGGCTTCCAGGTGGACTTCGCCTACCGCCCCACCCCCACCCCCGCGCTGGTCTACTACCTCACCGATTATCTCGCCGAGGACGAGGTCGCGGGCCTCATCAACTGCACCGCCAGCCACAACCCGCCCGAGTGGCAGGGGATCAAGTTCAACCCACGCCAGGGCTATCCCGCGCCCACGAACGTGACCAACTTCATCGCCTCCCGCGCCAACGAACGCTACCTCCTCGACGCCGGAGCGCCCACTGCCGACGTGGAAGAAGCCGAGAAACGCGGCTCGCTGCGCGGCTTCGACCCCATCGTCAACTATACCGACTGGATCTTCGCCAGCGGGCAGGGCAACCAGCGCATCTCCCTCGACCTGGAACGCATCCGCGCCCACTTCCAGGGGAAGCTGGTCATCGTGGACGAGATGTACGGCACCGCCCGGGGCTATCTGCCCCGCGCGCTGGGCGAGATCGGCGTGCGCTTCCAGGTCATCCACGCCGAGCGTGACCCGCGCATCCCCGGCCTGCCCTACGCCAACCCCGAGGAGCCTTTCATCAACGAGCTCAAGCAGGCGGTGAAAACGACGGAGGACGCGGCCCTGGGCGTGGGCATGGACACCGACGCCGACCGCTTCGGCATCGTGGATCACGACGGCGTCTACTACCGCCCCAATCAGATCCTCCCCATGCTCGTGCGCTATCTGGGCATCGACCGGAAACTGAACGGGCGCGTGGTCGTCACTCAGACGGGATCCCCCCTCAACGAGGCGCTGGCGGCTAAGATTCCGGACAACGAGGCGTACAAACCGGCGGAGAACGTCATCCCCGCCTTCGTGGACCATCCCTTCTACTACCGGCGGGTGGGCGAACGAGAGGACCGGGTCTTCGAGCACGTCTTCATGGTACCCGTGGGCATCAAATACATCGAAGAGCAACGCCGGACCAATCGTCGCTATGAGTTCTACAAAGAGCTGCCGGAGGGCTGGCGCGACACCCTGCTCATCGGCGGTGAGGAGAGCTCCGGCCTGACCACGCGGGGCCACGTCACCGACAAGGATGGCGTCTGGGCCAACCTCCTCATCATGGACATGATCGCCTACTACGGCAAGAGCGTCCGCGAGATCTGGGAGGATACCATGGCGGAGGCCGGCTGGAAGTCCTACGGTGGCTACGAGCTCGGCGAGGAATACTCCAACCGGGGCCGCGAGGACGTGGATGCCGTGCTGGAGGCGAAGGAGGCGCTCATCAACCGCTTCCTGGACCGCTTCGAGGGCCAGCGGACGGGCGAGGCTCAGTTCGCCGGTCTGGACGTCATCTACGCCGGCGGCATTCGCTACGACTTCGTGGGGATGCAGCTGCGCGACACCGAGGGCGGCACCGAGCACTACCTGCGGATGCGGGCCTCGGGCACCGAACCCATCAACCGCGTCTACGTGGAGAGCAGCTCACCTCACATCGCCCGCCGGTTGATGGACGAGGTCCTGGAGGAGCTCCAGCAGCTCTCCGCAGCAGAGATCCGCGCGGCCCACTCCGAATGGCGGCTGGCGGACATCCTGGCGGCAACGCAGATCACGGAACGCACCGTGACCGCCACCCGCGAGGTGCTGGATGAGCACGCCGACTGGAGCCGGGAGAGCCTGGAGCAGAAACTGCAAGCGATGCTGGCGCTGGTCGAGGCGAGGGAGCGCAAGACGCTCAACGAGTGGATGGAGGTCCTGCGCGGGTAAACGCGGGCCGCAAAGTCGACGGCGCCTTCACAATGAAGGCGCCGTTTTTCGTTCGAGTCTCAGTAGATCGAAAAATAGGTTCGTAGTAACCGCTTTAGCGGTTGTTAGACGGCTAAAGCCGTTACTACAAACCCCAAAATCACATCTACTGTACCTACTCCTCGTAGCCGTGGGGATGGGCCTGATGCCAGCCCCAGGCACTCGCCACGATCTCCCGCAGCTCCGGATAGCGTGGCTCCCACCCCAACTCGCGGCGGATGGTCTCGCTGCCGGCGATGAGCACGGCGGGATCACCCGGCCGGCGGGGCGTCACCACGGCGGGGATGGGATGGCCTGTCACCTCGCGGGCCGTCTCGACGACCTCGCGCACGGTGAAGCCCTGCCCGTTCCCCAGGTTGTAGGTCCGGCTGCCCTCGTCCAGGGCGTGCAGGGCCAGGATGTGGGCCTGGGCCAGATCGAGAACGTGGATATAGTCGCGCACGCAGGTCCCGTCGCGCGTGGGATAATCGTCGCCGAAGATGGCGATCTGCTCCCGCTGCCCCAGCGCCACCTGCAACACCAGGGGAATGAGGTGGGTCTCCGGATCGTGATCCTCGCCCCGCTCCACCGTGGCGCCCGCCGCGTTGAAGTAGCGCAGCGCCGCGTAGCGGAAACCGTGAATCTGATCGAGCCAGTGCAACACCCGCTCCAGCACGTACTTCGACTCCCCATAGGGGCTGCCGGGGACGATGCACTCCGCCTCGGTGATGGGGACGCGCTCGGGCTCGTCGAAGAGATTGGCCGTCGAAGAGAGAATGAAGCGCCGGACGCCATAGGTGATGGCGCTGCGCAGCAGGTTCAGGCCGTTGATGACGTTGTCGCCGAGGTACTTGAAGGGGAGCTGCATCGACTCCCCCACCAGCGTGTTCGAAGCGAAGTGCATCACAGCGTCCGGGCGGTGGGCGGCGAAGAGGGCCTCGACCGCCGCGGCGTCCGCCAGATCGCCCTCGACCAAGAGCGCCGTCGGATGGACGGCAGCCCGGTGGCCCTGTGAGAGGTTATCGAAGACGACGACCTCCTCACCGGCTGCAACCAGCGCTTCGGTGACGACGCTGCCGATGTACCCCGCCCCGCCGGTGACCAGAATCTTCACGCCGCGCCCCCTTCCGCCAGCCGCTCGTAGAAGCGGATGCTGGTCTCGATGGCCTTGCGGAACATGGCGAGGCTGAACTTCTCATTGGGCGAATGAAGGTTATCATCGGGCAGGCCAAAGCCCATGAGCACTGTCTCGATGCCCAGCACCCGCTGGAAGGTCGCCACCACGGGGATCGAGCCTCCCTCCCGCATAAAGACGGGCTTGCGCCCGAAGGTCTCGGCGTAAGCCGCGACGGCAGCCTGCATAGCGGGGCTGTTCCGGTCGACGATGGCCCCCTCTCCCCCGTGGAGCGGGCTGACCTCGACGGTGACCCCCGGTGAGGCCAGGCCCTCCAAGTGCAGCCGGGCCAGCTGCGTGATACGCTCCGGCTCCTGATCGGGCACCAGCCGCATGGAGATCTTGGCGTGGGCCTGGCTGGGCAGCACCGTCTTGGCCCCCGGCTCGATGTAGCCGCCCCAGATACCGTTGACGTCCAGCGTGGGGCGGGCGCCGGTGCGCTCGACGATGGTGTACTCCGGCTCGCCCCACTCGTCGGAAACACCGGCTTCCTGCAACCATCCCTCGCGCTCGAAGGGCAGCTCCGCCAGCGCCTCCCGCTCCTCGGGGGAGAGCGCGCGCACCCGATCGTAGAAGCCAGGGATGGTGATACGGCCCACCTCGTCGTGCAGGCCGGCGATCATCTTACAGAGAGCGTGGATGGGGTTGAAGACGGCGCCGCCGTAGATGCCGGAGTGCAGATCCCGCGACGGCCCCGTCACCGTCACCTCGACGTAGGCCAGGCCCCGCAGGGCGTAGATCAGGGCAGGCTGATCTTCTCCCAGAATATGGGAATCGGAGATGAGCGCTACATCCGCCGCCAGCAGGTCTGCATGTTCCTCGATGAAGGGAGTGAGGCTGGGGCTCCCCATCTCCTCCTCGCCCTCGAAGATACACTTGAGGTTCACCGGAGGCTGCCCCACTGTCGCCTTGAACGCCTCGACAGCCTTCACGTGGGCAAAGAGCTGCCCCTTGTCGTCGGAGACGCCCCTCGCGTAGAGATTGCCCTCCACCTCCGACGGCTCGAAGGGCGGCGTGTGCCAGAGCTCGAGGGGATCGGGCGGCTGCACGTCGTAGTGCCCGTAGAGGAGCACTGTGGGGGCCTCTGGGCCTGCTGCCAGCCACTCCGCGTAGACAATGGGATGCCCCCGCGTGGGCAGGACCTCGGCGCGGGGGAAACCCACCTCCAGCAGGCGCTCCCGCAGCCAATCCGCTGTCGCCAGCATGTCGTCGCGGTGCTGAGGCTGGGTACTGATGCTGGGTAGGCGCAGGAAATCCTTCAATTCGGCGAGAAAAGCATCGTAATTCGATTGAGCGTAATCCAAAGGCTGTTGCATAACAGTCCCTCCTGTAAAAGTGGTGAGTGGTGAATAGTGAGCAGTAAGAAAGGTCCGGTATTTTAACCCTCCAACAGCGATAGAGCCTGACGCATCCGGTGCAGGCCCTCTTGTAGCAGAGCGCGGGGCGTGGCGAAGTTGAGGCGGACGAAGCCCTCCCCCCCCGGTCCAAAGGTCGCGCCGTCGTTGAGCATGACTCGGCCCTCCTCGCGGAAGAAGTCGTAGGGCGTGCCAGGAATTCCTGCCTCCCGGCAATCTAACCAGGCCAGGAAGGTGCCCTCGGGTTTCACCATCGTCACCCCGGGCAGCTCCTGCGCGACAAAATCGTAGACGAAGTCCCGGTTGGCCTCCAGATAGGCGAGTGCAGCCTCCAGCCACGCTCCGCCCTCCCGGTAGGCGGCTAACGCCCCGGCGTAGCCCAGCACGTTCGGCGCCGGCACCAGTCCCAGCCGCCCCTGCTTAAACTGCCGGCGTACTTCCTCATCGGGCACGACGGCAAAAGCGCAGTGCAGCCCCGCGATGTTGAAGGTCTTGCTGGGCGCCATGAGGGTGATGGTACGCGCCTCGATCTCGGGCGCCAGCGACGCGATGGGCAGATGTCGGTGGTCGTTGAAGATGAGATCACCGTGGATCTCGTCGGAGCAGATGAGCACACGATGGCGGAGGCAGAGCTCCGCCATCTGTTCCAGCTCCGCTTGGGTGAAGACCCGCCCCACGGGATTGTGAGGGTTGCAGAGAATGAACATATCGCTTTGTCGCGCCACCGCCTCGAAGCGCTCGAAATCGATCTCGTAGACACCGTCGGCGCGCCGGGTCAGCTCCATGTCGCGGGAGATGAGATCGGCGCCCGCCGCCGCGTGGAGAATGGGGGGATAGACAGGCGTCTGGATCAGCAGCCCATCCCCCGGCTGGCAAAAGGCCCGGGCCGCCATGTTGAAGCCGGGCACCACGCCCGGCAGAAAGACGAGCGCCTCCGGTGCGACCTGCCAACCGTAGAGCTGCTCCAGGCGCGCGACGATGACCTCACGCAACTCCTTCCCGCATTGCCCATAGCCGAAGATGCCGTGGTCCACCCGGGCATGGAGCGCTTCCAGCACCGGCTGGGGGGCCGGAAAGTCCATATCGGCCACCCACATGGGGAGCTCGTCATCGTCACACCAGTTCCACTTGATGCTCTCCGTCTGTCGGCGGGGAGTCACTGTGTCAAAATTGTAAGTCATGATACCTCCACACAAGAATCACAAATAGCAAACCAGAGCGCGCAGGTCCCGCGCCCTATCCTCAATCCCGAGCTGCGGACCCGGAGCCATCCGCAACATCCGGCAGCGTGAAACTGAATTCACTCCCCTGGCCCAGCGTACTCTCCACCTGCACCTGACCGTTCAATCGGTGCACGATACGTTGGACGATAGAGAGCCCCAGTCCATGCCCGCTCACATCAATCTGACCCAAGCGGGTGAAGGGAGTGAAGAGCATCGCCTGCTCCTCGGGCGTCAGCCCGCGCCCGTTATCCCGCACCCAGAAACGCACCTGACCATCGTTGTCATGCTCAGCACCGAGCTCGATCACAGGGGGGCTCCCCCCGTATTTGACAGCGTTGCTCACGTAGTTGACCCAGACCTCCTCCACCCACGGAGCATAGCCAAGCGCCGAGGGCCAGGTAGCCGGCTGGCGAATCGTGGCTTCGTGCTCTTCGATGAGCAGCTGTAGCCGCTCCAGGGCCTCGGCGATAATGCGAGACATTCGTAACGGAGCAAACTCCACGCTCTCCTTTTTGCGCACGCTCGAAAGCAACAACAGCTCGTCGATGATGTTGCTCATCTTCTCCCCACCCCGCACCACCGACTCGGTCAGGTAATGGAGGGAGCGGTTATCCGGGCCGATATTCTTCTGGAGCAAGCGGGAAGCGCCAATGATCAGGGTGAGTGGGCTCTTCAGATCGTGGGCCACGGTGTGCGCAAAGGCGTCCAAATCTTCGATGAGCCGCTCGCGCTCCTCCTCCACGCGCTTGCGTTCGGTGATGTCGGTGACCGCTGCCAGGGTTCCCACGTAACGCCCATCTTGCCATAAAGGGCGCTCGCTGACGATCACGGGAACCTTTCGCCCATCCCGATGAAGAATGGTCGTCTCGTAACGCACAACCTCACCCGGCTGGTGCCGCAAGGGATTTCTTCGTGAATCAGCGCGCCCAGGTTCCAGGAAGAGATCGGTTCGCTGCCTTCCCAGCAATGCTTTGGGGCGATAGCCCAGCATCTCCTCAACCGCCGGGTTGACGAAGGTGAACTTCCCGTGCGCGTCCTCCAACAGAATGATCTCTCCCACACTGCGCACGATGTTTTCGTTGAAGATCTTGAGCTGCGCCGTCTGCTCATACAGCCAGAGGTTGTCGATCACCACCGCGCCTTGATTGGAAATGGCGGTCAGCAATGCCAGATCATGTTCCGTGAAGTCCGGTCCGTCGCTCGCGTGAGCCGCCATGACCGCGCCGAAGATCCGGCCCCGATAACGCAGTGGCGCAATCATGAGCGAGCCGAGGCCCGCCTTCCATCGCCAATGGTGCGTAGCCTCCGTATCGCGTGGATCAGGTCGACCTCGGAGAGAGAGCGTTCCCTGCCGCTCCTGAATCGCCCAGCCAACGGGCCCCTGCAACAGCTGCGAAAAGGGAATCTCCTCGATGTCCCCTGCCCCCGCCCCCCCCTTCGCCCAGGCCAGGAGCTGCTTCTCCTCATCGAAGGTCATGAGCAGGACTAGGTGGGCGAAGAGCAGCTTCGACATCTGTTGCGCCATCGTGTTCAGGATGCCGTCCAGCGTCTCGTGAACGAGCAGCGAGCTGGTGAACTGGTAGAGGGCCTCGGTGCGCTCGCGGGCGAAGCGTTCTGATTCCAGGATTCGGACCTTGGCCACCGTGAGCGCGAGATGCCGGGAGATCTGCTCGGCCCACAGAATTTCATCCCCCTGAAATATGCGCTGCTCGCGGGAAGCAAGAATCACGGCCCCGAGCTTGCGGTTATCGGCTACCAGGGGCAGCCCCAGCAGTGAGCGACCGGCGAAAAGCCCCCTCCGCTGCTCCACCAAGTACCCTAGATCGAGCGTATCCTCCACGACCAGCGGACGCTGCTGCGCCAGCAATTCAGCAACGAAAGCCAGCTCACCCAGCTCCACTTCGCGACTCCGGTACTCCTCCTGGTCCACCCCCCGGGCGGCTACGGGACGGGGACGCTGCTGGGTCTCATCCCAAAAGAGAAGGTAGCAGCCATCGGCAGCAAAGAGCTCCCCCAGCCGATCGGCCAGGATCTGCCCCATTGTCTGGAAATCCGAGGTCTGGAGCGCAGCCTCGGTCATCCCATTAAGCGAAGCCAGGAAGTACTCACGAGCCCGCAGCGCTTCCTCAACCCGGACGCGGTCCGTGATATCGCGCATTGCAATCAACCGTCCTGCGGGGCGCTGCCGGGCATCTCGCAGTTCAGAGAGCCGTACGTCGTAGACGCTTCGCTCGCCTGCGCTGCCTATCGTGATGGTTTCGTGGGCCACCGCCTCCCTGCTGAATCGGATGATGGCCCCAGCCCAGGTGGTGCGCAGCTCCGCAAGCCGCCGCCCGATAAGATCGGACCCCAACTTTCCGGGCAACCGCCGCGCTGCCTGGTTAAGATAGACGATACGATCCCGCGTGTCCAGAACGATCACTCCATCACTCAGATTTTCGAGCAGGTTCAGATGAGTCACGCGAGGCGTATCCAACAGATGATAGCGGTAAAAGGCACCCGTCATGCAGACACCAGTGATGAGGAAACCCAGCGGCGTTACGTCAAACCCACCCGTCATCCCGAAGAGGTAAACCAGATTTCCCAGCCACGGGGCGAGGACGGCGACCGACAACAGCAGGATCTGGCGCCGGTAGAGGGCAGGGAAACGGATGAAAGAGCGCACAAGAAGGTGCGCAGCGAGCAGCAGGAGGAGGTAAGAGTAGATGGCGTGGCCCCAGAAGGCCGGACCTAACTCCCACTGCACCGCCGAGAAGCCCCCCAACTCCACGAGCGCTACCCCCGAGTAGACCAGCCCGTGCAGTCCGTTCGTTGCCAGCAGCAGCAGGAAAAGGAAGGGCTCCACCGCCAGCAAAGCCAGGATGGGCGGAACCAACCAACGCCGACGCTGTGTGTATTCGAGCACGAAGACCAGCCAGGCGGCGGGCACCGCCAATACACCCAGATATTGGAACTCGACCAGCAGGTTTTTCAGCTCCGGCTGAGGGTAAGCCAGGGAGAGTCCCGCCATCAGCGCCCATTCCGCGAGGGCCAACATCAACACCACCGCAGGCAGCGCGCCGGGAAGGCGACGGCGGCGCCAGGTGGCAACCGCGAGCGACAGGGCAAAGAGGGCCCCTCCCCACAGCACGAAGGAATAGACGTTCAGCTGCCAAGACACATCGAGCGGATCCAAATCCTCTCCTATCCGGAGCGTGAATACTCTGTAGACGGATTGTATCAAAAAATTTGGACTTGACCAGCAGAAAGGGAAGCGCGACGAAACGCCCCTTGATTTTTGCCCAAAATGGGTTAGAATTTAATACTTAACCGAGCTAGAGATAACCGACTATCCCATGATGAAGGGGCGCAATGCAGGGCAAACGGGCGCATACTCAGTGGCGGAAAAGCGAGCAGCGGGGCGGCTATCCCTCCTTTCACATGCGTAAGGATGGGAGTCCGGCCCCTGTCTGGCCCGCCCCTGAAGAACCCCGCGCCCGTTGACCTTCGTCAAAGCGCGGGGTTTTTGATAGGTGTAGGAGCAGAGCCGTGGAGACGATAGCGCAAGCCTACGAGACGCTAGCAACCCGTCTCGACCATCTCTCCGCTGAGGAGCGGGAGACGATTGCGCGCGCCTTTGCCTACGCCCACGAATCGCACGGCGACCAGCGCCGCAAGTCGGGCGTCCCCTACATCCTCCATCCCCTCGCCATCGCGGAGATGCTGGCAGAGTTGCAGCTGGATATGCCCATCATCGCGGCGGCCCTCCTCCACGACGTATTGGAAGACACGCCCGTCACTTACGAGGAGATGGAGGAGCGCTTCGGAAGAGAGGTAGCCCAACTCGTGCTCGGCGTAACCAAGATGAGCGAGCAGGTGCGCGTATTGGCGCGCACGCCGCCTCAGAATCCCATCAGCTACGAAGAACGCCAGGCAGCCAGTCTCGTCAATCTCTTCCTCGCCATGGCAGAGGATCTGCGGGTCATCGTCATCAAACTGATGGACCGCCTGCATAACATGCAGACCATCGAACACGTCAAGCCCGCCAAGCAGCGGCAGAAGGCTCGTGAGACGCAGGAGCTCTTCGTCCCCGTGGCCGCCCGGCTTGGAATGCGCAAGGTTCAGCACGAGCTGGATCATCTCAGCCTCCGCATTCTGGAACCGGAAACCTTCGCCGAGATCGAGGAGATGATGCTGGCGCGGACCCGCCTCCTCAACCGGGACCTCCAAGATACCCTCAAGCATCTGCGCCACAAGCTGGAAGCCGATGGGGTCCCGAGCACCATTACCTCCGTGACGGAGCCCTTGTCCCGCCTCTATCATCACGTCCGCGCGCATGGCTGGGAGAGCGCCCGCAGTTACGACGGGCTGCGCATTCAAATTCTCGCCGATTCCCCCGCTGCCTGTTACGCGGTCATGGGCAGTGTTCACGAGCTCTGGACGCCCGTGCCCGGTCAGATCGTTGACTTCATCGCCGCCCCCCAGGAGGGGTTCTACCGCGCCCTGCATACCGTGGTCATCGGACTGCGGGGACACCCGCTGGAGGTGCAGATCCGCACCCCGGAGATGCAGCATTGGGGCAACTACGGTGTGGTCGCATATCTGCAACAGACCTCCGGCAGCCAGGCGGGAGAAAATCGCCAGCCCCCTAAACTCTCGTGGCTCACCCACCTGCAAGATCTGCCCTACGACGACCCCGAGGCCTTTCTCAGCCTCTTCAAATCGGAGATCACCCCCGCCCGCATCCGAGTTTTCACGCCCAAGGGCGATATGGTGGAGCTGGCTGCCGGCTCAACACCGGTGGATTTCGCCTACGCCATCCACACCGAAATTGGCGACCGCTGCCGCCGAGCCCTGGTCAATAACGTCCACGTGCCCCTCAATCGACCCTTGCGCAGCGGCGACCAGATTGAGATCGTAAAGGCACTCTCCGCCGGTCCCGACCGCCGCTGGCTGGACGAGGATCTGGGCTATACGCGTAACCCCTACACGCTGCGCCACATCCGCCGTTGGTTCGCCCGCCAGCCCCAGGAGGTCCTGCTCAACCAGGGTCGTGCTCTCTGTGAGGACGAATTGCGCCGCTGGGACTTTCAGAAATCGCTGGACTGGGTGGCCCGCAAGCGGGGCCTCCCCGAGGAACAGTTCTATCTGCGGGTGGGACGGGGTGAGATCACGCCGGGCGAGCTGGGCACCTTCATCCTCGGCCTGAAATTGGACTCCCCCGAGACGCCGCCGGCTTTCCTGACCCTGGAAATTCAATCCATGGATCGCCCCTACCTGCTCCGTGACGCCTGCCAGATTGTGGCCGAGGATGACGTGAATCTTCACAGTGCCTGGGCGCGGGCCATGGAAGAGACGCGGCTGGCCGTCGTTCAGCTTACCCTCACAGCCCCGCCCCTCCGCAAGGTGGTACGTATCGCTCACCGGCTGGAGCAGATGATGAGCGTGCTCCAGGTCCAACTCTGCCCGACAGAGGTGGAGCCGATCGCCGATTTCCACCCCTTCATTATGCCCAAGTTGGTCTCGACGGATATCGTCTGAGGGAGGTTCTTATGTGCGGACGGTTTACCCTGACGCTTTTGCTGGAGGAGTTGGCGCGGGCCTTTCCCGATTTCGAGCCGCCTGAGCGATGGGAGCCCCGCTACAACATCGCCCCCACGCAGGAGGTACCCGTGGTCACCAACCTGGGGAAGCAGAAGATTGAGATGTCCCGCTGGGGGCTGGTACCCTTCTGGGCCAAAGACCCCAGTATCGGCAACCGGATGATCAACGCTCGGGCAGAGACGTTAGCGGAGAAGCCCTCCTTCCGCACGGCGTATCGCCAGCGGCGCTGTCTCGTGCTCGCCGACGGCTTCTACGAATGGCGCCAGGAGGCGGAAGGCCCCAAGACACCCTTTCTCGTGCGCATGGCCTCGGGCGAGCCCTTCGCCTTCGCCGGACTCTGGGAGCTCTGGGGCCCCAGCGACGCCCCCCTTCATTCCTGCACCATCATCACCACCGAGCCCAACGCCCTCGTCGCCCCCATCCACGACCGGATGCCCGTGATTCTGCCGCGCTCCGCCTACGCCGAGTGGCTGGATCCCGCAGAGCGCGAGCCGGAGGGTCTGCAAGGACTGTTGGGGCCCTATCCCGCCTCGGGGATGACGGCCTACCCCGTCTCGCGGCACGTCAACAACCCGGCCCACGAGGACCCGAAGTGCGTGGAACCGGTCTCGGCTTGACTTAATCCCCGCCTCTACTCCTCACCCGACGCCTCTTTCTTCTGTCCGAGGATGGAAGTCACACAGCACGGGCCGGAAACCCGGCAAAAAGCCGCGGATTTCCGGCCCGTGGACTTCGTCCCGCTAGCGTAACTCGTCCAGCAGCCCGCCGATTTGCTCCGTTGAGAGCAGCTTCAGGGGCTGCTCTACCAGGGGACCGGCCTGAAGCGCCGCTACCTCCTCTTCGTAGGAGGGGATCGGCTCAACGCGGTAGAAGATGCCGATGGGAATCCGCTCCCCCCACTCCTGCGCCCGCTCCCAGGCCGCCGTCCGCGCGGTGGGATCGTAGCCCTCCTCATCTTCCAGCTTGTAGACCCGCTCGTTGTAGAAGTCGAAGGCCCGCTCCCGGTTGAAGGTGACACAGGGCTGCAAGACATCCACCAGCGCGTAGCCCTTGTGCTCCACCGCCTCTCCGATGAGCCATTGGAGATGCTTGAGATCGCCGGAGTACCCCCGCGCCACAAAGGTCGCACCGTGGGTGATCGCCAACGCCAGCGGCTCCACACCCCACTCCAACGATCCGGCAGGTGAGGTGGGCGTCCGCTTGCCCCGCTCGCTAGTGGGGGAGTACTGCCCCTTCGTCAGGCCGTAGATCTTGTTGTTCTGCACGATCTCGGTGACGTCGGGATTGCGGCGCACTTCGTGGGCAAAGTGGCCCAGACCCTCACCGTAACCGTCACCGTCGCCGTGAACGATGATGACCTTCAGCCCATGATTGGCCAGCTTGGCCCCCTGCGCAATAGGCACGGGCCGCCCGTGCAGGGAGTGTATCCCGTTGACGTGGGTGTAGTGGGGCAGCTTGCTCCCGCAGCCGATACCCGTCGCCATGAAGACCTCGTGGGGTGCCAGCCCCAGGTCGACAAGGGCGCGGGTGACACCATTCAGAATAGCGAAGTTGCCACATCCCGGGCACCACGTAGGCTTCTCGCCGCCCTGATAATCCTTGCGTGTAACCATGTTATACCTCCTCCGGTAGCCGGTCGATGATGTACGAAGGGCGCAGGGGACGACCGTCATACTTCCGAATTGCAGCATCCAGGGCCATGCCCGTCCGCGCGCGGATGAGGGTTTCCAGCTGCCCCGTGAAGTTCTGCTCCACAGCAATCAACCGGTTGGCCCCCTCCAACATCTCCGCCGCCGTGGGCGGGAAAGGCTCCAGGCCGCAGAAGTGCAGCAGATTGGCGCGCCCCGCCCGCTCGGCGTTCAGCAGATCGACGGCCTCGCGCACCGGGCCGTAGGTCGAGCCCCAACAGACGAAGGTGAGCTCCGCCCCCTCAGGGCCATAAAGGCTGGGGGCGGGCACCTGCTCCAACATCAACTCCTGCTTGCGGAAACGCTTCTCCACCTGCGCCGACCGCATCTCCGGCTCCTCGGTGATGGAGCCATCCTCCCAGTGCTCATTGCCCGTCGTCATGAAGACGGCGTTGGGATGGCCCGGCAACGCCCTTGGAGAGATACCAGATTTGGTCAGCTGGTACCGCAGGTATGGCTCCTCCAGCGCGTCCAACTCCTCCGCCGTCAGCAATTCGCCCCGATCGATCTCGACGGCGTCGAAGTCGAAATGCTCCGCCTCCACCGTCTGCACCGAATCGGCCAGATACTGATCGCTGAGGACGAGAACTGGCGTCTGGTATTGCTCGGCCCAGTTGAAGACCTGCCAGCCCATGCGGAAGGCTTCCTCAGGCGTGCCCGGCGCGAGCATCATGCGCGGGAACTCCCCCTGAGGTGCGTGGAGCATGAAGAGCAGATCGGCTTGCTCGGTGCGCGTCGCCAGGCCCGTCGCCGGACCAGGGCGCTGCGCGTTGTAGAGCACCACCGGCGTCTCTGTGATGCCCGCCAGCCCCAGCGCCTCGACCATGAGGGCGAAGCCGCCTCCGGAGGTGGGGACCAAAGCCCGCGCCCCCATCACGCCCGCGCCCACCGCCATGCAAACGGCAGCGATCTCGTCCTCGGCGTGCTTGGCGACCGCGTCGAAGGCGTCGGCGTGCTGGGCGAACCACTGCAAAACCTGGGAGCCGGGGGTCATGGGGTAGCCGGCGACGAAACGACAGCCGCCCGCCAGCGCCCCCAGGGCGAAGGCTTGGCTGCCGTTCACCAGCAGCCGCTCCGGCCCCTCCGGCGCGGGCTCCAGCCGGAACTCGAATTCCTCAGCGTAGACAGCAGCGGCTTCTGCGCCCGCCTCGTGGATCTCGAGGTTGGATTGCACGACCTTCTCGCCCTTCTTGCCGAAGTTCTGCCGGATGAGCGTCTCATTGAAAGCCGTGTCAAATCCCAGCAGCCGGGCCGCGGCGCCAAGCGCCATGGTGTTGCGCATGATGGGCGCCCCCAGCTCCCGCGCCTTCTCCGTGAGGGGCAGGGCGAAGAAACCGATGTCGGAACGTCGCAGCTCCTCGGGCAGCTCCTCCTTGGCATCGTAGACGATGGCCCCACCGGGAACCATCTCCGCAACGTGGCGGCGTACCGTCTCCAGATCGAGGGCGAGGAGCAGATGTACCCCCTCCCCCAGCGCGACGACGGGCTCCAAAGCTGTGCGGATGGTGAAGTAGTTGTGCCCACCGCGAATGCGGGAGTAGAAGCTGGGGAAGCCGAAGACGTGGCGTCCGCTGCGGGCGAGCGCCCGCGCAAACCCGGCTCCGCTGGATTCCACCCCCATGCCGGCCTCCCCGCCGATCATCATAGTGATCTCATTTCTGAGCATAAAACCCTCCTCTTCAAGTGCGTTGGAATTCAGAATACTGAACCGTTACAAAAATAGAAAGAAGGGATGGGAAATGAGCAATGGGTGGCGGCGTATGCTTTCTCATCCCCCCTCACCCAGCACCGTCAACTCCATTATAGTACGCTTGTCCCGCAGGGAAAATGCCGCCCCAGACCCGATATCGCAGCGCTAGCGGCAGATCTCCACGCGCACGTCATCAACGTAAAGCGCCGCCGTGAGGTCGTCGCCGTCGTTCCTCACGCCGAGGAAGAGCCGCACCTGCTGCCCAGCAAAGGCACTCAGATCGAGCTGGCGCGCCTCCCACGCCCGCCCGTCGGTGGTCAGCGTCGAGAGGGTGTGGACAGTGCCGCTCTCGTCCCAGAGACTGACGTAGTGCAGGTCGCCCTCGACATCCTCGGCAATAGGATAGGCCCAGTAGTGCAGCACGATGTGGGGCGCGTCGGTCAGGGCCAGCAGGTGGGAGACGGAGGAGAAGCTGATCGCGCCCCCACCCGGTTCACCCGGCGGGATGCCCACCCGCACTGCCCACGTACCGCTGTGAACGATGTCCGTGACCCGCAGCGCCAGGTTATGATAGGACCAGTCTCCCGGCGTCTCGAAGCCCGAGGTGAAGAGGGTCTCGCAGGCCGGTTCCCCGGCGGCGCGCAGCGCCAGGGGCAGGAAGAGCTGCTGCACCTCCACAGCGAAGGACGCCGGTGCGGCCCACGGCCCGACGTGACCCGCCGCGTCCACGGCCCGCACCGTCCAGGTGTAGCTGCCCGTGGGGAGCGAGAGGCGATGAAGGGTATCCGTGACGGTGAAATGCCGCTCCGCCACTGCTACCTCGTAGCGCAGCGGCGTGCCCGTGTCCGGGGGAGCGTCCCAACGCAGTTCCACGCCGCCCCGCACCGTGTCGCCGTCCACCGGCGTGAGGAGCAGCGGCATCAGCGGCGGCGTCGCATCGAACCAGAAAGTGACCGAAGGTGGGAGTGAGCCCCCTGCCTCACCCACAGCGCGGGCGCTGACCGTATACGCGCCGTCCTCCAGCGGGGGCAGGGCGTAGTTCCACGTTGAAGACCCCGTTGCTGCGAGCCAGGTCTCGTCTCCCCAGCCAGCGCCTGTCCAGAAGCGCCCATCCACGACACGGGCCACCCGCACCTCGACCGCCCCACCGGGCCCGCCGGACGTCCCCTCAAAAAGAGGAAGCGCGGCATAGATAGCGTCCGGCGTGGGTGAGAGAATCTCCACCCCCGGCGTCAGGGGAGCGCAGGCGTCAAGGAAAGCCAAGGCGCGCTCCAGCACCGCCGGGCGCACCTCCAGACGGACCACCTCCAGGGGAAAACCGAGCACCAGCAGCCGCGCGCACCCCGCAGCATACTGGATGGCTGCCGTGCCCCCGGTGCCCCCCACGTAGCCGAGGGCCGCCTGCGCTCCGCCGGTGGGCGCCAGCACGTCGGGATGATCCGCCGTGTACTCCCCAGGCGCATCGAAGTGGAAAGGTGCCAGTCCATCGAAGGCGCCGCCGACCACGGGCGCGACGGCGAAGGTCCCCGCATCATCGGCAACGTAGGCGGTGCGCAAGGTCTGCTGCAAGAAATCGGGAGCCACGTGGTGCAGATCCCACGCCAGCTCCGAGCCACTGATGAGCAAGCCGCCCCCGCTCTCGACGAAATCCGTTACCGCCGCCCGCTCTGCCGCGTTCAACGTGTGATCCTCCTCCAGCGACTCCTCGCCCAGGATCCAATCCACCAGCCGGTAGGTTTCCAGGGCGACCCAACCGTCCATGACTGCCTCGTTACTGGCGCTGTCCCAGGCGTAGGCAGCGGGGACCGCCGCGCCGTGATGCGTCACGTAGCGCCGGCTGTTGATTCGCTCCAGCCACATCCGCAGATTGTAGCCCTCCGTGGGGTCAATCTCTTCGACCAACCCAAAGCGGTTGAGCTTATCGAAGCCGTTGACGATGAGCAACGCCGGCGTCCCCACCCGGGCCCCCAGAATCTCCGTGGGAAAGGACTCTCCGCCCCCGTTGATCGCTGTGACGCGAACGTAGAGAGTCTCCCCTTCCAACAACCCCTCGAACGTAGCCTCCAGCCCGGTGACCGAGATAGGCTCACTCCAGGCAAAGCCGTCCGGGCTCGTGTAGACGCGGTAGCCCGTCGCCGCATCTCCCCGCAGCCCCACGCCGTCGGTAGGCGAGGGCTCCCAGGCCACCCGGACTCGCCCCGCCCCCACGTTCTGCACCCGCAGATGGCTGGGTGGCTCCGGCGCGGCGATCAGCGCGACGCCATCCCGCGCCTCGAAGTAGCGCAGAATGCCGTGGTAGACGGCGCGGGCCGCCAGCTGATTGAAGCGGGGATCCTTGAGGGCGTTGGCGTCCTCCACGTGGTCGTGGAAGGCGATCTCCAGCAGTGCACCCGGCATCCGGTTAGTCGGCTCGTCGTCCCAGAGCAGGCGGAGCTCCCCCAGATTAAGCTGCCGCGTCCCCAGATCGCGCCACTCGGGATCCCAGCCGGCACGGATGTCGTTGATCAGCTCGGCGTGGATGGCCTGCTGAAGCTCCACACTGCCCTCCGTGCGGGGCAACCCATCCCCATTGTGGACGTAGGTCACGGTGCCCCAGATGACGTGATTGTCACCGTTGTAGCCGTTCGTGTGCCAGGAGAGGTAGAGAGCGTCCTCGTCCACGCCGGCGTGATACCAGCGGGAGAAGATGGGGCGGGAGGTGACGTCGCCGTAGGGCTGCGCCATACCCATCCACTGGCTGTAGTAGAAGGTCGCCACCTCCCACCAGGGCTTGTGGGGGGGCGCGGGTGCGGTCGTGTCGATGCCGGTCAGGTCGTCGAAGTCCCCCCCACCCAGCCGCAGAGCGTCGGCGATGACCACCGCCGGCTCCAGCAGCGAGTGATTGTCCAGGGTGACCGTCGCCCTCCCGGCGTGGAAGGGGAAGGTGCCCAGGTACCGCCACGTCTGGGGGCGAAGCCGCTGGTCCAGGTAGATGATGCTCTCGCCGCCCGCGTGGTGGACAGTGTAGCGGGCATCGGGCGCGCGATTGTTGCCGGATCGCACCCAGGCATAGAGGGCGTACTCCCCCGCCTCAGGCACGTCCAGGCTCCAGGTCGCCGCCGCCGTGGGCGCGCCCGTCGTCGTCGCCGCCCAGCGATAGGTCCCACCGCGATAACCGCTGCTCGATCCCGGCTGCCAATGGCCCGTCTCAGCATAGTTTTCGCCGTTCTCATTATCGACGAGGACCCGCGCGGCGTTCCAGTCCCGCTCCCGCACGGGAATGACCTTCGCGCCGGCATTCTCCAGGTAGGGAATGAGGAACTGGGCCACGGCTTCGGCGTTGTTGTGGTCTTCGATGAGCTGCTGGTAGGGGGGACGCTGCGTGCGCCAGGCCGAACCGTTCCACTGCCACCCGTGCCCCGCACTGACGTAGACGGTCTTGCCGGCAAGGGAGGCAGGAAAATCCGCAGGCGTCGCCGTGAAGGGCGCGAGGGGTACCGCGGCGCCATGTAGCGCCTCCGGCACCGAGAGGGCGCGGCCCTCCGGCACCAGCTCGGACCAGGG
>NPIE01000468.1_pt1 | contig 20327 bp, 13 predicted proteins | sample 8637661 | NCBI WGS metagenome assembly NPIE01 (sample SAMN07420842, study PRJNA396082) | bioreactor metagenome | isolation source: sample BA12 brine-fed electro-methanogenic bioreactor BA | place: Japan: Kochi | collected 2016-12-09
GCGTTCTCTAGCTGAGTCTCATACTTAATCAGGAACTGATTTGAATCATGGTTGATATCCGTGCGCAAGCAGGAAGCTGAAAACCTGCGGTTCGATCGATTGCAGTACTCTTGAATTACAGTCAGCAGTTCAGCGACCGCGCCGGGAGGCCGGAAACGATGACCCAGCCGATCGAAACCGTGCAGGTCGATGCCGGTATCCTCCAGGCCTTGCTCGAAGTGCGCGCGCGCGCCTATGCGCCCTACTCCGGCTTCCACGTCGCCGCGCTGATCGAGTGCCCGGACGGCAGCCGCTTTGCCGGCTGCAATGTCGAGACTTCGCACTACAAGAGCATCTGCGCCGAGGCTTCGGCGATTTCGGCGATGGTGGCCGCCGGGCAGCGCCAGATCCGGCGGGTGTGGATCGTGGCCGACGGCCAGGCCTGCTGCCCCCCCTGCGGCGATTGCCGCCAGCGGCTGTTCGAATTCGCCGACGATGCAACCGAGGTGCTGCTGATCGACCAGTCAGCCGGCAGCGCTCAGCGCTGGAGCCTGACTGAGCTTTTGCCGGCTGGCTTCCGTCTGCGACCGAGCTGACTCGCGCGCCCGACCGGATCAGTCGGGCGTCTGATCGATACGCTCGTCAAGACCGCTCAGTCGCCGCCAGATCCAGCCTTGTGGCCGGCGCTGTCCGGTCAGGATGTACTCGAGCACACCATCGGCTTCCAGCACGGACTGCAGTCGGGCCGCGGCCCGACTGCGCCCGGCCAGCAGCAGCCGGTCGCCGACCTGCAGTTCGGTATCGGCGTCGGGCAGCAGCAGGTCCTCACCCTCGCGTCGCAACAACAGCAGCGTGACGGGCAGCATTCGATCGCGCCGACGCGGATCGCGCAGCAGATCACCGACGGTCACGCGTCGCCCGGCCTGCAGCGCGTGCACCAGCGCCGGCGCGCGGCGCGCGCTGATTCGCCCGGCAGAGATTTCCGGCGGTGCCCTGCGCTGCTGACGCCACAGACGCGCCAGCACAGCGCGCGCCCAGGTATTGTCCTGGGCCAGCATCTGCTCGATGAAGGGTTCGACCAGCGACGAGCGAATCCGGCCCAACATGGCGCCGGCCACCACCACCGCCGGCTCGGCAATCAGGTCACAGCCCGCAGCACGATACAGTGGATGCATCGAATGGCCGTTCTCGAGCGCGATCACGTAAAGCTCGGGCAGGAGCTGGCGCGCCGTCATCACGGTCGACAGATTGTCGGCATCATCGGCCGCGGCCGCAATCAGACCGACTGCATGGTCGATTCCGGCGGCCTGCAGAATGTCTGCCTCGGTCGCGCTGCCGGCCACTGCCCGGTCCGGGTAGCCGGGCGGTCGCTCGGCGCGATCCGCGTCGGGGTCGATCAGCACCACTTCGCGCCCGGCCTTGCGCAAAAGCTCACAGGCAACCCGCCCGACCGCGGTCCAGCCACACACGATCCAGCGACCTTCCGGCAGCGACCGCAAACGGATCGGTCGCTGGTTGGGGCCGGAAAACAGCCCGGTGTAAAGCCGCATCAGGTCCGGCTTGTGCAGCGCCAGCTCGAGACGACGGGCGAATTCCTCGACCGGCCGGATCACGCTGTTGGTATCGAAAGAACGCAAATTGGCGGCAACTTCGTTCTGATTGGCGCGCGCATGCACGCTCACGCTGTGATTGAGCAGGCGCGCGGCAAGCGCTACCCGAAGATTGGTCTGGTCATCACCGGTCACCGCAATCACGCCGGCGCACCAGCGACTGCGCAAGCCCGCCTGGACCAGATTCTCCGGCCGCGCCGCATCCATCGCGAACGAGGTGACCGCTGCGCCCAGATCTTCCACCTCCAGCGTCTCGATCTTTTCGCGCACCGGGTCGATGACCACAACCGGATGGCCCGACCCGGTCAGCGCCGAGACCAGCAAGCGGCCAGTATCGCCGTAACCACAGACCAGGTAGAACGGTTGCTGAATGCGCCGCAGATTGCGCGCCAGCCGGGCGCGGCGCAGGGTCTGGGCGAATGCCGGATCCTGCAGCAAGGCGATGATCGAGCCGATCGAGAACAGCCAGGCGATCACGGTCAGGTAGATGCTGATCACGGTCCACATCCGCTGCGCCGAACTGAACGGGTACGGCACCTCGCCGAAGCCGATCGTCGAGCCGGTGTAGCTGACCACGTAGAAGGCTTCGAATAGACTCATCCGCCAGGGTCGCCCCTGGTCGTCGACACCCGGCATCAGCGTGAAGCCGGCAACGGCGATGGCGTAGGCCGTGATCAGCACGATCAACGGCACCCGCATGCGCCGGAAGAACAGGAACAACAACGAGTCGGTGCGCATGGCGCGGCCCGCCGTCAGCGCGCGATACCGGCGGCTTCCAGGGTCATCAGCACCACCGACAGCAGATTGGCCAGCAACGCGCCGGCTGCCAGCGAGACGATGCTGGCCATGACCGCCGGGGTCAGGCCGACTTCAGTGATGTGCACCGCGATCGCCCAGACCAGCACCGCGGCAAACAACTGCAGCAGGCTGACCAGGCTGGAGGCCAGCAGCACCGCACCCAGCTGGGAGCGGTCGCCGAACTTGAGTACGGTCGCGATCAACGCCACCACCAGCGCAGCGAACAGTTCGTAGACATCATGGTGCGCCGGGTTGTCGATCTCGCCGAGCACGAAACCGAAGTTCAGCGTCGCGGCCAGCAGCACGAAGAATCCGAATACCACCTTGCTCATGTTCATCGACCGACTCCGAGCGGGACAGGTGCTCCATTATCCTGATTCGGGGATGCCGTTGGTTAGTTGGCTGGTTCGCTGGTTTGCTGGTTCGCTGGTTCGCTGGTTCGCTGGTTGGCTGGTTGGCTGGTTGGGCAGGTCGCTTTTCAGCGCCAGTCCAGACCCAGCGCCAGCCAGTAGTTTCGATCGGGGGCGGGTTCGAAGAAGCGGCCACCGAAGGCGTTGATGCGGACATTGTCGGGGTAGCGCTGGTCGAGCAGGTTTTCGATGCCGGCGTCCAGGCGCAGCCGGGTGCTGCCGAGCCGGAACGCCCGGCCGGCTGAGAGCCGCAGCTCGGTGCGTGATTCGGCCCGGGCGGTGTTGGCGTTGTCGGCATGGAAGCCGCCGACCCGGTTGGCCTCCAGCCGGGCGCTGAAACCACGCGCGTCGGCCCAGGCCAGACCGAGGTTGGAGCGATGCTTGGGCACGCCGGGCAGGCGCTTGCCGCTGAAGTCGCCGTCGGCGGTTTCGAAGCGGTCGAACTCGAAGTCCGAGCCGGTCCAGGCGGCATCGAGGCTGAGATTCGCGCCCAGCCGCCACTCGGCGGCCAGTTCCAGACCGCGCCGGGTCGAGCGTCCGGCATTGGTGAAGAAGTCTCGACCCGAGCCGGAGAATTCCGGCACCTCGAAGCTGGCGATCGCATCGTCGACCTCGATGCGGAACACACTGCCCTCGAACCTGAGCCGGCCCGGCGCGTGGTAGCGGAAACCGAGCTCCAGGTTATCGGCCGTTTCCGGCCCGAGCGCGCGGTTGAAGCCGCCGCCGTCGGCCGGGTTTTCGGGGTTGGCAAGCTCGGTGGTGGTCGGGGTCTGGAACGCATGGCCATAGTTGGCGAACACCGTCCAGTTCGAGTCGGGACGCCAGGCCAGACCGATCCAGGGGCTCAGCTCGCTCCAGTCGCGACTGCCGGAGTCGTCACCGTCGGCCAGCAAACGATCGCGCACGTCGAGATCGATCCAGTCCTGACGCAGTGCGGTGGTCAGGGACCAGGCCGTACTCAATTCGAGACGCGCCTGGGCCCAGAGCGCGCGCGCCTCGACCCGTTCGCGCTGCTGCAACACCCGATCACCGCGCAGGCCGTCGAGATTGCCGTAGCGCGCCCGATCGTCGTCCTGCAGCCGCCAATCCGCACCCCAGGCCCAGCGCAGCGGCAGGCCGGCCAGATCAAGGTCGACTTCGTGCGCCAGGTCCAGCCCGGAGAACTGTCGGTCAAAGGTCACCTGGCCGCCATCGCGAAACGGCAGCAGATTGGAAAAATCGCGATCGAACAGGAACCCGGCCAGACGCAAGCGCTGCCGCTCGCTCAGCCGTTGCTCGACGCGCGCGCCGAAACGCCATTGTTCGAGCGACTCGCCGGCATCGAAGCGCACATTGGCCGGGTTGGCCGCGCGCGGTGTGGCCGCAGCATCGGCAGCATTCAGTGCACCGGGGTCCTGCTCTTCGGGTGCGTCGAACCAGCCCAGGCTCATGTCGACGCGCGTGGCAGGCTGCGGCATCCAGTCCAGACGCAGATTGGCGCGCTTCTGCTCGACCCGGGAATGGTCGCGAAAACCGTCCTGCTCGAAGCGCCCGAGGCTCAGACGCAGGCCGAGCTGGTCGCCGCCTACCGCGGCCGATGCCCGGCTGTCGCTGCGGCCGAAGCTGCCGAAGCTCTGGCGGGCGCTCAAGCGCGGCCCTTCGGCGGCGCGCCGGGTGGTGATCAGGATCACCCCGCCGGCGGCATTGCCGTACAGCGCCGAGGCCGGCCCGCGCAGGATTTCGATACGCTCGACCTCGTTCAGGTCGATCGCATCAACCTGTGCCTGGCCGTCGGGCAGGGTCTGCGGAATGCCGTCGACCAGGATCGCCACGCCGCGAATGCCGAACGCGGCCTGGGCACCGAAACCCCTCAGCGCGATGCGTGCATCCTGGGCGAAGTTGCCCGAGTTCTGGATGAACAGGCCCGGCACCTGGTCCAGCACCTCGGCCAGGCTCGCCGCGCCGCGTCCCTGGCGCAGGCTCTCGCCATTGATCACCGTCACCGCCGCCGGCACCTCGGCCAGTTCGAGCGCGCTGCGGGTGGCCTCGATTTCGATCGGTTCGAGTTCCACAGGCGGCGGCTCCTGCGCCGCCGAAACGGCAGCCAGCAGCAGGCACAGTGCGGGGAGACAGGACTTGGCGAAGCGCATCAAGGGGCATCAGGGCTGAATCGAAGCGGCAGTGTAGCGAACTGGCGCCAGCAGGACGTTGGGCCAGGACGGCGAAATGACGAAGTGACGAACCCGGTGGATGCGCTGACGCTTATCCCCCCTACGGCGGGCATACCCGAGCCAATTGGCTGACGCTTATCCACCCCCGACAAGCCGATGGAACGGAGCATTTGTAGGGTGGATAAGCGCAGCGCATCCACCGTGGCGAGCTGCCGAGTCCCTCGCCGAAAGAATCAACTCCCGGGTCGTTGAAGCTCAGCTCCTGGGAAACAAACCCTCGCTGCGCCGGCATCCCCCTGTCGCCTCTGCGCAAGCAACAGGGGGATCAAACCATCGAACCAATCAACCGACGACGCGACGAGCCGACCGATCAGTCGAGCTTGACCTCGATCTCCCCGCCCGGTGTCAATTCGACATTCTCGATCCGGCGCTGCACCGCGGTGTCGATGCGCAGCGTGTAGCGGCCCGGCGGCAATTCGATCTGCTCGCCGTCGACCAGGCCACTGGCGACCGCCTCGCCGTTGCCGTCGAGCACCGTGAACGGCAGCCGCAGCGACTGCTCCAGCGCATCGTCCAGCGCATCGGCCTCGGCCGCATCCAGGTACATGCCGCCGCCCAGCTCGGCCCATTCGCTGAACTGGCGCTTGACCGCCTCGTCGTCGAGCGCGAAGCCGACGATGTTGATCCGCACATCGACCCCGTCCTCGGCCAGCCTGGCGATGACCGCGGCCGGATCGCCGTCGCAGGTCTCCTCGCCGTCGGTCAACAGCACCACCAGCTTGCGGCCCTCGACCCCGGCCAGGTCACTCGCCACGGCGGCCAGCGAATCGGCAATCGGCGTGCGCGCCAGGTTGATCGCCTGGACCGCATCGACCTGCTCGAGGAACGCGGTCTTGTCCAGCGGCGCCAGCGGGATCTCCAGGTCGGTGCGGCAGCTGCCGGCTTCGCGGTGGCCGTAGACGCGCAGCGCCAGCGGCAGGCCTTCGGGCAGGCTGTGCTCGACCGCCTGACGGATCGCGGCCCGGGCGATCTCGATTCGGCGCTGGCCGTCGATGCGCTTGAGCATGCTGCCGGAGGCATCGAGAATGATCTCGACCGCACCGCGCGCGGCTGGCGCCAGCGCGCCGGAGACCACACGCAACTGCGCCGGGTCCGGGTCCTCGACGAAGTTGAAACTCGCCTCGACCTCGAAGTCGACCGGGCGCTTGAGCCAGGCAGACGCGCGCTCATAGCCGCGCGACAAGGAGGCATAGCCGGTGACATACTCGAAATGGCCACCGCGTACCCTCGCCCAGTCCTGCATCAGGTCGATCTCTTCGGCAGGGTTGCTGGCCAGCGCACCCTCGCTGGAGAGCTTCAATGCAAATACCTGCGGCCGGCCGGCATCCAGCGAGGTCCAGAGCGTTGCATCGGAGCTCGTGGCCGCATCGGTCAGCAGAATCACCGCTTTCTTGCCGGGTCGATCGATCATGGCGCGCGCCGCCACGGCCAGGCTTGCTTCGGCTGCAGAAGAATTGGTCAGCTGCATACCGCCGGCCATCATTCGCATCAAGGGCCAGGGATGGCCTTGCCAGTCCTCCAGCAGCGGTCGTCTGAGCCCGAAAGGCAGCAAGTTGACTTCATCCACACCCGGGCGAATCTGCTCGGCATAAGCACGCAACGCACGCTGGATGGTCGGGATCCATGCGCTGACCGAGCCCGAGGTGTCCCAGGCGAAGATCAAGGCGCGCGGCGGCTCCTCGACCTGCAATCGCAGGTTGCTGCCCGGTTCGACCAGGGCCTCGTAGCGAATTTCATTGCCGAGCTTCGGGTCGGAAATGCGGCTCAGCAGCAGTTCCTTGCCCGCCGCATCGAACAATCGGGCCTGCGCCTCCAGCGTCGGCCAGCCGCGCAGGACCAGCTCGACCCGGTTGTTGTCGGCCGGCAGCTGCAGTCGGTAATGGGCTGAATATTTTCCGAGCAAGGCGCGGCCCGGTGCCGGCGTGCCGGGCTCAAGCACTGTCGCAGTCTCGGGACGGTCATTGTCCGGCGCGCTGTCGAAGCCGCGCCATTCCGGGGGATCAAGCTGCTCCCATGGACCGGCCCAGGCCAGATGCCCCCATTCACCAAGCACGCTGTCGCCATCGGCTTCGAACACCGCGATTCGATCCGGGAACCCGATGTTTCGGGTGCCTTCCTCGACCTCGAATTGCAGCCTGAGATAACGCGCCCACACCGGGCTCGGCAGTTCGATCGAACCGGCACCATCGACCAGTTCGAACTCCACCAGAGGCAGCCAGGGTCCGGAAGGACTTTGCTCGCCGGCAGACAGGCGCACGCGCAGCGGGTGATCGGTTTCCGTCTCCAGCGGTTCGATCAGCACGCGCTTGATCGCCGCGGCCCGCGCATGTTCGAAACCCAGCACGACTTCGGCCTCACCCTGTCCATGCATCCGCAGCTTCGGCGCTTTGCCGTCAACAGTCAGCAACTGCTTGTTGAATGCATTTCCGCTGATCGGTGGATCCGAACGCACCAGATGGCCACCCAGGTCCGGATCGGCCAGATTGAAGGTCGCATTCCCGGGCCGCCAGCCAGGCTCGGCCACCACCTTGAATTCACCCAGCGTGACACCACCGAAGGACTCCGGCGCACCGCCCGCCGCACCCAGCGGACGCAAGCGCGCATACCGGGCGCTGACCGCCGTGTCAAGGACAAAGGCCTGCTCGACGGCCATCGGCTCGAGTCGATCACGCAGCACCTCACGCCAGGTCTGACCATCCTCGGACAGTTCGATGGCGAATTCTGCGAGATAGCGATCGGTGGCATAGGTCGAGGTCGGGTTCAGCAACACCCCGCGGACCGGCACCGGCACCTCGCCTGCCAGGCGCACCGTGGGCTGGCCCCATTGGTCCGGTCCCGTGCCGCGCGGCGTCGGAATCGTGAATCCGGTCCAGCGGCCATGACGCGCCAGTCCATCGAACAGGCGGTTGATGTATCCGAACTGCTTGGCGTTGATGTTCGGGCTCTCGACCGGCTCGCCACCGAAGCGCGACGAGGCCACATTGAAACCGCCGCGCAGGGCCTCGGGCACTGCCCAGTGGAATTCCGGGTGCTGCGGCAGCGCTTCCGGATCGGCATGGATTTCAATCTTCGCCCGGCCCGTGCCGCGCGCATCACTGGCTGCGGCAGAGAGCTGCACCGGCAGACCGATCGCGTCCGGCGGGATCTCGATCTCGAAGTCCAGCGTTCGGGTCTCACCGGCGGCCAGTGCGACCGTCGGGGTCGGCGGCCGCAGCTGCCAGCGCGCATCGGTCAGGTGGGTTTGCAGTTGAAACTCGCGTGGCTCGGCTGCTGCATTCGACACTTGCAGCCGGGCGGCCAGGCGCTGACCCCATGGCGAGAACGCCTGCACCGCATCCGATGCCAGGGTCCAGGCCAGTTGTGGCGGCGCAAGCTGCTCCGGACCGGACTGACGCGCCAATGCCGGCGCTTCGATCCGGTACTCGCCCTTGCCGCGCACCTCGAGCCAGTGACGCATCCCGGGCGCGAGTGTGGCACTCCAGTTTCCGCCCCCGCGCTGCGCCAGGCTGGTCTCCGGATGCGCTTCGGCGACCAGTGCGAAGCTGACGCCGGACTGCTCAGGCCAGGTCAGGGTCACGGCTTCGGCACGCGGCGCGATCTCGAACCAGTCGATATCACCGCGCATCCGGCCGACCTCGCCGACGACGATGCCATTCGCCGGCCAGACCGACGCCTGGGATCGAAGCTCGTTCGGCTCAGCATCCGGCGGCGGCTCGAGCAGGTCGAGACGCTCGAACTGGATTCGGTACTCGGCCTCGGAGCTGGTGTGCGGCCTCAGACTGACCAGATAGTCACCTGCGGGCAGCTCACGCTCCCAGACCAGCGCGCCGTCGGCGTGGTTGATTTCGCGCAGCGTGGCAGCTTCATCGCCAACCCCGAGGCTGCCCTTGATGCTGCCATCGACCGGCGGCGTCACGGTGATCCGCAGCCGCTCGGTGCCGACCAGTTCGAATCGCCACAGGTCGGTGTCGCCCGATTCTGCCAGCGTGCCGCTGGCATCGAGGCCGAACTCCAATCGGCCCGCATCGGCCGGGCTGTCGTTGGGCTCCATCTCCATCCCCGGCGGTGGCGGGCCCAGCGGCTGCAGCCGGATCGCGTAGTCGCCGTCACCGCGACCCACCGCCGCGACGATGTACTCGCCCGGCAGCAGGAACTGGTTGTCGAGACGGATGCGCGCGGCACCGCCGCTGCGTTGCTTGCTGATGACCGCGCCACGATTGTCCTTCAGATACAGCTCGTACAAGTTGTCGCCTTGCAGCTGAATCCGCCAAAGCTGCGGTTCGCCGCTGACCGAGAACCGCCAGTGATCGGTTTCGCTGCCGACGAAGCGACCGCGAGCAAAGCCTCGCTCATGCATTGCCGATGCCTGGCCGTGGTCGTCGTTGGGCTCGGCTTCATCACCCGCACGCACCGGCTCACCGACCCGCCAATTCAGTTCCCAGTCGCTGTCGACGCGCTTGCGATCGTACCAGTGCAGTTCATAACGCCCGCTTGAGAGCACCAGATCGCGCAGCGCCGAGCGGCCGCCGACGCCCCGCGAGCACTGGCTCATACCGCTCTCCGACTGCAGCAGGCAGAACTCGTACTGGGTCTCCGGCGCAGTCTCGAGCGTCAGATCGAAGCGCCTGCCGGCTTGCGTATCATCGATGAGAAATTCGAACTGATCGCGATCGCTGCCCTCGATGCGCCCTCGCAGCGGCATGCCGAATTCGATTCGGCTCGATGCCTTGTCATTCGGCTCGACCTCGTAGCCGTCGACCGCTTGCGGCGCACCGGTGTCGACCAGGATGCGCCTGATACCATCACTGCGAACCGTGGAGCGCAGGCGATACGCTCCGGGCGCAAGTACCAGTCCGTTGCGCCGCAGTACTTGTCCGTCGGCAGAGTTCATCTCCAGCAGCATTGCGTCGTCCGGACCGAACAGCGCCAGCCGCGCCTCGTGGCCCAGTTCGGCCTGGTGCTCCAGACTCCATGCAGCGCCGTCGGCCGCCTGCTTTTCGCTGATGTCGAACGTGAACCACGCCGCTCCGGCGGCGGTCCAGAAACCGCCGACGCGACCCGGGCGCAATTCGACCGGCGCCTGCTCCGACGGCAGCGCATCGAGCACGCGTACCGTGGTGTCATCCCGGGCACTCAGCTCCAGGGTGTAGGCCCCACTGCCGCCGGAATGCGACACGGCCAGCAGGTAGACGCCCGGAACGAACATCAGGCCGGAGGCGCGTGCGGGCCGCAGGCCGTCCGTGGTCGACAGCGCCAGTATCGACACCGGACGCCGCTCCAGGGCTTCGGGAATGCGACCGCGGCCATCGGCCTGGGCGGTGAAGTCGAACACGTCGAGCCGGGTCAGCGCGCCGCCACGTCCGGTCAGTTCAAGGTCGAAACGCCGACCTGCCTCGTCCTCGTCGATCACCAGGCGGTAGCCATCCTGGTCCTGGCCGTCGAGATCGCCGAGGATCCGGATCGTCTGTTTGGCAGACCGCAGGGCAATCGGCAGGGCCTGGTGCGGCGCGTCGTTGGGCTCGTCGTCGTGGACCAGGCGGATGTCATCGGCAACGGCCGGGCCGGTCAACAGCACGACAATCAGCGCGAAAACCAGCGCTGCGATACAGGATGGAATCAAATGAGTCGGGATCAAATGGCTTGGGATCAAATGGGATGGACTGTGGCGCGGGTTCTGCATCGTTGCTCCCGGATCGATCACCGATCGATCCTTGTGCATGGTTGAATGGATGGATGGCCGGGTGCCGGGATGACCGGAAATCCCGTCGAAATGCGTACTCAAGATCAGCCACCCAGGACGTTTGCGTCTCCTCTATAACGCAAAGCCGGGGCAGAACAGTCCAGGAGATGAACCAGGTGAACTGCAAGAGTCCGCGACCCATTCGAACAGCGACAGCGCCGGCGCGCTGGCGTCGCATCGTGGCCAGTCTCACGCTGCTGGCCCAGTTGTGGAGCTCGACACTCCCGGCAGCGGTCAGCTGGCCACCGCCGCAATCGACCCAGGACCAGCTGCAGCGGGCGCTGCAACTGACCGACGCGCTGGAGCAGGCCCTGCCAAAGCCAACGCTGGACATGATGGAACTGGCCTTCGAGTTCGATTTCGACTACCAGACGGCGATCGATTTCGTGCTCGATCAACACGCCTTCGTCCCCTATCCCGGAGTGCTGCGCGGACCGGACGGGGCCCTCGTTACCGGCAGCGGCAACAGTTGGGATCTGTCCTTGCTGCTGGCCGCGCTGATCAAATCGATCGGCGGCGATGCACAGGTGGTCGGCGGCAGCATTGCCGCTGCCGATGCCGAGCGCCTGCTCGAGCGTGTGTTCATGCCGCTGCCGCGCGCTACGGACACGGCCTCGATCGAGCAGATGCTGAGCGCTTTGCGGCAATCGGCGCCCGAACTGGCGCAGGGTCTGGAACAACGTCTGAAACTGCGTGACGATCCAGCGCACGGCGCGGAACTGCAGCGCCGAACGGGCGAGCTTGCGGCGCAGATTCAGCGCCAGCTCGCTGCGGCCGGCATCGAGATCGGGAATGCCGGCGAAGCCGCAGATGCCTCGGGCTTGATCGGCCAGCTGCAGCGCGACTATGCCTTCTTGCGCTGGCGCAGCGGGCCCGGACAGGCGTGGCAGGATGTGCATCCGGCCTTCGGCCGTCTGAGCGCGCCGGAAGCGGAAGTACAGCGTTATCTTGCCGATGAGGTTCCAACCGACCTGCTCCACCGGGTCGGCCTGCGCCTGGTGATCGAGCGTCTGCGGGCCGACGGCTCCGGTCGCCATGAACGCGTTGCAATCATGCGCGAATTCGAGCGCCCGACGGCAAACCTGTTCAAGAACCAGCTCACGCTGGGCGTCGGCCCGCTGGGCGGGAATCCGGAGCAGGATCAGGTGTTTGCAGCCCCGCTGCTGAATGGTCGCTCGCCCGCCGGGGCACAGGCCTTCAGCGCACTGGGGCTCACGGCCGACGCCAGCGATGCCGCGTCGGCAGCCGGCAAACTGTTCGCCACGCTCGGTGAAGGCATGGCGGGTATGGCTGGCCGGCTCGGCGGACTGGGTGCCAGCGCCGATGAGGCCGAGAAAGCAATGCCACGCCTGACCGGGGTCCTGCTGGAGGCGCGAATCATCGCCCCGGACGGCAGCGAGAAAATCGTCGAGCGTCGCCTGGCCGATTTGCGCGAGCGCTCCGATGTGCCATTCCCGGACGCGGCCACCGTGGAAGTCATTCTTGATTTCGATATCGGCGGCAACCATCCGCAGGCGCTGGTTCACGAGCAGTTGGCCCGGCAACGACAAAACCTCGAAGCATCGTTGCCGCTGCTGGCCTGGGCGCGCGGTGAGCTGACTCTCGAGCAGGCGCGCCAGGTCCCGGAGTTTCGCGAAATGCCGGAGTCGCACTGGCTGGAATTCGAGCGCTACGCCAATGCCATGCTGCCCGAGCGCGATGCGAACCGCAGCGGCTGGCGACCCGGGCCGATGATCGTCACGCGACGCACCGGCTTCGATGCCGATCAGCAGGTTCAGGTGCTGTCCGACATCCTGCACAATCCGGTGACCGTACTCGGACGCGATGCAGAAGGCGCGATTCGTGTCTCGGTCGCCGGCGCGGTCGAGCAAGGCGTGCGCGAAACGCTGCTCGAGTCCGCACTGATGGGCAAGTCCGACGGCTGGTCCGGTCGCAGCCCGGTGCGGGTGATTGCCGAGCCCGGCGCACTGGACCAGCATTCCGCCGCCCGGAACTGGTCGCAGCAGGCGCTGGAACGAGCCACACAGGACCTGGAGCAGAACTACGTCCTGGCCATCACCGACGATGCCGAGCCGCACTGGTGGAGGATCCACCGTCAGTCCGGGGAAACGCTGGGCATGGGAGCGCTCGGCGGCCAGGAAATGGCCGAGTACATCGTGATGGTAATTTCGGCAGGTCTTTCAACCTATTTCTTCTACCGCAGCGTGGAAAGCTGTGACAAGACCTACAAGGACAATCAGGCCATGGCGGATTGCTGCATTGTCGGCAACCTGGCCGTGACCTACGGAACTTCCGCGCTTGGTGCGGCAACCGGCGGGCTGCCGACCGGCGAGGCCGGGGCCTGGATCGCCAACCCGATCCTTGCATCGGTCGGCTACATCATGGCCTCGCTGCAGTTCGAGCTGGCCGGCAACTTTCTGGTCGAGGCTATCTCCGGCGAGCCGATCGAAGCGGCCTGTAAGGCCATCGAAAATTGGTAGCCTTCAGTGAGGCTTGCAAATGTCGAGAATTTCGGGGTCCGCAGCGCGTAAAATGCGATCTCGATCCTTTTGCGCCGGCTCGGCATGACGCTGCTGTTCTTCTACCTGTCTCTCGCCATCGGCGTTTCCTTCCTGTGCTCGATCCTGGAGGCAGCCTTGCTGTCGGTCACGCCGGCGCACATCGCGGTGCTGAACGAACGCGGTGCGCGCGCCGGCAGGCATCTGCGCGAATTCAAGCGCGACATCGACCGGCCGCTGGCGGCGATCCTGAGCCTCAACACCATCGCCCACACCTTCGGTGCAGCCGGTGTCGGCGCGCAGGCCCAGCTGATCTTCGGCAGCGCCTATGTCACGATCTCCTCGGCGCTGATCACGCTGGCGATCCTGATCTTCTCCGAAATCATCCCCAAGACACTGGGGGCGAGGTACTGGAAGCAGCTGTCGGCGTTCACCGGCTGGGGCTGCCTGGTGTTGATCTGGACAATGTGGCCGCTGGTGTGGCTGTCGAAGCAGGTCACCCGGCTGCTGTCGCACGGCAAACACGTGCCCAGCGTCAGTCGCGAGGAATTCCGCGCCCTGGCCCAGATCGGTTCGCGCGAGGGCGTGTTCGAGCAGGAAGAGTCCAACATCTTCCTCAACCTGATCCGCTTCGGCGCGATCCGTGTCCAGGACATCATGACCCCGCGCGTGGTGGTCAAGAAATTCCAGCAGGACACGACCCTGACCGAAATCATGGACATGGCCGACGAGTTGGTGTTCTCGCGCTACCCGGTGTACGGAGACAGCGACGAGGACATCAAGGGCTATGTGCTCAAGGCCGACATGATGCTGGCGCTGGCCCGCGGCCAGCGTGAGCGCAGCCTGAACGAACTGACCCGAGAGGTGCTGTTCGTGCCGGAGTTCATCAGTCTGCGGGTGCTGTTCGGACAGCTGCTGGAGGAGCAGGAGCATTTTGCCGTGGTGGTCGACGAGTACGGCGGCTTCTCCGGCGTGGTGACCATGGAAGATGTGCTCGAAACCCTGCTCGGGATCGAGATCGTCGACGAAAGCGACACCATCGAGGACCTGCGCAAGGTCGCACGGGACAAGTGGACCCAGCGCGCCCGCAAGCTCGGGCTGGAGCTGCCCCAGCCAAGCACCGAGCCTTCCGCAGGCTCTGGCGACTCCCGTCCGGATGACCGGTAAGCCCGGACTTTCACGTATCCTTATGCAGTGTGCGCTTCGCTTGACGACGGCGCGGACTGCAATTCCCGGAAATCGACCGCCGATTGTGCCTGCAGGCTCTTACCGGGTCGAAACCGCTCAAAAACAAACCCCGACGGAGTACGACATGAAGCTCAAGATCGCATTGACCCTGGCCCTTTCTGCCGGCATCAGCCTGCAGGCCGGCGCCGAAACCCCGAACGTCAATCCCGGCATGTGGGAAACCACCAGCACGGTATCGATCGAGTCGGCGCAGTTTTCGATGCCACCGCGCACCGACACCACCAGCGAGTGCGTCACTGCCGAAAAGATCGCCGAAGGTCAGGCCTTCCTCGACGAGAACGAGGACTGCACATTCAGCGAAAAGGAAATCCGCGCCGACGGCATGGATTACTCCATGACCTGCGCCAGCCCGGACGGTGGTTCGGTCACCATGGATGCCAGCATCAAGTTCGACGGCGACACCATGTCGGGAACGGTCGACGGCAAGATGGACTCGCCGATGGGTGCGATGTCGATGAATGTCGAGATGTCGGGTCGCCGCACCGGCGACTGCTGACCCGCACTGTCATTGCAGAGAAGATGCCGGGGCAGCCACTGCCCCGGCATCGAACATTCGGCAGGTCACGCTCCGGAACGGTTTTTTCGAGCGCGCCCTGTTCATGCCGGCTCGAGGTCGGCGGCATCGATCAATTCGTCCCGACCCGAACGCTTGGCCCGGTAAAGGGCCTCATCGGCACGTCGACGCAATGTTTCCAGTCGGGCATTGGCGCGCGATTCGACCAGACCGAAACTCAAGGTGAACTCGATCGCACGCCCCTGATACTCGACCGGGCCCAGGGCCGAGCGCAAGCTGTGAATGCGCTGGCGCACCTGCAATCGATTCTGCTCGGGAATGAAGATGCCGAATTCCTCTCCGCCGATCCTCCCCAGGATGCAGGGTGACGGAAACTGGTTCCGCAGCATTTCACCGAGGTGGCGCAGCACACAATCGCCGGCCTGGTGACCGTAACGGTCATTGATCTTCTTGAACAGGTCGACATCCGCAGCCACCAGCACGGCCGGTGCGTTCCGGGCACCGAGTCGGCGCAGCGCCGCCTGAACCTCCTGATGGAAGCAGCGGTGATTGAGCAGGCCCGTCAGGCCATCGTACTGCGACAAGCGCCGGAAACGCCGGCGATCGATGCGAAAGCTCACCAGCAGTCCGGCCAGCAGCAGCGCCACTGTCGCGGTCGAGACTCCGACGACCCACTGGATTCGCGCCCGCTTGGCGCCGGCCTCCTCGGCCAGTTGGAGCACTCGGTTCTGCTCGCGCAGCAGCCGGATTTCCTGTTCCCTGCGCTGGCTTTCGAACTCGGCTTGCAGATAGGCGAAACGGCGCAGGCGCTCGGAGTCGTCGTCAGCCATCAGCGCCCGCATCCGTTCCAGCTGTTCCAGTGCGCCATCCCAATCCCCATTGCCAGCCTGTGTCCGGGCCCGAACATCGGCCAGATCGGCGTAGGACACCGATGGCACGTGCCCGACAACCGGCTCGACCAACTGCAGAAGTTCCAGCCCTTCGGCGGAGCGCCCGGTTTCGACCAGCGCAATGGCAAGATGAAACCGCGCCAGACCAAGGCCGGGCTCGTAGGCTGCCTGATCATTGAACTCGATCGACCGGCGCAACCAGCCGATGGCGTCATCATGGCGCCCCATTCTGATCAGCACCCGACCCATCAGCTCCATCGAGGCCGCGATCAGCACCGGATCGCCGGTCTGCTGACAGCGTTTCCAGGTCTCCTCGCTGCTTTGCTGCGCAACGGCCAGCAAATCGGCCTCGTATTGCGCCATCGTGAGGGTGAAATACGAATCGCAGACGCTGCGCAGGTCCGTGCTGCTGCGCGCAAGCGCCAGGCTTTCGGCGGCATACTCCAGGGCAATCGCAAGTTCGCCCACTTCCCAGTGCATTCGCGCCGCGAGGTTCAGGATGTCGGCCTTCGGCGCCGGATCGTCGATCTCCGGCAGCAGACGCAACGCGGCGCTGAGGTATCCGAACGCATCTTCGAAGCGATCGACATGCAGCGCGCAATTGGTCGCCAGTTCCAGCACGCGCAATCGATGGGCCAGGGTCACGGGTCGTACCAGCACCTGCTCCCCTGCCTTGATGCAGTCGTCCATCATGCCGCGCAGCGCGAAATTGCGGATCTCCATCACGTCCAGTCGGGTCCGGGCAGTCAGGTCGAGGTCCGGACGCTCTTCGCGCAGCGCATCGATCAGACCCTGGGAAACCTGCCAGTGATCCTCCACATGCACCCGCTCGATGCGAGCCAGCCGTGCCTCCAGCGCTGCGGGATCACTCTGGCCACAGGCAAACGATCCGCAGCACAACAGCACAATTGCCAGCAGAATCGGGCCAAGGCCCGCTGGGCAAGAAACACAGCTTGCGATATTCAGGAACCGCCCCCTCACCGCCGCCGGCGGCATCGACGTGAAAGCCAATCCGTCGATTCTACCCAGACTGGTCGGCAGCGGTGAAGATCGACGCTGATTGGAGCGCCCTCGAGCCGTCCGTTGTAGTCCTGAACGCGCAAAAGACTGGTTCGAGGCGCCGACCATCGCGGGCTTAGTCCTCGACCAGCTGCCGGTGTACCCGTACCGCACCGTTGCGGGGCCGCACCATTCCGCCGCGGGCCTCGAGCTGGGCCCGAGTGATCGCTGCGCCGAACAGCAGGATCAGCGACGAATAGTTGACCCAGAGCAGCAACAGCAGCGCGGTGACCAGACCGCCGACCAGAACATCGCGCAGCGAAAGAACCACATCCGGCAGCACCTTGAAGATCGCCGCGAACAGCAGTGTCACGACCGTCAGCGATACCACGATCTCGACCCCGACCATGGCCCAGCCGGGTATCGGCAGCCACTGCTCGGCAAACACGATCAGGGCACGCAGCGCCACGCTGAGCAGCAGCGAGACCAGCAGCACGAAGCCGATCGCGAGCACCACCGTCAGCGACAGCAGACGCGCCTTGAACAACCGCCAGACACCGCCCTTGTGCGGCCGCGGCGCGACGTCCCAGATCGTGTTCAGGGACTGTTGCATCTGGGCAAATACCGTGGTCGCGCCGAGCACGATCGCCGCGAGGCCGGCCAGGGTCGGGAGCCAGCCGGACTGATCCAGCTGCGAATTGAGCACCGCGGTTTCGACCACACCGGCCGCTTCGGGTCCGATCAGCTCCCGAAGCTGGCCGATCAGCTCCCCTTCTGCAACACGCGGCCCGATCACCAGCCCGACTACCGCAACCGCCACGATCATCACCGGCGCGATCGAGAACACGGTGAAGAAGGCCAGCGCGGCGGCATATATGAAAGCCTGGCTTTCGAGCCAGTTCGAGAGCGCCTGTCGCAGCACGCCAGCCCACCAGCGCAACTGCTTGTTCGTGAAGTCAGGGAAATTCATCACCCCAGAGTGTAACGCGGTGTCGATCACGACCCATGTGACCGCATTCGGTACACTTGACGCATTGAATCGCGAGAGCCTCCCATGCACCGTGTTCTACTCGCCAGGTTTCCGTTCAGGATATCGCTGCCCCTCGGGATCCCGTGCGCGGCCCTGTATTTCCTTTGCACCGTCTGGCCGACCGCCGGACTGGCTGAAGATCCGACCATGAATCCAGACAATCCGATCGCAATTGCCATCCATGGCGGCGCGGGGACCATCGACCGCAGCAAGCTCGGTCCCGAGGAGGACCGGAGGATACGCGCCGCGCTGGCGCAGGCGATACAGGCCGGACATGCGGTGCTGGACCGCGGCGGCAGCGCGATCGACGCGGTGACCACGGCGATCCTTGTGCTGGAAGATGCGCCGGATTTCAATGCCGGTCGAGGCGCGGTGCTGACCGCCGATGGCCGAGTCGAGCTGGATGCCTCGATCATGACCGGTCACGACCTGGCTGCAGGCGCGATTGCAGGGGTTTCCGGCCTGCGCCATCCGATCCTGGCCGCGCGTGCGGTGATGGAGCATTCGCCGCATGTGCTGTTGAGCGGCCAGGGCGCAGAGCAGTTCGCGCGTGAGCGCGAGCTTGAGTTCATGCCCACCGAATGGTTCATTACCGACTATCGACGCGAGCAGCTGCGCCAGATCCAGGCCAGCGAGCAGAGTCGGGCCAGCATCGATCCGGCCTACCAGGAGAGCTGGTTTTCGACCGTCGGCGCGGTCGCCGTGGATCGCGACGGCAACCTTGCCGCAGGCACCTCCACCGGTGGCACGGCCAACAAGCGCTATGGCCGGATCGGCGACTCGCCGATCGTAGGTGCCGGCACCTATGCCGACAACCGCAGCTGTGCGGTCTCGGCCACCGGTCATGGCGAATACTTCATTCGCCATGTCGTGGCCTACGACATCTGTGCACGCATGCGCTATGCCCGCCAGAGCCTCGCCGAAAGCGCCGACACGCTGGTCAACAACGTGCTGGTCGAAGCCGGCGGAGCCGGTGGCGTCATCGCGCTTGACGCTCAGGGCAATGTCGCGATGCCGTTCAATACCCCGGGCATGTATCGCGCCTCGATCGCACCGGACGGCGCCGTCACCGTCGCGATCTACGGCGACGAGTGATACCGCCCGGCGTTCATCGATGCTGACGGACGCACTCGAATTCAGCTGCCCCTGGTGCGGCGAAGCCAATTTCGTCGAGGCCGAGCCGGCCGATGCCGGGCAATGCCTGATTCAGGACTGCGCCGTGTGCTGCAACCCGATCGAGCTTTCGCTGCCGCTGTTCCCCGGAGAGCCGCTGCAGGCCCGGCGTGAGAACGACTGATTCGTGGTATCGGTGGCTGGCGCTGCTGCCGAGCGAGCTGCCGCGGACCCTGATCGCCCCGGCCGCTGTCGAAGTCGAAACGACGCTGCAATGTTGGGCGGACACAATCGAGCGGTTTCAGGCTGCAGCGGCCGGACCGTCGCAAAAGCCCAGATTGCGGCACAGACCGAGCACGGCGCGGGCGCGGTTCAGGGTGTAGAAATGCAGCCCCGGGGCGCCTGCCTCGATCAGGCGCTGGCACAGTCGCGTGACCACTTCCTCGCCGAAGCTGCGCAAGGACTCCTGGTCTCCGGCCTGTTCCCAGAAGGCAATGCGCTTGGCGATCCACAATGGCAGCTCGGCGCCGCACATGCTGGAAAAGCGCGCCAGCCCTGAGTGGTTGGTGATCGGCATGATGCCGGGCGTGATCGGAACCGTGATGCCGGCGGCGCGGCAATCATCGACAAAGCGAAGATAGGCATCGACGTTGTAGAAATACTGGGTGATGGCGCCGTCGGCCCCGGCCTCGACCTTTTCGCGAAAGTGGCGTAACTCCGACTCCGGGCTGCGCGATTCGGGATGTAGCTCGGGGTAGCAGGCAACCTCGATATGGAAGCGATCGCCGTAGTGCCTGCGGACAAAGCTCACCAGATCGGCGGCATGGTCGAACACGCCATGCCCGCCGCCCGAGGGCCGATCGCCGCGCAGCACTACCAGGCGGCGAATACCGGCCGCGAGGTACGCTTCAAGCAGTTCCTGGATGCCGGCGGTGTCTTCGGACATGCAGGAGATGTGCGGTGCGGCTTCGATACCTGTCTCGGCCTGGATTTCGAGCACCGTGTCGCGCGTCCGCGACCGGGTCGATCCGCCGGCACCGAAGGTCACCGACATGTAGGCCGGCGCCAGCGCGGCAAGCCGGTCACGCGCGGCAAGATAGCCGGCACGCTGCTCGTCATTCTTCGGCGGGAAGAATTCGAACGAAAGCTGCGTCATGGATTCGGGAGTTGCTCAATTTGAGTTGAATGATCCAATCAATATGTTGATTGATGTCGTTCGTGAATCGTGATTTACGAGACTTACTGGAACCTGATTAGGTATGAAACTCAGCTAGAGAACGCAATCTCT